>Ga0315284_10000335_pt1 | contig 63480 bp, 54 predicted proteins | sample YL17G09_16_MG_FD_203696 | JGI IMG/M metagenome (GOLD analysis project Ga0315284, IMG submission 203696) | Sediment microbial communities from Yellowstone Lake, YNP, Wyoming, USA - YL17G09_16 | ecosystem: Environmental > Aquatic > Freshwater > Lake > Sediment | place: USA: Wyoming | collected...
TCGCGGCCTTCGACGGCAACGTATTCCAGCCGTTGGGCCCCACAAGCGGCAAAGCGATTGTGGATATCGTCAGTCGCGCCAACGATATGCTCATGGTATGGAACGAGGGGCCGGGCTATTCCGTTGCGACCCTCTCTCGCACCTTTGCATCGCCGACTGTCCTTGCAACAAACTCACAGACATCCGCGACAGCTGTTGCCCTTGAGCCGTCATCATCTGGTTTCTGGGTCGGCACGACGACGAGCGGACTCGCTCGATGGACAGGAACAAAATGGGAATACAGTGCGCCGAATGGACCACAATCGAATTTCTTCAGCAGTCTCGTGGTGGACGACAACGGGGTTCTTTGGGCTGCATCGGGGATCAGCGGTCGAGGTCAGGGATTCTATCGCTACGATCCTGCTGCGCCCGACGGACAGCAATGGAAGAACTACACCGTCGCAGGCTACCCGATTATGCAGACGAACGATTACTACAAGGTCTCGCTCGGGGTCAGCGGCTCACTCTGGGTCAGCTCGTGGGGGCGCGGTGCTCTCGAGGTGGTCGGAGATTCGATCACACGAAGGTTGGATCAGAGCACGCAGCCGTCACTCGCGGGCTCTGTCCCTCAAGATCCGAGCTACGTTGTCATCGGCGGCATCGGGGTTGATTCGGAAGGGAGCACGTGGATTGTCAACCGCTCCGCAATCAATGGAAACCATCTCGCGCAAATCTTTGGCAAGGACTCGGCCCGATATCGTACATCTCCCTCGGAAGGCGTTTTCACCAACATCGTCGTCGACCACAACAACACGAAGTGGCTTGCGAACGCCGAACCGAATAACAAGCCCGCCACTGGTCTGTTCTATTTCAATGAAGACACACTTGTCAGCGGAACCCGGATCACGGGTGGCTGGGGCTGGATGATGCAGGGCGACGGATTGCCGAACAACAGCATCCTCTCGCTTGCCGTGGACCTCGATGGCGATGTATGTGTGGGAACGGACATTGGAATGATCATCATCACGGAGCCGAGCAACCCGAAGGCGGCCAGTAAACTGAGCTCGTTCCCGCTGCGCGGCCAGAGCGTCCAAGCTATTGCCGTTGATGCAGTCGGTAACAAATGGGTTGGCACAAAAGAGGGGGTCATCGTCGTCACACCAGACGCCATACAGCTGCTGACGCAATACAGCGTCCTCTCAACTGCCGGTAAGCTTGTTGATGACGATGTCCGCTCCATCGCAATCGATCAGAGACGCGGCATCATCTATTTCGGTACGGAAAAAGGCCTTTCGAGTCTGGAGATAACGCCTGTCCAGACAGCCAGGAGTTTTTCGTCGTTAGAGATTGGTCCAAATCCGTATGTGATTCCCGGCAGTCAGCCATTGACCATTCGTAATCTTGTACCCGAGAGCTCGGTGAAAATTGTCTCGGTCAACGGAACGCTCATTTCTGAGTTCCAGGCGCAGGGGGGCGGCCGGGCATTCTGGAATGGAAAGGACGTCACAGGCCAGTTGGTACCATCAGGGGTGTATTTTGTCGTAGCATTTGCAGAAAACGGAAATCAGATCATCACGGGCAAAGTTGCCGTTGTAAGGAGGTGAGTGCGAGGAAGAAGCGAAGGAGAATCGCGCCCGCCTGATCGCCAAAGGCAGGCAGGGATTGCGGAATGCAGATTGCGGATCGATGAGTCGGGACTTCGGAGTGTGAAGTATTTCGAACACCGGCCTCTGAACTGTAAACTCTAAACTGTCAACTTTTTCGGAAGGGAGGGTGTAACACCTTGGAAAACACGTATAAAGACGAAATCTTCACGAAGCGGGTGCGGGCCGGTAAGCGCACGTACTTCTTTGACGTGAAATCGACGAAGTCAGAAAAGGACTTTTACATTACGATCACCGAAAGCAAGCGCGTAGGAGAGGAGGAATACGAAAAGCACAAGATCTTCCTCTACAAAGAAGATTTCGAGAAATTTCGGGATGCATTGGATGAGACCGTAGACTACGTCCAAGGTAAGCTGCTCGTGCATGCCGAGCAGACCGGCGGAGAGGTAGTGGCAGAGAAGCCGATATAGTTGCTGCCAGGTCTTCCCTGCAGAAAACGAAAGAGCCCGCGTACCGTAGTGCGAGGGCTTTTTTGTTTACAGGACGAAGTCCGACATTTTTCCTTGACTCTCTACAACCTTCTGGCTATATTTCGACGCTTTTTTTTGTCAAAACCGGTCTTTTCTCAGCAAAAAGTGGATTTTTCCGGTATCCAAGCGTCTCGTTCTTTACAGTCCGATGCCGGAGATTTCGGGGGAAACTGGTGAGCGTGCTGCGAATCAACATCTCCAACCTCTCTGAGGGTACCCATCACCGTTCCCTCGAGGCAAGCCCGGAGGAGATTGGTCTCGATAACCGGTTCACGAAGACAGTTCATCTTGAAGCCGCGCTAGAAAAGACCAGCCGCCAGTTGTTCCTGCAGGTCGAGCTCAAGACAGGTGGCGTCTTTGCCTGTGATCGTTGTCTGGATGAAGTCGAAAAAGAGATCGTCACAACTTATCATATGATGTGCTTGACCGACGATCAAGGAGCGATCGGCAAGGACGTAGAGGAAGTCCAGGTCATTTCGCCGGATGCGAATCATATCGACCTCGATGAAGATGTTCGGCAATTTGCGATTCTCGCACTCCCGCAGAAAATGCTCTGCAGGGAAAACTGCGCAGGCCTGTGCCCGAATTGCGGCACGAATCTGAATCGAGCGACGTGCGACTGCCGTAAGGAGGAGGTCGATGCCCGCTGGGCTGGGTTGAAGGGTTTTTTGGAGAATTAGAGAACGAAATACTTGAAGAGTACTGTCAGCTAGAGGTCTTTTTCCATGCCAAATCCAAAACGTCGCCACTCAAAAGCACGCGGGCGAAAGCGCCGCACGCATTATAAGGCAACTGCACCGGCAACTGGCGAATGCCGCAACTGCCACGAGCAGAAGCTTCTGCATAGAGCTTGTCCAAACTGCGGCTACTATAACGGTCGTTCCATCATCATTCCAAAAGAAGCGTAGACCTCCCGACTGGTATCATTATCCCGCTTTGTCCCCGACGAGGCGGGATTTTGTCTCTGATACCGGGAGCTTCAAACCGATCATCTTAAGAGCAACGGTATCAGCGTTGAATTTCTACACTTCAACACGAGAACAAATCCCTTGGGCCCAAGACTAAGAGTTGTGCTCGACGCGATGGGGGGAGACCACGCGCCGGTGAATGAGGTTGCAGGAGCCGTCCAGTCCCTGCGCCAGGGAAAAAACGAGTTTGAGGTGATCCTCGTTGGCAAAGAGCGGGAGATCCGAAAGGAGCTGGGGGCTCAGGGTGGTCAAGGGCTCTCCTGTTCCGTCGTCAACGCTGATGAGGTTATAACGATGGACGACGCACCCACGGCTGCCCTCAAGCAGAAGAAGAACTCCTCGCTTGCCGTCGGAATGCAGCTGCACAAAGAAGGCAAGGCCGACGCATTCGCGAGCGTTGGAAATACAGGCGCGGTCCTTTCTGCTTCGACACTCATCCTCGGACGCATCAGGGGGGTGAGTAGACCAACCATTGGAGCGTTTTTCCCCTCAGAGACAGGTGTTTGCCTGCTCGTCGACGCAGGGACCAATGTCGACTGTCGCGCTCAGCACCTCTACGAGTTTGCCATCATGGGGAGCATTTACGCGAAGAGGGTATTCAAGTATGAGAATCCCAAGGTGGCACTCCTCAACGTCGGTGAGGAGAAATCCAAGGGGACGGAGGTTGTCCAGGAAGCCTACAAGCTTCTTGAAGCGAGTAATTTGAACTTCATCGGAAATGTTGAGGGCCGGGATATCCTGAAGGGCAGGGCTCAAGTTGTTGTTTGCGACGGTTTTGTGGGCAATGTGGTGCTCAAATTCGGGGAGAGTATTCCAGCGTTTCTCAAATCCCAGCTCAAACAGTACGCGGGAGGCAGCGTGCTGCGCAAATTTTTGATAGGGATGGCACGGGGATCGCTCCGAGCTTCGCTTCGTGGTATGGACTATGAGGAATTCGGTGGCGTGCCCGTCCTCGGGGTGAACGGAGTGTCGATCATCGGTCACGGCAGCTCGAGTCCTAAGGCAATCAAGAACATGATCCTGAAGGCTGTGGAGGTGGCAAAGTCGCAACTCAACAAGTACATCGAGGAGGCGATGCAGGGCGCGCCAAAACCCGCTACGGGTAACGCAGCATTGGCGCCTGCACAGTAAATGACAACAATGGCAAAACGCACAGCGACAATTACCGCAGTCGGGCACTACGTCCCGGAGAAGGTGTTGACCAATTTTGATTTGGAGAAGATGGTTGACACCAACGATGAGTGGATACGGACTCGGACAGGCATCCGCGAGCGTCGCATCTTGGAGCAAGGCGCATCATCGGACCTGGCGGCTGGTGCGATACAAGCTCTGCTGGCCCGGCGGAAGATGCAGCCAACGGAAATCGAGATTATCATCGTCGCCACGGTGACTCCCGACATGCTTTTCCCCCCAACGGCTTGTGTCGTTCAGGATAAGATCGGCGCGAGTAACGCATGGGGATTTGATCTTTCCGCGGCGTGTTCCGGCTTCTTGTATGCCATCGTTGTGGGAGCTCAGTTTGTCGAAACCGGTGCCGCGTCGAAAGTGGTCGTGGTCGGTGCCGACAAGATGAGCAGCATCACGGATTACACCGATCGCAACAACTGCATTCTCTTTGGTGATGCCGGTGCGGCAGTGCTGCTTGAGCCGTCTGATGATCCGCAGTTCGGATTGCTCGACCACAAATTTTACTGTGACGGATCAGGCGGAGCGTTTCTCTATATGAAGGGTGGAGGGAGCTTGAATCCGCCGACGCACGAGACCGTAGACAAGCGCATGCACTTCATCTACCAAGACGGAAAAGCGGTCTTCAAAGTCGCGGTGAAGGGGATGGCGGATGTCTCCACAGAAATCATGCAGCGCAACAACTTGACAGGCGACGATGTCGCTTGGCTCGTACCGCATCAGGCAAACCTGCGGATCATCGACGCGACGGCCGATCGTATGGGCCTTGACCGCTCGAAGGTCATGATCAACATTGAAAAGTACGGCAACACTACAGCGGCGACGATTCCTCTTTGTCTTTCCGAGTGGTGGGAGGAGGGTAAGCTGAGGAGGGGACATAAGATTGTCCTCTCGAGTTTCGGCGCGGGATATACGTGGGGGGCGGTGCTCATAAACTGGTCACTGGAGAACCCAACGAAGACGTGAGTTCTGCATGACCAAGATCGCGTTCGTCTTTCCGGGTCAAGGCTCACAGTACGTGGGGATGGGAAAGGATCTCTACGAGCAGAATCACGCAGCGAGAGAAATCTTCAGGCAAGCTGATTCGATTGTCGGATTTCCGCTGAGCGAGATTTGCTTCGGGGGTCCGGAAGAGGAGTTGAAGCAGACCAAGAACACACAACCTGCGATATTTCTTCACAGCATCGTTCTTTCTAAACTCTACCGCGGTAAACCTGCTGCCATGGCTGCGGGCCATTCACTCGGTGAGTATTCAGCCCTGGTGTATGCTGGCGCGCTTGGCTTCGAGGATGCTCTGAGACTCGTACGGCTCCGCGGGGAGCTGATGCAGCAGGCGGGAATCGAACAGCCCGGAACGATGGCAGCTGTGGTTGGTCTCGAGCCGAATGTTGTCGGCGATGTCTGTTGTGAGGCATGGCCGACCGGGATCGTCCAGGCGGCAAACTTCAATTCTCCTGGTCAAGTTGTGATCTCCGGTTCTGTCGAAGGAGTGCGCAAGGCAATGGAACTTGCGAAAGCGCGCGGTGCGAAGATGGTGAAAGAGCTTCCCGTCAGCGGGGCATTTCATTCGCCATTGATGGGATCGGCGCAAACCGGACTGAAGGTGGCGCTCGACAAGGCAAGCATTCGCGATGCATCAATTCCCGTGTACGCAAACGTGACAGCACAGCCCGTGCAGAAAGCTGGGGAGATTCGAAACCTGCTTTTTCAGCAGTTGACAAGTCCGGTCCGCTGGGAAGAAACGGTGAACAACATGAGCACGGACGGCGCGACCACATTTGTGGAAATCGGTCCCGGCAAGGTGCTGCAGGGCCTTGTCAGACGGACCCGGAATGATGTCGAGACGCGCGGGATCGAAAAGTTGGCTGATCTTGCCGGCTAGCGCGTCAAAAAGGCACATGGTGTTCTTGAGATAAGGTATCGCTGGACAGTATGGGTTGGTTGACGGACAGGAAGGCGCTGGTTACCGGTGCGTCTCGCGGGATCGGGAAAGCGATTGCGCTCTTGATGGCCGAAGAGGGAGCAGATATCGCCTTCACGTACAGGAGTGACTCCGCCGCTGCCGAGGAATCACTCAAGGCGATTCAAGCGAAGGGTGTAAGAGCAAATGCGTATCAATCTGACGCGAAGGACCTTACTTCTACGGGGAGGGTAGTCAATGCCGTTGTCGAAGAGTTCGGACGGGTCGACATCCTCGTCAACAACGCAGGAATTACGCGGGATCGGTTGTTGGTTCGGATGAGCGAGCAGGATTGGGACGAGGTCATCGATACTAATTTGAAGAGCGCATACAACTTCTGCAAAGCGGTCTGGCGGCCAATGGTGTCGCAGCGCCGCGGTAAGATCATTAATGTCGCGTCAATCTCTGGAGTCATCGGGAACCCTGGACAAACGAACTACTCGGCCGCCAAATCAGGCATGATAGGGTTGACCAAAACTCTAGCGAAGGAGCTTGCAACTCGCAACATTCAGGTGAATGCAGTGGCGCCAGGGTTCGTTGCGACGGAAATGGTTGAACAGGTGGATGTGTCCCAGATGAGCGCGCTTTCGGTGTTGTTTCCGATCAAGTTGATTGCGCAGCCGGAAGAGATCGCGGAGCTCGTTCTGTTTTTCGCATCGCCTGCGTCGGACTACATCACGGGTCAGGTTTTGCCCGGAATGTACGATTGATCGGGCGAGGGCCTTGCACATCCAAGATGAAGAAGAATGAATCATGGCCGTTCTCGAAAATAAAGTAGCACTGATTACAGGCGGCGCGCGCGGCATTGGGAGAGCAATTGCTCTTGCATTTGCTTCTGAAGGTGCGCACGTTGCCTTTTCGGATATTGAGCTGGGAAGTGCGGCGCAGGAAGTGGTGGATCTTATACGTGCGAAGGGTGTGAAAGCGATAGCTCTCCAGTCCGACGTGAGAGACTTCGCCTTAACTCAGAGCGTGGTGGATTCCGTGATCAAGGAATTCCAGCGAATCGATATTCTGGTGAACAATGCCGGCATCACGAGGGACAATTTGCTCTTGCGGATGACAGAAGAGGACTGGGATCTTGTCATTGACACGAACCTGAAGGGCGTCTTCAACTACTGTCGCGCCGTGTCGAGGCATATGATGAGCCAGCGCGAGGGGAAAATCATTAATATTTCTTCCATCGTGGGCGTGATTGGGAATCCGGGTCAGGTGAATTACTCTGCTTCGAAGGCAGGGGTGATCGGTCTGACAAAAACACTTGCAAAAGAGCTAGCTTCTCGCAACATTCAAGTCAATGCCGTAGCGCCGGGTTTTGTTGAGACTGCCATGACGGAGAAGCTCACGCCGCAGCAACGAGAGGCGCTCCTGAACATCATCCCGATGAAGAGGACGGCGCAACCCGGGGAGATCGCGAGTGTTGTTGTGTTTCTCGCGTCACCGGCAGCGAGATACATTACGGGTCAGGTGTTGTGTGTTGACGGTGGAATTGCCATCTAGAGCTATTCGGATCACACTATTCACTATCATTCTTTCATTCTTTGAAAGGAGTCATCGTATGGCAGACGTCGAGAAGAAGGTCAAAGAGATCATCGTCTCCAAGTTGGGTGTGGATGAGGCCCAGATCACGCACGAGGCGTCATTTACGAATGACCTGGGCGCGGACTCTCTGGATACTGTTGAACTCGTGATGGAATTCGAAAAAGCGTTCAACATCCAGATACCCGACGAAGACGCGGAAAAGATCTCCACCGTCGGCGATGCGATCAACTATTTGAGTTCGAAGCTATCATAATCCTTCTTGTGTTGATGACGCGGGGGGCGACGATGAGACAATTGTATCTCGCCGAGATTGCTTTGCCACGGCAACCAGGAACGAAGGACGAAGATCATGGCGTTTAACGGACGGAAGCGCAGAGTTGTAGTCACCGGGATGGGTGCCATCACGCCGGTGGGGTTGAATGTCGAAGAGTACTGGCGGAGCCTGCTCGCAGGCAGGAGTGGAGCTGCGCCGATCACGTATTTCGACGCGTCCATCTACGACACGAAATTTGCCTGTGAGGTCAAGGGGTTTGACCCCCTGAAGTTCATGGACAGGAAACTTGCGCAGCGAACCGATCTCTTCACGCAATTCGCGCTGGCCGCCACGGAAATGGCCTTGAAAGATTCCGGATTAAATCTTGAAAAGGAAGATCGAGAGCGCATCGGTGTCATCGCTGGTTCGGGCATTGGAGGGATGTGGACGTACCACAGGCAGCAGGAGACGGTGTGGCATTCTGGTGGCCCGCATCAGATTAGCCCGTTTTTCATTCCGATGATGATCTCGGACATCGCTCCAGGGCGTATCTCGATGCGGTATGGATTGAAAGGTCCGAACTATGCCACCACATCAGCATGCGCGACCTCTTCGCATGCCATTGGCGATGCATTTATCCTTATTCAGCGTGGTGACGCGGATGCCATGGTTGCCGGGGGAGCAGAGGCAGCCATCTGTCCGATGGGGATCGGTGGCTTCAACGCGATGAAGGCGATCTCTACCCGGAACGATGCTCCGGAAAAAGCTAGCCGGCCCTTTGACAAGAATCGCGATGGGTTCGTGATGGGCGAAGGTTCGGGGATCCTCATCCTGGAAGAGTTGAGCCGTGCCGTGAAACGCGGCGCCAAGATCTATGCGGAACTGGCGGGCATAGGCTTCACGGGGGATGCCTACCACATTACCGAGCCCGCGCCGGGAGGCGAAGGGGCCGTTCGTTCGATGCGTCAAGCGATCAAAGACGCCGGGCTCGCTCCTGATGATGTTGACTACATTAACACGCACGGGACATCGACGCCCGTGGGGGACAAGAGCGAGACCGCGGCCATCAAGACCGTGTTCGGCGAGCGCGCGTACAAGATGGCTGTAAACTCCACGAAATCCATGATCGGGCATCTGCTCGGCGCAGCCGGGGCTGCCGAAGCAATTGCAACCATTCTGTCAATCCGCGAGAACAAAGTTCATCCAACAATCAATTTAGAAACGCCAGATCCCGAATGCGATCTCAACTACATTCCCAACTCCGCGCGGGATTGGAACATCAACGTTGCTATCACTAACACGTTCGGGTTTGGTGGCCATAACGCCTCTCTCCTGTTTCGAAAGTATCGAACGTAGCAGCGTTATGTGGCGGTTGGGGCGGAGTCCTGTGTGTTCAAGGTACTCGGTAAACTACTCAGTTGGTACACTCCCCGTCGAGGTCAGCCCCGCGTCAGCTCAGACGTCAAGGCTCTGATTGCCGCGCTGGAAAGCAAAGGATTCGACTTCGATCGTTTCGAGCACATCATCGGGTATCACCCAAAGAACTGGTCTCTCTTTTTCGAATCACTCCTTCACCGTTCCTTCCTGCAGTACGTCGACGAGCAGTGGAAATCGAACGAGCGTCTCGAATTTCTCGGCGACGCCGTTCTGAATTCTCTCGTCGCGGAACACCTGTACAAGTCGTACGCTGCCATGGAAGAGGGGGACCTGACGAAGATCCGTTCGCGGCTCGTGAATCGCAAGACGCTTGCCCAACGTGCGAAGGATCTTCGTCTTCCCGATTTTTTGCTGCTGAGCTCCAGCGCTGTCCAATCGATCGATAGCGGCTCGGAATCGATCCTCTCCGATGCCTTCGAGGCAATTATCGGCGCCATTTACCTGGACGGCGGACTTACCGCGGCACGGGAGTTTGTGCAGCAGACGCTCCTGTCCGAATCTGGTGTCTTGAACACTGCGTTGACCGACGACAATTACAAGAGCGCGCTGCTGGAATATTCACAAGGGCGCTCCTTGGGTGCCCCGCACTACATGATCGTGCGGGAAGATGGACCGGATCACGACCGGCGTTTCACCGTGGAGGTGTTCCTCGGATCAGAAAGTTATGGCATAGGGAGCGGCCGCAGCAAAAAGGATGCAGAACAAGCCGCTGCTGCTCAAGCGCTGGAAAAAATCACCAACAATCATCCTGACACGACGTAGTCCTTGACCTATGAACAACTCACTCTTTGACGAAAACGACTTCCAGACACGACAGATCGGTCCGCGTGAACGCGATCTGCACGAGATGCTCACAGCCATCGGTGTCAATTCGCTCGACGAGCTGATCGACCAGACTCTCCCCTCTTCCATTCACTTGAAGAAAACGCTCAACGTGCCGCCCCCCATCAGTGAGTACTCCTACCTGCAAACACTCCGGGAAACCGCTCGAAGGAACAAGGTCTTGAAGTCCTACCTCGGGCAGGGTTACTACGCATGCATCACGCCGAGCGTAATTCAGCGAAACATTTTTGAGAATCCGGGTTGGTACACGCAGTACACCCCCTATCAGCCAGAGATTTCCCAGGGAAGGCTCGAAGCGCTGCTCAACTATCAGACCATGGCGATGGACATGACGGGCATGGAGGTGGCGAATGCTTCCCTGCTCGACGAGGGGACGGCCGCCGCTGAGGCTATGACGATGGTTCACAGCATTGTGAACAAACAAACCAATGGCTCACCGGCGGATAAGTTTTTTGTGTCCGATTCCTGTTCTGTCCAGACCGTCGACGTGATCAAGACTCGCGCATCGGCGATCGGAATTGAGGTCGTCGTCGGAGACCACAACACGCAGAAGCTTGACAAATCGTTCTTCGGCGCCATCATCCAATATCCTGCAGAGAATGGATCGGTGAGTGACTATGGGAAGTTCATCGGGCAGGCGCATAGCGGTGGCGCACTCGTGATCGTAGCGTCCGATCTGTTGAGCTTGGCACTGCTCAGGCCGCCGGGAGAATTCGACGCGGATATCGTGGTGGGGAATTCTCAACGCTTTGGCGTCCCGATAGGATACGGCGGCCCGCACGCAGGATTCTTCGCAACCAAGAATGAGTACATCCGGCAAATGCCGGGAAGGATCATCGGCGTCTCGATCGACTCCCACAACGACAAGGCGTACCGGATGACGCTGCAGACACGCGAACAGCACATCCGCAGGGAGAAGGCGACATCCAACATTTGCACTGCGCAGGCTCTGCTGGCGATCATGGCCGGTATGTATGCGGTCTACCATGGTCCCGAAGGAATCAAGATGATCGCAACGCGTGTCCATGTTCTTGCTAGGATGCTCGAGAAGGAGTTGAACGAGCTTGGCTTTTCCCAACTCAATCGTGTCTATTTTGACACGCTGAGAATCGCCACTGCAGACAGCGCCATTGCTGCAACAATCCATCGCCTTGCGGTCGAGGCGGGATACAACCTTAGGATGATCGATACAAACCACATCGGCATCGCTCTCGATGAGACCACAGGAATCGAAGATGTTATCAAGCTGAAAGAGGTCTTCGCGAAAGCGAAGGGTGGAGCAGTTCAATCGGTGGACCTCAAGAAGAAGTATGCTGGGCTCCAACCAGCCATCCCTGAGCCGTTTGTCCGCAAGAGCATGTATCTTCAGCACCCGATCTTCAACACCTATCATTCTGAGACGGAGATGATGCGATACATCAAGAGCCTTGAGAACCGGGATCTCTCGCTGGCGTATTCGATGATTCCACTTGGCTCGTGCACCATGAAGCTTAACGCCGCCACCGAGTTGATGCCGGTGAGCTGGCCGGAGTTTGCACATCTCCATCCCTTCATTCCTCTCGATCAAGCTCAGGGCTATCAGCAGATCTTCAAAGAACTCGAGGACACTCTGTGCGAAGTCAGTGGCTTGGCTGCCACTTCGCTGCAGCCAAATTCCGGGGCTCAGGGGGAATTCACTGGATTGAAAGTGATTCGCGCGTATCAACACGATCATGGTCAGGGCCATAGAGACGTTGCCCTTATTCCCTCTTCGGCGCACGGGACAAATCCTGCCAGCGCGGTCATGGCCGGACTGAAAGTCGTCGTGGTCAGCTGCGATGACAAGGGGAATATTGACGTCGAAGATCTTCGCGCAAAAGCCTCGACGCACAAAGACGCACTTGCCGCACTCATGGTGACGTATCCTTCCACGCATGGGGTGTTTGAAGAAGGGATTCGAGAGATCTGCGAGATTGTCCATCAGAACGGTGGACAAGTGTACATGGATGGCGCGAACCTCAACGCCCAGGTTGGGCTGACCAGCCCTGGCGTGATCGGCGCGGACGTTTGTCATATCAACCTGCATAAGACGTTTGGTATACCGCACGGCGGTGGAGGTCCAGGGATGGGACCAATCTGCGTCGCTGCGCACCTTACACCGTACCTGCCCGGGCATTCCATTGTCAAGGTGGGTGGGAAGAAGGCAATCCATGCAGTAGCTTCTGCCCCATGGGGAAGCCCCAGCATCCTTCTCATTTCGTACGCCTACATCAAGATGTTGGGCGCCGAGGGTCTCGCTGCGGCAACGAAGTATGCGATTCTGAACGCGAATTACCTCAAGGCCCGGCTTGAGCGCGCGTATCCCGTGTTGTACCAGGGAAAGAACGGTCACATCGGTCACGAGTTCATTCTGAACACAAAGCAGTTCAAAGAGCAAGCGAACATTGAAGTGGAGGACATCGCCAAGCGGTTGATGGACTATGGGTTCCACGCACCGACGGTTTCATTCCCGGTGCCGGGTACGTTGATGATTGAGCCCACGGAGAGCGAGCCGAAAGCGGAGCTTGATCGCTTTGCCGATGCGCTCATCGCGATTCGTAAAGAGATTCAGGAGATCGTGGACGGGCATGCGGACAAGGTGGATAATGTGCTGAAGAACGCGCCACACACTGCTTCCGAGACAATGAGCGATACGTGGAAACACCCCTATTCACGGGCGAAGGCAGCGTTTCCGCTTCCGTATCTGAGACATCGGAAGTTCTGGCCTGCAGTTGGGCGGATCAACAGCACGTACGGCGACCGCAATATTGTCTGCTCCTGCCCGCCGATTGAGGTGTACGCCGAGACCGCCGGTTAGCCGAAGAGATTGAAGAGCATGCCGATAGAAAACGCGGAGACAATTCGAACGATCCTGCAGAACACCAAGACAATTGCTGTGGTTGGCGCCTCACCGAAGCCCGGGCGTGACAGTGGAACGATTGCTCAATTCCTTATCGAGAAAGGATACACCGTCATCCCTGTCAATCCACTTTACAAGGAAGTGCTCGGGGTGACGTGTTATCCGGCTCTGACGTCCATTCCGCAGAAAATTGACCTCGTTGATGTTTTTCGCCGGTCTGAAGAAGTTCCTTCCATTGTCGAAGAGGCGATTGGAATCGGCGCGAAGACCGTTTGGATGCAGCTTGGCGTTGTAAACCCCGAAGCGGCGGAGCGTGCTGAGCGGGCTGGACTGCAGGTTGTCATGGGTCGTTGCATTGCAATTGAGTATCGCCATCTCATCGGATAGTATTGAAACACCATAACGTGCCCCTTCCAGGAAGGCGGAAGGGGTTTTGCGTGTACCGGGGGTTTCATCTTCAAAAGCCCACGTGTGCTGAGGGCGGACGAAAAAAAAAGGGAATGTATGAGCCGTGCGTTGCTGATTGGCGTCTCGTTGTCTTGTCTCTGCACAACGGTCGAAGCGCAAGAGGTGGTGGACACTGGACTCGTTGTGAACAAGATCGTTCTGATCGGCAACGAGACGACCAAGGATCACGTAATTCTGCGAGAGATGACGCTAAAGATCGGCGCGCCGCTGACGGCGGCTTCCATCGAGCAGGATCAGAAGCGGATTTACAGTCTTCAGCTGTTCAATCGCGTGGAGATTGACTATACCGCGGAAGGCAAGCAGGCCACGGTTTTTGTTCGCGTGTCCGAGCGATGGTATATTTTTCCCATACCTGTGCTTGGATTCAAGTATCGGGACACGAAGAAGTTCTATTACGGTGCAGGGCTGATCCACCAGAATTTCCGAGGTCGAAATGAGAAAATCGTTGGGTCATTTGCGCTTGGATTTGACCGCTGGATCAGTCTAGCCTACCAGAATCCAAAACTTACCTCCGACGACGACATCTTCTTCGGCAGCCACATCGGCTACAGCCACGTCCAAAACCAGAACGTCGAGCAAGGACTGTACGATCAACGGGTCTACGGCGCGGACATGAGCCTTGGCAAGAGAATCGGACTCTACACAACCGTGCTCGGCATTCTTGGGTATGATCAGTGGAATATCTCCGATCCCCGGGAGGGACGGACAGCATCGCACAGCGGCATCGACAAGTTTCTCTCGCTCGGATTGCGATATGTTCTCGATACGCGCGATATCAGGGAGTATCCGACGGCGGGCTACCTGACGTTGCTGTCGGCGACCAAATTGGGATTTGGCGATTCGCAGGTCGATCTTTTCCGTTACCGGGTTGATCTCCGGGGCTATCAACCGTTGGGGGCTGATCTTGCCTTGTGTGGGAGGACGTTCGGGAGTTTTGTGAGCGGCGGGGTGGTTCCCGCATATCTCCACAGCTATTTCGGCTATGACGAGCGGCTGCGCGGTTATTTCAACACGGTTTTCGAAGCAGAGGACATTGTTGGCGGCAGCGTCGAACTGCGCGTTCCGATCTTGAAGCCCCGTTACATCAATGTGTCAACACCCTACCTGCCGCCCGAATTCAGCGTCTTGCGGTATGGACTGTACGCTGGATTCTTTGCCGATGCCGGGAAGATATGGTATCGGACCGAGTCATTCGGGAATGTGCCGTGGCGTTCCGGCTATGGAGCGGGATTGCATTTTCTCTTGCCGTACAGCATCATTCTTCGAACGGAATACGCCTTGAACAACATGGGCGATTGGGATTTCATTCTTGACTTTGGAGCTTCGTTCTGAACCATGGATTATTTCTACGTCGATCCGAAAGACGTCCACGCCCAGACGCTGCTTCTTCGCGGCGGCGAGCACAAACATCTCGCTCGTGTGCTGCGTAAGAGGGTGGGCGATCATCTGGTTGTCACGGATGGTCGTGACAATTCCTACGAGGCGGTCATTCTGTCAATTGATCGCACGCATGCCGAGTGCGAAATCCTTGAAGTCAAACATCGTGTGAACGAGCCGAAGGTCGAGGTCGCGCTAGCAGTGTCGATACTGAGGAATCCCTCACGACTCGATTTTCTGGTTGAGAAGGCGACGGAGCTTGGTGTGCGTTCCATTATTCCCATGATCTGCGAAAGGACCGTGCCCAAGCATGAGAAACATGTTCGCCTCGAGAAGATTGCGATGGCAGCGATGAAACAGTGCGGGCGCTCCTATCTACCGAGGATTTCCATGCTCTCGGCGTTTGGTGCTGTCGTTGGTCACGCGAGCAACTATACTCTCCGGCTCATTCCGCACGAGGCTACTGAACAGTCACATTTTGTCGGTACGGTGATGAAACATCATGCTCAAGCATCTTCGATCCTCCTGATGATCGGGCCCGAGGGAGGGTTTACCGAGCGTGAGCTGACGCTGGCAACAACGGGCGGATTCATTCCGATTTCGTTGGGGCCGAGAAGGCTGAGGTCTGAAACTGCAGCACTTTCAACAATCAGCTGGGTCGTTGGGGGATGGTAGGAGGAAGTAAGATGGAGATGTGAAACGTAAGACGTGAGATGTGAGATGAGGGAGGGGGTGAGCAGCAAGTAGTAAGTAGGAAGCAGAATACAGGATCAGGAATTCGGAATGAAGACGGGATGAGCCTGTGAGCCGAGAACAGCGAACCCACCCGAAACTCAAAACTGAGAACCAGGAACTCAAAACTCCGTGCGGCTAATCTGTGCTATCAGCCTATCGATTGGTTCACGAGCAGGAGTGTTTCTCCCGCCAGCTGTTCGACCTTCCGAGTAATCCCCTTCATCTCCTCAGTTGTTTGCCGGACAAACTGTTCGTCGTTCAGCGATGTGAGATTGATCCGGACGTTGAGCCCGGCACCTGAGCATGCTGATTGGAGCATCAGAGCAGCCACACCAGCATCGGATGTGGAATTCTTGTTTCCTTTTTCTGCCACGACTCTTGTCAACGCAAGCGCTCGCTCGCAAAGACCCATCACAGAGAGAGGGACAAGGGTCGCACGCTTGGTCGCCTCTTGAATCAATGAGCTGCGTCGGCTTTGCTCTTCTTCAGTGGCTTTTGGCATCGCCAATGCTGCCATGACACCGTTGAAGGCTTCGGTGTCTTTGTCAATCAGCAGAGTCAGCTCTTGACGTAGCTTCTCCGATTGCCTCAGAACAGATTGCATCTCCTCCTGAACATCAGCATATCTTTTTTTTCCGATCGTCAAGTTACATACCATAGAAGTGAGAGCCGAACCGATTGCCCCCGCAAGAGCGGCAACGCTTCCGCCTCCTGGAGCAGGCGAGCTTGATGCGAGTTCGTCGAGAAACCGCGTCAGAGTAAGAGGCGTGAGCATAGTATCTCCGGGATGGGCTACAGCATGTATTCGATGATTTTCTTGCTTGGTTCAAATGGTTCAAGCTCGCTCAGTCCCAAGCGACTGATGGCCAGCGAGAGTAATTCCTCTTCCGGGATCGTTCCGCTTCGTCGTTCTTCCTCAGCGTAAAATCGTCCCGCCATCAAGAGAGCTGCAAGCGGCGTGAGTCCGACGATTTCACTCCCTGTTGCATCGACACCGAGTGAGAGGGCTTGCCTCTTGACCTCTTCGAAGGCGACATGTGGAGGCGTCCTCTCATAGTCAACCAGATTGATCGAGACCTGGGCAATGTTCGATCGTTCGAGAAAGACCCCCATTGCTTTAACAGCCGTGAGCGTGCCCGGAATCTTGACGGTTTCACCCTTCTTGTTCTTGACAACTTCGCCTACGGCGTTCTTCATCGGCCTGCCGCTCTCTCGGATCCTGAGCGCAATCTCCTGAGCCAGATCAGAATTCGACGTCTTGAGGTTGACGTTGTATGCGATCAAAAACTTTCGCGCACCGGTTACGGTTGCTCCAGATTTTGCATTGAACTCCGCAGCACCGTAGTCCGGCTTCCAAGCAGGGTCCTTGAGTTTCTCTGACAGGCCCTCGTATTCACCCTTGCGGATGGTCGCAAGGTTTCTCCGTTCCGGTTTCGTCGCGGCGAATTCATACAGGTAAATGGGTATTCGAAAATCCTCGGCAACTCGTTTGCCGTATTCGTGAGCAAGCTTGACACAATCGTCCATCGTTAGGCCGGAGATCGGGACGAAGGGGACCACATCGACTGCGCCGAGGCGCGGATGCTCCCCTTTGTGCGTTTGCATGTCAATCCGCTCGGATGCAACTTTCGTGGCTTGATATGCGGCTTCCACAACGGCGTGAGGCTCGCCGATGAAAGTCACCACGCTGCGATTGTAATCCTTGTCCGGCTCGGCGCTCAGAAGTCTGACGCCAGCCACCGCCCGGATACTGGACGCGATCGCATCAATGATCTCGGGATTTCTCCCCTCGCTGAAGTTTGGAACGCATTCAGCAATTTGTCGCATCGTCCGTCGCCCGCGTGCTGGTCATGTGAATTCGAGTATCGTGCCTTTCTTGATGATTTTCGACACCAAGTTCGTTCCAAACTGATAGGCGACATATTGGTAGTTGGGAATTTCGTACAGGATAATGTCTGCCTGCTTGCCGACCTCGATGCTTCCGAGGAAACTCGACAAACCGACAGCCGCGGCGCCGTTGAGCGTTGCGGCACAGATTGCCTCTTCGGGCGTAAGAGACATCTGAGTGCATGCGATGGTCATCATCAGCGGCATGGAGAACGACATACACGAACCCGGGTTGAAATCCGACGCAATCGCAACAGGTATGCCTGCGTCGATCAGGTCGCGCGCCGGTGCATACGGATTGCGGAGAAAGAAGGAGACGCCGGGCAGCACGACCGCAACGGTCTCGTGGTTTCTGAGCGCGTTGATTCCGTTGCTGTTTATGTGCTCGAGGTGATCAACTGAAATCGCGCCGAGTTCCACAGCAAGCTCCGTTCCGCCGATGGGAGTGAATTCATCAGCATGGAGCTTCAGTTGGAGGCGAAGCGATCGTGCTCGTTCCAAAATCTTTCTGCATTCGTCGACGGTGAAATATCCACTTTCGCAGAATGCATCACAAAATCGCGCCAGGTTCTTCTTGGCAACGTACGGCAGCATGTGCTCGCAAATCAGCTCCACGTATGCCCCTTTGCTCTCCTTGTGTTCTGGAGGCACGGCGTGCGCTCCGAGAAAGGTTGGGACAACCGTCATGAAGTGCTCGTCCCGGAGCTCTTTGATTGCTTCGAGCATTTTGATTTCGGCATCAGCGTCCAGGCCATAGCCCGACTTGATCTCCACGGTTGTCGTGCCCTGCTTCATCATCGCGTCAAGTCGCGTGCTCGTCCACTTTTTCAACTCCTTCTTTGTCGCAGCTCGCGTTGCAGCGACGGTGCTCAGAATTCCCCCGCCTTGGGCGGCGATCTCCCGATACGTTTTTCCCTCCGAACGCATCGCGAATTCGTTCTCCCTCCCTCCGGCAAAGAGTGCGTGTGTGTGTGCGTCGACAAAACCGGGGAGCGCAACGAACGAGGAAGCGTCCAGGATCTCAGCATCTTGGCTCAGTGGAATTTTGAATCCATCCGCAGGTCCAACCCATTGGATGATCCCGTCCTCAACAAAAACGGATGCATTCTCGATGACACCGATGTTGCGCATCGCCTTGCCCGCCCTGAAGGGGTTTCCAGCATTGTTGACGGTCACGAGCTGTTTGATGTTCTTAAGGAGAAGTTCCATAATGAGAGTTAATCAGTTTACAGTTTCGGGTTCAGAGTTGAGTATTGCGGGCTTCGAGAAAAAAGTATGCTCCTTTGGCAAGGTGGAAGCGGGTGATCGCAGCGTCAAAGCCATGCAGGAACTCAGCAACGGGATACTTGAGAGCTCTTGGCAGTCGAACCTTTGCTGCGAGATAATACCAGAACGGGCAGAAGGTTCTGAGTTCCACGATCGTCAGTAGCCTTGCGATCTCCTCAAGTATTGATGCTTGAGAGATCTCCTCGAATGGTGAGTCTGGGTGAAGCGTTGTGGATGAACCGCATTCGAGGGCCTTCCGCTTTCGTTGTTCTCCAGCGAGGAAGGCCGGCAGCCGGCGGCGCAGGTTCCATTTCATTCGGTACGGTTGATAGGTTGGCAGAATGGCGTAGAGGATTGCGGCCATCGCCTTTCGCACTGGGCCCATGCCAATGAAGTCCATCACAAGGAAAGAGCCTGACGGCCTGAGGGATTTACGCACCTCATCGCACAGTCGGCTCACGTTCATAACGTGGTGCAACGAATCGTGCGCGACGGCGCAATCGAACGCCTTAGCGGGCAACGTGACGGCATTGAGATCGCCAACGAGGAACTTCGGCTGGTGGGCAAGACGGAGCTGCCGCGCTTTCGCTTGCGCCCGCTCAATCCTTGCAGGGCTGAGATCAATTGCCGTCACCTGAAGGCTGCGCTGGGCAAGTTCGATCGCGAGGTTGCCCTCACCGCATCCGAGTTCCAGCACATTGGGACCGCACGCAACGGCTCTCTCGAGAAGATGCCGGTATTCCGAGCCGAAAAAGATCTCAAAGAGCCGCTGATCATGCCAGATTTGCGGATTTTTCGGATCTGGCTGGACCTTGTCCCAATGCTTTGATTCCTTTGCTGCAAGCTCTCGGTATCGTTCGCTGTCCATCACACTCTTCTGGGCAATCGCAGCTGTTGGGATGTGAAACGGTGTGAGGCCTTCGTACAATGTCGGTCGCAAGAAACGAAGAAGTGCCTTAAGAATCAAGATTGTGGCTGCTGATTGGAATCCTTGGATTCGCGCTCTTCGAACCCGCCGCATGCAAGGACAGGGAGACGAGGGTACTTCGGGAAGCGAGGATCCGTTTTGGAGAGCTCGCACAGGTAGAAAACAGTGTCGCGTGCACTCTTGATTGTGGTTGAGTGGCGGCAACGCAAGCAGAGTCCGATTGCGGAGTTCAACGGCTTCTGAGGCATACGTCAGGATGCGCTACGATTGAGTTCGTCGTAGCTTGGTGTGCTTGAGATGATATGGCAGCAGGGCAGCGTACATGACATGATGAATCGGAGTGGGAATCCCGAGTTCTCTTCCAAGGCGCACGACGGTGCCGTTGAGTGCTTCAACCTCCAGGGGTCTCTCGCCAACGAGATCGTAATACATGGATGAGCGGGTCTCACTGTCAAAGCGTTTCAGACCCTGAAGCATCTTTGCCTCATCAAGAGGCTGGACATCGACGCCTCGTTTCCGGGCGAGGGCCTCAATCTCTCGCATCGCATTGAAGACAAGTGAAAGGGTCTCCGGCTGTGCGATGATCTCACCTTGCGTCAGTCGGGACATCGCGGTAAACGAGCCCATCGAAGCGATGAAAATGAACTTGTTCCAGAGATCCACGAGCATCTTCTCCCGCAGGTCACATTTGACGCCTGCACTGACGAGCGAACGATGGATCTGGCGAGCGCGCTCATCGATCGGACCATCCATCGGTCCGAAGACAATCCGTTGGAAGCTGCCTGTCTCGCTTATCCTGCCTGGTGCAGTGACGCGTGCAGAGATGTACGCTGCTCCGCCGTAGACCTGTCCGCGCTCAATAAGGTGGCTGATCTTCTCTTCGTTGTCGATTCCATTCTGAAGGCTCAGCACAATGGAGTCTTTGTGGAGGATGGGAGAAAGCTGTCGCGCGGCGGTCTCTGTATCGTACGACTTGACGCAGAAGAGAGCGACGTCAACGGTCCCGACGTCGGCAACGTTGTCAGTCATTTTTCCAGGAGGGATTGTCAATTCGGCGCCGGTCGCCCTAACGTGGAGGCCGTTTGCTTTCATCGCCTCCAAGTGCTTTCCGCGAGCGATGAACCAGACATCTTCGCCAGCGTGGGCGAGTTTGCCGCCGAAGAATCCCCCTACACCTCCTGTGCCGAATACAATGAATCTCATGAGCTGTCGTCTCCCGGCTCAACAGCGAAGCTGAGATAGCGAAATGGGCGGACCTACTGCATCATCGGTACCTTCACTCCCCACAGCTTTGCATTTGCGATCGCACGCTCATAGCCTGCATCAGCGTGGCGAATGATGCCAAGGCCTGGATCGTAGGTCAGGACTCGCTGCAACCGCTTTTCAGCCTCCTTGGTGCCGTCGCACACGACGACCATCCCGGCGTGAATGGACAGACCGATGCCGACACCACCACCATGATGCACGCTCACCCAGCTGGCTCCACCAACAGCATTGAGAAGAGCATTCAAGATTGGCCAGTCAGCGATGGCATCGCTGCCGTCCCTCATCTTCTCTGTTTCGCGGTTGGGGGATGCAACGCTGCCGCAATCGAGATGGTCTCGTCCGATCACAACAGGCGCCTTCAACTCTCCTCGGGCGACAAGATCATTGAAGATCTTTCCCATCTTGGCGCGCTCTCCGTAGCCGAGCCAGCATATGCGCGCAGGCAGGCCTTGGAACGCAACGTGTTTCTGCGCCTTTTCGATCCAGTTGCAGAGTTGTTTGTTTTCGGGGAAGGTTTCCATCACAGCTCGATCCGTGCGGTAGATGTCCTCAGGATCACCGGAAAGCGCAGCCCACCGAAAGGGTCCTTTGCCGTCGCAGAAGAGCGGACGGATGTATTCTGGAACAAACCCCGGAATGTTGAACGCGTTCTTCACTCCGTTCGCGAGCGCCTCTCCCCGGATGTTATTGCCGTAGTCGAAGACGGTCGCGCCCTTCTTCTGAAGCTTCAGCAGACCTTTCACATGTTCGGCGATGGAGGCTTTCGTCATTTGAACATACCTCTGCGGATTCCGATTCCGCAGCTCAAGCGCTTTTGCGTAGGGAATTCCTGCCGGCACGTATCCGTTGAGCGTGTCATGTGCAGAGGTCTGATCCGTCACGATGTCAGGCAAAAACTTGCCATCAGCGATCTTCGGGATGATGTCAGCAGCATTTCCAAGGAGACCGACTGACAGCGGGAGTTTTTTCTCTTTCGCGGCCCGGATCTGGATCAACGCATCGTCGAGATCGTCATCCATCGTATCAAGATATCCAGTCCTCAGTCGTCTCTGGATACGATCAGGATCGACCTCGACGACGAGGCATGCTGCCCCATTCATCGTTGCGGCCAGCGGTTGCGCTCCACCCATACCTCCAAGGCCGGCCGTGAGGAGGAACCGTCCTGCCAAGCTCCCATGGTAATGCTGGGCGGCACAGGCTGCGAAGGTCTCGTAGGTTCCCTGCAAGATCCCCTGTGTGCCGATGTAAATCCAGCTTCCCGCGGTCATTTGGCCATACATCGTCAATCCGAGACCCTCAAGACGACGAAATTCATCCCACGTTGCCCATTTCGGGACAATCATGGAATTGCTGATGATCACGCGCGGGGCATCGAGGTGCGTTTTGAAGATGCCGACAGGCTTCCCCGACTGCACGAGCAACGTTTCATCGTTCTCGAGGTTCTTGAGACAGGAGACGATTGCGTCATAACACGCCCAGTTGCGCGCGGCTTTTCCTGTACCGCCGTAGACGATGAGCTCCTGAGGCTTCTCAGCGACTTCAGGATCGAGATTATTCTTCAGCATCCGCAGCGCTGCTTCCTGAAGCCAACCTTTGCACGTGAGTGCTGAGCCCCGGGGCGCGCGGACAGTGGGTGGTGATTTGGATCTTGCTGTCTTCATGGTCTTCTTCAATGTTTGACGTTCGAAGTCTTCTCTCGTCACGTCCGATCTCACCTGGCCTTGTACGCTACCGCCGAGATCTCTATTCGAGCGTTTCTCACGAGGTTTGACACTTCAACCGTTGCCCTGCTCGGGAATTTACCCGGTTGGAAATAGGTTGAATAGACGGAGTTCATCTTGGCGAAATCGTTGACATCCTTCAGATAAACCGTACACTGAACGACATCAGACGCGTCAAATCCTGCGTTCTTCAAGATCGCGATAATGTTGTCGAGCACCTGACGCGTTTCGCTCTCGAAATCGGGTCCAGCCAATTCCGAGCTTCCTGGCTTCATACCGATTTGACCCGAGACGAAAAGAAGGCCTCCGACTCCAATGGCAGGCGTGTATGGAGCGATAGCCTGTCCTTCGATGAAATAGTGCTTCTCACCGCTCTTAGCGAGTTCCTCTTGGACCATTTCCCGCATCGCATTCTTGCACATCGAACAGCCGACGAAAGCAAATCCAATAAGACAGATGAGAAAGTATTTCATATTCTTACCTCCAACGGAATGGATGATAAATGGAGTGCAATACGCTGGAAGGAGCTTCTCTCGTGTTACAGAACACGGTGAAGAATGATAGTCCTCAAAGCTTATATCCAATCTTTCTGAGGAATTCCTTCCTCGTCTTGATGTCAGCTTCGTTTTCAATCCCCTTCGCTTTTACCCCGTCAATGACCCCCAGAATTCCGCGTCCGTGGTCCGTCTCCGCGACGATCACCTCAACGGGATTAGAGGTCGCACAGTAGATGGTACACACCTCAGGGATATTCTTGATCGTGTTCAGGATGTTGACCGGAAAGCCGCTCTCCATGAAAAGAATAAAGCAGTGGCCGCACGAAAGGGCCAGCGCATTTCTCTTGGCGAGCTCAATCAGGTTTGGATCGTTTCCGGTCCATCGAACGAGCGCGGGTCCAGATGACTCACAAAAGCCGAGTCCGAATTTCATTTGAGAATTTGTTTGGACGATTGCCTCGTGAATGTCTTCGACGGTCTTGATGAAGTGAGACTGTCCCAAGATGAAGTTGGTCGATTCGGGTTTCTCGATGCTTACGGTTTTCAGTTCCATCGCTCTTCTCCTCGTCAGGCCGTTGATCTTGAACAATCTTACGACCTTTATGGCACGGAATCAACTGCCCGGGCTGAAGTGTTCGATCTTCTCCGCACTCCCGATGCCATCAATTCTCGCCAGCGAAGCGTTACCGGTGGATCGGACGGGAGGGAATGTCAAGAGCAAGAATAAAGGTGGCACAGATGAGGAGGAGGGAGGCCGGACGGCGGCGCGTTAAACAGCGTTAGCTGTCCTTAAAGCTGATTCCATTTGTTTGGTTGTAAGAAGCCACTTGAGAACGGCCTGGCCGCGCTCCACCTGCGCGGAGAGTTCCAGGCACGCAAGGCTCCCCTTTTTCATCTCCACACACTGAGCCGCGCTGCCAGAAATGAGCAAGGAAATTGTCTTGCTCAGATGGGGTTCGTGGCCGACAAGCATCACGTTCTGCGCGCTGAGTTGGCTCAGCCGGGCTGCAATCTGGCGCGGATCGCTTGAGGCAGTAAGGTATTCCGACGTGGAGAGAGGAACGCCACCGATCTCCTGGTTGACAGCGGCCGACATCTGTTGGGCTCTCAGGAACGGGCTGGCGAGAATGAGGCTCATGCTTGCGTTCAACGAGCGGAGGAATCGCCCGGCCACCGCACCCTGGTGTTGGCCCATTTCGCTCAGCGGTCGTTCACTATCGTGAAGAACCGTGCTCTCGATAGCGTCGCCGTGGCGGAGAAAATAGAGCGTCATCGTTAGCGTGAGGATATCTGGATGGCGGCAGCGCGCGCTGAGGTGAGCGAAACCGTTTACTGCCGGGTAAGACTGTACTGTTGAATCTTGGTGTATAACGTCTTAAGGCTGATTCCCAGGATTTTTGCTGCGATGTTCTTGTTCCAGCCGACAGATTTCAAGACACCGTCGATGTGAACTTTCTCGATCTCGTCCATGGAAAACGCACCACCCAAACGGACCCCAGTCGTGTTCTCGGTGAGTGAATCGAACATGGCGCGTGTTCCAACGGGAAGCGCAAGATCATCGATGCGGATGACGTTATCCTGGGAGAGGATCGCTGCCCGCTCGATAACGTTTTCGAGCTCGCGGACGTTTCCCGGCCAGTCGTATTTCGTCAGAAGTTCCAGCGCTTTATCGTCGATTTGTTTCGGTTCTTTTGTGCGAAGACGGGTCTTGAGAAAATGATCGACGAGAAGAGGGATATCCTCTTTACGCTCGCGCAGCTGAGGGAGCTGGAGCGTGATAACGTTCAGGCGATAGAAAAGGTCTTCCCGGAATCGACCGGCAGCGACCTCCTGGCGAAGATCCTTGTTCGTTGCAGAGATGATGCGCACGTCGGACTTCAGGTTTTTATTGGCTCCCACTCGACGGTACTCACCCGTTTGAAGAAAGCGTAGTAGCTTGGGCTGCATCATCATGGAGATCTCCGCGACCTCGTCGAGGAACAGCGTACCGCCATTCGCGATTTCCACTAATCCCTGCTTGGTAGACGTGGCGTCAGTAAAGGCTCCCTTTTCGTGTCCGAAGAGCTCACTCTCGATCAGTGTTTCCGGAATCGAGGCACAGTTCAGTGCCATCAGCGGCTGTTCTTTGCGTGCGCTGTTGCTGTGCAGGTAATTGGCGACCAGTTCCTTGCCCGTGCCGCTCGATCCCTGGATGAGGACTGTCGTATCGGTTGGGGCGACGCGAGAAGCAAGGCTCAGAACGTCGAGGAAACGCTTGCTTTGGCCGACGATGTACGGTGAGAGAGCATGGCGCGCGAGCTCGGACCTCAATGCCTTGTTCTGAATGAGCAGGCGCTTGCGTTCGAGGGCTCGATCGATGATCGCGAGCAGTTCGTCGGTGGCATAGGGTTTTGAGATGTAGGTATATGCACCGAGCTGCATGCACTCCACAGCGATCTTGATGTCGCTAACCCCTGTGAGCATGATGACCTGAGTATCGAGATAGCGTTCTTTGACAAACCGAAGCACTTCGATGCCATCGACGCGCGGCATTTTGACGTCGAGCAAAACGAGATCGAACGGGAGGGTCTGCAGGACATTGATCGCCGCGGCGCCATCGGTCGCCGTATGCACGAAGTATCCTTCCTCCTCGAGAATTGTCTTCAAGATGCTCAGGAAGGATTCCTCATCATCGACCGCGAGGATGGAGATGGGCGCTTTCAGCATGGTTGATGTCAGTGCGGTTCGTTAACGAATCGGCAGCGCAAAAGAGAAAGTGGCCCCCTTGCTCAGTTCTGATTCGACCCAGATCTTTCCATTATGAGCTTCGATAATACGCTGGCAAATGATCAGCCCGAGGCTTGAAGTTTTCTTGTCCTCTTTCGCGGCTGTCACGTTTCGATAGCGATCGAAGATCAGGGGGAGTTCTTCCTTCGGTATTCCCGGCCCGCTGTTGAAGACAGAGGCCATCACGAAGTCCGTCGGTTGCTGCCCCTCCTCCATCACCATTGCGACCTTACGCACGTGAATGACAACCGCCCCCTGCTGCGGTGTATGTTTGACGGCGTTGCTCAGAAAATTCTGCACGACCTGTTCGATCTTCTGTCGATCGAACTCGATGGCCGGAAGATTTGGCTCGGTATGGACATCGAGGGAGATCTTATTCGCCTGAAGGGGGACGCGGAACTCGTGGGCAACCTCCTGTACCAGATCTGCGAGATTGCTGATTCCCTTGTTGAGGCGCACCCGGCCGGCTTCGAGCTTCGTCAGATCCAGCATGTTGTTCAAGAGCCCTATCACCTTGTCGATGGAATTGGCCATATAGCCCAACAACTCCTTCTGATGGTCGCTCACCGTCCCGGCCATGCCCTTCACCAAGTACCCGATGCTCTGCCGGAGACCTGAAATTGGATTATGCAAGTCGTAAAGCAGCCGGGCGGTGTGCTCTGCCTGAAGCTGACGGATGCGCTCCTCGGCGTCACGCGTACGGATGAGCGTCTGCAGCTGCGGAACCAATTGGTCCATGTCCACGGGCTTGGTGAGGTATTCCCTGGCGCCAAGCTTCATTGCCTCCACGGCCATACTCACATCGCTCATGCCGGTCATCATCACAACCTCTGTCGCGACAGAATTCTTCTTGATGTAGCGAAGAACCTCCAGGCCATTCGCGCCCGGCATCTTAATGTCGAGCAGCGCAATGTCAAAATCCTTCGACTGGACCAGCTTGATGGCATCGAGCCCATTCGAAGCCTGCTCGACGACAAACCCCTCGTCGCCGAGCCACGCAACGATGGTCGACCTCAGACCGTCTTCATCGTCAGCGACGAGCACCTGGATTTTTTGGTCCTTCATGGAGATCGATTGCCGATGTGGAAGGCACCATCAGCTCGGTGCCTCACTTCAAGGGTGATGGTGAACGGAGTACGTTATCAAACGGTTGGACCAGAAGCATCGAGCTTGATGCTTGAATCGCTCTTCGCTCTGAGCACGCTCACAAAATTCGAGCGCATAATAATGAGATTCGCATGAAAAGTCAATCTTCTATCTCACACTGGAAAGCGATGGTTGAATTTCAAGAAAGGCTGAGCTAAATTGCTCGAAAATGAACCAACAGCCGTGCCGCGCACATTGCTATGGCAGCATCTCGGGAATGAGCGGAGGGTTCACGACGAGATTCAGAACGCGTTGGCGATGGCTGTCGGCAATGGATTGCTTCAGCATGTTGAACGGAAGATCAGGCAGCTCGGCGAGCCATGAGCGGAAAGGAAACCGATGAAATTCAGTCGAGAGTTATTGCGCAGAGTTCCGAAAGTACTTCTTCATGACCACCTAGACGGGGGCATGCGACCGCAGACGGTGATTGATCTCGCAAAGGAAGCGCACTACCGGAAGCTGCCGACGGATGATCCGCAAGAGCTGGCTAACTGGTTTCATCGCGGCGCCACGCGGGGGAGTCTCCCGCTGTTCCTTGAGGGATTTGAGCACACCTGCGGGGTCACGCAAAGCGAAGAGGCGCTGGAACGCGTCGCGTACGAGATGATGGAGGATATGAAAGCTGATGGTGTCGTATACGTCGAGACGAGGTTTGCTCCAATTTTTCATGCGCACAAGGGGCTCCATTCTGAGACGGTCGTGCGCTCAGTGCTGCGCGGGCTCGAACGCGGCAAGAAGGATTTCGGTGTTGAGTATGGAGTCATCCTCTGCGCGATGCGGAATATGAAACCAGATCTCTCGGAAGAAATCGCGGAGCTGGCGGTTGATTTTCGCGATCACGGGGTCGTGGGGTTCGATCTGGCGGGAGAGGAAGGGGGATACCCTCCGAAGAAACATGTTGAGGCATTTCACTACATTCAGCGGGAGAACTTCAACATCACCATCCACGCCGGAGAAGCGTTCGGCAAAGAATCCATCTGGCAGGCGATTCAATGGTGTGGTGCCCATCGGATCGGCCACGCTACGCGGCTGATCGAAGATATGAAGATAAAAGATGGCGAGGTGTTGAGCATGGGGACGCTCGCTCAATATGTGCTCGATAAGCGGATTCCGCTAGAGATCTGCCTCACCAGCAATGTCCACACGGGAGCGGTCAGGTCGCTGAAGGAGCACCCGTTCGGCACCTACTTTCGTTATCGCTTCCGCGTCACGCTCAACACGGATGACCGCCTGATGAGCAACATCACGCTGACCGATGAGTACCTCACGGCGTCCGAAGTGTTCGACCTGAAGTTGGAGGATCTGGAGAAGCTGACGATCAATGCGATGAAGAGCGCATTTACGCCTTACAAAAAGCGGATCGCGATCATCTACGATACTATCAAACCAGGATTTGCAGCAGCAAAGGAGAGGCTAAAAAAAACAGAGGCACAATAGCGCGAGTGAAGGGCAGTGCATCATGAACACTTCACGACGAGCACCATGGTTTTTTTCACTCTTTTCATTTGTCTCACAGCCTGTGTCAGTGCACAGCGATCACAGAAAGGAGGCTCTATGAACCATCAACACATCCACTGGTTGGGTCACGCATCCTTCCGGATTGAAGATGGTGCAACGCAGATCTATATCGATCCGTGGAAGCTTCCCGCGAACCCGCCCAAAGCGGACGTCATTTTCATCACGCACGCCCACTATGATCACTTTTCGGTAGAAGATATCGCCAAGATTAGGAAGGATACGACGGCGTTCTTTGCTCCCAAAGATGTCGCGTATCAGCTCAAGGGCACGGTGATTGCAGTTACTCCCGGCGAGATCTATAACCTGGGCGAGCTGAAAGTCAGGACCGTTCATGCCTACAACGTCGGCAAGCAGTTCCATCCGAAAGGAAACAACTGGGTGGGATACGTGATTGCGCTCTCCACGGGACAGAAGATCTATCACTCTGGTGACTCGGACTTCACGCCGGAGATGCGCAGCGTTGTAACGGATTTCGCTCTCCTGCCTTGCGGAGGAACATACACGATGACCGCAAAGGAAGCAGGCGATGCGGCAAACGCCTTCAAACCCCACACCGTGATCCCGATGCACTGGGGTGACATTGTCGGATCGCGCAAAGATCCCGAGGAGCTGAAGAAGATCTTTTCCGGCGAGACGGTGATCAAGTCTCCCGAAAGGTAACGCATGAAGTTTGCGTGGGTTGGTGCTGCAGCGATGCTCGTGCTGTCTTCATGCACGAGCACCTATCCCTATCGTATCACCACGGATGGATGCGACTGCGAGCGGTATGTCTACAAGGATGAGGATCGCAGGTTCGAAGTTGAATTCACTGCGACGTATCAAGTCACGGATCGCGTCGAATCGACGATTGAGATCGTGTTTCGCAACAACGGCCGCGATACGCTGAGCCTGCGTCAGGCGTCCATCAAGGGCACGTCCGCGAACGTCCGGTATCAGTTTAATGATAGGTTCCAGCCCATGCCTTACGTTGCCATTCCTCCCGGGCAAAGTTATGCGATGACTCTCCACGGGAGCGATACCGAAATTGTTGAGGAGCCGTGGCACAAGATTGCCGGCGAGCGTGTGACGATAGAAATCGGAGGTGTCCTGTTCGGTCAGGCGGTCGTGAATCCCATCCTCGTAACGCTGATTCCTCTTAATCCAAAACTCCCTTCCTGACCAGGTTGGTGATCATCGATCACGAACCGGTAGTCACACGCTCGCGGTCGGATCACTGGCTTCCAATCAACGTTCCCAGCCGTTCGCGGTCTTTCCGTTTGATTCTGATTCTCAGAATCACCTGGTTCTCCTCATACACCCGCTCCAGGACCTCACCCGTGGCATGGAGGCGCGAGATCAGCTTTTGATTTTCCTGCGGGATGCGGAAGGTCTCTTCAACGAACTCCTTCTCGAATAGCGCCAAGACTTCGTCTTTCAACCCGAGAATATTGATCCCCCGCGTTGCGGATATGAACACGCGGTGGTGGTAGTGTTCGGCCAGAGAATGGAGAATCGTCCGATCGGGAAGTCGATCAATCTTGTTGAACACCATCAGCGTCGGTTTGTCGCTGGCCCCCAGTTCAGCCAGCGTATCGTTGGCGACGCTGATTTGTTCCTCAAACCTCTTATTGGATACGTCGACGATGTGGAGCAAGAGATCGGCCTCCGTAATCTCCTCCAGCGTGCTCTTGAAGGATGCGACGAGGTGATGCGGAAGCTTTCGGATGAAACCGACCGTGTCGGTCATGAGAATCTGAATCGAGGTGCTCAGGGAAACAACTCGCGTTGTCGGATCAAGCGTAGCGAACAGCCGGTTCTCGACAAAGACATCGGAGCCGGAGACCAGGTTCAGCAACGTGGACTTGCCCGCGTTGGTGTACCCAACGAGGGCGGCGCGCGTGTGGAGAGAGCGGGACTTTCGCTGTGTGAAGCGTTGCTGGGCGATGCGGCTGAGCTTCTCCTTCAAATGACCGATCCGAGCGCGGGTCATCCGACGGTCGGTTTCGATCTGCGTTTCACCGGGCCCCTTCGTGCCGATGCCCCCGTACTGCTTTGAGAGGTGAGTCCACTGACGCGTAAGGCGCGGCAGAAGGTACTGAAGCTGGGCGAGTTCGACCTGGGTTTTTGCCTCATTGGTTTTCGCTCGCGATGCAAAGATGTCCAGAATAAGAGCACTTCGGTCAAGCACCTTGCATTCGAGCACGCGCTCAAGGTTTCTCACCTGTACCGCCGAAAGGTCGTCGTCGAATATCACCAGCGGAATTTTCTGTTCAACGATGACGGAGCGTATCTCTTCCACCTTCCCCTTGCCGATGAACGTCGCGGGGTCGATGCGATCGCGGTCCTGCGTCAGCCGGGCAACGACCTCTGCCCCCGCTGTGTCGGCGAGGAGAGCCAGCTCCTCCAGGTATTCCTCCGTCTCGCTCCGGCTGACTGCACGCGTGGAGACGCCGATGATGATGCAACGCTCTTTGCCAGATTGTGCAAGTTCGATCATGTTATGAAGTCGCCAATGCTTCCTTTTTCCCCGCCCGAGCGACGATCATCTCGGTCAGCGCGAGCAGAAGTGCAGCGGCGAGGAAGTGTTTCCAGAGTTCCAATCCAAACCTCGATTGCAGTACGACACGTTCGAGATCCTGAGGCTGCTCGACATATCGCACAGCTGCAGGATCAATTCCAACACGCCGCACCGTCGTTTCAATTTCGTCCGTCGATGCCTTTGCGAGCTTCGATTCACGAGGATCCAGGTTCACCGCAAACTTCTGAAGGAGAAAATCGCGTGCGGTCACAGAGTACACGCCGATCAGGTCGCTGTTCGAGAACCTCAGGCTCTGCTGCCAGCCTGAAGACGATGGGGTTGATGTCCTGTCAATGTTTGCAGGATCTCGAACTGTCCAGGGAACGGTCGTCCGAACCGTGCTCTTCAGCAGAATGTCATCTCCCGCCAGCGATTCGTCCGGTTGGGCGTGGTGCCGGTTCAGATAGGAGACAGCGCGGCGCAACAACGGAACAAACAGACCTTTGAGGGGAAAGTCAGACCACCCGAGGTTTGGTGCGACACCGAACAGCAACACTCGGCCGCTCCCAACGAGCTGTTCCGCCAGGAATGTTGACCCGTTCGAAAGCGTGATGATGGAATTGGATCGAGGTGTCGGAGCGAACCGGACGGAGATCCGCACGCGCGGCGACTCGACAACCCGTTGGAGGGGAGCAGAGAACCGCGGTGACTGCCTCAGCATGGTCGTCTCCCGCTCTTCAAACATACCTTCAAAGACCGGATGCCGGAGATCCACCTTCTCAAACTCGACGAAGGATTCACCCGGCACGTTCCCTGAAGACGCAGAGCCCCTGTCAATGTCGTTTATCGGTGGCACGCCAAGCGGTTTGGCAACAGTGCTATTGAACGAGGACGGCTGAATAGCAGGCTCGGGAAAGAGGATCAGTCCGCCGCCGTTCTTCAGAAACGAGAGGAATTGACTGACCTGTGAGGAGGAGAGGTCCTGGCTGCCCGCGAGAACGACGACGTCGGATTGCTCAATCTGCGCCGAGCTGACTTGGCGAGCGCTGATCTCCTGAAGCTCAAAGGCGGAACCGCCGGCAGAGAGGCGCGTTGCGAGCGCAAGGCGAATGTAGTGAAAATCGGAGGGTTTGCCCACAAGCAAAACTCGAATGTGCTCAGGGATGGAGACAACAAAAAACCGGCGATCGTCTGCTTCGAAATCATCATTCTCAAGTTCGACGAAGCCCTCGGCGTACCCAGTCGAGTTGGGTACGACGGAGAATTCAATCTCACTTGATGTTTCACCCGGAAGATCAATCCCCCGTTGAGCAACGCGCGTCCCGTTGAGGAAAACGCTCACGACGTGGTCTCGTACATTATCTTTCGAATGGTTGCCGATTCGAGCTCTTACGATGAAGGGTTTATTCTGTTCAAAGATGGCGGTAGATATGGCAACATTCTCAACGCCGAGATTCTGGGCTGACCGCTTGCCCACGGGAACCAGGAAACAATGAACTTCCGGCGGGAAAAGCTTCTCCTGCGATGACGCTGCAGCCCTGACATCAAACGCGCCGCTCTGAAAGTCGGAGACAACATAAACCTCTTTGTTGAAATTCTTCGTGCCTGCGAGGAGTTTTGAGGCGTACCGGAGTGCGTCGTCAATAGACCTGTAGACATATGAAGGTCTCATCCCCTCGATTTCTTTCTTGAGGAGCACGTAATCCCGCGTGGGGTAATGCCGGATATCCAAGGCGGCGCGGCCGATGTCCGAAAGCTTAACAAGGACGACATCATCGCCCTCTTTCAAGAGATCGACGATCCCTGTGGCAGCGCGTTTTGCTTGCTTAAAGAGCTCACCATGCTCATCGTTGACCGTCATACTGAATGAATCATCAACAATCACGATCGCAGTTGTCTTGGCGTGCGAGCCGATGCCGCCGGCGAGAGATCCTCTGAGCGTGGGGCGTGCGAATGCCAGCACGAGCGTCAGAACGATCAGTGTACGAAGGATGAGCAGGAGAAGCTGTCTGAGCTTAAGTCGACGTATCTTCGTGCGCTGCAGCTCCTTGATGAACGTTAATGTGCTGAATTCGATTGTCCGCAGCTTCCGCAAGCTGAAGAGATGCAGAAGGATCGGAATGGCGGCGGCGACTAATCCGATGAGGACGAGAGGATTAAGAAAGGTCATTCAGCAAACAAGCCAAAAAGAGTTCAACTGGTCACCCGCGCGTTGTTATCCTTCACACTGCTCGACGAGGGGAAGACGGTAAGCCCTTCACCAAAGAACATAACCTGAAGATGCCCGAAAATCAAGGGAATGAAAATCGGAGTAGTGTGGTGTCGGGCCTGGTGGGCCGCCCGACACTGTCAGGGTTCATGTCGGGATGTAAGTCCTAACATCACGACTTTGGGACACCGCCAAAGTCGGCACACGTCTGAGTTGTACCGTTTCTCGGGATCAGCAAACGGCGAAGGACACGACCGGTCAGTGACCACTCCGTTGCTATTCGAGGCATATTTCGGTACTTTTGCAATGAAAGGTGTCAGCAAAAGAATCCTATGACATGTTCGCGGCATGGTTATCTGTTCTTCGTTCTCTGCTTTGTGGCACTCCCTGCTTTCGCGACTCAGGCGCCCGACAGCACGGCTCAGTCGGTTGAGGTGATTCGCCCGGCGTTCAGTGGATCATTCCATCAAGTCCCTAATTTCCTTCCGTTCAAGACCGTTGAGCGGCCGAAGGTAGCGCTCGTGCTGAGTGGTGGCGGCGCTCGGGGCATTGCCGGCATTGGAGTGCTGGAGGTGCTCGAACAAGCTGAGATTCCTCTTGATCTCATTGTCGGGACGAGCATGGGGAGCATCATCGGTGGTCTGTATGCCTCAGGGTATTCGACCGAACAACTCCATAGGATGGTCGACACGACGAACTGGGCTGATGTCCTGAGCTTCAGCAATGAGGCGCGACGAACGGACCTCTTTCTCGATCAGAAAATCGCATCGGACAGGAGCATCCTCACAGTACGCTTTCAGGGGCTCGAGCCGATTTTACCACAGGCGCTCTCAACGGGCCAGCGCCTCACGAATTATCTCAACGTCCTGGCTCTGCAAGGAATCTATCATCCCAATCCAAGCTTCGATGATCTGCGTATACCGTTTCGGGCGGTGACGACAGACCTCGTATCCGGTAAATCGTTTGTGCTTGATCGCGGTGACCTGACAGAGGCTCTTCGTGCCAGCGTTACGGTTCCTCTTCTGTTCAGCCCTGTGCAACGTGATACGACGCGCCTTCTTGACGGGGGCCTGGTCTCGAATATTCCCGTCGATGTCGCGCGTGCGGAGGGAGCAGACATCATCATTGTCGTTGATGTGACGAGTCCGCTTCGACCGGCGTCGCGACTCAACGCCCTCTGGGAAATTGCGGATCAGGTCTTGGGTATTGCCATGCAATCGGCGAAGCGAGACCAGCTGGCCAAAGCGGACATCGTCATACGGCCCGCTATCGGTAGCCATCTTTCCGACGACTTCACCAACCAGGATTCGCTCATATCGGAGGGGCGTAAGGCTGCGCAGGCAGTCCTTGAGGATTTGCGGCTGCTTCTCAAGTCAAGGTCCGCCGAAGAGGTTCATGCGCACACCAAGAACCACGTCTTCTCGAACGCGAGGTTGCAGTTTGATGCAATGAGCCTTGAGGAGCGCTGGTTAACGAAACTGATGCCGATTGCACGACAGCCCAGTGTGTCGGAATATTCGCTTCAGTCCCTCGTCAACGAAATGTACGAGAGTGGAGAGTTTGAGATCGTAGAGGTCGATGTCTTGGCCGGTGATGAAGGAACGGTGATGAGGTTGCGGACGCAGGCGAATCCTGTTGTGCGAGGAATCGAAATCTCCGGGATCAAGTACATCGGTATCGACACTCTGAAGGCGGTGTTTCAGCCGCTTATCGGTTCTCGAATGAATTTCCACGCGAGCCAAAAGGCTCTGGAAGCTGTGCTGGCGATGTACCGCGATCGGGGATATTCGTTGGCACGGATACGGGATGCGAAGCTGGACCGGGTGAGTGGCGTTGCAAAATTGGTCATCGATGAAGGCATCGTATACCGTCGCGACATTCTCGGAACCGAAAAGACCAAAGACTACGTCATTTGGCGGGAGCTGCCGTGGGAGGAGGGAGATGTTTTCCAGGTTTCCAAAGTCGCCGAAGGGATTGCCAGACTCTACGGCACAAGTCTCTTCGAGCAGGTGTCGGTGAGCGTACATCAGGAAGGGGATCAACATGAGCATCACATCGTGGTCATCAAGCTTCGGGAGCGCAGCGCGGAGTTAATTCGTTTCGGTCTGAGGATCGACAATGAGCGCAATATTCAGCCATCGATCGATGTTCGAGATGAGAATCTGTTCGGAGTTGGGGCAGAGTTCGGCGTTCACGCATTCGGTGGACCGAGAAACAGGAGCTACCTGGGTGAGTTCAAGGCCACGCGCATTTTCAATTCCTATCTAACGTTCACCCTCAGCGGCTACTACACGTACCGTGATGTCAACGTATATGGCGATGGGCCGCTCTCTGACCCCAAGCGATGGAATCGCCTGAGGATCGGGGAGTATCGCGAGCTTCGGCAGGGAGGAGCGGTCACCTTCGGAACGCAGCTCGAGCGTCTCGGCACCGTGACTGTCGATGGAAGACTGGAGAGCCATCGGGTGTGGAGCATCGCTGACCAACCGTTGGAGACGGAAAGCTTTAAGATCGGCTCGATCAGGTTCGGACTGAAGATTGACAACCAGGACAGATATCCCTTCCCGAGAGACGGCGTAGTGATGAACTTCTCCTATGAATCGGCAATCATTCCGGCCAAAGGGGGAGCGGGATTCACAAAAATGTGGTTTGCCTCCGATTGGTATCGAACGTATTTCCGACGACATACCCTTCATCCGCGAATCCGTTTTGGATTCGCCGACGAGACACTCCCGATCTCCGAGCAATTCAGCCTTGGCGGCCAGCAGAGCTTCTTTGGCCTACGCGAGGATAACAGTCGTGGCCGGCAGCTTCTGATCGCGAGCCTCGAGTATCGATATCAGAGTCCGCTCAGCGTTTTCTTCGATACGTATCTCACGGCCCGATACGATCTCGGCTCGATCTGGGCTACGCCTGAAGAGATCCGTTTCAAGGACCTGCGCCACGGCATCGGTGTGGGTCTCGCGTTCGACACCCCTATTGGTCTCGCAGAATTCTCCGTTGGCCAGAGCTTTTTCTTCCGCAAGGATTTGTTGAATAACCCGATCAGTCTGGGCCCCATTTTGGGCTATTTTACGATCGGTTACGCTTTCTAGCGCTCCGACAATCGAATGAACATACAACAAAGGAGCACAGTGCTCGTTCCAACAGCATTTTCCTTGATGCTTCTCGTCCAATCATCTTGTTGGAACGGCACTAGTTGCTGAAACGAAATCGCACCTTCGTCGTATCCAGAGGGGAACAGACGCTCGCAGTGAGGATGTCTATGAACAAGCCATTTGAGAGGATGACACCGGGATCAATCCGCACGGTGTACACGATTGCCACACTCATCGTGTTGATCTTGACGCTCATCCATGCTTTTGACGTGATGGTGTTCAAAGCCACAAGCAATGATCAATGTGGGTGGCTGATGCGCAAGGACGGGAAACCCGGCCTCATTATTACGGACGTGGTTCCCGGCGGCGTCGCCGACCGGGCGGGGATCCGAAACGGTGATATCCTGCTCAAGATCAATGGAAAGAGTTTCACCGATTCCACTCCGGCGATGGGGATTATCAATGCCGTGAAGCGAAATGAGTATGCTGAGTATCTCATCGAGCGGGATGGTTCCACGTTTACGACACGCGTACAGGTTCTGAAGGTATTTGACATCCGATACCTCTCCGTATTCTTACTCGGCTTGGGCTTCCTTCTCGTGGGCTTCATTGTCGTCATGACACGACCGCAAGGTATGATTCAACGGACGTTCGCTCGCTACAGCGTCTTTTCGATGTTGTTCTTTGGGCTGTCCCAGCTCAACCTCACAGGAGAACCGGCGTGGAAATCCTATCCTCTGGGTGTGGCTTTCATAATTGGGTGGATCTTTGCCCTGCCGAACTTCATCACGTTTTTCCTGCACTTTCCCGTGCGGAAGAAGATCCTTGGTCAGTGGTGGCTGAAGCCCGTTCTCTACGTATGTAGCACGGCCAGCGTTGCCCTCATCGTTTTCAATCTTATCAAGTATCTTCCACCGTTCACAAGGATCATCCTCGACTATACGCCGTTGAGCTTTTTTGTTGCAGGTCTTGTCATCTTTGTGGTGACTTATTTTCGAACCGTAGATCTGACACGTAGAAAGCAGTTGCGACCTGTGCTTCTTGGCGCCGCGGTATGGCTGCTTGCGTTCGCCTATGTGTTCATTCTTCAATCCGTCAATCAGTTTGCTATCTTCACGCAACCCATACTTCTCGCGCCGATGTTGCTAGCTGTTTTGCTCCCGTCTGCCTTTGGGTATTCGATCTTCAAATATCGCCTGATGGATATCGACCTCGTCGTCAAGCGCAGCCTTCTCTATGCAATGGTGACGGCCGTCCTTGCAGGACTGTACCTCTTGCTGGTGTACAGTATCGGGAATTCGCTCGCATATGTCCTGGGTACAGAACAAAACCAGGTCGTGAGCCTTGTGGCGTTTCTTGTCATCGCGTTTGCGTTCGATCCGTTAAAGAGGAGGGCGCAGGAGTGGATCGACCGCATCTTCTACCAGGAACGGTACAATTATCAGAAAGCGCTCCTGGAGTTCAGTCAGGAACTGCCACGACTGATGAACCTCGAGCAAGTGCTCTCCTCGATGGTTAGCAGAATCTCCACAACAATGCACATCGAGAAAGTCGCCGTTGTGCTCTGTGACGATCAGGAAGGGTGCTCGTGTGTGGCCGTCAATATGCCTGAGGGTGCGTGTGCGTTCGGGAGAGAGCCTGACGGTCTGCTTGCCCTCTTGCGCCAATCGAAGTCACCGCAGTCGTTTGCACTGCTGGCGACGGAGCCGGAGTCGTTTAAGATACATGAAAACGACAAAGAGAAGATCCTCAAGTCGGGTGTGGTGCTCTGTGTGCCGATGTTTCTCCAGGGAAGGCTCATCGGAACCATCAATGTCGGTCCGAAGCTCTCGGGCAAGGTCTATTCACAGGAGGATATCGATCTCCTGTCGACCGTAGCCAGCCAGGCAGCCATCGCGATTGAGAATGCACGGCTCCATAAGTCTGAGATCGAAAAAGAGAAGATCGAGGAGGAGCTCCTTCTCGCTCGGAATATCCAGCAAGGACTCCTGCCGAAATCCAATCCGCTCGTTGAAGGGCTTGACGTCGCGGGCGTCTCCATCCCTGCGCTGACAGTCGGAGGAGACTATTTCGATTACATCGAACTCGGTTCGAAGAAGCTTCTGGTCGTGGTTGGCGACGTCTCCGGTAAAGGTATGTCGGCGGCCCTCTATATGTCGAAAATCCAGGGGATGATCCAGGTCATCGCTCCGATGTACCAACATCCAAAGGATATGCTCATCCAGGTCAATCGCCGCATTTACGACGGCCTGGAGCGGAAATCCTTCATTACGATGATCCTCGCCCTTTTTGATTTGGAGCGGAATGAAGTCCTCATCTGCCGCGCAGGTCATAACAAGGCGTTGATTGGGGTCAATGGGAAACTGGAGTATCTTCGCGGGGGAGGGATCGGACTTGGGCTTGAGCGGGGTCCGATCTTCGAAAACGAGCTCGAGGAGTTGAAACATCCTCTCAACAAGAACGGGATTTTTGTCTTCTACTCCGATGGTCTGACGGAAGCGATGAATGAACGCGACCTGCAGTTTGGTGAGGAAACGGTGTACGACATTGTGAAATCCAAGCGGCATCTCACGGCACAGGAGCTTCAACGCACCATTTTGACCTCGGTGGAGGAATTCCGTGGTGCAGCGGAGCAGAACGATGATCTCACGCTCGTCGTTGTGAAATCGGCCCCAATGTAATTGAAGAATCCGAGTACCGCGTTGTGCTTTTCCTTTTGAAGACAACTTCGTATATTCATCCCGCTCCAATTTCCCTAATCGAAGGCAATACCGAACAGACGTGTCTGTGAAGCATGACGACGAAACCACCATCATCCGTCACTGAATTCCCACCCGAGTCCATCGAGAAGATCGCCTATACGGTTGTCGCAGATATTCCCGCGCAGGAGCCCAACGACATCTCCCGTCTGGGCTACAATGTCTGGGCGTGGCTTGTTGATCGCAAAGGGACGCTTGAGCAAGCCATCCGCGGTGCGGGATCCCGTACACACATCCCGCTCGAAGAGGTCGTCAAGATCGTCTCACAGCGTTTGAAGGAAAAGGGCATCGAGGTCTCGTAATCCCTGGCCCTCCAGATCTCATCATTTTTCTCCACCCTATCCGATGAGCCTTGATCGCAATTCTCTTCTTCGTTTGTTCCTCTCTTTGTGACGATTGACATCCCGTGGAGACCCGACAGGATTTCGAGGCCCGTCAGGTCTTGCTAAGGGGACGAAAGGATTTCGAACATGGATCTTGGACTGAAAAACAAAGTTGCGCTCGTTGCAGCTGCAAGTCAAGGTCTGGGAAAAGCTACGGCGATGGCTCTCGCAGTTGAGGGCGCGAAGCTTGTCATTTGCTCCAGGAGTGAAGCGAGCATCCATAACACAGCGGAGGAAATTCGAAGCAAGACGGGTGCAACGGTTGTTCCGGTTGCCGCAGATGTGAGCAAGAAAGAAGACATCAAGAGATTCGTCGGTGCCGCGGTGAAGCAGTTTGGTACGGTGCATGTTCTGGTCAACAATGCCGGCGGGCCGCCGGCAGGTCACGTTCTGACCATGACGGATGAAGAGTGGGAGAAAGGAGTGCAGCTCACGTTGATGAGCGTGGTGCGCCTCGTGCGTGAGGTGCTGCCGCACATGGAACGGCAGAAGTGGGGGAGGATCATCACGATCGTCTCGATCGCGGCAAAGCAGCCGATCAACGAGCTGCTGATCTCTTCGACGCTCCGCCCGGGCATCCTAGGACTCTCAAAGGTACTCTCCAATCAATACGCCAAGGACAAAATCACGGTGAACACGGTCTGTCCGGGATTGGTACTCACCAAGCGCCAGGAAGAGCTAAGCGTTTCTCGCGCAGCGGAGAAGAAGATGACATTTGAAGAATACCTTGCGGAGAGCGCCAAAGCGATTCCAGCCGGCAGGCTAGGAAAACCGGAAGAGATTGGAAACGTCGTTGCTTTTCTGGCTTCGGAACAGGCGAGCTTTGTCACTGGGGTGAACTTGCTGGTGGATGGAGGAGCCGCGAGGGGAATCCATTGAGAATTGTCGATTGGACTTTGAGGTGTGCAAGAGACGGCATGAGTAGTGAATGGGAAAGAATGAAATGGATGGCCACGCAAAGAATCAGAGCTTCATTCTCTCGTAATGAACGAACGCGTACCCAGGGCGCTCCTCTTTCATCACCAAACTAAAATCTCTCTCCACCAGGTGTTCATATCGCGGGAAAAAAGTATCCCCCTCCACGATCCGATCGACGATCGTCAAGTGAAGCTCATCAGCTGATTCGAGCAGCTCTGTAAAGACCCTGCCCCCGCCTATCACGAAGACCCTTTCTTCATCCTTCAGGGCCTGAAGCGCCTGTTCAAGTGTGGAGTACGTTTCAACGCCGGTGAGTGCTTTTGACGTGAGAACGACGTTCCGGCGGTTGGGGAGAGGCCGGCCAAGTGACTCGTATGTCTTTCTGCCCATCAAGACAGTGTGGCCGCTCGTGAGCTCCTTGAAGCGTTTCAGGTCCTCAGGAATGTGCCACGGGATCTTGCCATCTTTGCCGATGACACGGTTCTTCGTTAATGCGGCAATGATGATGAGGTTCATGACGATGGTGACCTTCCGAAGGTTCTAAACCTTCGGAAGGCTAATGGAGCGGTTACTTCCATGGAATAGGCATATTGAGGGAGGTGAGCTTCGCCTCGAGATCGTCCCGCTCGCGGTTCCGTTTCAGTTCTTGTCCCGGCGGAGGCAGCAGGCCGAACTGCCTTGCCAGTTCAATTGCTCTCTCTGGTTTCCCTGCATGAAGTTCTTTGATGATCTCGATTTCCAGACGTGATAACGACGAAGCGTTCACCCCATAATCGAGAAACGCCTCCCATGCCAGCGGGCACCATCGCTTCACAATCTCGTGGCCGATGACGTTGGCATAGCAACGGATTTCGTACTGTGCGCGCTCGTCCATGCGGAGAGCAAGGAAATGGAGCAGGTTGTGGAGGTCGATTTTCCAATAGGCCTCGGTGTATGTTGAGAGGGGCAGGTCTTTGCGCGCTTGCTCCCGAGCGACACCTGCTTGTACTCGATCGTTGTACACCTTGCGAGAAAAATCCTGGAGCTCCTGTTCCTGCTTCGACAGCTGCGCTCCGAGGCTGGTATCGACAAAGCCTTCGCTTCCCTGCCTGTTGTCTTTTGACTGTTGTCGCCATTCCGTTGGCGGTGTTTTCTGTGATGCGTCGATGGCGATGGAGTAGCGCGTTGAGTACTCATTGATGTTTGCAGTGCGGTGACGAATCCACTGGCGCCAGCAATCCATCGGCACGCGCACGTGCAGCTTGATCTCGCACATCTCGAAGGGCGTCGAATGCGCATGTCGCATCAGGTAGCGAATCAAACCACGGTCTTCCTGCACCTTCTTCGTTCCCTTGCCGTATGAGACTCGCGCTGCCTGAACGATGGACTCGTCAGATCCCATATAGTCGACGACGCGTACGAATCCGTCATCCAGGACCTTCAAGGGAACGCCAAAGATTTCATCCAATGCTGGTACAACGGGTCGCTGGACTTTCTCTGCTTGCTGCTCCATAGGAGCTCATGATTCAGATGTGTGCACTTCAAGTGAAGGGAAATGCGCTTACCCCCACACTCACCAAGGTACGCGTTTACGCATGGAGAAGCAAGGAAAGTGCTACCGTCGAGGTTGCTGCTGTGTCAAGCAATGGATGGTGCCGAATCCCCAAACGAGATCCACGGCATGGATACCGACGACGGGTCGATCGGTGAACAACTCAGAGAGAATGCCGAGCGCGGTGCGGTCGTTCGGGTCGTTGAAGGTTGGAACAAGAACTGCTGCGTTCGCGATGTAGAAGTTTGCATAGCTCGCAGGCAGGCGTTGGCCATCGATGGACAGGGGGGCCGGCATGGGGAGTGCAGCCACTTCAATTCGTGATCCGTCCTCCAATCTCATACCTTCGAGGCGCTCCCGATTCTCCTGCAGCACCTGGAAGTTTGCGTCCTCTGGATCCGTCTCCTGACAGAGCACGACAGTCCGCGGGTTAACGAAGCGACAGAGATCGTCAACGTGACCGTGGGTGTCGTCACCGGCAATCCCCTTGCCGAGCCATAGTATGTTCGTGACGCCAAGGTTTTCGCGAAGCGCTTGTTCTATCTCCTGTTTTACAAATCCGGGGTTGCGAGTTTGAACCACAGGATCGAGGAGACACTCCTCCGTTGTGAGGAGGGTTCCGCGTCCATTCACGTCAATGCTGCCGCCCTCGAGAATGAAATCCTTGTCACCGATCTTTGCCGGCAACAGTCGGTAGCCGAATTTCTTCGCTGCTCGCGGTGGGACAGCGTCATCCTTCCGCCAATCAGGATATCTTGCCCAGGTATTGAAACGGAAGCGGGCAATGGCCACTTCCGACGGCGGGCCGTCTTTCTTCACGAAGATGGGTCCGAAGTCGCGCGTCCAGCCTCGATTAGTGGGGAGGTTGATGAACTCAACCTTTTTAGGATCGACACCGATACGAGTGAGGATGCGTTTTGCCATTCGCTGTGTCTTGGGATCGGCGATCACACGAACGATCTCACCGGGAGCGATCTTACGCGCGATCTCCCCAAACACCCAGGGGATTGTCGCGAATTTGCCCGGCCAGTCGGTTTTGTTGTGCGGCCATCCGAGCCAGGTAGCCTCATGGGGCTCCCATTCAGCGGGCATTCGAAATCCCAAAGCGGCAGGAGACTCATCCATTGAGCCTAATCTTTCTTGTCTGAAGCGGTATCGCTGAGGAACCGCTGAGTGATTCCCTGATAAGCGTCGATCCTTCGGTCGCGAAGGAACGGCCAGTTGCGACGGACATCCTCCAGTCGTTGCAGATCGACGACCCCAAGGAGGATTTCTTCCTCATTGGGCGCAGCCTCGGCGATCATCACGCCTTGCGGATCGGCGATGAATGAGGAACCCCAGAATTCAATCCCTGCGCTCTTCTTGTCGGGCCGCTCGTGTCCGGTCCGATTGACGGCGGCGACATAAATGCCGTTGGCAATCGCATGGCCGCGCTGGACAGTTTGCCATGCATCGCGCTGAGCCTTGCCGTGCTGCTTCTTCTCGTGTGGATGCCAGCCGATGGCTGTCGGATACAGCAGGATGGATGCGCCCTGCAGCGCAGTGAGGCGCGCGGCCTCCGGGTACCACTGATCCCAACATATCAATATTCCGATGCGACCGACGCGCGTGTGGAACGCGCGAAAACCAAGGTCGCCTGGCGTGAAGTAGAACTTCTCGTAGTATGCCGGGTCGTCCGGAATATGCATTTTGCGATACAGTCCGGCGATCTGGCCATCGGTATCAAGAACGGCGGCGCTGTTGTGGTAGAGGCCCGGTGCTCTTCGCTCGAATACTGGAGCAACAATGACGATCTTCAGCTTTTTCGCAACCTTCCCCAGCGCCTGCGTGGTCGGACCGGGAACGGTCTCGGCGAGGTCGAACAAAGTTGCATCCTCAGTCTGACAGAAGTACTGCGAGCGGAACAGCTCCGGCAAGCAGACAAGATCGGCCCCTTCTGCGGCGGCCGCTTTGATCTTGCTGATCGCTCGCTCGAGGTTTTTCTCAGGGTCCTTGCCAAACGCCATCTGTACCAACCCGACGGTGAACTTCTTGGGCATGGGTGCCGGATGTAACGATGTTTGAGAGAAATGTGGTCACAAAAGTACCTGAATATGGAGTGAGATGCAAGAATCAGCAGGCAGGGGGCGGAACACAGTAAGCAGACCGCAGTCCACTGCGTAGCCGCCGACTTCAGTCGTGTGACAGGGATGTGGCTCACAAACGTATCTGTCGTCGGCAGTCTGTCGACTGTCTTCTGAATTCACCTTGACAAAGATGGCATTTGTTGCGATAATGATTCAAAATTTTTGGTGATGAGCACGCCGAAGCGAATCTATCTTGCCTTCCTGTTTCTCGTGGCGTCGTGGTGCGCAGGGATCCTGCTGGCCCCTCTTCTCAAGGCATTCGGGCTTGGTGCAGGATCGTTCCTCTATTCATGGTATGCACCCATCTGTCATCAAATTGATCAGCGCTCGCTTCACCTTGCAGGTGAGAAGCTCGGGGTGTGCGCTCGATGTTCGTCTATCTACGGCAGCTTTCTTCTTGTTCTTCTGATCTATCCTCTTGTTCAACGACTCAGCTCTCCCTCTCTTCCGAAACGGTGGTGGCTTTTCGTTGCCGTCATTCCGATGCTCATCGACGTGTCGCTGAATGTGACCGGCATTCATCCGAGCACGGTCACGACACGGGCGGTGACGGGAGTGTTCTTTGGTGCAATCCTGCCGTTCTATCTTATGCCGCCGCTGTTGGAAGGTTTCTCGCAAGCGTGGCATCGACTAATATTACGAGGAGGTCTCTTCTATGCCCGAAAAGCCCAACAAACTTAGGGTGGCGTTGATCAGTGGTGCGGTGATCGGAGCAGTCTCCGGGATTCCCGGAGTCAGCTTGATCAACTGCTGCTGTTGTGCGGGTGTGTGGCTCGGCGGAATGCTCGCGATGTACCTCTACAAGCAACAATTCACCGAAGGGATGCAGCCTCTTGAATCGTCCGACGCGCTGATGCTTGGTCTGATGTCGGGCGTGGTGGGCGCGTTCGTCTCTACGATACTGAGCGTTTTGATTCTCGTGGTCCTCGGACCCGTTGAAGCTGAATTCCTGCGGTCTCTGTTCGAAAAGGCTCTCGAGCGACTTGCCGAGGAGGGAAGCGTCCCGGCTGATATGGTCGAGCAGTTCAAGGACCAGCTCGAGCAATCGATCCAGGACTCTGCTCGCATCTCCGGTATTCTGGGCAACCTGTTCATCACGTTGATCGTGTATCCGATCTTTTCCATCCTTGGAGCATTGCTTGGCTACGCAGTCTTTCGATCAAAAACTCCGCCACAAACAACGCCGGCACAATGAAATGCGGTGCAGATTCTGGGTGGCGTTGTTCGTCGCTGTGTCCACGGTGATACCTCTTGTAGCCCGAGCCCAGAGCGACATTGAGAGCGTGCGGAAAGTATTGTCGGATCAAGTCGAAGCTTGGAATCGCGGGGATATCGAGGGTTTCATGAAGGGATATTGGAACTCCGACAGTACGGTCTTCGTAAGCGGCGGGAATCTCTCGCGCGGATATGATCAGCTACTTGCCCGATACAAGAAGACGTACGGCACCCGAGAGAAAATGGGGAGGCTGGAGTTTACCGATCTTGCAATACGAAAAATTTCATCGCGTGCTGCAGCTGTGACAGGCGTCTTTCGGTTGTACAGGCCAAACGATCAACCGTGGGGACGGTTCACGCTCATTGTGGAACAGAAGCGGGAAGGATGGCGAATCACGCACGACCACACATCGTCTGCAGCCAACTAGGAAGTCCGACTTTTTTGCAGGGACAGATCGCAGAAGAAAGTCGGACTTCTTACCGGGAAGATGTCCGTCTTCTCTCCACGATCGGTCTCGGGAAGAAGGCGGACATCTACTTTTTCATCAAATCCAACACTACCGACGTCGTTGCTTTGATGCCCGTGCGAATCGTTGGCTCGGGAAGAGGCGCAAAGAGGCTCGAGTGAAGCGGCGGCAGCTGGGTTCCTTCCTTTCTGCTCTTCTCAACCTTCGCCGGATCGACTGTTCCTAACCAGAAAAGAGACAGCGGTATCTTGTCCCCCAGGCTGTAGTATCCAAAATCTTCCCCCGCCATCGTCGGCTCGACGAGGACGACGTTTTCCTGCCCCAATGCAGTTTCCATCACCTTGGCGACCCTCCGTGTGAACTCCGGGTCGTTGTACGTCGCTGCGATCGACTCACTTTCATCAATCTTGACAAGCGGGGCACGGTCTTCTGGAATGCCGGCTGCTGCTGCGGTTCCTCTGACAATTCTCTCGATAGAGGCGAGGATTTTCTTCCGAACCTCTTCTTTGTACGAACGGACCGTTATTTGAAGACGGACTTCATCCGGAATGATGTTGTGCTTCGTGCCGCCATGAATCGATCCAACGGTTACGACGGCAGGATCCAGCGGAGAGTTCTCTCTGCTGACGATCGTTTGGAGCGCCAGGACAATTTGCGATGCAAGTACTACGGGATCTTTCGTGGTATGCGGATAGGCTCCATGGCCGCCAACCCCGCGCACGGTGATGTCCACCGAGGTGACATTTGCGAGAGCGTACCCCTCACGTACTCCGACCTTCCCTGCTTCAAGCGAAGCGTGACTGTGCAGGGCAAGAACGTAATCTGGTTTGGGAAAGCGAGCATAGAGACCGTCATTTAACAGCGCTTTGGCACCAGAGCCGCGTTCTTCGCTTGGCTGAGCGATCATCATAAGTGTCCCCCTCCAGCGATCGGTCATCTGGCTCAGCATCCTCGCGGTCCCGAGGAGCGAAGTCATATGAACATCGTGTCCACATGCGTGCATCACCCGCACTTCCTCTCCTGCGTCATTTTTTGCCTTTACCGTGCTTGCATAGGCGAGCCCGGTTCGTTCCTCCAGAGGAAGAGCGTCCATGTCGGTGCGCACAAGGACCGTCGGACCGTTCCCATTTCTCATCACCGCTACAACCCCGTAGCTCGTGCGATGTGCCTCCCCGTACTTGCCGACGCGTTCTGCGACCTCAAAGCCTAACTTCCGGAGCTCCTTTGCTACCAATCCTGCAGTGTTCTCCTCCTGATAGGAAATCTCCGGGTGGGTATGCAGGTATCGGTATGTTTCAAGGAGGGAAGGGATCTCATGCTCAATTGCACGATCCAATGTTGACTGCCCGTAGGCCATCGTTGCGAGAAGGTACGCACCCGTCAGGGCGCCGGTGAGTCCGCCTGATTTCATCATTGTCCAAAGAAAGAAGATGGGATGGAAAGAAAGTGATCTCAGAGCTTGCGCAATCGAATCCTGAACGTGGTTCCGACACCGGGCCTACTCTCTTTCAGCGTCAACTTGCCGCGATGATGGGATTCGATGATACGCTGTGAGAGGCTGAGTCCCAATCCCCAGCCGCGTTTCTTCGTCGAGAAGCCTGGACGGAAGATCTCCTTCTTGAAGCCGGGATCGATCCCTTTGCCGGTGTCACTGACGTCGACGTAAACGTGATTTGCGCGCTCGAAAAGCGAGACCGTGATCTTTCCCTCGCCGGTCTCGATGGCATCGAGGGCGTTCTTGACGAGGTTCTCGATCACCCATTCGAAGAGCTCCCGGTTGATGCGGGCCATGACACTTCCCTGCTGTTCGAGAGCGAGCTGCACCTTCTTTCCCGTCTGTGGAATGCGCCGCTGGTAGTAATGAATGACTTTTTCGATGACATCCATAAGGTTCTCATCTTTCAGATCGGGCTTTGACCCGATCTTGGAGAACCGATCGGCGATCTTCTGAAGGCGCAGGAGATCGTTGTCCATATCCCGCAGCGTCTCCACGATCTTGGGATCGCTCGTGCCCGCTTGATGCTTGAGCAATTCTGTCCAACCCATCATGCTGGAAATGGGAGTCCCCAGTTGATGCGCCGTCTCTCGGGCCATGCCGACCCAGATGCTGCTCTGCTCGCTGCGTTTGATGTGGCTGAAGCTCATATACCCGATGAAGATGAAAAGCGCGACGACCGCGAGCTCGACATACGGAAGGAGGCGAAGCCTGGTGATCAATCTCGACTCGCCGTAATGAATGTAATTCAGGACGAGGCTGTCTCCATATTCGACTTTGATTCTCGGATTACTCTCGTCCATCTGGGCGATCAGCTGTTTCAGGTGTGAGCGCTGACTCTCCGCCGAGAGTGTCGTGTCAAGCGGGATATTACGGACATTGATGGCGTACGGCCTGAGCGGCTCGTTCGCGGCGTCTGAGAGAACCATTGGAAAATCGATGTTGTGGATTATCTCTTCCAACACAAAGCTGTAGTCGCCGCTTTGCGTCTTGCCGCTGCCGATGTACTCGAATGACTTGGCAAACAAGCTAGCAACATGCTTCTGATTTGCCTCGAGGTCCCGCACAATGGAGTGAGTATACCAGAGGGTGCCGGCAACAATGACAAACGCCAGTACAAGGAGAATAACTTTCAGCTCGCTTGATTGCGGAAGCAGGTTTCGGTTGTCCGTTGTCATTGCGGATCGAAGTCTGGAAGTGACCGAATGTGCTATCGAGCTATGAGAGTCTGATCGCGCCGCGCACCGACTGAGACCATCCAGATCCTGGTGCAGAGCAGGGAAGCAACAGTCTCGATGTATTTCCGAGCTTGCACGGGGAGCTTCGCGTAGGAGCGGACGCCGGAGGTCTTGGCTTTCCACCCCTTCAACGCTCGGTACTCTGGCTCAACGCGCTCGAGGGTCTGAATGTCTGTTGGGAAGTTCGCGACGCGTTTTCCGCCGACGCGATACCCGATGCAAATCTTGATCTCATCGAAATCATCGAGCACATCGAGTTTCGTCATCGCGATGTTCTGGATGCCATTGACCCGGATCGAATACCGGAGGCTGACGAGGTCCAGCCAGCCGCACCGACGCGGCCGGCCTGTGGTAGCCCCGTATTCGCCCCCGGTTTTGCGGAACTGTTCGCCGATTTCGTTGATCAGCTCTGATGGGAACGGTCCGTTGCCCACACGAGTGGTGTACGCTTTGACGACGCCGATGACCGAGGTGATTGATGTTGGAGGAATGCCCAAGCCGGTGCACGCGCCACCGCTGGTGGGACTCGATGAGGTCACAAACGGATACGTGCCGTGGTCAATGTCGAGAAGAGCCCCCTGAGCACCTTCTGCAAGGATCTTTTTCTTCTTGCTGAGAGCGTTGTTCAAGTAGGCCGACGTGTCGGTCACATACTCATCGATCTTCTTGTCGAACTCCTGATATTCGTTGATGATCGCATCGACGTCCAGTTCCCTGGAATTGTAGACCCTGCTGAGGAGTTGGTTGTTTTCTTCAATATTGCGTTTCAGCTTTTTGCACAGCACATCGCGATCGAGGAGGTCGACGACACGGATGCCGGTGCGCATGTATTTGTCGATGTAAGCGGGACCGATGCCCCGGCCCGTTGTCCCGATCTTCTGATCCCCCTGTTCACGAATCGAGTCGAGCAGCTTGTGATAAGGCATGATCAGGTGGGCATTGTGACTGATGAGCAACCGACCTCTCATCTTGACGCCAAGCTGCCGGAGCTGTTCGATTTCCGTCATCAACGCCACGGGATCAAGCACAACGCCATTGCCGATGACACACGTTACATGTCGATGGAAAATTCCGGATGGGATGAGATGCAAAACGTATTCTTTGCTGGTGACGCCATTCGGCCCGCGTGTTGGGACGACAACGGTGTGCCCGGCGTTCGCACCTCCCTGGTAGCGTGCGACGATGTTAACATTCTCACTGAGACGATCGACGATCTTCCCTTTTCCTTCATCACCCCACTGAGCGCCGACGATGATCTGAACAGGCATGAACTGTCCTTGCGGTAAATGATCAATCAGGTGAAGACTCTCTTCGTTGAGGAGGGGAACAACATCGGCTTGAAGAGACGTCAACGATCGGCCGGCAGCTGAAAGCTGCACGCCGACCGCTGTTTTTCCCGAAAAAGTGTAGGGAAAAAAAGAACGAAATACAAGGCGGAGAGCAAATGGGTTGCTTTGCCTTTCACTCGTTTAACGGTTATATTCGAGGCGGCTTGACAACTGAAAACGTCCTGACCAATAACGCAGAAGGTTACCGTGGACAAGTTCGTCATCAACGGTGGGAACGGACTCAGCGGGACAGTCCAGGCCAGCGGCGCGAAAAACGCTTCACTAGCACTGATGCCGGCCACGCTGCTCGCACCCGGCGTCTCTCTGCTGCACAACACGCCGATTCTGCGTGATGTAACGACAATGTCCGGGCTCCTCGAGACGATGGGGCTCAGGATCACACGCGAAAACCACACGCTCAGAATTGACTCGTCCGATGTCAGGAGCTACGAAGCTCCGTACGAACACGTCAAGAAGATGCGCGCGTCGATCTATGTGCTTGGGCCACTGGTAGGTCGCTTCGGTTACGCTCACGTTTCTTTGCCGGGCGGCTGTGCTTGGGGGCCGCGTCCCGTTAACCTTCACATCGAGGGCATTCGGAAGCTCGGAGCAGAGATCGATCTGGAGGGGGGGTACATCACGGCGAAGGCAAAAAGGCTCAAAGGTGCCCGAATTGTCTTTGATGTTTCGAGTGTAGGAGCAACTGGCAACGTAATGATGGCTGCGGTGCTGGCGCACGGGACCACGATTATCGACAACGCAGCAATGGAACCAGAAATCGCTGCCCTTGCGGAATATCTTGTGAAGATGGGAGCGAGGATCCACGGCATCGGGACGAACCACCTCGAGATCGAGGGTGTTGATGAGCTGCATCCGGCAGATTGTATCACGATCCCCGACCGGATCGAAACGGGTACGCTGCTTGTCGCCGGAGCTCTCGCAGGCAAGAAAGGGCGAAACGTGCGGGTTGAGATGTGTAATCCTTCCCATCTGAGTGCAGTCACGACAAAGCTGGAGGACGCTGGCGCAAGGCTGGTCATCGGCAAGGATTTCGTTGAGATTGAGCCGCCGGGGGAGATTCGCCCCGTGAGCGTGACGACATCGATTTACTCTGGCTTTCCAACCGACATGCAAGCCCAGTGGATCGCTCTCATGTCCCTGGCAAAGGGAACGAGCATCATCACAGATTCGATCTATTTCGATCGGTTCATGCACGTCCCTGAGCTCAACCGGCTCGGGGCCGACATCACGGTGAAAGAAAATGCTGCGACCGTCGTCGGTGTGGAAAAGCTCACGGGAGCAAAAGTGATGTCGACGGACTTGCGGGCGAGCGCGTCTCTCATTCTTGCCGGGCTGGTTGCCCAGGGGGCGACAGAGGTTCTTCGCGTCTACCACCTTGACCGCGGGTACGAGCACATTGAGAAGAAACTCGCCCAGCTCGGTGCAGACATTCAGCGCGTGAGCGGCGAAGAGTATTGATGTATGCGCTGCCGGGCCAGCGTCTTGAAATGCCCTGAAGGGCATTTGTTTTTGGGTGTATCTCTTGACTAGCCCGACCCTTGAGGGTCGGGCTAGTGATTATGAACCAATTATGCGAAAGGCATTCGTGCCTTTCCATCCTGCATGAAGCTGAGACAATTCCTTTCGTATAGTTCCCACCGCGTTGCTTTCCTCCTTGTTGCTGTTGTTTCGCTTGCGTGTACGCAGATACCCCTTTTCAATTATCTGGGATTTGAATTCTCCGCCCTTATTGCTGTCTTCGCGAGCTTGGTCGCAGGCGTGCTCACGATCTCGCTGTGGCGGAAAAGTCAGAGGGAGTACGAGGGGAAGATTGTCTCGTTCACGCTTCAGTGCAACATTGTTCTGGGTCTGCTCCTCGCTCTCCCGTTCGTCATCATCACCGCGAACGCTCTGTTCGTCAAGAATTGCTCCTTTCTTCACGGAATTATCCTGTTCCTGCTTATTCCTGTCCCGGCAGTGATATTTGCATTTTCGATGGCGTTGGTGATATCGGTGCTGGTTGAAAAGTGGCGGAAGACCTGGTTTGTGGTGTTGTGGCTCCTTGTTCTCCTCCACATCCTTTACGTCACCTTCACGAGACCCCAGATCTTCGCCTTCAATCCGATTGTCGGCTTCTTCCCCGGCTTCTCCTACGATGAGTCGCTCGAGGCCATCAATCGCTTGCTCATCTATCGCGCCGGCACGCTCGCTTTTGCTGCAGTTCTTGTTCTGCTTGCCATCGTGAAAAACCGAGGCAGGGTGCGCGGGCAGGAGGGAGAGCGACGGCCAATCAGAGCGCAACTGTGTGCAATGGTTGTGCTCCTCGCGTCTGTGGTCGGACTCTTTCTCTACAGTGATCAGCTGGGCCTCTCTTCGTCTGAGAGCTTCATTCGAGCAGAGCTCGGCGGTCGGGCTGAGACGGACCATTTTGTAATTTCGTATCCCGATTCGGTGTTGAAAGGGCGTCGGTTGAGTCAAATCATTCAACTGCATGAATTCACCTTCGACCGGCTCGCCCGGACTCTACGTATCAGTCCTCGCCGGAAGATTCACACCTTTCTGTATGCCTCCGCCGATCAGAAGGGAAGGCTCGTCGGAGCCGCGGGCACAAACATTGCAAAGCCCTGGCTGTGGCAGCTTCATCTGAATCTCTCCGATGTCGATGCCTCGTTCCAGCACGAGCTCACGCACGTGATGGCAGCAGAGTTCGGATTCCCACTTCTCCGGATTGGTGTCAATTCTGGATTGATCGAGGGATTGGCGACGGCTGTCGAGCGGACCCGATACGGCGAATCCCTGCACCGACTCGCCGCCATGGTGTTTGCGGTCGGGCTCGAGCCTGATATGGAAAGCCTCTTCTCGTTTTCCGGCTTTGTGCGCGCACATCCGGACGTGAGCTATACCCTTGCCGGATCCTTTTGCCGATACTTGATTGACCGATACGGTCTCCGGCGGTTCAAGCTGTTGTATCGGAGCGGGGATTTTGCCGCGCTCTACAACAAGGACGCCTCAACTCTGTTTCTCGAATGGCGACGTTATGTAGATCGCTACGAGCTAAGTGGGGGCGAAGTTGAGAAGGCTGCGTATCTCTTCAAGCGTCCCTCGATCTTCACCAAGGAGTGCGCGCGCGAGGTTGCAAATGTAAACGCCGAAACGCGTGCATTGTTCATCCGGAAAAAGTACGAGGAGGCGCTCGAATCGACCACTCGCTCGCTTGCGCACACGACAAATATTGAAGCAGTCCTGCAGCGAACGAATGCGCTCGTTCGACTCCAGCGTTATCGGGAAGCGATCGATTTTGCGGGAGAGAAGCTGCGTGATTCGACGATTCGTCACTCCTTGCTCACGCTCAAGCTGGTGCTTGGCGATGCGCTGTGGTCCGTGGACTCCGTTCGCGCGGCGAGAGCAACGTACGAAAACCTGCTCCGCGTCCACCTGTCTCTGCCATGGGACGAGGCGATGACGATTCGGCTGGAGGCCTTGAGCGACGCGAATCTTGCTCGCGATCTCAAACCCCTTTTCACGACCGATCTGGCGGACTCAGCACGCGAGAAACTCCTCAGGAAGGTCATCAGCGACCGGCTGAAGGATCCGCTTCCACGATATTTGCTCGCTCGCGCATTGGCTTCCGAGGAGCGATATGCAGAAGCGGTGAGAGAGTTCGAGAGTGTCGCTCGAATGCGTTCCGATCTCTTGGAACTGCTCAGACAACAGCGTCTCGCCCAGGCGTATTTTGCTCTCGGCAAGTACCAGAGAGCGCAGATCCATTATTGGCAATCGCTCAACTTTGTCACACAGGATTTGCAGGCTCTCCAGATCGAAGAGAAGCTCAGGTTCTGCGAGTGGATGGAGAACTATTTGAAGTTGTTGGATTGATTTTCCTCCAATTTTTGGTTTTATTGGCGTGCACTATTCAAGTTACTCACACCGATTCCGCTTTTCTGTTGACTATTCCTGGAGACAACCATGTCTACGACAATTACGGACGTATGGGCGCGGGAAATCCTCGATTCGCGCGGCAATCCCACTGTTGAAGTTGAGGTAACACTTGAAGACGGCACTGTGGGACGCGCAGCTATCCCGAGCGGGGCTTCCACGGGAGAAAATGAGGCAGTCGAACTTCGGGATGGAGACAAAGCTCGCTACAACGGCAAAGGCGTACTGAAGGCAGTTGAGAATGTCAACAATATCCTCTCTGAGGAAGTTGTTGGCTTCGAAGCAACGGATCAAGTTGGGATTGATAAGATGATGATTGAGCTTGATGGAACGCCGACGAAGGGCAAGCTCGGTGCGAATGCCATCCTCGGAGTCTCGCTCGCTTCAGCGAAGGCTGCGGCACAATCACTTCGCCTTCCGTTGTACCGCTACATCGGTGGAACGAACGCCAAGATCCTTCCGGTGCCGATGATGAATATCCTGAACGGCGGCAAGCATGCGGACAACAACGTCGACTTTCAGGAGTTCATGATCATGCCGATTGATGCTCCTTCGTTTGCCGAGGCGCTGCGCATGGGGGCTGAGATCTTCCACTCTCTGAGGTCCGTCCTGCATAAGAAGGGCTACAACACCGCAGTTGGAGACGAGGGAGGATTTGCACCGAACTTGAAGTCCAACGAGGAGGCGCTTGAGGTCATTCTCGAAGCGATCGGGAAGGCGAACTACAAGGCCGGAGATCAGGTCTACATCGCTCTTGATCCGGCTGCGAGTGAGTTTTTCGACGGCGACAAGAAGCGATATGTTTTCTCAAAGTCGGACAAATCAGAAAAAACACCTGAGGAAATGGTACGATACTGGGAAAACTGGGTGAAGAGCTACCCCATTGCCTCCATTGAAGACGGCATGTCCGAGGGCGATTGGGATGGGTGGAAGATTCTCACTGATGCTGTGGGCAAGAAGATCCAGCTTGTCGGTGACGACATTTTTGTAACGAATGTCGAGTACCTTTCAAAAGGGATTGAGCGCGGTATCGCGAACTCGATTCTTATCAAGGTCAACCAGATCGGCACGTTGACGGAGACGCTCGATGCGATCGAGATGGCCAAGCGAGCTCACTACACGACGATCCTCAGCCATCGCTCTGGAGAGACGGAGGACACGACGCTCGCGGACATCGTGGTTGCGACGAACTCCGGTATGATCAAGACCGGCTCTGCCAGTCGCACCGATCGCATTGCGAAGTACAATCAACTCCTGCGCATCGAGGAAGAACTCGACACCAATGGATACTACGCCGGATTTGGCGCGCTGAATGTCAAACTCAAATGAACGCGTGCGTGGCAATCACGAGATAAGTCTTCCTCGTACTGTGAACTAGACCAAATGCCGAACCTGCAAAAAAATGCTTTCCTGAGAGAGCTGGAAAGCAGGTACGGAGGAGTGAAAAGACTATCCAACAGCCTTTCACTCTACGACATCGGGGACGGCTTAGCTCGCGTTTACATTCGCTACTCAAGACTTCACAACAGAAATCAAGCTTTTTATGGGTTGAGGAAAGAAGATCTGCTACTATTGGAGGGAAGGAACGCAGTTATTTGTTTCCTTTGGGACAATCAGAAAGAACCGTTATTCATAACTTATTCTGATTTTGAAGATGTCTTCAACTCGCTCGAGCCTGCATCCGACGGTCAATACAAAGTGCAGGTATTCAGCCAGCCGGATGGCACTGAGTTTTACATTGCCAAGGCTGGAAGGTTCAACGTCGAGAGATTCTTCGGCTGGCTTAATCTGGACGCGATGATCGATAAGAGCAGATTGGTCAAGCTTCCTGACTTGAGCCATTCACAAATACAAACCCTACTTGGTTCTATCGGGACGGCGAAAGGCTACGACATTTGGATACCTCCAATTGATAGAAACAAATTGGACTGGGAGCTGACGGAAAGATTCTGCTGCAGGGAAGAGATACCATCGAGGTTTGAGGCTCTACAGGATGTGATAAGAGAGATTGACGTCATTTGGATGCAAAGAGGGGCGAGCAAGTTGAGAGCAATGTTTGAGGTCGAACACTCGACCACAATTTACTCGGCTTTGCTCAGATTCAACGATTTCTATTTGGCGGAACCCAACGCAATGGCCAAGTTCAACATAGTCGCGGATGATGTGAGACGTTCTCTATTCTTGCGGCAGATAAACCGACCTACCTTCCGGTCGAGTGGGCTGGCGGAGATATGCAATTTCCTTGAATACAGAGACGTTTTCGGTTGGTTCCACAGAATTGTAAGGAGGCAAGCAAATGAAAAGGATTTGGATTCTAGTGCTCGTTAAGCGGGGTCTCATTGAGGACCCTGAGATCTATTTCAGCTTTCAAAGTGCCAGAAAGCGAAGAGATTGGCTGATGAGAGACTTTAATCCTGATTATGATGAATTGGAGATTTTTGAAAAAAGAATCTCAGTCTCATATCATTAAATATCTTTTTCTTTGTCTAATCGGAAAAGTGTATGGCTACTTCTATCAAGTTCGGAACCGACGGTTGGCGTGGGCTTATCGCTGCCGACTTCACCTTTGACAACGTCGCGAAAGTTGCTCTCGCGACGGCGAACTACTTCAAGCGCCATAAGAAAATCAAAAACGGTATCGTGGTGGGGTATGATCCTCGGTTTCTCTCAAAGGAATTTGCAGAGACCACAGCGACAGTGCTGGCAAATCGAGGTATCAAGGTCATACTATCCGACAAGATATCCTCCACACCGATGGTTTCGTTGCTCACGAGGAAGCTCAAGGCGGCGGGGGGCGTGATTATCACCGCCAGTCACAATCCGGCGCAATACAACGGATTCAAGATCAAAGGCGATTTCGGGGGACCGGCGCATCCGGAGATGATTGAGAAAGTCGAGAAAGAACTGAAGAAAGTACTGAAGTCGAAAGTAGTAGGTAAAAAGAGCTTCGAGGAACTGGTGGAGAAGGGTGTGATCAAGAAAATGGATTTTACCGCTGCGTACATTGAGGATTTGCGATCGAAGTTGAATCTCTCCTTGATCGAATCGTCCTCAATCAAGATCGCCTACGATGCGATGCATGGGTCCGGACAAAGTGTCTTTGCTCAGCTTGTTCCTGTCCGCGCCGAGATCCGGAATTCATTCAACCCATCCTTTGGCGGAGCCCATCCCGAACCAATCCCACAGAACCTCAAAGAGCTTCCCTCTGTGGTGGTGTTCAAGGGTTGTGACATCGGCATTGCAACGGACGGAGATGCCGACCGAGTCGGCGTGCTGGACGAGCATGGCGGCTTCGTGGATTCGCACCGTATTTTCGCGCTCCTGCTGAAGTATTTCGTTGAAGAAAAGAAGCTCACCGGCGAGGTGGCGAAGTCAATCTCCGTCAGCCAGATGATCAACAAAATGTGCGCGAAGTATGGCTTGAAGCTGCATGAGACCCCCGTCGGTTTCAAATATCTGTGTCGCCTGATGACGGAGCGGGACATTCTCATTGCGGGCGAGGAGAGCGGCGGTCTCGGTGTGAAGGGTCACCTCCCCGAGCGCGATGGAATCTACGTGGGGCTTCTGCTGTGTGAGATCATGGCAGCGCGCAAGCGCAAGCTCAGCGAGCTCGTTGAAGAGCTGATGATCGAATTCGGCTGGCACCACTTCAACCGCATTGATGCGCATATGACGGAGAAAGAGAAGCGGCACATTCTCGCATCCTACAAGAAAGGGGTGAAATCTCTTGGCGGGCAGCCGGTGAGAAAAGTCGAGACCACCGACGGCTACAAGCTGTTCGTGGACAATGGGTGGGTTCTGGTGCGAGCGTCGGGTACCGAGCCGCTGATCCGTTTCTACGCTGAAGCGGATTCCGTGATACGACTCGATGCGTTACTGAGAGCGGCTGTAGCTGTGTAAGAGTGTTGGAGTTAGAGGGAGCAGAAAAGAGAGGGTGAGAGGGCATGAGGGGGAGAGGGGAAGATTGCTAGAAACCTCCCTGTCAAACACAGAGGAGGTTTTTTATTAGCCGTGGTAGCTGCTGGGCTACCTCTCAGGATGCGGAAGTGGCGATTGCCTTGACAATCAGTTCGTTCAAGGTATTGGCTAGAACCTATCTCAAAAACCCTCCGGAAGAAAGGAAGGTTTCACGCCAAGTCCCGCTCCTGTCCCGCTTTCAAGGATCCCGCACCAGAGCGGGATCCCAAAGTGCGGGAGATTCCGCTCATAAGCGGGATTCAGAGAGCGGAACCGCAAAGGTCGCCAAGAATATATAATTCTTTCTATGCGTTGCGCCTTAGCGGCTTTGCCTGCCCGCCCCTCAGAATTCTATGAGGGCAGGCGGGCGTGAGTATTTTTGAGATGGCTTCTAGTTATGCTTCGAAGCCTAACAGTCCCCTCTCGTGCGTGGGAACGCGCCGTGAGAGAGGGGACCATAGGGGTGTGTGTTTTTCCTAGTGCATCTTATGGTGAAGAAGATAAAACTCCCATATGATCCGAAGTCAAAGCAAGTTGCGCGAATGTTGCGAAAGCACAGCACCCTGGCCGAGATCCTCTTGGGGAATGCTCTTAAAGGAAAGAAGATCCTTGGCCATGATTTCCACAGACAGAAGCCGATTGACCGATTCGTGGTGGATTTCTACTGCCCGAGGCTGAAACTGGTTCTGGAGATTGATGGTGTGACTCATGATCAAAAGGAGAAGGAAGATCGTATCCGGCAGAAGACATTGGAGTCCTTTGGACTCTTTGTTCTCCGATTCAGGGATGAGGACATAAAAAAGAATCTTGACGGAGTCCTGTCCGCCCTGCAAGAGTGGATTGAAAGGAGAATTCAGACATCCAAAAGCACACACCCCTAAATCCCCTCTCGCTTTCGCTCTCGCCATCGCTTCACCAGCCCGACAGACCTGTCGGTCTGGCGGGGAGGGGACTTTGTGAGGCAATGTGCTTTGCTCTTTGGGCCTTCGCGCAAGCGATGAAGACAACCGGCGCTAAGGAGTCGCCAATCACGAGAGGTCATCTCAAACAAGGAAGGTCATTCCGTCGGATTTTAAGACGGAATCCAGAACATAGCTATGTCTGGATGCCCGCCTAGGATCCGCGGGCATGACAAAGTATTGTTGAGATCGCTTCTATTCAGGAACACTCGAAAGGATGAAGGTGAGATCAATAGGCCTAGGAAGACCGTTGTTCGTTATGATGTTTGTTCCAATTGTGCTTTTGGCCGGCAGCAATCCCAAGAAAGCGGTTGCCGTTCGCACGCCAGTTCCGCCGCGCATCGATGGTGTGCTCGATGAGTCGGAGTGGAAGTTGGCGAAGCCGGAAACGGAGTTTACTCAGCAAGATCCGGTTGAGGGGGCTCCCGCGAGCATGCCGACAGAGATCCGTATTCTCTATGACGATGAAGCACTATACTTCGGCTGCACAATGTATGATCCTGAGCCATCAAAGATCGTTGCCCGGCTTGCTCGCAGGGACGACGAGATTATTTCTGACGCCATTTCGATCCGGCTCGATACCTATCACGATCACCAGACCGATTTCGAGTTCACGATCAACGCGGCGGGCGTGAAGGTCGACATTGTCCAGTACAATGATGGTCGCGATGAGGATGTTTCCTGGGACGTCGTGTGGGATGTCCAGACAATGATCAATGATAAGGGCTGGGTTGCCGAAGTGAAGATCCCGTACAAGGCATTGCGATTCCCGCAGCAGGAATCGTACGATTGGGGATTTCAAGTTTACCGCCGTATCGCTCGCACGAACGAGAACCAACACTGGGTCCTCATCCGGAAAAGCGAAAGCGGGTTGGCCTCGAAGTTCGGTCACCTCGTCGGAATTGAGCACATTCCCGCTCCGACAAACCTCGAACTCATTCCTTATGCGGTTGGAAGCGGCCGCTTTCTTCCAAAATCTCAAAGCCACCCTAAAGGGCGCGATCTTGCCGCGGATGCCGGATTTGATTTCAAGTACCGACCAGGCAGCGGGCTCACGATCGACGCGACCTTCAATCCGGATTTCGGTCAGGTGGAGGCCGATCCGGCTGTTCTCAACGTAACGACGTACGAGACGTTTTATCCCGAGAAGCGGCCCTTCTTCGTTGAGGGTTTACAGATCATCAAATTCACAACGTTCGGCGGAGAGTTTGGTCCCGGACTCTTCTATTCACGCCGCATCGGTCGCGCGCTGAGCGTTGAGGCACCGCCGGGCGGCTACGTTCTGGATGAGCCGCGGTTTGCCACAATCCTGGGTGCGGCCAAGATCTCGGGCAAGACATCAAGCGGACTCTCCATCGGAGTCCTCGAGGCTGTGACAGGCAAAGAGACAGCGACCTTCGTCGATTCCCTGGGGAACAAAACGAAGGAAGCCGTGGAGCCGCTGACGAATTTTAGCGTCGTGCGACTGCGGCAGGATCTCTTTGAGAACTCGAACATCGGCATGATTCTCACCTCGGTGAACCGCGACGGACGGTTGCCGGCGATGACGGCCGGTGCGGACTGGAACCTCAGATTCCAGGAGAGCATCTATCGTATCGACGGCTTTTTCGCCAAGTCGCGAACGACAAATGGCGCAGGGGAGGGTCTTGAGGGAACAGCGGGGAAATTCAATTTCAGCAAGGATGGCGGCCCGCACTGGCGCGGCGCTATGTCAATTGACTGGACATCCAAGCAGTACAATATCAATGACATGGGATACTTCCGACGGCCGAATGACTATGGCTGGATTGCCCAAATTCTCTACAGGGACGATGAGGTCACGGACTTCAAGCGCATCTGGAGCCTGAGTAGCCAGTACCACCTCCGGAGAAATTTCGATGGGGCCGAGTTGTTCGATCAGTTCACGTTCGCGGGAGATGTACTGTTCCCGAACTACTGGGAGGTCTCAACGCAGGCGGTGATTGATCGGGGGAAGTACGATGACCGTGAAACACGGGGCAATGGGTTGTACCGAAAACCGCGCAGTCTGGGAGTGAACGTATCGCTCGAAACAGACTCCCGCCAGCCTGTGGTTGCCGACGTTTCTCTCCAGTACGGGAGCGACGAGTTGAACATGAAGGGGGTCACGATTGGTTCCGAATTTGAATTCAAGCCGGTTTCGAATCTGACGTTTCAGATAGGCCTCCGGTACTCCCAACGCAGTCGAGAACGGGCCTGGGCCACCAACATCACCGAGTATCCTATCGATGCGCCCCTACCCCCGCGGACCGTAAGCATATTCGCCGAGCGCTCAACAACGCAATGGGACCTTGAGTCGAGAGGATCGTTCGTGTTTACCCGCGATCTTACCCTGCAATGGTATTTTCAAATCTTCTTCGCGCAGGGAAAGTACGAGAACTACCTTCGGATGCTCAACCCGGAGAGGTTCACTCCGTACCAATTCAGCCAGCCAGAGTTCAACCGGCTCTCGTTCAATTCAAATCTTGTGCTGCGCTGGGAGTATTTGCCAGGAAGTACGCTGTACGTGGTCTGGTCTCAAGCCCGACAAGGGGAAGGTGGGAACTACGGGACAGGTTTTTCCGACAACCTCAGCAGGACGTTCTCCTTACCGGTTGACAACGTGCTGATGCTGAAAGTCAGCTATTGGCTAAGTATGTAGGACTGTTGTACGTGCGGCTGTTAAATGTTGTAGGTTGCGCGTTTTTCGCGTCTCCCGCCGCTGTTGGGCGGGAAAGATTGAAGATCCAAGCTCGTGGGTTGTTCCAAAATTATCCACGAACGGTTGGTGTGAGTGGATGTAATTTTGTCCGCAGGACCACTTCGGGATTGGTTGTAAATTCCCAGCCTGAACGCCGGCTGGTCCGCCTTCGGCGGAAGACTCTCAACTTCAAACTCAAAACTGTAGACTGTAAACCGTGAACTGTCATGCAGAGCGGTGAACAAAGAGTCCTCAAGCGGGGCGACGAGATCGAGCTAGCGATGGACGACGCTGCTTTTGAAGGAAAGAGCGTCGGTCGCTTGGACGGGTTCGTCGTATTTGTAGACGGGGCTGTGCCGGGGGATGTCGTCCGTGCCCAAATCCTACAGAAGAAGAAGAGCTTCGCCGAGGCGAAGATCGTCGCCATTGAGAGGCCATCTCCATTTCGCGTGCAACCTCGATGCAAACACTTTGGCATCTGCGGCGGGTGCAAGTGGCAACATGTCAACTACCAGAAGCAGCTTGAGTTCAAGCACCAGCACGTCGTTGATGCCTTCGAGCGCATCGGCGGCTTCACCAACCTCAACGTCCTTCCCATCATTGGCGCCGACGATATTTTCTTCTATCGGAACAAGATGGAATATTCGTTCTCCGACCGACAGTGGCTTGAGGGTCCAAGAAGGTCGGGAGCAGAGCTCCCTTCCAACTTGGAAAGCCCGACCGATCGCGAATTGAGAAATTCCAATTTCGAAATTGGCAATTCGAAATCCCTGCCCGCCTTTGGCGGTCAGGCGGGCGCAATCTTCCTAGGTTTGCACGTGCCCGAGCGGTACGACAAAGTGCTCGAGATCGAAGAGTGCCATCTCCAGTCTGACCTGTCCAACCAGATTCTGAGCTTTGTCCGGGACTTCGCGCGCCGGGAGAATCTCCACGCCTATTCTTCGAGGAACGAATCGGGCTATCTCCGTTTTCTCGTCATTCGTCAGAGCCAACGCACGAATGAGCTAATGGTCAATCTTGTGACGTTCGACGACAGGCCGGAGGTCATGGGTAGCTTTGCAGCCAAGCTTCACTCCGCTGTTCCTCAAATCACGACAATCGTCAACACGATCAACTCAAGGAAAGCGCAGATTGCGTTTGGTGAAGTTGAGAAGGTCTATGTTGGCGGGGGGGTTATTCACGAGCGGCTGGGTAAGCACACCTTCACGATCTCTGCAAGCTCGTTCTTCCAAACGAATACAGCTCAGGCCGAGCGGCTCTACGAGGTCGCGAAGTCATTCGCGGAGCTCAAGCCCAGCGATTTCGTTTGGGATCTCTATTCCGGAACGGGGTCGATCGCGCTGTTCGTGTCTGATGCGGCGAAGGAGGTCGTCGGAATTGAGTCGGCGGCAAGCGCTGTGAGCGACGCGGAGCGGAATGCGAAAGCCAATGGAGTGAACAACTGCACATTTCTCCTCGGCGACTTAAAAGACCGGCTCACAAAGGATACGGAGTGGAGGAGGTCACACACAAAGCCAGACGTGATGATCACTGATCCACCACGCAGTGGGATGCATCCAAAGGTCTTGGACGAGATCCTTGAGATTGCCCCCGAGCGCATCGTTTACGTCAGCTGCAACCCCACGACACAGGCAAGGGATGTCAAAGCCCTTTGCTTGGGAAAATACGACCTCGTCAGGCTCCAGCCTGTCGATCTTTTTCCTCATACCTATCATATTGAAAATGTAGCCCAACTCGCGCTTCGATAGCGGCAAGCTTCATGTTTCCGCAAACAAAAACCCCGAGGGATCTCTCGGGGTTTTTGCTGTCAAATCGAGCAGCAAATCTAGCGCTTTGGCTTCTTGGTGAAGATCTGCAAAACGCGATCGCTCGTTCCTGGTCCAAAGTTCGGAGCGGCTCCGACCCAGCGCGA
>Ga0315284_10000336_pt1 | contig 63405 bp, 67 predicted proteins | sample YL17G09_16_MG_FD_203696 | JGI IMG/M metagenome (GOLD analysis project Ga0315284, IMG submission 203696) | Sediment microbial communities from Yellowstone Lake, YNP, Wyoming, USA - YL17G09_16 | ecosystem: Environmental > Aquatic > Freshwater > Lake > Sediment | place: USA: Wyoming | collected...
CCTCAAACGTCTGCGGGTTATTTTCTTTTTCCGTTTTTAAATGAAGAGCAAATGCGCCATGCCTACGCCGTCGCGGACTTGGTGATTTCGCGAGCCGGAGCAGGCTCTATTGCCGAAATTGCGAGTTTGGGTAAACCTAGCATCATAGTCCCTTTGCCCAATTCTGCGGCCGACCATCAGGTGAAAAACGCGTTGGAATACGCTAAATTTGGCGCTACACTGGTTTTAGAACAAATGAATTTAACGCCCAATCTTTTGCAAAACCGCATCTTTGCGCTGCTGGATAATCCTGATTTGCTGAAAAAAATGTCGGAAAACGCTTTGAAATTCAACCCGCCCGACGCCGCCACCAAAATCGCGCAGGAAGTTTTGAGTATTGCGAAGGGGTAAAATAAAATTTTCAATTTCCAATTTTCAATCAATTTTTAAATTTTAAATTAAAAAAATAAAAAAATGTGGATGGAATTTTTTCCACCCACAGGCAAAGACTGCTACATTTTACTATTTTGTATCATCGCTGACCGCCTTACAAAGAATATTTCTGAAAAAAGGTATTTTTAAAAGAATGACCGGGAGGAGACTAAAAAGCTTTTTGTTAAAAATCAACAAAAAATCCACCAAAAAAGCGGAGCATATCCCGATAACCGTGGCAACAAGGATGTTATCGGAAAACAAATAAACCACGATACAGACAAAAGCTCCAAAAGCGACCGAAATACCCGCTATTATTCTCCCCAGGGCTTCCGCCAACGCACCCTTATTTTCCATAGATCCCTCCTTTTCTAAAAGAATAGTTTATCATATGACGCATTCCAAAAACAATCAAGTCCGCACTCGTTTTGCACCTAGCCCCACTGGTTTTTTGCATATCGGCTCTTTACGCACGGCGCTATATACCTATCTTTTTGCCAAACAAAATGGCGGGCAGTTTGTGCTGCGTCTGGAAGATACGGATGTCAATCGGTATGTTGAGGGCGCAGCGGAAAAAATTTATGAGGGTTTAAAATGGGCTGGTTTGGAATATGACGAGGGACCGGATATCGGCGGGCCATTCGGGCCATATGTGCAATCGCAAAGATTGGATTTATATAAAAAATACGCGCAAGAATTAATTGACGAAGGTTTTGCTTATTATTGTTTTTGCGATGAAGCAACACTGGAACAAATGAAGCAGGAACAAACCGCGCGCAAACAAGCGCCCAAATATGACCGGCGCTGCTGCACTTTGGACAAAAATGAAATTCAAAAAAAATTAGATGCCAAAGAACCGCATGTGATTCGTATGAAAATTCCCGAAGACCGCAAAATCGAAGTTGATGACATCGTACGCGGCAAAGTTATTTATAATTCAGGTGAGCTGGACGATCAGGTGATTCTCAAATCAGACGGTTATCCGACCTACCATTTGGCGGTCGTTGTTGATGACCATTTAATGGAAATTTCGCACGTAACCAGAACCGAGGAATGGTTGCCCTCAACCCCAAAACACATTTTACTTTATGAATATTTTAACTGGGAAGCTCCGCAATTTGCTCATCTGCCCTTACTGCTCAATGCCGACAAAACGAAAATGAGCAAGCGCAAGGGCGACGTGGCGCTTGAAGATTATATTCAAAAAGGTTATCTGCCACAAGCCATGGTTAATTATCTGGCGTTTTTGGGCTGGAATCCCGGGTCGCCCGCCTTCGCTGAAGCTTCGACGGGTAAAGAAAAAGAAATTTACTCGATGGAAGGGCTGCTTAAAGATTTTGATTTAAAAAAAGTCCATAAGGCCGGCGCGATTTTTAATGTTGAAAAGTTGAATTGGTACAATCAATATTATATTCGACAGATGGACCTCGATCAACTGACCCAGGAATGTCTTCCTTACATTATTGAAAACGGAGCCATCACGCCACGTTTTGATCACGGCTTTGACCTGGGCGCGCTCAAAGGACCTTTCGTTTTAAAAGAGTTTGAGATTTGCCAAACAAAAGAAAAAATTTCTTTTGATTATGTTAAAAAAATTATAGCGCTGGAAAGAGAACGAATTAGCACACTGGCAGAAATAGGGGATAATACCAAGTTCTTTTTTGAGCTTCCTGCCTATGAAAAAGGCCTGCTCAAATGGAAGCAAATGACCGACGAAGAGATTAAAAAATCTTTGTCCGATTCAAAAAAAATAATCTCTGAAATTCCTGACGGAAAATTTGATTTAGAAACCCTTAAAAATGAATTATTAAAGCAAGCAAAATTGTATAAAGATAGGGGAGTCCTGCTTTGGCCGCTCCGAGTCGCCCTTTCTGGCCAAAAAAATTCTCCGCCGCCGTTTGAAATCGCCGAAATCTTAGGAAAAAACAAAAGTCTGGAAAGAATCGAAAAAGCGATAAACCTATTATCAAAGTCCTGATATAAAAATGAGAACTATTCGATTTCTCGTTATTGCTAATCTGCTATCAGTTATTTTTTATCCAGTGATAACCTTGGCTTCTTTGGCCGACGATTTGCAAAACGAAATCAATCAAAAACAAGCGCAAATTCAGGAACTGGAAAAACAAATTGCCAACTATCAGGCAGTCTTAAAAACAAGCCAGAGCCAGGAGTCTACCTTAAAAAAAGAAATAGCCAAAATGGAGACCCAAATCAAAACGCTGGAAGCACAAATCACACTAACTCAAACAAAAATTTCTCAGACAAATTTAAAAATTGAAGGGTTGGCCTCTGACATTCAAACGCAAAACATTGCCCTGGAAAAACAAAAAGGTAATCTGGGCCAGATTTTGCGCACCATTGATGAATACGATCAGGAAGATCCTTTTTCGCTCGTCATGAAAAACCAAAGTTTCTCTGACTTTCTAAATCAAACGCAATACATTGCCAACCTTCAAAACTCGGTCCAGGCAACATTGGTCGATATCAAAAACCTTAAATCGGATTTAGAAAATCAAAAAACAGAACAGGAAAATCAAAAAACGGAACTGTTAAGTCTGAAAAATCAGCTTAACGGAAAAAGTCTTGCTTTGGATGATCAAAAGGGTGAAAAGCAAGATTTGCTGACCACGACCAAAAGTCAAGAAAAACAATACCAGGCGATGCTCACCGACCTGCAAAAAAAACGGGACCAGATTGAAAAAGAGATCTATCAAGCTGAAGAAAAATTAAGGCTGCAAATCAATCCAAATTCTATTCCGACTGCTCGCCACGGACTATTTGTTTGGCCGGCTCAAAGCCAAACAATAACGCAAACATACGGCTGTATATTGAGTGCATTTGCCAGAAAATCATATCCGGCCTGCGATGCGGGAGGCAGCGGCGGCTTCCACAACGGCGTCGATATCGACGCCGAAATCGGTGATCCGATCCGCGCGGTAATGGACGGCACGATTTCCGGCATCGGAAATTTGGGTAAATATGCCTACGGAAAATGGATGACAATTAAACACGAAGACGGCTTAACAACTTTATACGGCCATCTATCGGCGCAATCGGTGAGCGTGGGACAAAAAATTACGGCCGGCCAAATCATCGGCTATGCCGGCAACACGGGCTATTCCACCGGCGCGCATCTTCATTTTTCAGTTTATGCAACCAATACCTATATAATTGAGCAAAAATCTTACGGTCCGCTGCCACTTGGCGGCACAGTTAGCCCACTTGATTATTTATAACATCATAACTCGACTAAAAACTAAAAAAGGCGCTGACTAAAAGTCACACGCCTTTTTTGTTTCGAAATAACTACTCACTTAATGAACGACGGCTTAATCAAGCCGGAGGTTATCCCTTCCCAATCCTCATTTTTTAGCTTAGCTGTCGTCTGGCGCAAATGAACTAAATCCGGGTGTAGAAATTCAGAACAGATTTCTTTTATCGCCCCGGATATCTTCATATAAAAATCACTCTCTTGACGCAATCCGTTGAACGCTGCGACCACTTGAAAATTCCAAACTGATATTGTAGCTTCGGCGCGCAATCGGCGCCTTACTTTCTGGGCAAATTCAAGCTCTTCGTGATGAAGATTTTGGTCTTCTATCACTTCAATGCTTGCCCGTTCACACTTTTTCAATCCTGCTTTGGTCTCAATTATTACGCTCCCGTCGTGATTGTCTTGAATAAAAACCCCTGTCCTGTCGACAAAACCGGCGCAACCGATAACGTAATCACCGACTCTGGGTTTTTTTTCTATCTTTTCCATGCTTCACCTCCTGTGAGATTTTTTTTGAGGCATTAATTAGTTGTTTCTTTTTCGGGAAAAACTATCCTGGACGCAATCTCTCCGTCAGCGTTACCGCAGGAAAAAACCATTGGTCTACTTCGCCTAATTCTCAAGTCCAGCGCGGCTGAATTTCTTGCTCTTTGTATGTTAATTGACAGAAGCTTTCTGATTAGTTCTTGATCAGACGGATCTAATATGATAGCCGTAGCACAATCCATAATCGCCTCATCATAGCGCTTTAGCGCCACATACAAATTAGCTCGCCAAAACAAATAAAATGGTCTGCCTGGCGCCAATTTAACTGCTTCATCCAAACCAGCCAGGGCTTTTTTAAATTCCTTTAATATGAAATAGCAGGCGGCACGATTCAGATGAAAAAGAGGGAAGCTAGGCATCATCTCAATTGCCCGATTAAAATCAGCCAACGCCCGTTGATAATCATACATTTCCATATAAATTAACCCCCGGCTATTATAGAGAGCACAATAATTGGGCGCCAATTTAATTGCTTCGTTGATGGTTTCAAGCGCTGAATTATAATCTTTTGCATCAAGATATTGCGCTGCTTCATTTTTCAATTTTTCCGCTTCGCTGTATTTCTCCAAATCAGCCATTTCCGATGAATCCATTTTTTCACCCCCTATGAAGTTTTTAAATAACAATAAAATAACTTTTATTGCTTTATTATATCACAGATATAATTAGTTCACTCGGTCAAAGAAAAAATAAATTTTCTCTTTTCCCTCGCTGCTAATTATAATCCTATTATTCCAATTTATTCAAGTTTGAGTTTGATAATTGACAACAAAAAAATAATATTTTATTGTATATTTACTCTTTAACAAACTAATATTATCAAAATGTAAGTCTGTATTAAATCAATAGGGGAGGTGAAAAATGTACGATGTCATGATCATTGCCGGCTATGATGTTTTTGCGGACAAAATTCCTAGTCATCGGGCATATGTAATGAAATGCTGGGAACGTGCCAAACAAGAAAAAGTAAATATGATCGTGGTTATGGGAGGGGCGACTAATCCCGACTTTCCGGAACTCACAGAGGCAGAAGCGAATAAAAAAATTCTTATGCCGCTTCTGGGCAAAGATTTTTCACCCGTACTGGTTAATATCTATCAAGGTAAAACCTCGGCTGAAACGCTTCAGGCGGCACTGGATTACTTTCGGGAACATCGGGAACATAAGATCGTCATCAACAAATTAATTTTATGCGCTGAACAGGCGCGACTGGCTAATTTTTTAGCCGATGCCCTGCAACTCGGACTGATTGATCTGGCCAAGGAATTAGTCGCTTATGGATTCTATTTCCCCGAGTCAGCGGAGGAATTTCCCAGACAGAGAGAAAAAACGCTCATCAATATTCTTTCGCACCATAGCTGGTTTTTCCGCTGCATCAGAAATATTCGCCAAAAAAGTCATCAGAAAAAAGTCTCACGCCAAAAAAGGCGAGAGGTAAAAAAATAAAATTTCCGCGTCATTCGGGGCCATCTGGCCCCTTTTTTATTACCTAAAAATGGATTTTGTGGTATAATTAAACCAAGACTTTTTTAAATCAGGTAATTTTAATATCTTAAACTGAGCCAGATTGTGCGATGCAATCTTGGATTGCGTTGCACAATCTGGCTAGATTCTACGACCATGCGTAGCCTGGTTGTAGAATCTATATTGTGCGACGTAATATATAGAAAATTAGTGGTTTTAACTGTAAGCCTAAATCTATGTTCAAAAGCCTTATATTTATACTAGTTTTAACCCTTTTAATAGGCCTAAAGGCCCCTAATTTCGCTTATGGCGCGGCTTTGGCACCGGAGAGCCAATTAGGGTCATCCACGCCAGAAAATGACGCTCAAAAGCCTCCTTTGCAGGAACCGGTTCAAAGTCTGATGGAACAGGCCCAAAATAAGCTCCAAGAGGAGGCTAGCAAGGCTGTTGAGTCGGCTCAGGAGGCGGCCAAAAGCGAAATTCAGCGTCAGATTGAAAAACAGGTCCAGACTATGGAAAACGCCGTAACATCGGCCGTCAAAAAAGCGGTAGATATCATAAAAGAGAATATAGGCAAAGCAGTATTAAATATAAAAACATTTATTATAAATTTAAAAAATAAAATATTCCAAACAAAAATAGAGCCGCCGATACAGATATAATTTATTAAAAATCAGAATAGGTGAGGGCCCTGCATTTTGCGGGGCCTTTTATTTATATTGTATAGGTCGCAAAAGCTATCTTGTGCGACGTACTATATATACTTCCCCCCAGACCTTGACATGTCGCCAAAAAGGTCAAAAAGTTATCCACAGCCCCTCTTTTAAACCTTAATAAACGAAAAAATAAATATTTATTTCTCTAAATATAAAAAAATAAAGTTTGTGATTTATTTTTTTAAAATAAATTGTGTAAAAAATAAAAAGAGGGCAGTCTTTTTTGACCCCCTCTCCCCTGTTTTGGCATCTTGGGACAAATTACCTGGGATTAACCCTTATTGGGTTTATTGGCTATTTTGTTTTCCTTGGTTGCTTTTAAAAAAATATCTGCCAGTTCATCCAGAAGCAAAACCTGTCTTCGACTATTATATGCTGCTACATTATACCCTAGCGACATGATACATAACCACTCTTTACTCGCATCTTCTTTATGAATTTTTCTGCACTCTTCAATTCTGGACCTTAATTCTTCTCGTTCGCTTGGCAATAAAATTTCCAAAAATTTCTTGATATGAGATTCTAGTGTGTTGTCTGTCTCGGCCATTTTTTATCCCTCCTAACTTTGAAAATAACTATTTGCGCTAATATAGCAAATTTTATTTAAAAAAGCAAACAAAGTAATTTTGACGTGTAACTTATCTGATGCTAAAATTTACTCGCTATATGAGAATTTCTTATTCGGCACTGGAGACGTTTAAACAGTGCCTGTTAAAATTTAAATATCAATATATTGATAAAATTCCTACTGCCAAGTCAAAGGAGGCGATTTTTGGTACGCTGATGCATAAAACCCTTAAAGTTTTACATGAGCCCGGACTCATAATTCCAACCGAAGAGGAGCTGCTGCAATTTTTTGCCAATAGCTGGGACCCTTCAATTTATGAAGATGAGCAACAGGCTGTCGCTGCTTTTTCTCAGGGCATTAAAATACTGAAAGATTATTACGCCAAAAATTATCCCTCACAATTTAATGTGGTGGCTTTGGAAACACCGTTTGAAGCGCCGATTCAAAGCGGCAATGAAATTCACTTAATAACCGGCAAAATTGATCGCATCGATAAAACTCCTGACAACCTCTTTGAAGTTATTGATTATAAAACCACCAAAAAAATGCCCTCACAAGCAGTGGTGGACAAAGACTTGCAGCTATCGGTTTATCATCTGGGTGTGGCCAATCGCTGGCCATCTATCATCAAGGAAAAAAGGCCGATTAAGGTCAGTCTATATTATTTAAAACACGGTGAAAAATTATCCAGTTTGCGCCAAGCCGAACACTTAGAAGCAACTAAAGAGGGCATTATCAAAACTATTGAAAATATCAGCCAGGCCCACAGTGCCGCTAAATTTGAACCGCGGCCCAGTGCTCTATGCGATTGGTGCGATTTTCAGCGTTACTGTCCTCTTTTCAAACACAAGTTCGTTGAGGAAAAACTTTTTTATAATGACCAGGATATCAAGGCACTGTTAAAAGAATATCTATCGCTTAGCGATGAAGCTGCGCAAAAAGAAAAACGCTTGGCAGAAATCAAAGAGAATCTGGGCAAATTTATGGACCAACAAGGTTTTGAGCGGCTTTTTGGGGATGAGGGCACAATGGCGCGCAAAATTGTTCAGCGTTTCAAATACGATATAAATTTACTTAAAGAAATATTGGAAGCGGCCGGCTTATGGCAGGAAGTTTTAAAAGTAGATGAAATTAAATTAAAAAAAATCACCAAGGAGCTGCCCGGCGAGACGCAGGCTAAAATTGAACAAGCAAGAAAATTAGACAAAGAATATAAAACTTATTCAATAAAAAAAGAGAAGGAAAAATAGTTCTTTGCCAAGGAGGACAAAATGAAAAATTCAGAGAAGATCCACAATTCTTCATCTTGGATAATGGTGTTTTTTATACTGGTTTTTATCGCATATGTAATCGGCTCTTTTCCACTAAGATTATATAAGTATACGATATGGGATCTTTTATTTTTTGGTGGGATAGCCCTGCTATTAATCATTACCATTTTTAAAACATGTCCATTAAAGGAAATCTGAAAAATCTTCCAAAATAAAAAACAAAAGGGTTGCTCCATGGGCATCCCTTTTCATTTAAAAAAATTGTCGTGATATAATCGAAAAAACAAGATTGCCGTGCCTCCCAAGACCGTCAGGAAGAAAATTAGATAGGGATTTACTGACAACTCAGCGCGGCGCTTATCGCGCCAGATAACAAAAAGACTAAACAAACTGGCAATAAAACAAACCAAACTGAAATAATGGCCGTAGAAATTTTCCTTTAAAGAAAAAATAACAAAAAAAATAACCGAAGTAAGGGCTAAAACTTTAAAGAACTTCATTGTTCACCTCCAATCAGATTTTTTGAAAATACAGATTAATAATCTAACGTAACGTATAAATTTTATAAATCTTATGGCTTGTAACCAGCCGGCGCCTGGCTTTGGATGCAGGCGCTGGGCGCGTAGCCGGCGGCCTTAGCCTGCGCTTCTGATTTAAACCAAATCTGATTTTCAGGCTTTATTTGTTTGGCCGCGGCACACCAAGGCCAGTGATATTTATTGCTGTTTTTGCTTGCGACAAAAAGGCCTTTTTCGACAGTTAAATTTTGGGCGCTCTCCCCTGTTGCTCCGGTTAAGGGCTGTGAAACATTTCCTAATAAATTCACGCTGCTTGAGGCAAGGGGTTCTTCAATCACAATTGGATTTCTGACAATTTCTGGTGCGCTCAAACGCCCGGCGCCAAAAGCGATTGCCGCCACTAAAATAAAGCCGATCATGATGGCGATATCACCCTGATTTTTCTTGATCCACTCCCCCGTTTTTAGTATAAAATTGATTGACAATTGAGATAGTATTATGATATTATAATTCTACACTGAAAATTAAGACATTATATCTCTTAAAGCACAAAACACAAGTACCAAATCACAAACAATATTAAATTACCAAAACACAAAGTCGTTTGGAATTTGTAATTTGTGATTTGTATTTTTTACTGTTATGGCTCATACCAAGGCGGCCGGTTCAACAAGATTGGGCCGCGATTCCCAACCCAAATATCTAGGTATTAAATTGTTCGCCGGACAAATTGCCAAGCCCGGCAGTATTTTAGTCCGACAGCGCGGTACGAAATTTATCGCCGGCAAAAACGTCCGCCGCGGCTCTGATGATACACTCTACTCTATCGCTGCAGGCATAGTCAAATTCGCGACAAAAAAAATGGTAAAATTCGATGGCGCAAAACGCCTAACAAAAGTTGTGAATGTGATTCCGGGAAAATAGTTCCTTATCTCATTTTAGTAGGAGGTGAAGAATGCAACAAGAATACGTAAACGAAGAAGCCATGAAGATCATTAGAGATATAGATCCCGCAGAGACTGTTGGTATAGTTGATCTAGTTACAAAATTACAATTTCATTTAGAGAGGCTTTACACAGAGATCTGGCTAACAGACCCTCTTCACAGAAGTAAAAGAAAAATTAAAAAGCAAATCCTGCAGCTAATCAAAATTCGTTTTAATCAGTAAGAATTCAAGCCCTTCCTAATCCCCTCTTTTTTAAAAAGGGGTGTTTTTTTATTTTTCTCCTCCCCTCCTCAGTTGAGGAGGGGCCGAGGGCGGTGGTGTTTTACAACTTTCAATACCTCACCCTACCCCTCTCCTCATCTGAGGAGAGGGAAAATTACTTTATTGCTGCTCTCACAAACTCCCGAAACAGCGGATGCGGCGCAAGCGGACGCGATTTGAATTCGGGATGAAATTGCGAGCCGACAAAAAACGGGTGCTCTTTCACCGACAACTCGGCGATTTCCATCAAGCGGCCGTCGGGCGATTTACCGGAAAACACCAAACCGTTTTTTTCTAACAATTCTATGTATTCGGGATTCACCTCCCAGCGGTGGCGGTGACGTTCCGAAATTAGATGTTTTTTGTAAGCATTAAATGCTTGAGTACGAATCGTAATTGCCGCCGGATAGGCGCCAAGCCGCATCGTGGCGCCATAATTTTTGTCTTCTAAATTCTTTTTTTGTTCGGGCATAATATCAATTACCGGATGTTTGGTCTCTCTGTCAATTTCGGTCGTATGTGCGTCCCGCCAAGCGCACACGTGACGCGCAAATTCAATTACCATTAACTGCATCCCGTAGCACAAACCCAGATACGGGATTTTATTTTTTCGGCAAAATTCAATCGCTTTTATTTTTCCTTCAACGCCGCGGGAACCAAAGCCGCCGGGCACAATAATCCCGTCATAATTTTTCAGCGACTTGACGCTTTTTGGATCTTTTTCAAAAGCTTCGGAATTTATCCAATCAATCAAAGGTTCTTTTTTGTGAAAAAATGCCGCGTGTTTTATTGCTTCAATAACTGAAATATAGGCATCGGCCAAAATAAAATCTCCTGTTCCGAAATATTTTCCGACAATCCCGATTTTGACATTTGATTTTTTGGCCCTGATTGTTTTGACCAATGAATTCCACTCTTTCAAATCTGATTTTTTTGCCTTGATTTCAAGTTTCTCCAAAATTAAATCGCTCAATTTATCTTTTTCAAAATTTATCGGCACCTCATAAATGCTTTCAATGTCGGGGGCGGAGATCACATCGCGCTCCTGCATATTGCAATTTAGTGCAATTTTTTCTTTACGTTTTTTATCAAGCGGCACGGCCGAGCGAGCGACAATGATATCGGGCTGAATGCCCGCGGAATTGAGCGTGCGTACCGCGTACTGCGTGGGTTTGGTTTTCATCTCGCCGATTTTGCTGGGAATCGGCAGATAACTCACCAGAACGAAAAGCACGTCTTTTGGCTTTTTTAACTTGAGCATTCTGGCTGTCTCTAAAAATAAGACGTTCTGATACTCCCCCACTGTTCCGCCAATTTCTATGGTTACAAAATCTGCTTTGGCTTTTCTCTGCGCTTTTTCAATGCGCTCAATCACCTCCAAAGGAATGTGAGGTACGACTTCAACGCACTTTCCTTCATAGCCCATATTGCGTTCGCGATGAATTACTGCATCATAAATGCTGCCGGTCGTCATGTAATTAATCGAGGGCAAATCAAGGTTCAAAAAACGCTCGTAATTGCCCATGTCTTGGTCGCACTCGGTTCCCTCGTCCAAAACAAAAACCTCACCGTGTTCGGTGGGGTTCATGGTGCCCGCATCCACATTGACATAAGGATCTATTTTGATGGCCGTGACATTAAATCCGCGGGCTTGAATAATTTTTCCGATGGAAGCAGTGGCCACCCCTTTGCCGACCCCAGACATGACTCCTCCCGCAACGAAAATGTATTTGGCCACGATAATGGAAACGCAAATCAAGAATCTTGAATTATGAATAAAATTCCTAATTCCTGATTCCTGATGCTTTTTTTATTTTCAAGCGAGTGAGTGAAATAATCCCGCCCTGGCGGGACAACCCGAACGAACGCAGAAAACACAATGTAAAAACCATTTATAATACCTCGTCTGCCGATTCGGCCATTTTTTCGCCCAATTCCTCGCCTACTATAACCTTGATTTTTGCCTCCAGGCCGTGATCCAATTCCAGGGCCACCTCATAATCCCCCGTCTCTTTGATCGGTTCATCTAACTTAACGTGTTTTCTTTTAACGATAAAGCCTTTATCGCTTAAGGCTTTGGCTATTTTGGCGGCGGTAATTGAGCCGTAAAGCTTGCCCGACTCATCGGCTTTGGCAAATATTTCTATTTCTTGTCCATCGAGCTGAGAGACCACGGCTCCGGTCGCCACCAAATCCTCTTCTTCTTTTTTAGCTATTGCTTCTTTTTCAAGTTCCGCTTGCTTTATTGCGTCGGCGCTCGCAGGTTTGGCTAATTTTTTTGGAAATAAAAAATTTCTGGCAAAGCCATCGGCCGTTTCTTTAATGTCGTTTTTTCTGCCTAATTTTTCAACATCTTGTAATAGGATAACCTTCATATTCGGCTAAAAATTAATTATAAATAATGTCAAAAATTTTAAATTCTCCTGTTGCCCCCTCCCATTTTACCTCAACTCTTTGAACTTTAGCAAGCTTATGACCGCTTTGGCAATGATCGATCAATTTTACTAGCTGCTCCTGCTGCCCCTCGGCCAAAATTTTTACAGTTTCGTTTGCTTCATTTTTTACCCAGCCGGTCAAATCCAATTCCTGGGCCCTGTCATGAGTGTTGACGCGAAAAAAAACTCCCTGCACTTCGCCAAAAATAGTGATAGTGGCTCTTTTTATCATTTCAATGACGCGCCTGTTATTTAAATAATTCCAGCGCTTTGTCCAGCTGCGGGTCGCGACCGTTATCGATATCCTCTTTGGTTATATCAACTTTAACATCCGGCTCCAACCCCTCATCGGCGATTGAGTGGCCGGCGGGCGTCAGCCATTTGGCGACCGTGATTTTTATTGATGTGCCGCCGTTCATATCTTGGAATTCTTGAACCGAACCCTTGCCGAAACTTTTTTCGCCCACCAATTTGACGCCGGGGATATTGTCACGCAGGGCACCGGCTAAAATTTCTGAGGCAGAAGCAGAACCTTCATTAATTAAAACGACGACCGGATAGGAACCTAATTTATTTATGCCGGTTGAGCGATGTTCAATTTTTTTGTTATTGCCGTAATCTTCGGTGACGACTAACTCGTCTTCAGGCAAAAACCAGCTGGCAATATCAACGGCTGCATCCAAATAGCCGCCTGGATCATCGCGCAAATCTAAAACGATGCCTTTGACACCCGATGTTAAAATTTGCTGCGCTGCCTTGGCGAATTCCTGATAAGAATTTTCGGTAAAATGATAAAGCGCCAAATAAGCAATAGGTTTGGTATCTACTTGTTTGATTTCAAATTTCGTAACGGGAATATCTATGACGTCGCGGGTAATCGTAATTTCTTGGGCCGAAGTCCAAGAATCGCGGGCAATGGTAAGGCGCACCTGCGTCCCCTTGGTGCCCCTGATCAGACTCACCGCCTGGTCGGCGGTAAGATCGGCGGTAACCGTATCGTCTATTTTTAAAATTTTATCTCCCGCCAGGAGACCGGCTTTTTTGGACGGCGAATTTTCCAAAGGGGAAATCACGGTTAAAATGTCATTCCTGATACCGATTTCCGCGCCGATGCCTTCAAAATTGCCCTGTAGGGCTTGAGAGAAATCTTTATTTTCCTGTGGTGTCATAAAAACCGTATAAGGGTCGCCCAGCGATTTGAGCATACCAGATATCGCCCCATAAACCATCTGCTGATAATCGAGTTTTTCCCGATTAACATACTTATCTTGAACTTTTTCCCAAGCATCCCAAAACAATGTAAAGTCAATGCTCTGGGGTTTCCCCTGTTCTAAGTTTATGACGCCCGTCACTTTCTCAATTGAAGGTTGGCTATTTTTTCCATACCAAAAACCGGCGCCAAATCCCCCGATGATTAAAGCAACCACAACAACGGCTGAAATTATTTTTTTCATATAATCCAATTATAACAAACCTAATAAAAATTTACGAATTTTGATTTCGATATTTCCAAAAATATTTTATGGCGCTGGCTAAATGAATCCAGGTGTATTTGTTAAAAAATATATCGCTGATTCCCCCGCTTTTTTTGCTGATGCGGCCGTGGTAATGGTGCATCTTGGCTTCAGGATAATAGACGACCCGCCAACCCGCGCGAGCGAAGCGCCTGCACCAGTCCACGTCTTCAAAATACAAAAAGAATTTTTCGTCCATTAGCCCGACTCCATCAAATGCCTTCGAGCGCACCATTAGCGCTGCGCCCAGCAGCCAATCAACATCACAAATACTGACGCGGTCAAAATCCCTCATCAAAAATCTGTCCAAGTCCGCCTTTCCTTTTTTGGTTTTGCCCAGGAATGTTCGGCGGTATAAAACCGTCAGCGGCCGATAAAATCTGAAGCAAGAATCCTGTACTGTACCGTTAAAATTTAAGAGTTTTGGCCCCAAAATCCCGATCTTGGAATCGCTCTCCAGGCACTCAATCATTTTTTGTAAGGAGTCGCTAAATAAAATCAGGTCGGCATTTAAGATTATAATATACTCGCCCCTAGCTTTGAGCAAACCGGCATTAACCAATTTAGCATAGCCCTGATTTTTTTTAAATGAAATTAAATTAATATGCTGGTCGCAAATATATTCCCCGATAATTTCTGCTGTCGCATCTTGGGCCTCCGAATCCACCACTATAATTTCATAGTCCAAGTCGGCCGCGGCCATCTTTATCGATTCCAAACATAGCCTGAGCAACTCCGGCGTTTGATGATTGGTCACAATTATGGATAGACGCATTTAGAAAAATCCCTCCTCATTAGCCGTTAAAAATATTTTTGCAAACCTCCTGAATTTTATCAAAATTATCTCCCTGAGGCAACAAGATATAAGCGCCATCCGGCGTTTTACTTTCATAAAGCAAACCTTCGGGCGTGGTATCAAAAACTTTATGAACAACTTTTTTGGTATCTAATTTCTGGTACATTGTCGCCAAGCTAGTGAAATCTCCAGTGTCCATGTCGGTTCTGATATTCCTACCTAAAGAATCCATTATTTGAAAAAGTTTAACAGGATTGCCGATAACGCCCAGTGACAAGGCTTTATTTTTGATTGCCATTAACACTGTCTGCTGTCTGCGAACTCGGTCAAAATCACTACTTGAGTAGCGCGCTCGAACAAAATAGAGTGCGGTAATACCGTCAAGCTGTGAGGTGCCGGCGGGAATTTCAAAAACCCATTTTTGAGTCATTTCCACACCCGCTGATGTGGTCGCTGTATCGGTTTGGATAAAAAAGGCTGTTGACGTCCCGAAATCACCACCCTTTACCCACTGTTGGTCTTCAATAAATGGTTTGTCAAGATTAATGTCAACGCCGCCCAAAATATCGACGATCTCTTTAAAAGCCGTATGATCAACGGAAATGGCATACGTTATATTAAGGCCGGTAACTTGGGAAACCGCAATTTTGCTATATAAAAGCCCGCCGCCAGCCCCGTTTCTTTTTTCATAACCTAAAGCATAGGCAAAGTTTATTTTTTCTTTAGTTTGCTCGCCAGGCATGGTTAAATATATGTCGCGGAGTATTGAAATTAAGGCAACTTGACCCGTTGATTTTTTGATGCTTATTACCATTATTGAATCGGTTAAGAGCCCTCCGTCGGGATCGCCCTCACCGCGTAAACCCAGAAGCAAAATATTCATCCGGTCCGGATCGGGTGTCGGAGTAGATTGGTCCTCGGCTAGCGGCAGCGTATCATTATTTTTTACGTTGATCTGCGAAAAAGTAAAACCGGTTTTATAAATTAAAGCGCCGCCCAAACCGACTATGAGCAAAACTAAAAATAAAATCCAGAAACTAAAAGCGAAACTGCGCCAGCGCGGCCGCTTCTTGGCCGTCTGTTCGCTTAGTATAGCTTCTTCTATATCGTCTTTGTGTTTTAATTCGTTCTCCAGCATTGTTTTTTTTCAAAATTAACAATTTTTATAAAATTAGGATTATTTGAACCACTTCCCCATCTCTTTATTACTAATACGTTTGCGCTCCATGATTTTCTTTCGTTTCCGCCAGGCGCGCGGTGCCTGCTTGAATAAATCTTTAATTGCCCTTAGAGTGAATCGCTCAAATAATATCACATAGAACCAGGAGGCAATTTCTTTAGGTAAAAACCAAAAGAGATGTTTCAGTAAAAGCAGAGGCTGTTCATTTTTTATCTGCATCAGACGCTGGTTTTTGAAGGCAACGTATTTGGCAAATTTGCTTATTTTTTTGCGCTCCCTGATTATGTCAAAATAATTTATTGCGGCGCTGTCGCCCGCGCTTCGCGCATGCCAAGCAATGGCTTTAGGCTCATAATATGCTTTCCAGCCGGCCAAACGCAGCCGCCAGGCCAAATCAACATCTTCTTTATACATATAAAAGTTCTCATCCAAATATTCGCAGGTTTGCCCCAAACAAATCTTTGTGTCCTCAAGTGCGGAGCGTCGATAAGCGGGCGCGGCTCCGTCAACGCCAAAAATTTCTCCGATCAAATTATATTGTTCTTTGTCAACTTGCCCCTGACCGCGCGCGATGATTCGGCGGTTTTTTAAAATCGTCAGCCCCGCTGTATCAATTATTTCGGTTTTCAACAATGAGTCGCCTTCGACCTTCAATCTCAGTAATTTTCCCTGGACGGATCCGATTTTTTCATCACGGCCGAAAAGTTCAACTGCCGCCAGCAAAAAATCTTTCTCTAAGATTATATCCTGATTAATTAAAAAAACAAGCTCGCCGCGACTGGCGCGGATACCTAAATTGTGAGCGGCCGCAAAACCCAAATTTTCCTGATTAGCAATAATCCTGCAGGGCGGCAATATTTGGCCTGTCTCCTGCGCCTGCTTAATAATTTCTTGGATTTGCTCGAGCGTTCCGTCGCCAGAGCCATTATCAATAATCAGTAATTCAAATTTTTTATAAATCTGCGCCAGGATCGAATCCAGACAAGGTTTCAAATAGCGTCCCGGTTGATGAAGCAGTAAATTTATTGAAACTAATGGATATTCCATATTAAAATTTCTAAATCTTTTTCGGCTTAAAAATCATGTTTCTCAAATTATAAAGTGCTGCCAAAACTAACATTAGCAACAACAAAACCTTGTCGTTTAAAAGCACCACATCAAAAAAACTGTACGCCGCCACCCACAAAAAATAAAGGCCAGTGAGCAAACCGTAAATCTTGAAATGCGGCTGCTGCGCCCGACGAAAAACAAACCAGGCGCTGTATAAAATATTGATAAATATCGCAATTAAAACCAGCGCTCCAAAAATCCCGATTTCGGAAGCAAAATCCAAGTAAAGATTGTGGGCCGAAGCGCCTTTTTTGGCGGCGTCGGTAGACTCTCCCAAAACATTAAAGTAGTTGCCAAGTCCCACGCCCAAATAGGGATGCGCCGCCATTGATTTTAAGCTGGCGCCCCAAATTTCTAAACGGCTCTTGTTTGAAAGTTCATCCAGGTCTGAAATTGATTTGGCGCGCTCAAAGAAAGAAAAAGTTGTGCTGGCATTGCTCCCCTGCCAAGACTGAAACGTATAAAGCAGTGGCGGATAGGCGATTGAGGCTAAAAAAAACAAAACAAAAATTGCAAGATTTAAAAGTACCTTTTTGGTTAAATAGGTTTCAAATTTTCTACCGTAAATTGCGAGAGTCACGACGACCACAGGAATTGCGCTCAACCAAGCGCCTCGAGAACCCGACATAACTATTCCAAAAGTTGCCAATATCGCCATCAGCCAATAGAATATTCTTTTGCGCCTTTCATTTTTAAAATATAAAGCTAAACCCAAAAAAATCGGAATCATTAAAATACAAGACATGGCGAAAGAATGAGCATCGGGAAAAACCGAGAAAAGACGCAAAGTCGGCGGATTGCTGACATAGTAAGAAAACCAGGTGTTGGAATAAGATAAAAGGTAGGCTAAATTTTGTCCATAAAATATATTTATAACCTTATCCGCCCAAAATTGCCAGAAAGAGTAAAGCGGCGCAAACAAAACCGTTATAAATTGCAATAAAGCCACTACTATGACAACAATTCCCCCAGCCGCCGCCGCTTGCCACAGACGAATAATTGTCTGTTTTTCCCGCGTCAATTTTCTGGCAATTATAAATAGCAAAAAAATATTTATTAAAAATAGTAATTTTTTAATGGCTAAAAATTTGTAGTCGGCAACGCCGATGGAAACAGTTGCGATGATTAATAATGCCAGACCAAGATATTCAATACTGTTGTGCCTAAAATTGTCTTTTAACCGGATTCTGCCAGCCGAGTCTTTAATAAAATTAATGAAATTCATCATAAGGCCTTTTTTGAAAAACAGACATAAAAATAAAACAGCAATCAAAATCCGCCAATTGGCCATTGAGTCAAAAGTGTCACTTAAAGGCAGCGCGACAAAAAGCGGAATAGACGCTGCCGCCAGCCATAAGGCGTCTCCCACCGGTGAAAAAATCATGTAAAAAACCATAACTCCGGTCAAAATCAAAACTGCCTCTCGGGGCACGAGACCCAAAGAAGCCAAAACCACAACGATAATTTCCAGAGTGAATATTAAATTTAATGCAGTAAGGTATTTTTTCAGAAAAATCTAAGGCCCAAAGTTCAAATGTCAAATCAAATCTAAAGTTTAAGGTTCAAACATTAAATTTAATTTTTGTCATTTGGATTTTAGTCATTGAGTTGAAATAATTTGAATTTTATCATATAGATCCCTTTGGGAATCAATTTTTTATTAACTGCTCCAGTATTTCCTCCGCGCATCTTTCCCACGAAAACTTCCTTGCCCGTTCTTTGCCTTTTTCTGTTAATTGCGACCGCAACACTTCATCGTCGGTGATTTTTTTCATCGCGCGATAAATTTCTTGTATATCGGAATTATCATTTATCAAGAGCGTTGCCTCGCCCGCCACTTCTTTGAGCGAGGTACGATCAGAAGTTATCACGGGCGCACCCGCGCTCATCGCTTCTAGCGGCGGCAGACCGAAACCTTCGTAATCAGAAAGGTAAATAAAAAACGCGCAAGCGCTATATAATAATTTTAAATCTAAATCCCCGATAAAATCAAATCTTATTATCGCTTTTGCGCCCAAAGCATCGTTTTTTTGTTCAATTAATTTATCTATGTCAAGATGCGGACGCGTATAATTTTTACCGCCGATTAAAAACTGATAATCGGATTTTTCTCTGGCTAATTTAAAAAATGCTTCAATTATCTCCGGCAGATGTCGGCGGGAAAAAATTGAGCCAACATAAAAACCGTATTTATCCTTAAGACCGTATTTGACTTTTATTTTTTCAAGTTCCGCCTGACTACCCTGCATTCCTTGAAGTTGCAAAACCGGATCGGCCGCCGCCGATACCATTTTAACTTTTTCGGGTAATACCCCATAGAATTTAATAATTTCCTGGCGCGAAAATTCAGAAGGGGTAAAAATTATTTTTGCTTTTTTAGCTGCTTTTTTGGAAACCCATTTGAGTAAAATTTTATCAGCTGGGCTCTGCCAGTTAAACCATCCCGGATGCGCTTCATAAATAATATCATGTAAAATTAAGGCGAGTTTTCCGCGCCAAAATAATGGCGCCACATAGGCAGGACAAAACAAAATATCGACCTTATCCTTTTTTGCCGTGCGCCACAAATCCCAATGAACAAATTTTGCCGTACTTGAAACATTCAACAATTTACTTTCAAACAGCTCCGACGTGGGCAAATCGTCAGGAATTTCATCTTTAAAATATAAAACAAACTTGTAACTTGTAACTTGTAACTTGTAACTTTTTATTGCCCACTCCTTCAGTAAATTAAAAAGATACCGGCCCGCGCCGGTTCGATTACCTTCAAGGCTATGAGCTTCGACACCGATAATCATAAATGTTTTTAATTTTCAACAAATATTCTGCCTTAGCAGACAGAAAAGATTAGAAAAGATGTTAGGGTTTAGGGTTTTTAATTCACTGCTACTCCCGTCGGTGCGCTAGGTGGGGTGGTGTCGGGCGGCGGGACGGCTGAAATATATTCATACGCCCCATAATCAGGAGTAGAACCATACAAGACCTGTATTCCATCTGATTTCCTGTAAAGCCAAACGTTTGCCCCATTACTCCAAGTCATAGGAGAAGAAAGAGTAATCGTATTCGTACTATAATTTATGGAAGAAATCTGGACTACATTAGTGACCGTCCCTATTGCTATCCAATCAGCGTTTATATTGGCTGTCGGCCATACGGACTGCAACCTAAAACCATCTTGGAAAAAAGAGGCATTGTTAACTACCAAAGAAGTCGAGTTAGAACCAGACCCATTTGCCTGTGTTAAGTATGCTCCTCCGTTTATTGCTCCACTACTTGACTGGAGACCAAAATTAAACTGGTCTGTCTGCATCGGGTCTGGTGTTCCAGAAATATTTACGAATTTAGGATCACCGTTTACTGACCCAATCCAGTTGTTCCTGATTATCTGATTGACGGTAGCCAACGCATTGAAATTAGAGATATCAAGAGAAGGATTGACTGTATTCTTATTCTGATAGAAAAGGTTATTGATAAAGGAATTGTTTACATTATTCGCAAGATCAGCAACAGATATAGCATGATCGTATCCAGCATGCCAGTTTATGCAGTTAGTAGGAGACCAAGGATCATATCCATTGTACCAAAAAGTGTTATTAAAGAAGACATTCCCATTAGAAGTGCCGGGTGACGGTTTGGCTTGGAGTGAAATTGCACTTCCCGCATTTTGGTACAGTGTATTGTATCGGTATATATTATAATTCCCCTCTACGGTGATTCCTTCATCTGAACAGTTGGTTACTGTTTGCGGATAACCGGAATACCCAAACTTATTATTCTCAAAGACGATGTGTTCAGCCGCTGCCGTACCTATTGTATATATAATTCTTTGGCCCCATGTTCCTCCCTGATAACTCATCCACGGCTCATTATGGGCTTTATTTCCTCTAACGATATTGTATTTTCCATGAACGCCAAAGGCATCATGCCCAGCATGATAAATCAGGCAATTCTCAAGAATGTTATAATCATCGCCATCATCACCTTGATCCCACCCTATCTGTAAATTAGTCCCTCGTTCGGCAGGCGTGCCTGGACAGGGATAACAAGGTGATCCCCAATCAGAAAAAGTGCAATCGTGTATCCAATTATGGTGAGAACCGTATTGCACTATCGAGCCAGCATAATAAATATCCTGCACACCGAGCGTAGCCGCAGTACCTAAAAATTGACAATGTGAAATCTCATTGTAGGATGCTCCTTTCATATATAGATGAGCTGACCATTTCGTAAAAATTATGCCATGCACCTTGATATAACTCTGACCAGAGGTTAAATCTATGGAATAATAATTCCCCCAGCTATTACCATCTCCAACGAAATTTACGGTTTCATTATTATAAGCTGAAAATGTAATCATATCGCTGGTCGATATCCCAGAGTTTGATGGTTTGAATCCAGCCTTTCCTATAATGTTATAAGTACCGCCCCTAAAATATACTGTATCTCCATGAATTACTGTATTCCAATTTACAGTAGGGGCACAAGCGGAAGAACCGCTTAATGGTGAAGTTCCTTGGCAATTCGATAAACTTGTCTGAGTTCCGTTGTCATCTATCCAGTAAATGTTTCCTGTGCCGCTAGAAGTAGCGACAGAAAAGGTGATGATATAGTCATTTGGGTTGGCATTGTTTGAGGTGTCTTGGCATCTGATGTAATAGTTATAGGTATTGCCATTGGATAACCCAGTGATGCTGGTTGAATGATTAGCAGTGCCGGTGGTTGAAAAGGTATTCGACATTGAAGCATAAGCAGTGTTGGCGACGGTTGAATATTTACAGGTAGCATCTTCGTTTGTTGTCACATAGATTATTGTCTGGGTAGTGCCTGATGCCAATATGCCGGAAGGAGAACCCAAAGAACGGACGGGCGGAGTGGTATCTGGCGGAGGAGACGGAGAGGGCGTGGCAGAGGGTGAAGGCGTTGAAGAAGGAGTTGGTGTTGGAGTCGGTGTTGGTGTTCCCCCGCCAATGTAGTTATATAGCTCCTGAACCTCACTGGCTGAGAGAGCGCGGTTATAGATACGGACTTCATTAATGAGGCCATCGAAATAAACGCTTCCGTTACCATAATTATCAGCTGCCCCAACGCCTAAAAAGTTAGACGCATCGGAAAGTTTATTGCCTGCTCCATTTGTTGCTGATGTAAGTGCCACTTCAGCGCCGTTCAAAAAGATGTGAACATTTGAAGCAGAAAATGAACCATCCCAAGTTGCAACAACATACTTCCACGCATTAAAATACGATGTGGGGAAACCGATATAAGCCACTAAATCATTGGCTCCATCATAGTCTTTTTCAAAGAGTAACCGATTAGCAGCTCCAGCAAACATAAGTTGCCAGTAGCCACTCGAATTTAGGCCACCCTTACTTACAATCGTTCCGTTATTTGAAGCTCCATAAGATTTGGCGTATATCCACGCACTTACTGTCAATCCAGAGCCAGTAGTTTCTATGTTATCAAGAGAAGCTGCCGAACCCGCATTCACATAATCATCCACCCCGTCAAAGCTTAATGCCTGGCTGATTTTACCAGTGGTCCAGGTCGGACCGTTTTTTAAAGTACCGGTATTATTGTTGCCCGACGAATCCGCGGCAGTGGTGCCACTCCCTTCATCAAACTTCCAGTAGCCAACTAAGCCGGTGGTGATATCGGCGCGGGCTGAATTTTGTATCAGGAATAAGGAATAGAGAACGATGATAAAAATCCCGATTGAGATTAATAGAAGTTTATAGAAATTTGAAGACATTGGTTGATATCGATTAAGATTCGTAACTGATTATTAAAGACATTTGATATAATGCTATATTAAATTAAAAAAATCCTTCCAATTTCTTTTTTTTCCCCTGCCAAAAATCTATCACCCCTTTCATTACCGGCCTAGCCCAATCGCGCTTATAACCGATAATTAGTTTTATCATCTGTTTTAAAAAAATCCAGCCGCTGATTAAATAAGTTAAAAACTTTGAGCCAAAGCGCGATGCGAAAATCAAGCCATTGCGGGAATGATAATAAATGTAAGGATAAGAAAATTCTTGCGCACTGCGCGAGGCTTTATGATATATTTTGGCAGACGGCACGACGCCGCACAGCCACCCGGCGTTTCGCGCCCGCATGTTCCAATCCGTATCTTCGTAGTATAAAAAATAATCTTCGGATAAAAGACCGATTTTTTTAATAACTTCCCGTTTTATTAGTAAGCAGCAGCCGGTGATATAATCGGTAAAATATAACTCCCCCGCTCCCCCTCTTAAATTAAGAGGGGGCTGAGGGGCGTTAAATAAAATCAGATGTTCACCTTTCGTTTTACTCCAGTTTATTTTTCCGCCGGCGAATTGAATTTTTTCTCGCTCGTTATAATCATAAATAACCGGCCCTAAAATACCGTATTCTTTATTATTTTCCGCCGCCTCAACAAGTCTATTTAAAAAATCTGGCTCAACAATCGTGTCGTTATTTAATAACAAGATATGATCTGCTCCCCTTTGGAGCGCCATCTTTATCCCCTGATTATTTCCAGCCGCAAAACCCAAATTGAGGTCATTAAAAATCTGCGTAAATCGTAAATTTGGGAATTTGGAATTTGGAATTTGGAATTTTTCCTTTGACCCGTTATCAATCAAAATTACCTCAAAATTATCGTAAATAACGCTATTCAATGACGAGAGACTTTCAATCGTATCCGGCCAGCCGTTCCAATTCAAAATAATAATAAAAACTTTCGGCATTAATAAATTTTTTGTATTGTTATACCAGGATAGTAATATTTCAAAATCTCCTGATAGTTTTTCGCGCCGGTTTTGGCGAATTGCCGCGTGCCCGCACCTGACAGACCAACACAGTGGTTTGCGCCGGAACAGGTGGCATAGTTATATTCCGTTCCAGCTGGGTCCTTGACCCCCCCGGCTAAATATTCAAAGCCGGCTTGGCAATAACCTTGTCCCGAGCCTGTCGAGGGATTTCCCCAAACGACGCAAGCTGATTTTGTTCCGCTGGTTTGCAATTCCGCCGCGCCAGAAGAATACGCCGCCACGATTGGCTGGCCGTTAAAAGCCGCAATTTCACCTCGCGTCGCGCTAACCGCATCAACAACAGCCGGAGCTAATGTCTCTCTGGCATAACCTTTATATAGCTGATCAGCTGCCAAATTGTTCAGATGATAAACCTCGTCAGTCCCTCTTTTGCCGCCTTTTAAAATATAATAATAAGCGTAAGTTCGGGCCGCTACCATCATTGTTTTTTGATATTCGGCCGGGTCGGTCTGGCCCGTTTCGGCTATGCCCTTCAGATAATCTTCCAGCGCCAATTCATTGACCGCCCAGAGTTTAGCTGATTTGTTAGAATAGATAATTTCAATTACCCCGTGAAATTTATTGTAATTTAAGGTCGGCTTCCAGGCCGGGTGATCCTCATAGGAAGTGATTTGAATTATTCCATCGGCCGAAGCCGGAACAATTTTGACATAAGCGTTAGTGGGCGTGCCAATGCTATAGGTATAGATTTCTCCTGATTTTTTTGAAGCAATAATCTGGCCATTTTTATCTAAAACATCAAAGTTAGTGTCAGCGGTGAAAGAAATGGTAGGATCAGTTACTTCAAAAATAGCAATTCTAATTTTGGGCGTGGCGGCAACAGTTGTTCCCCCGCTAGCAGTTGAAGTTGCGACAGGTGCGACAATTTGAGCGCCTGAAGTAGAAGTTGCCGGCTGAGTAATCGAAGCCAACGAAGAAATTGGTATGCCCCCATAAAGCACACCAAAGTCTTGCGAGGAAACAACCAAAACGTTAGACCAGCTGTATTTTTTCTTTTTGAAAGTGGCGGCGTCTATTGCTTTTGCCACGCCGCCTGAAACCAAGTAAACATCGTTGGCGTCCTTGGGACGCAGCAGAGTTCCTTCCAAATATTTAACCGGGTCTCCTTGAATATAATATGATAGCTCATCCGCCGATACGGTTAGAATTTGTGACCGTTTATATTTTAAATTCTGAAATATTTCATTGCTGACAAACTGATGAAGCGCTCCCTTGCTGAATAAAAAGACATTGGGATCATTTAGGACTTCGAGCACCGTACCCTCGGCGTAGGTGACAATATTGCCGCTTGGCGCCTGAGCAATTTCGGCCGGCTTCGCCGCCAGAACTTTCCCCCATTTATACCCCAGTTTTAAAAATGACTGAGCCGAAACAAACTCGTGCTTCTGGCCGTTTTTCATCAAATAAACGGTCGGCTTGTCACTTGAACGCAAAAGTGTGCCTTCCGGATAAAGCAGAGGGTCGCCGTCCAAATAAGTAACAATTTGCGAGGAGTCAATTTTTTTGACTTTGGAACGGCTGTAACCCAAAATTGAAAATAGTTGATTAGAAGAAATCAGACGCTTTTTGCCGTTTTCCGCTAAATAAGTTTTTGTCCCATCGCTGATTAGTTGCTTGTCGGGTCCGTATTTAATGACCGGGCCATCAAAATAGCTGATTAATTCATCGACGGTCACTTGTTTAACGTTATCGAAATCAAATCCCAATTTAATAAATTGCTTAGCCGTCATATTAAAAGATCGCTTTTTGCCATTATCAATCATATAGACGGTCGGATCATTTTTAATTTGAACAAGCGAGCCGTCGGGATACTTAAGGAATCTACCTTCCGAAAAAAGATCCAGTTGGGCGGCTGAAAGATTCACTGCCTTTGTGTATAAATTTCCCTGGTTAATAAACGCAGTCAAATTGTCAAATACCTGGCGGCTGCCACTCGCTATTTTATAGATAATCGTGCTGCCGTCATTTTTTTGATATATATAATCTTTATCTTTGGCGGCAAAAACACCTGCCTCATTTCTGACGCGATTCAAATCAACCATACCCGGATCGGGATTTCCTGGTTCCAAATTTTTATGACCCACAACGATCGGTCCGGAATAGAGAGTTTTAAACCCGCCCTTTGAGGCATTCCAGATATATGATGAAGATTGACCCTGCGGGTCCAAGCCATTCATGGCTGCCAGCCAGCCCACCAGACGGTTTAAACTGACATAAACCGCTTCCGGCGGCTGGGTGTTAGCATAATTGCCCAAAATAGCAATACCGGTTGAACCGTAATTAAAATTATCGAAGGCGCGGTCATAATAGGTATGGGCCCCGCGAGAACCGTTGCCGCCGTAACGCCCTTCATAAATTCTGCCCTGTTGGTCAATGATGTAGTTATAACCGATATCACCCCAGCCGCGCGTGACGGCGTGGTAGCGATAAATCGCCTGAATCGTAGCGATAGGATTTGAATTGCTGTTACAAGTCGCGTTGCTCGTGTCACAACCGGTATCGTGAATGACAATCCGCTCCACGGGCTGCCAATCAGAAGGATAGTCAATATTTTGCGGCAACCACGTCATCAAAGCGTTAAGCGAAGGAGTATTATCCCAGGTGGAGCGCGGCAAAATCAAGGGTACATCCGAGTCGTTATAATAAGTCGTCAAGCCGCCCTGTGCCTTAACCACGCCAAAAACGACCAAACCACTTACAATAGTAAACAAACTCAATACAGCCCAAAGGTATTTTTTGGCAGAATTATTCATATACTTTCTTTTAAAATTATATCACGGAACCTGAATATGAAAAAGCGCTGTCTTATAAATTTTTACAATTTTGCGCTTGATTTATTTCTTTTTTAATAAGGGTAGGCCACCCCGCATTACTTTTGCAAAAAATTTTCTGGCGAGGCGCTTCGCCCAAAGAAGGTTGCGCAATTGGCGCACGCGCCCCGCAATTGCCTGCCACGATTTAATAATTGCTTAATATTGCTGAGGGTTATAACGGCAAAAGTTTTGCGGGGTTGTTTGTTTCTTGCTTTTAAGCAAGAAACAAACAAAAGTAAAACTCCCTCAATTGAGAGAGTTCTACAATCTTGCCGAGATTAAGTTTACTTCTACATCTGCGGCGGCTGGGGCGGTTCAGCTCCGCCTCCGGCGGCCGGTCCCTGAGATGACCCTCCTTTTTTCTTCATCATCCACCAAATAAGCCCTGCAACCACAACCACCACAACGATAATAAGAATCCATGTCCACATAGTTTTTGTTTAATATTTAATATTTAATCAACTCGCTTTATTTAATATAGCACTTGTCAATGAATAAAAGAAGAGACTGGGCTGTGGATAACCAAAATTAAGATTTTAATAAAATTTCCGTCAATTTATATATGTCACCTGCACCCATGATAACACAAATATCACCTTTTTTTAAATTTTTCATTAAATATTCTTTTGCTGCATTAAAATCGTTCAAATATATTACCTCTTTTGGTTTACTCTGCGCTTTCAGACGAAGGGCCAGCATCTGCGAACTCACTTTCTTTTTTATCTCCTCGTTTTCGCGACCCACCACACTATAAATCGGCAATAAAATCACTTTATCAGCATCACCAAAAGCATTCGCAAATTTATCAAATAACTGATAAGTGCGCTGAAATTGGTGCGGTTGAAAAACGCACCATAATCGCCTATCGCTTATCGCAAATCGCTTATTACCAATAGCCAATAGCTCTCGCGCGCCTTGCAGCGTTGCTTTGATTTCGGTCGGATGATGGCCGTAATCGTCATAAATTTTGGCGCCATTGATTTTTCCTTTATATTCCATCCGCCGCCAAGTGCCGGAAAAATTATTTAGAGTTTTTAGCGAAATCTTGTCGGATATTTTCAGCAATCTTGCCACCGCGATTGCCGCGGCCGCATTGCACAAATTATGCTTGCCGGGGACTTTTAAATCCAAGCCTTGCGATAAATTCACGCTTTTATATTTTTTTGTTTGAAATTTGAAATTTGGATTTTGTTTGAAATTTGAAATTTGAAATTTGGATTTTATAAGTCTTTCCATATTCCCATCCTCCTCATTTGCCACCAACACCCCATCTTTTCCCAAATGAAAAATATACTCAGCAAAAGTTTCCATAATGTGTTTTAAATTACGATAGTAATCCAAATGGTCTTCTTCAATATTCGTCAACACAATAATTTTCGGCCAATAATTCAAAAAGGACGCCGAATATTCGTCGGCTTCAATCACTAAATATTTACTGTGTCCCAGCCGAAAATTACTTAGGACTTTTTCCCTCTCCTTACCAAGGAGAGGGTTAGGGCGAGGTTCATTCCACCTCACTTTCGTCCCCACAATCACCGTCGGGTCAAGTCCCGCCGCCTCCAAAATCAGCCCAATCATAGCAGTCGTCGTGCTTTTACCGTGAGTTCCGGAAACTGCAATCGTGAAATATTTTTTTGTCAGATCGCCCAGCGCCTGGGCGTAAGTCTGACATTTTATCCCGCGCCGTCTCGCCTCAACCAATTCTAGATTATTTTCTTCAACCGCCGCACTATAAACCACCAAATCAACAGATTCTTTTTTCCCCCTCTCCTTTACAAGGAGAGGGCTGGGGTGAGGTATTTTCGCCCCCAACTTTCTCAGCTCTTCAACAATCTCGCTCTCCACCACATCCGACCCGCTCACCTGCGCGCCCTGCGCCAAATAATAGCGCGCCAGCGCCGAGACACCGATACCGCCGATACCGATAAAATGTATTTTTTGTTTTGACTCTTGACTTTTTTTCATCTTAAAATTATAATAATTTATACGTCAATTCTGTTCTTAATACTCTACAAGGGAGTGCTTATGAAAAATAATGGTCCTGATAGCTATGTGCGTGAGGATGAATGTGCGCATGAATTTTGGCTTGCTGCCTTATTCCTCGCAGGATTGATCTGTGTAATTTTTTATTCTTTGGTGACAATCCTCAATCCCCTTGCCTTAATATTACTCGGCGTTGCCATGGCTGCAATTGTCATGTTCGTGGGTCTCAGGTTCGAAAACAGGCTTAACGGCGGTATAAGCTTTGTTCTCGCTATTGTTTTTTGTTTGGGAATAACTTTGATGTGGAGTGGCTATTTAAAAGGTATATCGGCGGAACAAGCTTATTCTCTAATTCGCGCGAATTAGACAGAGATGGTTATAAAATCGTTATTCCAATGTTCTTAAGAATTTGAGAATAAAGATTTTATTGTTAATAATGGGAATACTACCACCGACCGCCAAACTTTGCGCCACCGCCGCGGCTCGCGAAACAACCGCCAGAGCCATTCCAGTCCGAGCGCCTGAAAAATTTTGGGCGCTCTTTTTATTTGGCCGGAAAGCAAGTCCAACGCGCTACCAACGCCTATCGCTACTTTCACACTGGGAATTTTTGCCAAATTTTGCGCAATCCATTTTTCTTGCTTTGGCGCGCCCAGCGCCGCCAAAAGAACGTTGGACTGACATTGTCTAATTTGCGCAAAGAGTTCAATACTATCTGCGTCTTCACTGAATCCAACCACCGCCGGCCAGTTTTTGGCAACCTTTTCCGCCGCTCCACTATAACCTCCCAGTAAAAAAACTTTTAACTTTATATTTTGAACTTTTAATTTCTGCACCAAATCCACCCCCACAACCCTTTCTTTTAATCGCTCGCCTGTTAGCCATGAAACGAATATCAACCCTATTCCATCTGCCACACTCAAATCCGCTTTGTTTAAAATTTCTTTAAATTCTTCATCTTTCTGCGCTAAAATCAAAAAATCTGGATTTGGCGTCACAATATAATGTTGTCGGCTATCGTTTAAAAAATCTCTTATTTTATTAAGAGCTTCCTCCATTGTAACATTGTCTATGCGAACACCAAGTAAATACACAAAAGTTCAAATTTCAAAGCTCAAATGTCAAATCAAATCCCAAATCCAAATAACAAAAAGAGGGATTAATTAGGATTTTGAGCTTTGAACTTGATTTGAAATTTGGATTTTGACATTTGAATTTTAAGCACCTATCGGCATTGATTCCAACACCGCATATTCCGCTCCGTCGCGCTTCAGGTCGCTTTCCATTACTTCAATACTCGCCACCGGCACCTGGGCCTGAAATTCTTCATCAATTTTCGGTTTTAATTCCAGTTGATACCAGCGGTCCATTTTTATTCTGGCGAGCGTTATGTGCGACCTCATCAGACGCGCTCCTTTGTGCCTGAAACCCGAATCAGATTCTAACAGAGCGTCTTCCAATTTATTTTTTAAATCAGATAAGTGTTGACTCGCCTCCCCTTCAACCCAAATCATTCTGGGAGGCTTGCCGGGCGGACCTAAAATTATTTTTTTAAAATTAATAAAAAATGGCTCAAATTTATTCGCCATTTCGCGCGTCACGCGGCAAATTTCCAGCATTTGCTCATTTGAAACATAACCGATAAAAACCAGCGTCAAATGCAAGCTCGCCTCTTTAGTCCAGCGAACGGGCAAATAATCAAATTTTTCCTGAAATTCTTTCAGTCTTTTTTTAATATTTTCTGGCAGATTGACGGCAATAAATACTCTTCGTCTCATGATTGAATCTTACCATACAAAGTGCTAAAATCAAGAAAATTCATGCCAGGTAGTGAAAATTCGGCAGCGCATTTATTTTCTTAGAGAAATTTGATTATTTTCGCGCTCTGGATTTTTCAAAACCGGGCAAGATTCAAATGAAATTATTTAAAACAGCCAAATTTCTACTACCTGGATGAAAATTATAGATATCATTCCCGTCACCAAAATTCCCCTGGCCCAACCTCAAATTTTGAGTTATTTTTCAATTTCCGGCTTGCCCACCGGCGCGCTGGTAGAAATTCCTTTAGGCCGGCGCAAAGAAATTGGCGTTATCTTTGATTCTCACCAAGCCGCTGATCTAAAAATGGAAATAAAAAAAGCCGGCTATGAATTGCGGCCCGTCACAAAAACAATAAGCGGCCAGCCGATTTTAACCGGCCAGCAAATAAAATTGGCTTTATGGTTAGGACAATACTATTTTTGCTCGCCCGGAATTTTTTTAAAAATGATGATGCCAAAAAAAATTATAAAGCCCAAATTACAAAACCCAAATTACAAACAATTTAAAAATCACAAATTACAAAAACTTATTTTAGTACCAACGATGATGGCGGCTCAAAATTCGGCTAAAGGACACGGAGATACTGTTGTCTGGCACAGTAACCTATCAAAAAAACAATTACAAGATAATTGGTGGAGAATAAAAAATGGCCAAGCGCAGACAATTGTCGGCACGCGCTCGGCGGGTTTTTTACCTTTTCAAAATTTAAAAGAAATCATTATTGAAGAGGAAACCAATCCGGCCCATCGCTCCTGGGATATGTTTCCGCACTATCGCGTCCATGAAGTGGCGCAAAAATTGACAGAGATATTTGGAGCAAAATTAATCTTAAAAAGCGAAATTCCCTCTATTGAGTCCTTCTATTTTTCTCCATCTCTTAAGCGATTTGCGATAAGCGATATACTATCTGCCATTGTAGATATGCGCGCCGAACTCAAAGAAGGCAATTTCTCTATTTTCAGCCGCGCTCTGCAGCAAGCCATTAAAAATTCTCTGACGCAAAAAAAACAAATAATTTTATTTATTAACCGCCGCGGCGCGTCTAATTTTGTGCTGTGCCGCGACTGCGGCTATGTGTCAAAATGCTCAAACTGCGACGCACCGCTGTCCTACCACTTAATGGATGGCAAACCGATGCTACTGTGCCATCGCTGCGGCCACAAAGAAACCCCGCCGGATTTATGCCCGCAATGCCAAAGTCATCGCATCAAAACAGTGGGCGTCGGCACGCAAAAAGTGGAATTGGAAGCTAAAAAATTATTTTCTCAGGCAAAAATATCCCGCTTGGATAGCGACGCGGCCCCAACGCCAGAAGTTCAGCAAAAGATCATTGAGGGTTTTGTTAAAAAAGAAATTGATATTTTAGTCGCTACCCAAATTATTTTTTCCTGGCTGGACAAAATTAAATCAACCTCAGGCGCGTCTGTCGCCATTATATCGGCCGACACACTTTTGCATTTACCCGATTTTCATTCCGGCGAGCGGACCTTCCAGACAATTTCTCTTTTGAAAAATCTTTCGCGGCTTACAGAAAAATTTATTATCCAAACTTATAATCCAGAAAATCCTGTCATTAACTTTGCGGCCAAAGATGAATGGCAATCTTTTTATCAAGACGAAATTGAGGCCAGAAAATTGTTAAGCTATCCACCCTTTTCTCAAATCGTCAAGCTAACTTTCCGCCACAAAGACCCCAAAAAATCAGGACAGGAAGCAAAAATTTTAGCGGCAAAACTCAAACAAGCAAATAAAAATAAAGAGATAGAAGTTTCCGATGCCCTGCCGGCTTTTATTTCTAAGGAAAAAGGCAGGTATATTTGGAATATCATCATCAAATTCCAAATCACAAATATTTACCCTGAGCGAAGTCGAAGGGCCAAATCACAAACAAAAATGAGCAGTGAATTTCTGCTCCGCAGAAATTCACTGCTCCAATATGTTCCGAGTAACTGGGAAATAGATGTAGACCCGAGCGATTTGCTATAAGATCGTCCTATTTTTCCTGCTTCCCATTTGTCATTCCCGCGAAAGCGAGAATCCAGAAAACAAAAATTCTGGATTCCGGATCGGGTCCGGAATGACAGAAAAAGAAAAAGGCCTCGCCTGAAAAGCACAAGACCTTTGGAAAAATTTTTAAGCGGCCTCAAATATTTAGATACTTACGGACCGCCAAAGAAAAGAACAACATCGCAAGACCCAGAAAAATTACCAGAAAAATTATGGGCCAGTCTTCTCTCACCGGAGCTGGGACCAAAAAATAAAAGAGTATAATTCCGATAATTATACCGGCCCCAGCGATCCCAACGATGGTGATGAAAACTTTTTTCACCTCTTCCAGAAACTTTCGCCTTCTCTCCTCGCGAAAGAACCTATCTTGCGTGAGAAAAAGATGACCTTTTTGTCCGACCACCGGGATGGTTAAGCTTCTTAACAAGACCAGAACGCCGCTTATGATTAAAATCCATTTGAGCGGCGAAACCCAGGCATTTTGGCTTAATTCAGGAACCGTCCAAAAAACCAAACCAGTCCCAATTGCGATGATCGCGATCGCTACGCAAAAAAGCTTCCCTTTTCTACTCATTCCTTCCTCCTTAGAAATTTTTTTATCTTCTGTGGCCAAGAGAACATCTCGGCTAATACACTGGTTTCTGTGTTGGTCGTGTATTGCCATCGCTGCGGAAAAAAACGATGGAGAAATACCGGCAACGGCTCTGCCTTAATATCGGCAATATTCTTATTCCCCGCGTCAATAAAATTGTGAATCAAAAAAGGGACAAAGGGCAACCAATCTTTCATTAAAAAACAAAAGATGATTACGCCACCCAGCGCCCACCAAGTATGCATCCAGCATATCCAGTCAGTAATAGGTTCTTTTTCTCCCCTCAGAAGTTTTTCAAGTCTTCTAAAAGAGAAATGATCAAAAAAATCTATAAAGACACCCAGAAACCAAATGGGAATCTGGGACGACCACTGCCATCCGACAATCAGGAATGCGATAATCGAAATCGGCAGGGTGACACCGCCGTGAACCATCGGTCCAGCCATTTCATCCTCCTTAATTTTTACTTATTGACCGAGATTACTGATCCAGCTATTTTATATCACTATGACCCATTATCTTTGTAATGCAGAGAAGGCAATGGCATATAAGCCCAAATTAATAAGTATCAGCGCCACCTGTAATAACAGCTTGGTGCAACGGAAACCTAACTCGTCAAAGCTATCTCGGTGGAAATCATAAAAAAATAGCCGAAAATGCCACCCCAAAGCGTCAAACGTTTCCGCCCAAACTTGGCCCGGGAAAAACAACATCTTCTTAATCAGGCTCAACATAGTTACTCCTTTCCTATCTTTTTATTTGGTGATCCTGCGAATACGGACTATAATTTGACAAAGAACTGCCCTTAATTCTATGTCTAATATTATAAATCAACCAATTACTTATGTCAAGGATGAAGAGCTTAAAATCCCCTTTTTGGGCACTCCGCAATTTGCCATTCCTATTTTGGAAAAATTAATACAGAATGAATACAAGCCAATCGCCGTTTTTTGTGCGCCCGACAAACCAGTCGGCCGAAAACAAATTTTAACTCCCCCACCAATCAAGGTCATCGCTCAAAAAAATAACATACCGATTTATCAACCCGAGAATGTTACAGATTTCAAGTTACAAATTACAAGTTTAAATCCCGATCTAATCATCTGCGCTGCTTATAGTTTGATCTTACCAAAAGAGGTTTTGGCTGTGCCAAAATTTGGCTACCTGAACATTCATCCTTCGCTCCTACCAAAATACCGCGGTCCATCGCCCATTCAATATGCGATTCTGAGTGGCGACAAAGAAACGGGTGTCACAATCATAAAAATGAATGAAAAAATAGATGCCGGTCCGATTTTAAAAAATCAAAGATTAAATATAAAAAATCAAAGATATACGACGCCAAAACTTTCCGAAAAATTATCAGAAATGGGCGCTAATTTACTTTTAGAAATCTTGCCAGACTGGATTACTGGAAAAATAAAACCGGAGCCTCAAGATGAATCAAAGGCGACCTACACCAAAATAATCAAAAAAGAAGACGGCCTGATTAACTGGCAGAGATCGGCTCAAGAAATTGAGCGCCAATTCCGCGCATTTACACCCTGGCCGGGCGCATATACAAGAATTATGAATAATAAATCAAGAATTATGAATTTAAAAATTACTGAAGCTGCTGTTTCAAAAGATGACAAAAATAAAAAACCAGGCGAAATTTTTTTAACAGATGACGAAAAATTAGCCATCCGAGCCGGTGACGGCTGCCTTTTACTTGAAAAACTCCAAATAGAAGGTGGGAAGCCGATGACGGCTCAAGATTTTCTTCGCGGTCATCGCGAAATAATTGGACAAATACTTCTTTGATTTGGCGATAATTTTGCTGAGTACGTCACTTCGATACGTCGACGTATCGAAGTGACGTACTAGCTCATAAATAAATTATCAACCCAACCAAAAAACCCTCCCCCTCCGGGAGGATTTTTTGTTTTGTATTGTGATATCAAAATGCAAACTCTCGCCAGTCCGCCTAGCGGGACCAGCGCGTAAAAAATCCTATTCCGAGATATCTTTGCGAAGCTTATTTATGAAATTACTGGCTTGCTCTTTACCTCCCAAACCAAAGGCTAATCCGCCGGCAATGGCAAGCATCGCAATCAAACCCGTAATTAATGTCTGAAGCAAAACCGGTGCAATTCCTAATTGAATTAGCGCCGCAAACAGACCAAAAATCAATAATGACCAGTAGGTTATCGCCCCCAAAAACGCTGCCGCTTTAATGTTGGAAGCTGCAACGCTTGCCTGAACAATCTTTCTCAAAACATTGGCCAGCCAAACAGCCACCAGCAACACCATTACCGCAACAACCACATTGGGGATATAGCCCAGAACGCTTCGGATGAAGATTGAAACATCATTTAATTGCAAAATATCGGTGGCCGCCAACAAAAACACGATAAGCAAAAACCATTTAACAAAAGTCCCTATCCAGCCGGCAAAATCCATTTTTATTCCCGCTTTATCAAAAAAGCGACTTGTTCCTACTTTTTCTAAAATCGAATCGAGTCTTAATGCACGCAGGACCTGGGTGATTAATTTTTGTAGTCCAACCGCAATTGCCCAACCGATGAAAAACACGATCAGGGCACCCAAAAGACTGGGTAAGAAAGTTATAAACCCCTGCCAAAGAGACTGGAAGGCATTAACCGTCACCTCGGTCCAAGATTGTAACAACATTTATCTCACCCCCTTTCGCCAAATTTGTCTAAATTTTAATTTAGTTACAAATTTGAGCGTCCGCCGAAGCCTTGGCGTAGGCGGACTGCTAATTAATTTTTTCGACCTTATTTTTATTAAACGAAAACCCGTTCTCCCAAGGAGATTCGGGTTTAATCTTTATTAGCTGCGAAGCTATCCATTGCTTCTATTATCGCCCCAAAAAAATACCCTGTCGATAGACGGGTTGTGGATAAGTAAATAATGTGCAGTATTCTTGAATTAGTCCGAAAGCATTTCGCCGCCGCAGGCGGCGAGGAAGTCACCCCGCGAAAATTAGGAAAGGCGGCGGAGTCGCATCGCTGACAATTCCAAGTTTTTCTTTGGCGGCAATTCAATTATGAATTTACAAATATGAATTTACAAAATAAATATAATTACGCCTTAGGATTTTCTATATTCCCGCCCTCAATCGGGTTCACTTCTGGTTTTATTTCACTGGGCGGAATTTCACCTTCCGGAATTTCCGGTTTTGGTTCCTCTGGTTTTTCTTCCTTTTTCTGCTCCTCTTCCTTTTTATGTTTTTCTTCTTCCAATCTTTTGTCCACGCGCTCTGTTGCTTCTTTTGTTAGGTCCTCATCAAACTTTTTTAAAAGTTCCGGTAGAGCCTCTAGGATTTTCGGGAGTAATTTAATTCCTTCTTTGAAAGCCCTTGCTAAAGATTGTGCAACTTCCGGATCAAGAGAGCCCATCGACTTACTTTCAACATTGCGTCCTTCGAAGGTTTTTCCGTTCTTAAAAATACTCTCAAAATCACGGGGATTAAGTCCTTCAAATTCTTTGAATACTTCGTCTAATTTTTCTTGCAAAATTTTTTCTTTTTCCTCTCTGATGAGCCGTTCTTTTTCTTGCTGCCTGATAAGTTCTTCTTTTTGTTTTTCTAAAGCTTCTTGCTCAGCTTGTAGTTTCTCTAGTTTATCTTTTTCTGAGGATATGCTCGGCGGTTCTTCTTCTGTTGGTGGAAGTCCAAGTTTTTCTCTCACTTCGTTCAACTTAGCTTTTGTTCCCTCGACCGATTCATTCAATCTCGTAATTTCTTGTTGCCGACCCTCGGCTTCACCCTCCAAATTTTTAAGCTGTTCTTCTGGCGATAACTCTGGTTTTTCTGCTTTTTGTTCTTGTCCTTCTTCCACTTTTAACTTTTGTAATTCATCCGGTGTAAGTTCACCTTCCAATTTTTTAGCGGCATTAACATCCGCTCCTATTTCGCTTGGAGTTAATTCGGGGTTATTTAGATTTGATGCTTCATCAAATTTTGGCATAGTTTTTGTTGAATATATTAAAAATTTTCTTCCCCCAAAATTGAATAAGAATTAGTCGCTGAGCGAAGCGAGGCGAACCAAAACTGCTTGCAATGTCCTTTCTGGTGCGCCCACCAGGATTCGGACCTGGGACCCTCTGCTTAAAAGGCAGGTGCTCTACCAGACTGAGCTATGGGCGCAAAAAAACTTATAGCGTATAGCTTATAGTAAATCGCTAATTAACAAAAAAAGGCTATTCAGCCATTATATTGTAAAACGTTTTTCTTAAAAATGCAAACTGAAAATATAAGTCATTCCTCAATTTCATGCCGTCGGCGGCGCAAAAACATGATAGCAAAAATTGGCAAAAGCAACCAAAGAAATTGTGCCAACTGGCCGATAAAAATTGTTTTGGCCAAAGGACTCAATCCAGCTAGAATTTTTCCTGACAAAAAATTAATGACTATTGATAATATCAGGCCGACTTGTAAAACGCTCAAAATTAACGCCTGCCACCAGCTTGATCTTCCCCGCCCGCGCAATCTTAAAGCCGAACTCAGGGCCGAATGAGGAATCAAAAAATAAAATCCCAAGATTATTGCTAAAAATATAAAAATTTGGACGGTGCTGGAAGGAGTCTCTTTAATGCCGGCGAAACTCAGCTCGCTCCAGGGCAAACCCTTGGTCAAAATCAGCGATAAATACGTTCCTAAAATTACCACCACCAGCCGATTTTTCCCCATTGACAAAGCATAAATAAAAGCCACAATCAAAAAAAACAAAATTATCAACCAGTCCCAAGAACCCGACCAGCTGAAATTATTTAAAAATGAAAAATTCATCCTCCTAAGAATTATGAATTAAATTTCCCGCGCATTGGCGAAAATTTTACACAAATTCAGGCCGAGGCGAGCGTTAAAAATTTGCGTGATGTGGTCGATGGTGGATAGCAAATTTAGCGAGTCGAGGCCTTAGAATTTTTCAAAATTTTACGCCCTGCGCGGCGGTTTTTTCCCTGCCCGCCGATAACCAAAGCTTGATTACTTGGATTTATATTTTTCGCAAACTTTAAGTTTACGTCAAAATATATAACTACTAATCATTATCGAGCTTTGGCAGGCGCGGCGCCGCTTTTTTGCCGCCAAAAAAGCGGCAAACACGTTTATTCTATTTCTCTTTTTAATTCTTCCAAAAGCTCCTTTGCCTTTTTTGATAACTTTTTTGGCGTCTTTACCTTCACCCTCACCATCATATCACCAAAGCCGCGGCGCTGCAAATGCGGCATCCCCTTGTCTTCCAGTCGAATGGTCGCGCCCGATTCAATTCCTTCGGGAATTTTTAAGTTTATCCAGCCCGATAGCGTCGGCACTTCGATTTTGTCACCCAGTGCCGCCTGTGAAACCGAAATCATCAACTCATAAACTAAATCATCGTCTTCGCGCCTGAATCTTGGATCCGGTCGTACGCGGACCCTGACGTATAAATCACCGGCTTGGCCGCCCAGCGCCGCCGCCTCGCCCTGTCCAGACGAACTAATCACTTGTCCATCCTGAATGCCAGGTGGAATTTTAACTTTGAGAGTTTTAGAATCCTTAATTCGGCCATCGCCGCCGCATTGCGCGCAGGCTTTTTCCGGTTTTTTGCCCGAGCCGCCGCAGGTCGGACAAGTTCTGACTTGAGAAAAACTAAAAAATCCGCCGCGCGTTCGCTCCTCAACCTGGCCATGACCCTTGCAGGTCGGGCATTCTTTAACTTTTGAGCCCGGCTCGGCTCCCGAGCCCTTACAGCGAGGACAAACTACGCCCTTGTATAAATTTATTTCACGCTCAACGCCCCGATAGGCTTCTTCAAGCGATATTTCTAAATCAACGCTGATATCCGCGCCGCGCGAGCGGCGGCCGCGCGTTCTGGTACCTCCGCCAAAAATGTTTTCAAAAATATCCTCAAAGCCAAAACCCTCCACCGGTTCGCCTCGCTGTCTGCTACTACGCGCTTGTCCCCCGCCAAAAAAATCAAACGCATCGGCGAACGAAGAAAAATCGCGAAATCCTTCAAAACCCTGAAAACCGCCGCCGGCTTTGGCTTGCTCAAAAGTAGTGCCAAACTGATCGTACTGGGAGCGTTTCTGCGGATCAGATAAAACTTGATAGGCTTCGTTTACTTCCTTAAATTTTTCCGGGTCGCCGCCCTTGTCAGGATGATACTGCTGAGCCAAACGCCGATAAGCCCGCTTGATTTCATCGGGCGAGGCATTTTTGGAAATTCCTAAAATTTTATAATAATCTTCTGGCACAAAAGTAAAGTAAAAAATTAAATATCAAATATAAAAATGATAATGCAAAATTCAAAATTAAAATAAGGTGGAGTTGACTATTTATATAGTTTAGCGCAAAAATAGTCAGCTCCACCTAGATTGTCCTTGCTAACTATCCAGCAAAGCAAGATATTCGTCTGCTCGACGCTTTATCTTTCTTATTGCTTTAATTAAAGCTTTCTTTTGCCGAAAGCTCAAAACGGCAGGAGAAAACATACCGATATTTGTCAGCGAGAGACTTAGCTCATCACTAGGAGTCCCAACCGCTAATAATGCCAAGGCCAGTCTGTAATTCGGTAAACCGTCAATCGAAAACGGCGACCTTAGTTGGGGTGGATTCGATCCCCAGTTCTTTAAATATTCCTCCAATTTTCTTTGACGAGCCGCCATACGATTTTCCTCCTTTCCGTACTTAGAGTAAAAGAACTTTTATTACGTATCTATTTTTTATCTTTCCCTTCACCTTCCTCAAACTCCCCCTTAATTGTTCCGTCGCCCTTGTTTTTATCTTTAATTTCTTTTTCCTCGGTTACATCTTTTTCGGTCGCCTTTTCTTGTTTATACATTTCAGAGCCGATTTTTTGTATTTCTTGCTGCAGGTCGTCCAACGCTTTACGGATTGCCTGTTCGTCACTGCCGTCTTTTACTTTTTTCAAAGACTCCAGTTTTTCTTCCACCGCTTTTTTAACGGCGCTCGAAACTTTCTTACCCGCCTCACGCAAAGTTTTCTCGACGCTATAAATTATTGTGTCGGCCTGATTTCTTAAATCAATTATCTCTTTTTGTTTTCGATCCTCAACCGCGTGCGCTTCGGCTTCCTTTTTCATCCGCTCAATTTCTTCTTTGGAAAGAGCCGAGGTATCTTTAATCGTAATATTTTGAGATTTATTGGTCGCCTTATCTTTGGCCGTCACGGTCAAAATTCCGTTGGCGTCAATGTCAAAGGTCACCTCAATTTGCGGCACGCCCCGGGGTGCTGGCGGAATTCCGTCCAAAATGAATCTGCCCAACGTTCGATTGTCGCGCGCCAGGGGCCGCTCGCCCTGCAAAACGTGGATTTCAACCGCCGGTTGACTGTCGGAAGCGGTTGAAAAAATCTGTGATTTGGAAGTTGGGATTGTGGTGTTGCGTTCAATCAATGGCGTCGCCACCGCGCCCATCGTTTCAATACCAAGAGTCAGCGGGGTCACGTCCAATAACAAAACATCCTTCATTTCCCCGCCCAAAACTGCGCCCTGAATTGCCGCGCCCATCGCCACGCATTCCATCGGGTCAACCCCGCGCTCGATTTTTTTGCCGACATAATCTTCAACAAATTTCTGGATAATCGGCATTCTTGTCGGACCGCCGACCATGATTATTCGGGTAATATTTTGCGGTCCGAGCTTGGCATCATTGAGCGCCTGCTCCATCGGCCCGCGGCATTTATCTACGATGGGCCTGACCAATTCCTCAAGTTTTGCCCGCGTAATTCTCAGCTGCAAATGCTTGGGGCCATTATGGTCAGCGGTAATAAACGGTAAATTAATATCGGTTTCTAGCGTTGTAGAAAGTTCAATTTTGGCTTTCTCGGCCGCCTCTCTCAGACGCGTCATCGCCATCTTATCATTTTTTAAATCAATACCCGATTCTTTTTTAAATTCACCTATAATATAGTCCGCTAAAAGCGTATCCATGTCTGTGCCGCCGAGCTGGGTATCACCCGAAGTGGAAATCACTTCAAAAACGCCTTCGCCAAATTCCATAATCGTCACGTCAAGTGTGCCGCCGCCAAAATCAAAAACCATAATTTTTTCCTCCTTACCGGCCTTATCAATGCCGTAAGCCAAAGCGGCGGCCGTGGGTTCATTGATAATTCTAACCACTTCCAAACCGGCAATGGCACCGGCGTCTTTGGTGGCTTGACGCTGGGCATCGTTGAAATAGGCGGGAACTGTTATCACGGCTTTTTCTACTCGATCGCCAAGAAATGCCTCGGCATCTTTTTTTATTTTTTGCAAAATAAAAGCAGAAATTTGCTGAGGAGTATATTCTTTTCCCTGCACGCTGACTTTATAATCGGTTCCCATTTTGCGTTTAATCGCGACAATTGTTCCTTCGGGATTTGTCACGGCTTGACGTCTGGCCGGCTCACCCACCAAAAGTTGGCCGTCCTTGGTGAAAGCCACGTAGGAGGGAAAGGCTTTACCGCCCACGGTTGTTCCCTCAGCAGATTGAATAATTATCGGCTTGCCGGCTTCCACCACCGCGCACGCCGAGTTTGATGTTCCTAAATCAATACCAATTATTTTTGACATAGTTTTATTTTCTAAATTATTTATTTAATAAATTCTTCGCTAAATTAATTGGCTTTGCAGCACAAATATGCATTGGCTCGCGAATATCAAGATTGGGCTGAACTCTTGATTGCGTACGAAAACTTATAGTCATGACACCGATAACTTTATTACTATCCATATCAATAAGTGGACAACCGCTATTTCCGGGATTACTTATGGCGTCCAAAATAAGCCAACTCCTTCTATGTCTTTCATCCCTTCCATCCCTCTTTATATTACTGACTATTGCTTTATTAACAATAAGAGTGACTCCAAAACCATCATTCATTAATTGAGCAGCGTAGGGATATCCTATAAAATAAATATCCTGTCCGATTTCTAACGTATCTGAATCTCCGAGGTCTAATTTCTTAATTTTAGAATTCTTATAATCATCTAATTGGAAAAGCGCTAAATCGCTTTGATCATCTTTGTTAATTAAGCTAATTGGCTTCCATTGATATCGCGCGAAGTCCATTTTGTCATCTTCTTCCACTACCGCGAAGGCTTTTAAATTTTTTTGTTGCTCTGGGGTTATTTGATTGAAAAGATGTGCCGCTGTTAAAATTCTACCATCATCAGAAACCGCAAAACCGCTGCCGATAATCGTAATTTGTTGAGGATTGGGATTAAAACCAATGGCAACAATTGAATTTTTAACTTTTTTTATTTTTTGGGTAAGATTTTCAAACATGAGTTTATTTTAAAAATTAAGAATATTTTTTAATAGCTTTTTTAATTCTTTTTATCTCCGGCACGCTATCACTTGTCGGATGGTAATTAAGCGTATTTATCTGGATATTTGGTCCAGATTTATTCCTTTGTTTTATATCTTGTTTTATCTTATTCCTTATCCCATAATAACCAGCTACTCCTAAAATCAATAAAGTTATACCCGCTGCTACCGACGACAAATAATTTACTAAAAAATTATTCCAAAACATAATTTTATTTACTCACTTTCACTTTCGCTACTCTTAAAACTTTTCCATTTATTAGATACCCTTTCTGCACTTCTTCCACCACTGTTCCTGCTGGCGCGTCTGCTTTCACCTGCTCCATTGCTTCATGAAGTTCGGGATTAAATTTTTCGCCGATGGATTTTATCTCTTCAATACCGTTCTTTTTTAAAATATCTGCTAACTGTTTCCTGACTCCCGCTAATCCTTCGGCCAGATGTTTTTTATCTATTTTTTCATCATGTCCAACATGGCTTTTTTCAAATGAGTCCAGAGTATCCAGCACCGGTAAAATTTCTCTGATTATTTTCTCGCCGGCCATCTGGAGCCACTCGGCCAGCTGTTCTTCCTGCCGGCGCTTGTAATTGATAAAATCGGCTTGGCTTCTCTGCCAACCATTAAGATATTCTTGTTTCTCTTGCTGACAATGTTTCAACTGTTCTTTGATTTTTTTCAGCTTGGCGATTGGCGCCTCTTCATCAAATTCGCCACTGTCTACTTCCTCAACTATTTCCTCATTTTTTTTATCTTCTTCTGACATGTTGAAAAAAGTTTAGCGTTTAGCGTTTTGTTTCTTAGCTTTTTTGCGAGTTTCCTCTAAAACAAACTTATTTTTTTGGTAATTCATTCTTTTGGACCCCAAAATTGCTAGCACTCCACGACCGTCCTCATTTTCAAAACCGGTAACCACCAGACTGCAGTTATGCAGATATTTTATTGGGTTTTCCTGACCGATAAAAATTTCCACTTCGTCATCCAAATCCCCGAAAAATTTTTCAAAATCTTTGTCCAGCGAGTCAAAATATTTCATGATATGACGAAAATTGCCATCCTCAAATTCCGGCTCCTCGGCCAACCATTTAAGACCCGCTTCGTGGAAATCCTTGTCGCGGCCAAATAGCCCAGAGATCCCCATGCTCTTTGAACAATCGGCTAAAAACTCGGCCATTTCCTTGATTGACTCGTCATGATATTGTTCCATTCTCTCCCATATTTGATTTTTTTCAATCTGTTTTAAGTCTTCCGCGGCCATTTCATTAACAAAAAACCGCAGCGCTTTGTCGGTCGGCACGCGGCCGGCGGAGGTGTGCGGCTGCTCCAAAAAGCCCTGTTCGTCCAAATCCAGCATCTCGGCGCGAACCGTGGCGGGACTAAAATCAAAGTCGTATCGCTCCAGCAGCAAGCCCGAAGCCACCGGCTGGCCGGTCTTTTGATATTCTTTCACTACCGCTTTTAAAATTTTTTGCTGGCGCTCTTTCATGTAATTAGCAGTCGTCTGTTGAGAGTGCTAAATCCATTTTATTCGCCCGTCACGTTGTTGTCAAGAGGCATTTTATGATATTATTAATTTATAAAGAATAATTTAAACTAAACTATGCAAATTCAACAAAACCAAATTTCTTGGCTAAATTTAACCAATCCCAGCTTAAACGGTTTAAGTTTCCTGGAAAAAGATTTAAAAGTTAACCCCTCAGTTTTGAAAGAATTGTTGGGCGTTAACAAACGTTCTAAAATTGAAGAATATGACAGTTATCTGTTTTTGGTGATGCACTTCCCTGTTTTTCATGAAGAGAATCGCCAAACCATTCCGACCGAACTGGATTTTATTGTGACGCCTCAACAGGTCATCACGGTCTATCAAAACGCCAATCCCTGCCTGGACAAACTTTTTCAGGAATTAGAAAAAGACGAATCGCGGCGTCAAGAATATTTCAAAAGCTCGGGCTATTTGCTTTTTTGCATTTTAGACCGGCTCATCGATTCCTGCCTCCCCATGCTTGACCATGTCCACGAAAAAATTGAAAATATTGAAAATAAAATCTTTGAAGGCAAAGAGCGGGAAATGCTAAAAGAAATCGCCATTGTTAAGCGCGATATTATTGATTTTCGCCGAACGCTAAAGCCGGAACGCTCGGTTTTGGAAATCCTTGCCAAAAAAGACAGGCATTTTTTTAAAGAAGATTTAGATTATATTGCCCAGGAAGTCATCGGCTCGGAAGTGCGTGTCTGGAATATTTTGGAAAACCACAAAGAAATGATTGAAGCGATCGAAAAAACCAACGAAAGCCTGCTTTCTTATCAAATCAATCGCGTCATGCACACGCTCACTTTTTTCTCAATCATTCTTTTTTCGCTCACTTTTATCGCCAGCTTTTTCAGTATGAGAATTTTCACTATTACCAGCAGCTTCGGTCTTTATGCGATTTTAGGTATCATGCTAGCCGACATATTAATTATTGCGATTTTGTTTAAAAGAAAAAAGTGGATGTAAGGTAAGCCTTAAATCCAAAATCCTAAATTCTAAACAAATCACAATTACCAAAATCTAAAATTCAAAACGTTTTTGAATTTTGAACATTTGATTTTTGAGTTTGTTTAGGATTTAGATATTTGAAATTTGAATTTTTTTGTTTATGCCTATTCGTCTTTACAACACCCTATCAAGAACCAAAGAAATCTTTAAACCCCTCAAAGACAAACAAGTGGGCATGTATTGTTGCGGCCCGACGGTTTATTGGTACGCCCACATCGGCAATCTGCGAACTTACATTTTCGAAGATATTTTGCGCCGAGTTTTGGAATATAACGGTTATCGCGTCAAGCACATTGTTAATTTCACTGATGTGGGGCACTTAACCTCCGATGACGATACGGGCGAGGATAAAATGGAAAAAGGGGCGCAGCGCGAAGGCAAAACCGCCAAAGAAATCGCCGATTTTTATATCGCTGCTTTTAAAAAAGACCTTAAAACTCTAAATATTGAAAAACCAACAATGTTTGTCCGCGCTACCGTGCATATCAGAGAACAAATTGAGCTGGTTAAAATTTTAGAAAAAAAAGGTTTTACTTATAAAATCGCAGACGGCATTTATTTTGATATTTCCAAGCTCCCAAACTACGGCCAATTAGCCCGGCTTAATTTAGAAGGCCAAAAAGCAGGAGCGCGCATTGCGCTGGTACAAGGCAAAAAAAATCCGACCGATTTTGCGGTCTGGAAGTTTACTCCGAATGAAGTGAGGAGGCAACAAGAATGGTCCTCTCCCTGGAGTAAAAAAGGGTTTCCCGGCTGGCATCTGGAATGCTCCGCCATGTCGCAAAAGTACCTGGGCAAACAATTTGATATTCATTGCGGCGGCATAGATCTCGTTCCGATTCACCACACCAACGAAATCGCCCAATCGCAAGCCGCCTACGGCCAAATTCCGGCACGCTTTTGGCTGCACGGCGAATTTTTGCTGATTGACAGCAACAAAATGGCTAAATCTCTTGGAAATTTTATTCCGCTAAAAAAATTAGCCGAAAAATTTAATCCTTTGGCTTTGCGCTATCTCGTCTTAACCGCTCATTATCGCTCCCCCCTTAACCTGACCTGGGATTCAATGGAAGCTTCGCAAATTGCACTGGCCAATCTTTATGACAAACTGCGCCAACTGAATACGGTTCCGACGATTGATTGGCAAATGGCAAAAGTCGGAAAAGCCTTAGGAATAATTGGTAAAAATAAAACAGAAATTCTAAAAAAATACACAAAATATGAAGAAGATTTTTTAGCGGCTATCAACGACGACCTTGATATGCCAAAGGCCTTGAGTCTTTTCTGGCAGATGGCGCAAGACGATGCGCTACCGGCCCCGGCTAAAAAAGAATTATTCTTGAAATTTGATAAAATTTTTGGATTAGGGTTTGCGAATGTCAAAGCCATTATCGTACCAGCCCAAATAAAAAAATTAATTCAGGAACGCCAGCTGCATCGCCAAAGCCAGGAATGGGAAAAAGCCGACAAAATCCGCCGAAAAATTGAAAAGGCCGGCTGGATAATTGAAGACGCACCCGAGGGGCCAAGAGCAAAACCAAAAGACTGATTTTAACTTTTTTGTTGAATTGAGAATGAGAGGAGGTTTTTACCTTCTCTTTTGTTTATATTACATCCACAAAAATTCCACCGATTTTCTTCTTGCCAGGTAGTGAAAATTCGGCCAGAATTTAATTGGTCGCAAAGCGACAGCCGAATTTCTACTACCTGGCTTGCCACTCGATAAAGTAATGCTATACTGAAATAACGACTTTAACTTCATACTCACTGAAAAATTATTGTTCGAGCGGCGCGCCTCGCAATTGCGGGGCGCGCCGTCGAGAACTATATGGTTACAACTTCTCAATTCGTCCCGACGTTACGTCGGGACTCACTCGAAGAATAAATATTAACTATGCCAAACCTCAACCAACTTCCCGATAAACTGCCGCCCCAAAACATTGAAGCCGAGCAATCGGTGCTGGGCTGTTTGATGCTGGAAAAAGACGCTATTGTGCGCGTTGCTGATGTTTTGCGTTCAGGTGATTTTTATCGCCAGGTGCACAACTATATTTTTGACGCGATGATTGAACTTTATGAGCAAGGTGAACCGATTGATTTACTAAGCTTGACTAATCGTTTAGAAGAATTGGGGCTCTTGGAAGGAATCGGCGGTCCCGCTTATCTCACGACTTTGGTCAATACCGTTCCCACCGCCGCTCATGTTTTGCATTATGCCAAAATAGTTCATCACAAAAAAGTGCTGCGCGATTTGATAGAAGCAGCCGAACATATAACCCGGTTGGGTTATCACGAAGAAGAAAGTATAGAAAATATTTTAGATGAAGCCGAACAGCGAATTTTCCGTATCTCTCAAAAAATGTTGACGCAGGAATTCTTACCGGTCAAAAGCGCGCTGGAAGAAGCATTTGAAAGAATTGATAAATTGCACAAGGGAGACGGGGCATTTCGAGGTGTCCCGACCGGCTTTAACGATCTGGACAATATTTTAGCCGGCTTGCAAAAATCTGATCTGGTGATTCTAGCTTCGCGTCCATCTTTGGGAAAAACTGCGCTGGCTTTGGACATTGTGCGGCACATCGCGATCAAACAAAAAGTTCCGGTGGGCATTTTTTCCTTGGAAATGTCAAAACACGATGTCGTTGACCGATTAATAGCCTCCGAGGCCGGAGTGGATTTGTGGAAACTGCGAACAGGTCGACTTTCCTCCGACGGTCTTGATAATGATTTTACAAAAATTCAGGAAGCGCTAGCCGCTCTTTCGGAATCGCCAATTTTTATTGATGACGCCGCTTCCCCTTCCGTCATCCAGATGCGCACAATGGGCCGCCGCCTCCAAACCGAACACAATTTAGGGCTAATTGTTGTTGACTATTTACAGCTAATTCAGCCCAGAGTCAATTCAGAAAGTATGGTTCAACAGGTCACCGAAATTTCTCGTTCGCTAAAAGGCCTGGCGCGAGAACTTGAAGTGCCGGTGCTGGCTCTCTCCCAGCTTTCGCGCGCGGTTGAAGGCCGGCCAGACCAGGTGCCGCGCCTGTCGGACTTGCGCGAATCCGGCTCAATTGAGCAAGATGCGGATGTCGTGCTATTTATCTATCGGGAAGATAAAACCAAAAGAGATTCGCCTCGCCCCAATATTGCCGACATTATGATTGCCAAACATAGAAACGGGCCGATCGGCAAAGTCGAGTTGTATTTCAACGATTCGCAAGTAAGTTTTAAAAATTTGGAAAGACATTTTAGCGAGTAAATCCGAAATCCCAATATCTAAATCTTAAACAAATTCAAAATTCAAAACGTTTTGGATTTTGGTAATTGGGATTTGTCTAGAATTTAGGATTTTGGATTTAGAATTTATGATCCCCGTTTCTCTCAAAAATCTAATTGACCATCTCGCCAAACTTCCCGGCCTTGGCCAAAGATCAGCAACAAGGCTGGCTTTTTATCTTCTCAATCAATCCGAAAAAGATTTAGCGGCATTGGTTCAAACTTTGAAAGAACTAAAAATAAAAACTAAAGTCTGCCGGCAATGTTTTAATTTGACTGGCGGCGCCGATTTTTGTGCGATTTGCCTTGACCGCAAACGTCAGCAAAATTTGATCTGCGTGGTGGAAGATATTTTGGATATCATTCCGATCGAACGCACGCGGCAATTCGGCGGCGTCTATCACGTTCTGGCTGGCTTAATCGCGCCGACCGAAGGAATCATGCCGGACAAACTGCACATCAAAGAATTATTGGCGCGGGTCAAGCGATTAACCGACAAAAAAATCAGCGTTGAAATTATCTTAGCGCTAAATCCCACGACCGAGGGCGACACCACGGCTTTGTATTTAGAGCGACAATTAAAACTATTTAGCGTCAAAATCACAAAATTAAATCGCGGCCTTGCCACTGGTAGCGATTTGGAGTACGCTGATGAGACAACACTTACTAATGCTATAAAATTTCGGCATTAAAAATGTTCTTTTTAAAAGGAGGGGTAAAAATGGGTAAAAAATTGTTAAAGATGTTGGTCAATCCAAGACGCATCGTAATGGAAATAAAGTTGTCGTCCAAAAGCCATACGCAGATGCTAGGAGAATATCTTTCTCAAAAATTTTCTTCTACCGATATTGAAATTCACCATCACTCAGTATTAATTAGTGTTAAACTCCTTCAAGCAATGAATTTTGAGACTTATCTTTCTCCTTTCTGTAAAAAATATAATATTTCTATGATAGCCTTCCTGCCTTCTGCAACGCGCGCGGTCTACAGTTAAAAAGATTATAACACTCAAATTCCATTAACAAATACCCCGCCGAGGAGACTCGACGGGGATTTTTTATCATTTTTTTCCGATTAGTTTCTGTCATTCCCGCGAAAGCGGGAATCCAGGATCTGGATCCCGGCTCGGTGGCCGGGATGACACGAAAATTAGTCTCTCCGATTAAACGCCCAAACGGCCGCCGAAACCACAATTAAAGAAAAAATTGCAAGTGCCAGAATATCTATGTGAATCGGATAGAGCGATAATTTTTCAAGAACCGCCGCGGGCGTCTGCGGGCCCAGTAAAATTTGGCGCGCCGCATCAACGCCATAGGTTAAAGGGTTAATCCTTGATATAACCGATAGCCATCCTGGAATTGAAGTTAAAGGAAAAAATGCGCCCGAAAGAAAAAACATCGGAAAAATCAAAACCTGCATAACGATGCCGAAACTTTCGGTTGTTTTCATCAGTGATGCTATTAGTAAACCCAGGCCAGAGATAGCAAAAGATAAAACCAAAAAAAACAGGAATAATTCTAAAATCGAAATAACATGAATGCTCACGCCGATAAATGGCGCCAGCACCAGTAAAATTAAAGCCTGAGTGGAAGCAATGGTCATGGCACCTGAAATTTTTCCAATAACAATTGCCACTCGCGGCACCGGCGCCACCAAAATTTCTTTCAAAAAACCAAATTCCCTGTCCCAGACGGTTGAGACCGTGGAAAAAAACGCGATACCCATGACGCTCATAGCGATGATTCCCGGATACATAAATTTAATAAAATCGATGCCGAAATTTCCCTGCGCCAAAGTTGAGCGCAAACCCAAGCCAAAAATCGCCAAAAACATTAATGGCTGCAAAAAGGTAGAAAAGATTCTAGCGCGGTCGCGGACATAACGGATGATTTCCCGCCGCCAAATAGTGTAAATGGCTTGAAAAAAATACATCATTTTGTCAAAAAAATAATAGATTAACGGCCTCTGCGCCTTCGGGCTTGCTGTCGCATCAAGTCTTTATTGCTTGCGTCTTCTTTCCTAATCTGATGGCCCGTCAGGCTTAAAAAAACATCTTCGAGTGTTGGTTCCCTTAATTCAATGGAATCAATTTTGGTCGTCATATCATTGAAAAGTTGCGGCAAAAATTTTTGACCATCCGTCACCTCAATTTTCAAAACCCCGTCTTCTTCTTTAACTTCTTTTTTATATTTTTCTTCCAGTTCGTTTTTAAGTTTCTCTTTATCCGCTGAGGTTAAACTGATAATATCGCCGCCAATCATTTTTTTCAGATTCGCGGGCGTGTCAAGCGCAACAATTTGACCGTGGTCGATAATGGCAATGCGGTCGCAGTATTCCGCCTCATTCATATAGTGCGTCGTCATAAAAATCGTCATCTCATTTTCTCTTTTTAATTTCAAAATATATTCCCAAATATTAAATCTGGTCTGAGGATCAAGGCCCAGCGTTGGCTCGTCTAAAAATAAAACTTTGGGCTGATGAATTAATCCCCTGGCAATTTCAAGGCGACGCCTCATGCCACCCGAAAAAGTTTTAACAATATCGTCTTTGCGATCCCACAAATCAACCAATTTTAAAACATTTTCCACGCGCGGGTCGCACTGATTTTTGGGAACGCGGTAAAGTTCGGCATGAAAACAGAGATTTTCTTTAGCGGTTAATCGATCATCAAGCGAAGGGTCTTGAAAAACCAATCCGATGGATTTGCGCACATCGTCTCTTTGGGTATTAATATTGAAACCATTAATGACCGCCCCGCCGCTGGTGGCGTTCACTAAAGTAGCCAACATACTGATAGTGGTTGATTTGCCCGCGCCATTGGGTCCCAAAAATCCAAAAATTTCGCCCTGAGCTACTCCAAAAGAAACATTGTTAACCGCTGTTAAATTTTTGTATTTTTTGGTTAAATTTTTAACCTCAATAACATTCATCAAAATGCATTATACCAAACTTTAAGTTAAGTGCAAAATTAAAAAGCAACCATTTCGCCAAATTAGAGAATAGGCTGCTTTTTTATTTATTCCAAGTTTATTTTGTGCTTTGATCCTGCGGTGTTGCCTCGGGTATCGGCAATTGTGCTGGCTGCTGGGGCACCTGAGCTATGGCCGGTTTGCCGGCATGCAGATTTGCTAATATATTTTCGACATCCTGATTGCCCGGATTGAGCGCTAAAATCTTTTCAAACTGATTTATGGCCTTAGCCTTGTCTCCCAGCTGATCATAAATTAATCCTAGAAAATAACGAGCGTTTGAATAATTGCCGTCAAGTGTTACAGCTCTTTCAAATTCGGCTCTGGCTAAACTCCAACTGGCTTTTTTATAATAAAGCAAACCGAGTTGAAAAGCCACACCGATATCTTGCGGGTACATATCGCGAGTTTGTTTCATTTGGGTAATTGCTTCGTCCAGTTTTCCTTCGCGATCATAAACTAAAGCTAACTGAAAAATAGCCGGCGCGTAATCGGGCTTGAGCGTCACCGCTTTGTTTAACGCCTCTTCGGCTTTGGATAGGTAGTCGGTGATTTTATCTTGTGTATCTTTGTCCTGAGCGCCCGTATAGGTTAAAACATCAATCGCTAAGGTATAGGTACGCCCGAGCTCCAAAAGATAGAAGGGATTGGAAGGTTCCAATTTGGTTGCCTCGGTGTAAGAATCGAAGGCCCATTGGTCCGCGCCGCTGGTATAGGGCATGACGAGCCGATAAATCGCTGCTCGCTGCACCCAATTATCAACGTTTAGCGGTGCCAGATCGGTCGAGCGTTTGGCAATATTGATGGCAACGGCGCTATAATTTTGAATTTGGGTGTCGCGTGCTACCGATTGGGGCTGATTAAATGTATCGTTGATTCGCGCCATGGCGACTTGAGTGAGATTTCGCAAATACAGATCGTTATAGGGATTGAGCAGTACGGCATGAGATATATCGGCGTAGCTGGCACTCAAATCATTATTCTGATTTTCTTTACTGCCTCGATTGAACAAAATATCGGCGTAATAGTAAGTGCCACCAAGATAGAACGCGCTGATGGTTAAAACCAAAACGATAACAAAAACGAATGACAAAATTGAGGCCAAAGGTGAGTTACGGTCAAATTCAACCAACACGACTTTTTCATTAGCTGCCATTTCTTCACCCCCCCGAGGCGTCAAGGTTTTTAGGCTGGTAAAGGCCAAGGCAAGCATCAACCAAAAAGCAAATTCTAAAGTAAAATTGCTATCATATAAAAACTGTAACATTGCCAACAGAAACCAGGAGGTAAATAGTCCCAAAGCCATGGCCCAGTTTTTTCCGCGCCGCCTGATCAATAATATAAATCCGTAAATTGCAAAGATAACCAAAACCAAAAACCAGGTTACCGAACCAAACAATCCCATGGTTGAAGGCAAAGTAAAGATCTTGGAGAACCCCTGATTAAATCTAACGTTCCAGAAATCAGTCTGATTCAAAGTCGGCGAACGATAAAGTCCGTAATCATTAGAGTAACTGCCCGGTCCCGTTCCAAAAAATAAATTGTTTTTAACGACCTGCTTGTCGATGTCAATGGTAGCGTTGAGCGATGGCGAAACTTCCGCCGGAGTTTTAAGCCAGGTGGAGAAAATACTTAAGTGGGTCAACAGCATCAAAAGCGCGAAAGCCAAGATAGCCATTGGCAGAATCAGCCGATATTGATTCATCTGGTCTCGGTTAATAAATCCCAAACCAATAATGATCATTGCTGAAATTCCTAAAACCCACCAGACATTTGAAAAATTAAGCGACAAAACCGCAAACAGGAAAAAGGCCGCGGCAATCCCGTAAAAAATTTGGCGCCATCTTTTCGATTCGCTCTCGACAAAAAAAACAGAGCTTAAAACAAGCAGTGCAGCTAAAAATATTTCCAGGGAATTGGCCGAACCGATCGTATTAAAGTTGACAAATTTGGTAAAATCCCAGGGTAAAAGAAAGGTGCCGGAAAGTTGGATCAGACCGAAGAGACCGACTAAAAAACCGGATAAAACCAAAGGGAAAACTAAACCAGAAATTTGTTCTCTTTTTTTGAAGTTGTTAACAACGACAAAAAATATAATAGCGAAACCCAAAACGCTGAAAAACGCTTCGTTCACCGTGCCGGTCAACCCCACCAGTCCCTGATAAAGATTTTTAGACAAGATGGCACTGATCAAATAGAATATCAGCAGCACAATAATCCCCAGGTTCAGCAAGCTTTTTCGCAGCTCCATTTTTCCTTGAGCAATCATTTTGCCAAGCCAAACAATAACCAAAATCAAACTGAAAATAATCAACATCAACTGTTTATTTAATTCAATTATGCTTGAATTAAACGGCAGAAAAAACAGGGGTAACAAAAACACTAATATATAAAGCCCCCACTTGATGACTTTATCGCAAAAAACGGCAATTCTTGAACCTTTTTCCATATTAAGAAGAGACCTCCTAAATATCCATCATTATTTGATTATAAATAATAAATAATAATGGCTGAGAGGAGTTTATTTAATTATTTAAAGTATACAAAAAAGAGGAATTTCCATCCCCTCCTCTCTCGGCCTAATTATAGCAAATTATATTGGTGTCAACAAGTCAGTTTTCCACAACGCAAAAATCTGTCCGTCTGGACAGATTTTTGCGTAAAAAAACTAAGTTAAATTATTTTATACTTTCAACTTCAATTAAGGTATAGGGCTGCCTGTGTCCTCGTTTCACCTGATAGCGTTTCTTCGGTTTATATTTAAAAACAATCACTTTTTTGGCGCGGTCCTGTTTCAAAATTTTAGCCGTGACTTTTGCGCCTTCAACTTTCGGCTGACCGATTTTCACGTCTTTATCGTCGGTCATTAATAAAACATCGCCGAGGATTATTGCGTCGCCCTCGTTTCCTTCCAGTTTTTCTATTTTGATTTTCTGACCGGGCGAAACTTTATATTGCTTACCACCGGTTTTAATTATAGCCAGTTCCATATTTTTATATGCTTTGCTTAAAAAGCCTAACAATAATCCAGCAAAAAGTCAACTTATTCTTCTTCAGATTTCACCGGCCCTTCAATCTGCACTGGCTCTATTTCCCCCGCCTTGCCGGTAATTTTAAAAACGTCTTTATCAATTTTGCCAAATTCTTTATAGGCGCGGTTATACATATTCACGGTCGTGCCAAGATTGTTGCCGAGTTTTTGCAGATATTCCTCATAGCTCATCAAGTGTTTTTGCAGCATTTCAACATATTTACGGATTTCTTTGGCCGATTCCTCAATTTGCAGCGCCCGCAGGCCTTGCATCACGGTTTGCAAATAAGCAAAAAAGGAAGTTGGCGAAACAATGATCACGTGTTTTTCTTTGAAAGCGTATTCAATCAAATCGCGCGTGTTAACTTTGACGGCTCCCACTTGGTTGATTAACAAATCATAATAAATTCCTTCAGCCGGAATGAACATAAAAGCAAAGTCCATGGTGCCTTCATTCGGTCTGATATATTTGGCCGTTTCGTCAATGCGCATTTTTAAATCAACCTTAAACTGCTTTTCCAATTCCTCTTTCCGCTGGAGGTCTGGCTCCTGAACAATGCGGTTATAATTTTCCAGCGAAAATTTGGAATCAATCGGAATAATTTTATCTTTTATAAAAACCGCCGCGTCAACTATTTCGCCGTTTTTAAATTCATATTGCATCTGATAATTTTTTGGCGGTAAAACATTTTTTAAAACTGTTTCCAGATAGTATTCGCCCAGCACGCCGCGGTGTTTGGGATTTTTCAAAACGTCTTCCAGCCCTTGCAGCTGGTCAGCCACACCCATTACTTGTTTATTAGTTTCATCTAATTTGGTCAGCCGTTCGGTCACGTCGCGAATAATTTTGGCGCTTTGCGAAAACTGCTGCTGCATAATTTTCGCCGAGTCACCCATCTTAGTATCCAGCGTCTGGCGAATTTCTTTCAACTGCTCTTGCATCATCAAAATTGCTTGATTTTCTTTATTGTCATTTTTAATTTTTTCTTTTTCGCGAACAACCCATATATAATAAAACGCAAATAAACCTCCTATGAGGACACCCAAAGAAATCAAGATAGTTATAAGATAATTCATTAAAATTATTTTAACACCGTATTTAGATCTTGACAACAAGCCTTAAATGTCTATTATAAGAATAGCCCTTTTAATTCTTCTCTCGTCTGTAAAGTACCTGTCTACCCATGACGCAAAGAACTTACAGCTTTCAGGTCTGCCTGATAATCATTATTAGGAAGTAGTACCAAAGATCTTAAACCAGAATAGCAGACAATACTTGCTCTTAATCTATAAACTGTAGCACGTTTATAGGGGTGCTACCAAGGCAAGCACTAATCGCTGGTGATCCGACGTATCTGCTTGAACCAAATTTGAATGAGAGAAAATTTTAAGGGCTTTTTGTTTTCTAAAAAAAGGCGAGACTCGATTTTATCGAGCTCGCCCCTGCTAAAACGAACTTCTTTTTTTTAAGAATGAGGCAGGAAGTTTTTCTAGGCGGTCTGTTTTTTCCAGCGTATTTTTTGCCGCATTGACGTTGGCTTCTATCACCGACCTGCCAGTGCCAGCACCGATTGGAATCCCATCAAAATGAATATTGACTAAATATGTTTTTTTGCCTGCTATTGCTCGTTGGCCTACAATTTGGTAAATGGGTAGAATTCCGTATTTGCTATTTGCGATTTGACGCAGTATTTTCACAGGATCTGTCTTCAGTTTTTTTACTTTGACTGTTTTTTCGAGCAGCGACTGCTTGACCTGCTGATTATTTTTTAAAATTAGCGCCAAATTGTCAGCCGAGAAAAAGATACCGAACGTTTTTTCCACAGCCCCCCAACCGCCATCTAAAAAAATTGCGGCTGCTAGGGCTTCAAACACATCAGCAAGGACTTGTTTGTCTAACATTATGCCGCCTCTTTGATCCCAAAGTATAAAAGAGCGTAAATCTAAAATTCCTGCCATTTGCGCAAATATATCATTCCGAACGACCTGCGTAATAATTGCTGTCATCACGCCTTCGTCTTTATTCGGAAAGGCGCCGTAGATCTTTTTACCGGCTAACAGTCCCATTACTCTATCTCCCAAAAATTCAAGCCGTTCGTAATTTTCGCCGATAACTTTATTAAACGACGGATGCGTTATGGCTCGTTTTATTAGACTTTCATCGGCGAAATGATATTTCAATTTTCGCTCAAGTTCAGCTATGCTTTTCGGTGCGCTCAAAGCTATCATTTTTAACCCCCCATGTAGGTTTTAGATGCTAAGATTATGATAGCATTAAGTTCTTTTTTTGTCCAGTCTGACGCGATAAATAAAAGGCGAGGCATTTGCATGCCCCGCGTTTTAATTGTAAAAAAATTAAATATTGCTATATCGCCTATTTTATGCTACTGTAATTTCGCCGTTCGTTATGAATCGGCTCAAGCTAAACGCTTGAAATGTTCTTAAAAGGAGGTGCCGTTATGGCTACCAAAACCAAGGACCAAAAGATTGTTGTACGGACCAAACATGGACCCGGAACTTTCAGCTTAGCAATTGCGCTTTTTCAACCAGGGCTCCAACATCAGGTTGAGTTTGAATGCCAACCGTTTAAGTTTGGCGAAAGTGAAATCATTTCCCTCCGAACGCATATTTTCGGAGCGGAAAATAGGTCGCCACAGCCCACCAAAACAGAAAAGAAATCTTGGCGATTTACTGGCGCGATAACTAAGGCCTTAATCGCCAAAAATAGGGCATGGTACTCGATATATGAGTTATATTTTTGGGAGCGTCCAAATCAAAGAAAATTTTTTCCTCCTTATTTTACCTGGATCTATGAAATAAACAGCCGTAAGGGCCAAATAATTCTAACCGATGAGGAAAGTTCCGAATGACAAGCTGGCGAAAGAATCATTTAAGAAATGACTCTTTCGCCTTTTTTATTACGTATAAAAAACAACATAGCGACCAAAAAAATTGCTAGCGAAATCCACTGACTGCTCGTTAAACCCAACCAGCGCGGGTCAGCGAGAATTACTTTTGAGGCGCGCAGGAAATCGAGAAGAAAACGGATAAGGGCATAACTGCCAAGAAATAATAAAAAAATTATCCCTTGCGTGTCATTCCCGTGAAAACGGGAATCCAGAATTCTGGATCCCGGCTCGGCGGCCGGGTTGACAGAAGCGCTTGACGGCGCGGCCGCCTCGAGGCGGCCGCGCCGCTCCGATCGCCGTTGCAAATACCAAAAAATCGCAAATAATCCAAAGCCTACCAACGACTCATAGAGCGCCACGGGGTGGCGCGAGATGCCGTCTGGCCACAAAATTCCCCAGGGCAAAGAAGTTGCAGCACCGATGTGGTCGTTAATCAAAAAACAGCCGATGCGGCCGATGCCAATCCCCAAAGCGACGGCCGGTGTAAACAAATCGGCCATCTCCCAAAAATTCATTTTTGCTATTTTGACGTAGAGCCAAAAAAATAGTATTGCCCCCAAAATTCCGCCCCAAATCATCAACCCGCCCTGATAAAAACGCCAGAGCAAACCTATATCAGCCAGCAGCTGGCGAGGAAATTGCAACAGATACGCCACTCGGCTACCCAGCGCCGCGCCCAGAAAAACAACCCAAGTCAGTATTAAAATTTGCTGGACGGAAATATTTTTTTTCTTGGCTCGATAAAGAGTTAAAAAATAGCCGACCGCAAAAGCCAATCCGAAAAAAAATCCCCAGGTGTAAAAATTCAACGGCCCGATTGAAATATGATCAAAGACGAAATATGGAATCATTTAATATAACGACGTGCGACGTCCTAACATTACGTAATTTTGGGACGTCGCACGTCGCAAAATTATCTATAATCAACCAACTTTTCAGTTATTGACTCCAAATTATTATCTACATGAAATCGCCTGATGCTCCAGCGATATTTTGGCGACTGCGAAATAATCTTATAAACCCCGACCGCGCCCTTATAGCCGGCGTTCTTAACCGCCTGAATTACTTTATCATTATAAAATCCGGCCGGATAGGCAATGAAATCCATAGTTTTACCCAAATTTTCCTCTAAAACTTTTTTGCTATTTTCAACTTCATTTTTTAAATCTTCATCGGACAAAGTATCCAGGTGCGGATGAGTAATTGAGTGACTGCCGACCGCCATTCCTGCCTCGCTCATTTCTTTTATCTCAGCCCAAGAAAATGCGTCAGCCCGTCCAACCCAGCTAGTAATGATAAAAAAGGTCGCCACAAAGCCGTGTTTTTTTAACAAGGGAAAAGCGTATTGATACTGCTCTTTGTAACTATCATCAAATGTAATGGCAATGGCTTTTGGCGGCAAGGGTTTGCCCGTATCAAAATATTCTATCAGTTGGTCTAAATAAATTGCTCGATAGCCATTTTCTTCAAAATATTTTAGTTGTTCCTCAAAAATTTCCGGCGTCACGGTGAAGGCTTTGCGATTTTCATCGGCGTTTTCGGGCAAGGGTCCCAAATGATGATAATTGAAAACGGGAAATTTGATTATGGCGTTATCCGATGGAGGTTGGTATTGAGAAGAAGGGCTCGCTGATAAATTTTCGCCGGAAGATATTTGTTTATAATCCTGGCTGGCTTTACTTGGCAGCGGAGAAGAATTTATATTGCCACTTTTGAGATCAATTGTGTTGTCTCCTTGCCGCCATAAATAAAAAACTGCGCCAACGGCGACAACTGCGAGAATTATTAAAGAATAGATAAATTTTCTCATTTCAGCCGTTTTATTCTTTCTAAAATTTGCTCTGCTGATTTTTCAGCTTCTCGATTAGGAGATTTGCTAATTGTGAACAAAGCAATCAGAGAAGAAAGAATTGATTCCTTAAGACGCTTTAATCTGTCCTCCTTTTTTGAATCCGATGCTTTCTCAATCGCAGGCATGATATCTTCTTGAAAAATTTTCATCTCATTGCTAAACAACTTCTCTGCCAATGGCAAAATAGTTTCTTTTGATTCTTGATTTTCTATTAGGGACTGTTCTTTTATTGAAATATTATTTGTTTTTCTTGAAATATCAAAGCTTGCCAGAGAGGCTCGTCGCCCGATTTCAGAATATTGATTTTTTGCTTTAAAAGAGAATTGAAATTTTTTATTTCTTCTCGCGTAGCTGCGCCCAAATACTGAACCAGGACGCTGTAGGTTGAAAAATTCAAGTTGCTGACCCCCGTCCAAAAACGAAACTCGCCCCTCGGAATCCCAGCGCTGCTTAAAACATTAATAATTTCTTTTGCAAGCAATATTTCATTAGACATAAGACATAAAAATTTTTTATGAAAATAACAGAATATTGAGATTTAAAAAACAACACAGAATTAACCGGGTCGAGTTAAAATATCCCTGCCTCTTTTTTCCACTTAGGCTGCCAGGATAATTAATCGCTGAAAATAGGAGTAGTTTGAGTTATGGTTGTTTGTACGGGGACAGTCTGAACGGTGGTAGTTTGAACTGTAGTTGTTTGCACCGGGACGGTTTGGACAGAAGTTGTCTGGACTGTTGTTGTTTGTACCGGGACCGTTTGAACGGTTGTGGCCTGCACAGGGGTTGTTTGAACGATTGTCGACGCTTGACCGGAGGTGAACTCTCTGGTCGTAACTTGTATAGTTGTAAAGGTAGGACTAGAAGCAATATTTGCAGTTGCGGCCTGTACTGTAGTGAATGTCGGACCCGATGATGTATTTCCGGAGACTGCATCCACAGTCGTTGCTTGTCCGGTTGTAAATGTCGTACTGGATGTTATGTTTGCGGTTGTGACCTGTCCCGTTGTAAATGTTGTACCGGATGTAGTATCTACCGAGGAAGCATTAATAGTTGTGGCTTGTCCCGTTGTAAAGGACGGGCCGGAGGTAGTGTCGACGGTCGTGGCTTGACCAGTTGAGAACGATGGACCAGAAACAGTATCTACAGTTGAAGCCTGCCCGGTGGTAAAAGATGCTCCAGGGGCTATGTCTATCGTTGTGGCTTGTCCGGTAGTAAACGACGGACCGGAGGTGATATCTGCTGTAGTTGCTTGTCCGGTCGTAAATGATGGTCCTGACGTAGTATCTATGGAAGTAGTTTCAACAGTCGTGGCTTGTCCCGTCGTAAAGGACGGGCCGGAGGTAGTGTCGACGGTCGTAGTATCTATGGTAGTCGTTTGTGTTGTTGTCATATCTACGGTAGTAAAATCTACGGTAGTAAACGTTTGGCTAAAGGTGGTCTGGATCGAAAAGGCCAACAAAAAAATTATCGATGCAATCAATACCAAATCAAAAAATATTAATTTTTTTGACAATTTTTTTTTGGGCATATATTCCATAAAATAATTTCAAAATAATATTTTTAATATTAATAGACCTTATAAGAAAAGGCTACTCTGTCTTGGTTGATTTTTTATTAATCGATCAACTCAAGTTAATAACTCATTCTGGTAAAAAACACCGCTAAGTCCGATATTTCTAATCGATACGCATTTCCTATAAATACTATCCCATCAATCAAAAAAATAGCATATTTCAGCTATTTTATCAAGGGTGTGCGTTGCTTATATTCTGTATGGGAAATTCAATCGACGGCATCGTCTGTTTAAATTTTCATGTAGCCCTAGGGAGAATCGGACTCCCGTTTGATGGCTGAGAACCATCCGTCCTACCACTAGACGATAGGGCCTAAATTTTTTGGCGGGTAAAAAGGCGATGTCCTAGACCAGGCTAGACGACAACGGCAATTCTGTTAAGAATTTAACATATTTTTTATCTTTTTTCAAATAAAAAAGGGAGCTGTCAGCTCCCATAAACCTAAACAAGAGCCGGTAATTTTAGACCGGCGTCTTAATACTCTGCTTGGCTTTACCCACCTCAGCAGCCACTTTGTCGAGAATCTTAGCAGCCTTTTCCAATTTATCAACCAGGACCCTCCGAAGGACAAAAAAACGAGAAGCTGCAGGATTTTCAGCAAATTCCCTCAAGAAAGCAAGTACGAATTCTTCACCCGACTCACGATAAACGCGGTCGAGAATGACACCACAACATTCCTCAACGACCTGTAAACCCAGAAATCTGCTCATTTGGTATGTTTCGTCTCCTTGCTCGGGATGAACAGTACCGCAAATTTCACACGTTATAGGCCCGCACGCCCCCCAGTTAGAGTTATTCCAAAAAGTCCCTCCGTAGCCTCCGAGCTTGCTTACACCTAATGGTTTTTTCACCAATGGTCCTTGAATCATACTCACCTCCCTTAAGTTTTTCTCATTAAGAACAATTCACTATTGTAGCCTATATTCTCGGTGATTGCAATAGCTATATTAGGACTTGACAGTGAACGTTCGTTCAGATAAAATTGAGTTATGAAGAAAGTTTCATTCAAAAATACCGACTGGCAAAAAACCGTTCAAAAACTGCGGGAATTTTATTTTCGGCGCAAACGACTCCCCTCCTACCGGGAGATGGCAAGGCTCTTGGGTTTCAAGTCGGTTAACGCAGCCTGGCGCGTGGCTAAAAAATTGGTTGAGTTTAATTATTTGGAAAAAGACAGCGCGGGCCGGCTCATTCCGAAAAATTTGGCGCATGAGCTCAAAGTGCTGGGCGTAATAGAAGCCGGCTTGCCCACCTTAGCCGAGGAAGAACTGATTGACACAATTTCTCTTGACCAATATCTGCTTACCCGTCCGGAAAGAAATTATATGCTGCGCGTAACCGGCCGCTCCATGCTTGGCGCCGGTATCTCGCCCAATGACTTGGTCATTGTGGAGGCGGAGCGGGAACCAAAAAACGGCGACATAATTATCGCCGAAGTGGACGGCTCCTGGACCATGAAATATTTTCAAAAACGCGGCAAAGAGATCGTGCTGATGCCCGCCAACAAAGACTATCCGGCTATTTATCCCAAACAGGAACTTAAAATCGGCGGGGTTGTGGTTTCGGTGATTAAAAAATATTATTAAAATCCCTCACCTTTTTTGGATAGAGCCAAAGACCTAAATAAGCAAATCGATTTTTTTACTAGCTCCAAAAATTAATATCAATAAGTCAAAGAAAGTCAGCATATTATTTAAAAATCCAAAAAAGGTGCGGGATAAAAGAAGAGCCTCGTTTTTTTAACGAGGCCCGAAATGTGATAGGAGTTAAAGTTGAATCTAACCCTGGCAATTTTGCCTAAAAAAATTTACCATTTCTTCTGGTGCTATTTCCTGAAGATACATAACTTTTTGGCTGGATGACGGTTCTTCTCCCTTAAGGATTGGGAGGCGCCGCGCTTCTCTCTGCCAAATGCTGATACATTCTTCTAACTTACCTTGCGGCACCCATGGCGCCAGAAGACATTCACAAGTGATACAGTACTCGCAACGAAAAAAATCTTCTTTTGCCATTTTACACCTCCCGATCCGATATTTTTAAAAAGAACAAAAACCCCGCCTTCGGGGTTTTCTATTAGCTTATTCTTATCTTTTATATACCATATTTGTTAATTTTATTTTACTAGATTCTTTTGTTTAAATCAAATCTTCTATCCACAGCTCTTTTACTCTTTAAAATATCGCCTATTGTGCGCTAAAAACAAACTTATAAGGCCTCACAATTGTGAGGCCTTTTCGAGTTCTGTCAATTTCTTCGCTTGGGAAAAATCAGAGAATTAATTAAAACTGTCACAAAGAGCGCTCCATCAGAGATTGATACATTATCAGCTTCATAAATTATATCGAAATCTGACGGATTTTTACCAGAAGGCAAACGTTTACGTAAATTTATAGCCGCCCTAATTGAGGCCCGTTGATAAAAATCACCCTCATCGCGGATTCCTATTAAGGCTCCCTTCTCTCCGAACCACCAGCCCAGAATTATTTTTTTTTGCGGATCGTTTTGATTGCCGTGCTTAGCGGCATTGTGTGATACCGCCAAAATTATGTAGTTTAGAAATGCTTCCATTTCACGACCATCTATGCCGCTCGCTATAATCTTCCCCTCGAAGTGCTCTTTAATGGCCGCAATAAACATCGCTGAATATATACCATAGAATTTTTTACTTGTGTATGTGCGAACATCCATTTTTACCCTTATTCCTTTGGGTGACGCAACTAAACCTAAGGTTTCGGTTTCTTTATATCCAATGTCTTTTAAAAGCTGTTCCGGCGGTTTTAACCTGAACATATCTTACTCCCTCCTTTTGTAAGAACTACTTCACTTTATAGTGTTTCAGTATTATAAACATTTTTCAAATAATGTCAACGTTTAGAAACGTTTTTTAACCACGCTTTTTCCTGCC
>Ga0315284_10000337_pt1 | contig 63375 bp, 60 predicted proteins | sample YL17G09_16_MG_FD_203696 | JGI IMG/M metagenome (GOLD analysis project Ga0315284, IMG submission 203696) | Sediment microbial communities from Yellowstone Lake, YNP, Wyoming, USA - YL17G09_16 | ecosystem: Environmental > Aquatic > Freshwater > Lake > Sediment | place: USA: Wyoming | collected...
AAGGACCGCCTCCTGGAGGCGAACGAGGAGGTCAACTGGTTCCCGGACCACATCAAGCACGGCCGCTACGGCGACTGGCTGGCGAACAACGTCGACTGGGCCCTGTCCCGCGAGCGCTACTGGGGCACACCGCTCCCGATCTGGCGGTGCCGCAACCGACACGACACGGCGATCGGGTCGCTCACCGAGCTGTCCGAGAGGACCGGCCGCGACGTTACCGGCATCGACCCACACCGACCGGGGATCGACGAGGTGACCTTCGCCTGTCCCGAGTGCGGCGAGGCAGCGCGTCGCGTCCCCGAGGTCATCGACGCTTGGTACGACTCCGGCGCGATGCCGTTCGCGCAGTGGGGCTACCAGCCCGACCTAGGTCGCGGGAAGGAGATGTTCGACAAGGGCTTCCCCGCCGACTTCATCTCCGAGGCGATCGACCAGACCCGCGGGTGGTTCTACACGCTCATGGCCGAGGGCGTGCTGCACTTCGACTCGATCTGCTACCGCAACGTCGTGTGCCTCGGGCTCATCGTCGACACACAGGGTCGGAAGATGTCCAAGAGCCTCGGCAACGTGATCGACCCGTGGGATGTGCTCAACCGCCAGGGGGCCGACGCGCTCCGCTGGTACCTGCTGACGAGTGGGTCGCCGTGGGCATCGCGCCGCGTCGGCATGGAGATCCTCGACGAGACCGTCCGCCAGTTCCTGCTGACGCTCTGGAACGTGTACGCGTTCTTCGTCACGTACGCGAACGCGAGCGACTTCGACCCCGATGACGGAGCGATCCCGCTCACGGAACGACCCCTCCTCGACCGGTGGATCCTTTCGCAGCTCGCCGGGACGGTCTCCGACGCGCGTGAGAACCTCGACGGGTACGACGCGACCGCCGCCGGCCGCCGGATCGCACGCTTCGTCGACGACCTATCGAACTGGTACGTGCGACGTGCGCGTCGCCGCTTCTGGGATCCGGCGGGGCAAGGCGGTGGCGACACGCGCGCGGCGTTCCTGACGTTGCACGAGTGCCTCGTTACGCTCGCGCAGCTGCTCGCGCCGTTCACCCCGTTCGTCGCGGAGGCGCTGTGGCGCAACCTCACCGCGGGGCGGAACGACGCGCCGCTCTCGGTGCATCTCAGCGACTACCCAGATCCCGAGAGGTGCGCGGTCGACCCCCTCCTCGACGAGGCGATGCAGGGCGCCCGCGACATCGTCGAGCTCGGCCGCCGCGTGCGGACCGAGGCGAAAGTGAAGGTCCGCCAGCCGCTGCTCGAGGCCGTCGTCTACTACCCGGGCGACCGAGATGCGTTACAGCCCCTGCTCGGCCTCGTGGCCGAGGAGCTGAACGTGAAGGTGGTCGTCTTCGCCGAGTCGGCCGAGCGGTTCGGCCGGTGGCGAGCGAAACCGAACTTCAAGGCGCTCGGCCCGCGTCTCGGCGGTCAGGTGAAGGAAGTTGCGGCCGCTCTCTCCCACGACGATGGGCCGCTCGCCGCTTCACTCGCTGGCGGAGAGTCAGTCACCGTGCCGACGTCCTCGGGCGCCGTCGCGCTGCACCCCAGCGACGTCGAGCTCATACAGGAGACCATCGCGGGTTGGGGCGTCGCGACCGAAGGGGGCCTGACCGTGGCCCTGGAGCTCGAGCTCACCAACGCGCTGCGCCTCGAGGGGCTCGCGCGCGAGCTGGTACGGCTGATCCAGGACGCACGGAGGGTAGCCGGGCTAGATGTGTCGGATCGGATCGAGCTCGGCGTCGAGGCGTCGGGCGACCTCGCACGGGCGCTCGCGGAGCATCGCGACACGGTCGCCGGTGAGACGCTCGCCACGGACCTCTCGGAGACCGTGTTCACAGATCCGCTCTACCGCCAGGAGGCAGAGGTCGAGGGCTCAGCGGTGACGATCACGCTGAGGAGGGCGTGAGCTCCGGGATACCCCGGCCCCCACCAGGACGAGCGCGCCCACGCTTGCGACGATCGAGACAACGACGGGACGCACGCCTCCACTCCAGATCCCGCCGAACAGGGACCCCGCAGCCACGAGGACGAGTACGAACGCGGCACCGTAGATGAGCGCCGTACCGCGGCCGTCCGACCGTGCGATTCGGTTCAGTCCTCACCCCAGAACAGCTCACGGAGCGACCGCTGCGGCTCAGACGGAGTCCCAGGTTCGGGCGCCGGTGCTGGGACGGGCTCCTTCGGCTCCTCGACCTGGACGGGCTCCGGGGCGGTCGGCGCGGCCGGCCGGGCGGTCGAGATCGACGTCTCGGCTCGCTCGCGGTGCACCTGCACCATCCCACGGATCGTCTCGGCGTGACCCTGGACCAGCTGTCCAAGGCTCTGGAGGAACTCGCGCTCGCGGCTCAGGTAGGGGGCGACGAAGGCGCGCGGGTCGATCCCGCTCGCGCCGGCCCCGGCCCCGGCCCCGACGACGGCAGCTCGCTCCTCGGCATCTCGGACGATGCGGCTGGCCTCCTCGCGGGCCTTCGTCAGGATCGCGTCGCCCTCGCGCGCCGCATCGCCCGCACCGGTCGTTGTCGCGCCGGCGTTCGCCTGTTCCCGCAGGCGGCGACCCTCCTCGATCTGGGCGGTGAGCTCTTCGGTCAGCTCGTCGAGGAACTCGTCGACGTCGCGCTCCTTGTAGCCGCGGAACGCGAGCCGGAACTCCTTCTGCTGGATGTCCGTCGGCGTCATCCGCGTTCGCGTCGTCGTCGCCGACGGCGCGTCGTCCGCACTCTCCCGCTTCCTCTTCCTCATGTCTCCCCCAGGGTCACCGGCATATCGCCATCCGTAGGACGGCAAGGATAACGAACGCGACGAGGATCGAGACGTCCAATCCCACGCCCCCGGCACGAACCGGCGGGATGAGGGAACGGAGAGGCTTCAGAAGCGGTTCGGTCACATCGTCCAGAAGATCCAGGCCCTTGCGCACGACGCCCGAGTACGGCGGTCGCCACCCGAGCATCACCGCCCACGAAAGGATCACGCGGATCAGGAGGATCATCGTGTAGACGCTGATCAGGACACAGAGGACTTCGCGGGCGGCATTGGTCGCGGCGATCATCGGGAGGAGCGCGGCCCAGGCCGGCTCAGAACTGGTTGTAGAACCCACCCCCGGCGATGCGCTCCCGGTCTTCCGCCGAGACCTCCATGTTGGCCGGCGTGAGCAGGTACACGCGGTTGGCCACCATCTCGATCTTGCCGTCGAGCCCGTACACCAGGCCCGACGCGAAGTCCACCAGGCGACGGGCGATGGTGTCGTCCGTGCTCTGCAGATTCATGATCACCGGGATGCCGTCCTTGAAACGGTCCGCAACCTCCCGCGCCTCGTTGAAGCGACGCGGCTCAGACTTGTGGATGGACGAGGCGCTGGCCGCGCGCGTCGAGGAGATCGTACGCACGATGCCCTCGTGCTCGTCCACTGGGACCTCGCGGACGGCGTGGGGACGCTGGAGCGGACGGACCTGCGCCTCTCCGGTCGCCGCGACCTCGTTCAACTCCTCGAACTCGTCGTCCTCGACCAACCCGAGGTACGTGAGCGTCTTCTTCCACACGCCAGCCATCGCTCCTCCCCTAGTTCGCCGGCGTCCGTTCGCCGAACAGGGCCGTTCCGACGCGGACCATGGTAGCGCCTTCCTCCACCGCAACCTCGTAATCCATCGACATTCCCATCGAGAGCTCGGAGACGCCCGGGTGGCGGGCCGCGACCTCTTCGAGCAACGCCCGGAGCCTCCGGAAGTAGGGCCGCGTGTCCTCCGGCGTCTCCGGCATCGGCGGGAGCGTCATCAGCCCGACGACCTCGAGTCCCTCCATCTCCGCCAGCTCATCCGCGAAAGCAGCACAGTCTGCCGGCACGACGCCGGTGCGCTCGGCGGTGAAGTCCACCTCGATCAGCGCCGGCAGGCGCGTGCCCCGCTCGGCCGCCCGGCGCGCGAGACGCACGGCGGCCCTGCCGGGCGTCAGGGTCTCGACGACGTCGGCGAGCTCCGCAACGCGATACGCGGTGTGGCTCTGGAGCGTGCCGATGAAGTGCCAGGTAGCTTCCGGCACGGCGCCGCGCTTCTCCCTCAGCTCCTGCACGTAGTTCTCCCCGAAGTCGGCGACGCCGGCGTCGCGCGCCCACCTGACGGCCTCCGCGGGCACCGTCTTGCTGGCAGCGACGAGGCGAACGCCAGCCACGTCCCGCCCGGCACGCTCGCAGGCGCGCGCGATCCCCTTCCGGATCGTGGCCAGGTTGGCCAGGACGGCATCGCAGGAGCGTAGCACCATCAGTGATCAGAACTTGACAGGAGTTGAATCTCGTTTGCTGTGCTCACAGGCGCAGCATACCCCCTGGATCCGGGCTGCCCGGGAAGGCGCATCGCCAGGGCCATGTGCCGGCCGGTCCTCCCGTCGCGCCGGAACGAGTAGAGGCGTGGTGACTCGCACACGGTGCAGAGGCCCGTGTCCTCGACGCGCCTGATCCCGGCGTGGTGCAGGATGGCACGCGCCGTCGCGACGAGGTCCAGATACCGGCGCCCGCTCCGCCTCTCCGCGACCGCCCCCACCGGCGACCCCGCGGCCACCGCGAGCACGACTTCCTCCCCGACCTCGTAGTGGCAGGGCCCGATCGCCGGGCCGATCGCGACCCGCACATCCCTCGGGTCCTCGAAGAGGGCCGCGCCCTTCTGGATCACGCCCGCCGCGAGGCCCCTCCATCCCGCGTGCACGAGCGCCAGGCGCCGCTCCGCAGGGCTCGCCATGAAGGCGATCACGCAGTCGGCGCTGAACGCGCCGAGCGGTACCCCGACGCTCTTCGTGTGCAGGCCGTCCGCGAGAGCGAACGCTCGCGGTTCGCCCCCGAACCCATCCGCGACACGGCCGCGACCGACCGCCAGGATCTTCGTGCCGTGGACGAAGGCCGGGACGGGGAAGACCCTCACGCCGAACGCGTCCGCGACCTTGCGACGGTTCACGGTCACGGCAGCGCGATCGTCCCCGACGCCGTACGACCCGTTCAGTGAGTCGTAGGGCCTCGAGCTCGCTCCGCCGGTCCGCTCGAGGAACACGGCGAGGAATCCCACCCCTTCGAGACTCGTCGAGACGAGGGCGCGCGCTCCGCCGCCGATGCTCCGCCGTTCGAACCCACTCACGGTGGAGATGTTCTCAGGATGAAGAGGAAGGGGGCGGGGAGCCAGTCCAGAGGCGGGGGAAGGACGCCTCTCGACCCGTTCGCTCCCCGCCCCCACGGCCAGTTGCCGCGCGGACGGCTAGGTTGTCAGCTCTTCAGGAAGTCCGGGATATCCAGGTCCTCCTCGGCATCGAACGGCACCGTCTCGGGGGCCGGCTTGAAGATCTCCTCCTCTTCCTCGATGAGGATCGAGGGGGCGGCCGCGGCCGGCTCGGGCACCCGCTCCTCCCCCACCGCGCGGAGTGGTGAGGGCTCCTCGAGGAGCCGCGACAGCCGGCTCTCGATGTGCGGTGCCGACAGCAGCTTGTCGAACCCGGCGGCGATGACGGTCACCCGGACCTCGTCACCGATCGCGTCGTCCACGACCGCGCCGAAGATGATGTTCGCGTCGGGGTGCGCCACCCGGGTGATCGCGTCGGCCGCACGGTTCACTTCGTGCAGCGTGAGGTCGGTCGGTCCCGAGACCGACAGCAGCACCCCGCGTGCGCCCTCGATCGAGGACTCGAGCAACGGCGAGGAGATCGCCGACTTGGCGGCGTCCTCGGCACGCTCGTCTCCAGAGCCGTGGCCGATCCCCATCAGTGCGGAGCCGGCTCCGGTCATGACCGCCTTCACGTCGGCGAAGTCGAGGTTGATCAGTCCGGGGGTCGTGATGAGTGACGTGATGCCCTCGACGCCCTGATACAGGACCTGGTCCGCCATGCGGAAGGCGTCGACCATCGGCGTCTGCGGGTCGGAGACCTGGAGCAGCCGGTCGTTCGGAACCACGATCAGCGTGTCCACCGCCTTCTTGAGATCACTGATCCCGACGTCGGCCTGGGTCGCCCGCATGCGTCCCTCGAAACCGAAGGGTCGGGTCACGACGCCGATCGTGAGCGCGCCCAGGTTCCGGGCGATCTCGGCCACGAGCGGCGCGCCGCCCGTGCCGGTGCCGCCGCCTTCACCGGCGGTGATGAAGACCATGTCGGCGCCCTTGATGATCTCCTCTATCTCGTCACGGTGCTCCTCGACTGCCCGCCTGCCCACTTCTGGATCGGATCCCGCCCCGAGGCCTCGGGTCGTCTCCCGACCGATGTCGAGCTTCACCTCGGCGTCGGACATCAGAAGGGTCTGCGCGTCCGTATTCACGGCGATGAACTCAACGCCACGGAGCCCGCCCTCGATCATGCGGTTCACCGCGTTGACGCCCCCGCCGCCGACCCCGATCACCTTGATGACGGCGAGGTAGTTCTGAGGAGTATCCATCATTACCGACCTCCGCTCCCGGGGAGCCCGGCCCCGGTCTACCTGGGGAAACGCCGCTGTCTGTTTCACCTATCTGACCCTCAACTGTATGTTGATTGTTATATCCACTCTACCTTGAGTCCGCAACGCTACTAGCAAACCGCAGGTCCGTCAAGCGGTTGTTCCGAGCGGCTTGCTTCAGATGTGTGGCATCGGTGGCGCGCGTCACGGGTCGCCGGTCGGACCTTCGGCCCAGCGTCGACCGGAACCCGCCGGCGACCGGGAGCTTGAGCGCCGTCTCCACAGACGAACACCCGTCGGACCGCCCTGCGATCACCCCGGCTCGAGGTCGAAACCTCCAACGAGGTGCACCTCGGGTTCCAGATGGATACCGTAGCGGGTCTCGACGAGATCCTGAACCGAGCGGATGAGTGCTACTACGTCCGCGGCCCGGGCTCCCTCAGAGGCGATGATGAAGTTCGCGTGCTTCATCGAGACGGTCGCCCGACCGACCGACATGCCCTTCCCTCCCGCCTCGTCGATCAGCCGTGCGGCGTGGTCGCCGGGTGGGTTCTTGAAGACGCTCCCGCAGTTCGGCTCGGCGAGGGGCTGCGTGCGACGTCGTCGGTCGCGCGCCTCCTCCATCCGGTGCCGGATCTCAGCGGGGTCGGCAGGCGAGAGGCGCATCGTCGCGCCGACCACGACGCCATCCTGGGGCAGTCGCGAGCAGCGGTACGCGAAGCCGGCGTCCGCCGCCGCGAGCCCGCGGGTAACACCCTTGGTCAGCATGTAGACGTCGATCGTCTCGAGCACATCGGCCAAGTCTTGGCCGTGCGCCCCCGCGTTCATCCACACCGCGCCGCCGAACGAAGCGGGGATCGCCACGCCGAACTCCAGCCCCGACAGCCCGTACGAGAGCGCGACGCCCGACAGAGCGGGGAGCGGCATCGCTCCACCGGCCGCGAGGCGCTCGTCGTTCCGCGCCACCCAGCGGTACGCCTTGCCGAGCCGCAGCACGAGTCCGTCGAAGCCACGGTCGGACACGAGGATGTTCGAGCCCTTGCCGACGACGATGTGCGGTAGCCCGGTCCCCCGTATCGCCTCACCAGCCGCCGCGAGGTCGTCTTCAGACTCGACCTCTAGGAAGAGCGCCGCCGGACCGCCGATCCGGAACGTGGTCAGCGGGGCCATCGGGAAAGGCGTGCGGACACGATCCCCGCACGAGCCACGAAGGATCGTCTCGGCCCGGCGTAGCGCGTCGCTCACGATGCCTCCCGGAGCCGGGCCAACACCTCTTCCGTGATCATCGGGATGTCGCCCGCGCCCATCATCAGCACGAGGTCGCCCTCGCGGATCTCGGCCGTCAGGAACCGCACGACGTCGGCGCGGTGGGGCAGATACACGATGCGCTGACCGGGTGCGGCGGCCGCCAGGGCATTCACGACGAGCTTCCCGGTGACACCGGGGATCGGATCTTCATCGGCGTGGTACACGTCGGTGACCACGGCAAGATCGATGCCCACGAGGCTCTCCCCCAACTCGCGCGAGAGTGCCTGCGTTCTCGTGTACCGGTGCGGCTGGAGTACCACAACCACCCGCGCACGACCTTCCCGCGGCGCCGCCGCAAGCGTCGTCGCGATCTCCGTCGGGTGGTGGGCATAGTCGTCGTAGAACTCGGCGCCGCCCACGGTGCCACGGTGCTCAAGCCGCCGCTTCACGCCCGTGAAGCTCGCGAGTGCCTCGGCGCCCCGTTCGGCCGTAACACCCACCGCGCGCGCGGCGAGCACTGCCGCCGTTGCGTCCAAGAGACTGTGGACCCCCATCGCTTGCAGGCACAGCGGGACGGTCGTGCCGTCTTCCATCGTGAGCTCGGCTTGGGCCTGCGGCGGACCGCCGGCGAGCACTCGCACGTGAACATCGTTCCCCTCACAGGTCCCGTACGTCACGGCCGCCACGCCGGCTTTCGCCAGGACCGAGCGCACCCCCGGGTCGTCGCCGCACACGACGAGATGCCGCACCTTCCGCGCGAACGTCGCGAACGCGGCCTCAACCATCGGGCGTCCCTCCGAGTAGAACGCGTGGTGGTCCGCCTCCACGTTGGTGATGACGGCCACCTCGGAGTCGAACAGCAGGAAGGAGCCGTCACTCTCGTCCACCTCGACGACGAAGAACTCGCCGGCCCCGTGCTTAGCGCCGGAGCCGATCTCGTTCAGATCCCCGCCGATCACGAACGTAGGGTTGAGGCCGACGCGCTCGAGGAGCACCGCGAGCATCGACGTGGTCGTCGTCTTCCCGTGCGTCCCAGAGACCGCCAGCGTTCGTCGCCCCCGCGTGAGCGCAACGAGTACCTGCGCGCGGGCGAGCACACGGAGCCCCCTTCGGCGCGCCTCGGCGAGTTCCACGTTCCGCTCCTGAACGGCCGACGAGATCACCACGGCGTCTGGATCGCCGACCTGTCCAGGTGCGTGCCCCACGTGCACGGTCACCCCGAGAACACGGAGCTCGTCGAGGTTCCGGTCCTTCAGGTCGGACCCCGTGACCTCGACGCCCCGAGCGACCAGGAGGCGTGCGAGCGTCCGCATACCGTAGCCGCCGATCCCGATCAGGTGCGCGCGGCTCACCTCCGACAGGTCGGGAACCTCGAGCGTCGGGATGCTGCCGGGTGGCGGGACGAAGAGGTCGCTCACGAGGTAGTTCCTGCTTCGACGACGACGTCGGCCAGCGCGTCCGCGGCGTCGGGACGTCCCCAAGCCGACGACCGCTCGGCCATCGCGGCAAGCCGCTCACGGCGATCGAGCAGGTCGGCCAACCGCGCGGCGAGCAGTGGGCCGGTCAGCGCGTCGTCCATCACGATCGCGGCGGCACCGGCACGCTGGAGCGCCCGAGCGTTCGCCTCCTGGTGCCGCCCGGTCGCGTACGGGTAGGGGACCAGTAACGACGGCAGGCCGCACACCGTGACCTCGGCGCACGTGGTCGCACCGGATCTTGAGACGACGAGGTCGGCGACGGCGTAGGCCAGCTCCATCCGATCGAGGAACGGCAGTGCCCGCACGATCGGACAGACGTCCGTTGGGATCCGGCGCCGCATCTCGTCGACGTGCGTAGGGCCGGTGAGCAGGATCACCTGGAGGTCGCCGCGGTCCTCAAGCAGGTGCAGCGCTTCCGCCGTCGCGCGGTTCAGGTGCAGCGCACCCTGGCTCCCACCGAAAACCAGAACCGTCGTCCGGCCTTCCTTGAGACCGAACCCGCTGCGCGCCTCCTTCGCCAGGGTCACCCGGTTCGACGGCACCGCGAGGATCTCCTCACGGACGGGATCTCCGGTCACGACCGTGCGCGTGCGGCGCGGCAGCATGCGTCCAGCCTCCGCGAACGAGAGCGCCACGGTGCGGGCCGGCCGCGCGAGGGTTCGGTTCGCGAGGCCGGGGACGGCGTTCTGCTCGTGCAGCACGAGGGGCTTGTGCGCCCGGATCGCCGCCAGCGCGACGGGGACGCTCACGTATCCGCCCATCCCGACCACAACATCGGCCTCCTCCACGATCGGCCGACAGCGCGCCACCGAACGGAACGCAGCGGCCGGCGCGGTGAGCGCGCGGATCGACACCCTGCGAACGAGCGGACGGGCCTCGATCGGCACGAACGGAAGATCGGCCCCAGCGACGAGCTTCGCCTCCTGCCCGGTCGACGTACCGGCGATGCGAACCTCGGCGCCGTGCTCCTCCACGAGCCGCCGCGCGAGGGCGAGTGCGGGGAAGACGTGCCCCGCCGTCCCGCCGCCCGCGATCAGGACCCTCAAGCCGCTCGTCTCCCCGACCTCGGCGCGGCTCTGCGTTTGGCCACACGCGCCGGGGCGAGCGCGATGTTGGTCAGCACCCCGACGGCCGCGAGCGAGACGACGAGCGACGAACCGCCGAAGGACAGGAACGGGAGTGGCACGCCGGTGATCGGTAGCAGCCCGGTTACCGCACCGAGGTTCACGACCACCTGGAGTCCGAACCACGACACGATGCCGGCCGCGAGCAGCCGACCGAAAGTGTCCGGCGCCTTCGCGGCCACGCGGATGCCCGTGTATAGGAGCAGCCCGAACGCGACGAGCACGACGAGCTCGCCCACGAGCCCCAGTTCCTCACCGAGGATCGAGAAGATAAAGTCCGTGTGCGCGTTCGGCACGTACATCCACTTCTGGCGGCTGGCCCCGAGCCCGACGCCGAACCACCCTCCGGAGCCGAGCGCGATCAGCGATTGTGCCAATTGGTACCCGGAGTTCTGCGCGTCGGCCCACGGGTGCAGGAACGACAGGAACCGCACGCGTCGGTAGTCGGCGCTCATGATGAGCGCCATCCCGATCGCGCCGCCGACGATGGCGGTGGTCACGAGGTAGCGGAGCCGCACCCCGGCTGCGAACAGCAGGAAGAACACCGAGCCGGCGAGGACGACCGTGGTGCCGAGGTCCGGCTGGAGCATCACCATCCCGCACAGGAGGAGGACGACCGGTAGCAGCGGCAGGGCGAGGTGCTTGACTTCGTCGATCTGGTTCCACTTGCGGGCGAGGACCGAAGCGGTGAACACGATCAACGCGAGCTTCGCGATCTCTGAGGGCTGGACCGTGACCGGTCCGGCCCCGATCCAGCGCGACGACCCGTAGGCGGCGACACCTGTGGTCGGATGTAGCACGAGCGCGAGCAGCACGATCGATAGGCCTAGGAACGGAACCGCGAACCTCTGCCACGCCTGGTACCGCATCCGCGACGTGAGCAACAACGCCAGCACCCCGACCGCAGCGTAGGCGACCTGCCGATCGAAGAAGACGAAACTCGATCCGTACTCCGTGGCCGCGTACACGGAGCTCGCCGACAGGACCATGACGAGCCCGCCCACCGTGAGGAACATGGTCGAACCGAGCAATACGAACACGGTGCGGCGGACCGAGATCTCGACCTGCGCGCGATCCACAACCCTGTCGGCAGGACGGACGAGACGCAGGTGTCGTCCGGCGGGCACCGCGCGGCTAGCCACGAGAGGCCTCCAGCGCGAGCTCGGACGCGGCGGCGGCGAACCGCTCGCCGCGCTCGCCGTAGTCGCGGAACATGTCCCAACTCGCGCAGGCCGGCGCGAGGAGGACGGTACCTCCCGGTGGTGCGAGATCCCGGGCCGTGCGGACCGCCTCTTCGATCGAGTCGGCCGCGCGGACCGGCACGCGTCCCTCGAAGACGGCGATGATCTCCGAGGCCGCCTCGCCTATCGCGATGACGCCCGCGAGGCTCGGTGTCGCGGCGGCGAGCGGCGTGAGGTCGACACCCTTCGACCTCCCGCCGGCGATCAGCACAACGTTGGTTCGTCCCTCGAGCGCGTGGAGCGCCGCGTGGACGTTGGTCGCCTTCGAGTCATCGAGGAACGCCACGCCGTTGACCCGCGCGACCTCCTGCCCGCGATGAGGGAGCAAGTGCATGGCGCGCATCCCCTCCGCGACCGCGGCAGCCTTGAGCCCGAACGCCAGGCCCGCGGCGGCCGCCGCAGCGGCATCGGCACAGAACCCGGCCGAGTCGAACGGCGGGCGACCGAGCCGTTCCTCGCCGTCCATGCGTGCGACCATGTCGCCGCCCTCGAAACCCACCTCGCCGTCTCCCGGCACACCCCGGCGGAACCACACCAGCCGGCAGAGCGCGCCGCATGACACAGCGGCCGCCGCGGGGTCATCCGCGTTCCCGACGTGCCATTCGTCGGCCGTCTGCAGCTCGAAGACCCTCGCTTTCGAGCCCGCGTAGCTCTCGATCGACCCGTGCCAGTCGAGGTGGTCCGACGCGACGTTCAACAGCACCGACACCTGCGGGTGGAACCAATGGTGGAAGCGGAGTTGGAACGACGAGGCCTCGACGACGAGCGTTTCATGCGCCTCGCGCGCGGCCACCGAGAAAGGGTGGCCGATATTCCCGCACGCGACCGCGTCGAGCCCGGCCGCGCGCATCATCGCGGCGACGAGCTCGGTCGTCGTCGATTTCCCATTCGTACCGGTGACGGCGATGTACGGGACCTCGCACAGACGGGCACCGACGTCGAGCTCGCTCCAGATCTCGATACCGCGCTCGGCCGCCCACGTCAGCACCGGCGCGTGCTCGGGCACACCGGGACTCGTGACGACCACCGTCGCGTCGTCCAGATGCGACGGCTCGTGCCCGCCGGTCACCACCTCCACGCCCAGCGAGCGGAACCCGTCGGTGCCCTCGACGTCTGCGCTCTCCTCCGTGACGCGCACGCTAGCGCCCTCCTCGGCGAGCACACGCGCGGCGGCGCGGCCGGCGACGCCGAGGCCGACGACCACGAACCGCTGCCCCTCGAACACGCTCACCCGAGGCCCCCGCGCGCGATGAAGTCCGCGTAGAACAGCCCCATGCCGATCGCGACGCACATGCCCTCGATGATCCAGAAGCGGACGATCACCGTGAACTCCGGCCAGCCTGCGAGCTCGAAGTGATGGTGGATCGGCGACATCCGGAACACGCGCCGTCCGAAGCCGCGGAACGAGATGATCTGGACGATCACGGACGTCGTCTCGAGCACGAAAAGGCCACCGAGGATCACGAGCAGCAGCTGCGTGCTCGTGACGACGGACAAGCCCGCGATCAACCCGCCGAGCGCGAGTGCCCCGGTGTCTCCCATGAAGATCCTCGCCGGTGCCGCGTTCCACCAGAGGAACCCGGCGACCGCCCCCACGCCGCCTCCGGCGAGGACGGCGGCGTCGAGGGCCCCGTTCGCGCCGACCGGGTAGCAGGCTTCGGCCGGCATCGGGGCAAACATCGGGGTACACGCGTGACGGAACTGCCAGAAGGAGATGAACACGTACGCCGACAGCACGAGGAGCGACGATCCGGAGGCGAGGCCGTCGAGGCCGTCGGTGAGGTTCACCGCGTTCGCCGACGACGCCAGGATCACGAACACCCACACGTAGAACACGATCCCGAGGCTCAGGCCGGTGTCGCGGATGAACGATAGGTCGGCCGATACGTGCGCGACCTTCACGGCTACGAGACCGAAGGCGATCGCCACGACCGCCTGGCCGACGACCTTCGCCATCTTCGAGAGCCCCAAGGAGCGGCGGTGACGCACCTTGATGAGGTCGTCGACGAAGCCGACCAGTCCGAGCCCGAGCATGGCGACGAGAACCGCGAGGCCGGCTCCCGTGAACGTCTTGAACACGAGCCCCGCGACGACATATGCGGCGAGGACCCCGATGAGGAAGACCGTGCCGCCCATCGTCGGCGTGCCCATCTTCTCCATGTGGGTCCGGGGACCGTCTTCGCGGATGTGCTGCCCCCAACCGAAGTGTCGGAACACCCGGATCGCGATGGGGGTGCCGAGGAGCGTCACGGCCATACCGACGGCTGCGGCAACCAAGATGGCCCTCATCGCAACCCCTCTGCCACGCGTTCAAGCCCGACCACGCGGGACCCCTTCACGAGGACGACGTCTCCCGCCCGGGCCCACGCCCGCACGTCCGCGACGGCTTCCGCCGCGGTGCCGTAGCTGACGGCATCCTCGGGCAGGTGGCCCTCCCGCACGGCTGCGCGCGCGATCATCTCAGCCGGCTCCCCTACCGTGATCAGTCGGTCGACGCCGATGCGCACGATCAACTGGCCGAGCTTCTCATGCTCGTCGAGGACGATCGCTCCGAGCTCCGCCATATGGCCGAGGACCGCAGCCAACCGTCCGTCATGCGCCATCCAGCGCGCGGCTTTCAGGCTCGCCGCCATGGACTCGGGGTTCGCGTTGTAGGCGTCGTTCACGACGCGCACGCCGTCGGCTGTCGTGAAAGTCTCCATGCGCCAGGCGGAGATGCGGGCGCCCTTCAGCGCGGCGGCGCACTCCGCTGCCGTAAGGCCGAGGGCCACCCCGCACGCCGCCGCCGCGAGGGCATTCGACACCATGTGCTCGCCTGGAACGGCAAGCTCGACCGGCTCGTGTTCGCCTCCCGTCGACAGTACGAAGCTCGGGCGGCCGCTCCCGTCGAGCGCCACTCCCTCCGCTCGCACATCCGCGCCCGGCGTGAGACCGAAGGTCAGGACCCGGGCGTCGGTGCGCGGTGCGTACGAGCGCACGACGACGTCGTCGGTGTTCAGGATCGCGATCCCGTCGGTCCCCAACGCCTCCACCGGCTCCGCGGAGGCCCGCACGATCGCGTCCCACGATCCGAAGATCTCCATGTGCGCGACACCGACGTTCGTGACGACGACGATGTCGGGGCGCGCGATCCGGCACAGCATCGTCACGTCGCCCTCGCGCCGCGCGCCCAGCTCGGCGATGAGGACCTCGGTGCCCATGGGCGCTCCGAGCAGCGTGACCGGCAACCCAATCTCGTTGTTGAGCGACCCGGGGCTCGCGTACGTGGAGAACCGCGTCGCGAGCACCGCGGCCGCGAAGTCCTTCGTCGTGGTCTTCCCGTTCGCCCCGGTGATGCCGATCACGCGCACGCCCGGCATCTGTCGGCGCTCGTCGGCCCCCAGGTCGAGCAGGGCCCGGCCGGTGTCGGTGACCTCGACGACCGATCCATCCAGACCGGGCCGCGACACCACCGCGCCTACGGCGCCGCGCGCGAGCGCATCGGCCACGAAGTCGTGACCGTCGACGCGTTCGCCCTTGAGCGCGAAGAACAGAGCGCCCGGCTCGGCCGTGCGACTGTCGGTGACGACCGAGGTGACGACCGCGTCTTCGCCACGCAGCGTGCCCCCGATCGCCCCGGTGATCTCGGAGAGCGGCCGCGCTCTCACCGCCTGCCCTCCCTCAGCGCGCGGATCTCCTGCTCGGCCACCAGACGATCGTCGAACGGAATCCTCCGATCGGCGAACTCCTGGTGGGTCTCGTGCCCCTTGCCGGCGATCACAACGACGTCGCCGGTCTTCGCCTCCTTCACGGCGAGCCGGATGGCGGCACGACGGTCGGGTTCGACCATGTAGGCGCCACCGCCCTCGTGGGCACCGGCCTCGATCTCCGCGATGATGGCGCATGGATCCTCGCTACGTGGGTTGTCGCTCGTGATCACGGATAGGTCGGCAAGGTGCGCCGCGACCCCACCCATCAGAGGGCGTTTCACACGATCGCGGTCCCCGCCACAGCCGAATACAACGATGAGCCGCCCGGCCGTGAGCGGCCGTGCCGCTCGCAACACGTTCCCGACACTGTCGGGTGTGTGCGCGTAGTCGACCATCACCAGGAAGTCCTGGCCGACCTCGACGGTCTCGACCCGCCCCGGCACGCTGCGCACAGCCCCGATCCCCCGTGCCGCCACCTCGTCGGAGATACCGATGCTCCTCGCGGCGGCGAGCGCGGCGAGGCAGTTCTCGACGTTGAACAGGCCGCGGAGCGGTGAGTGCACCCGGACGTCGCCGACGCGGAACGCGACGCCGTGCAACGTCGTCTCGACGTCGGTCGCGCGGACGTCGGCGGCCTCCTCGAGACCGAACGTGAGCGTCGGGAGGTCCGGTCGTACCAGGAGACGACCTTCCGCGCTGTCGGCGTTCACGACCGCCCGCTCCGTCATCACCGGCGTGAAGAGCTTCGCCTTCGCCTCGAAGTACTCCTCCATCGAGGCGTGGTAGTCGAGGTGGTCCTGGCTGAGGTTCGTGAAGACCGCACACGCGAAGCGGATGCCGCCGATGCGGTGCTGGTCGAGGCCGTGCGACGAGACCTCCATCGCTACCGCCTGAACACCCCGGCCTCGCATCCGCGCGAGCAGCCCGTGCAGGTCCGGGGCCTCCGGTGTGGTCCGGGGGAACGGGGTTGGGTCGCCGTCGATCCGCACGCCGGTCGTTCCGACGACGCCCGGCACGAGGCCAGCCGCGCGGAACACCGACTCCAACAGGTACGTCGTCGTGGTCTTCCCGTTCGTTCCGGTGACGCCGACCATCGTCATCGTGTCGGCCGGCCGGCCGAAGAGTGCTGCGGAGACCGGTCCCATCGCTTCCCTGACCGACGGGACGCGGACCTGGGCGACGTCGAGCGAGAGCCACCGTTCGACCACCAGCGCGACCGCGCCGTTCCGCACGGCTTCGTCCGCGAAGTCGTGCCCGTCGGCCTTCGCGCCGGGGATGCAGAAGAACAGGCAGCCGGGAGCCGCATCGCCGGAGCGGTACGCGGGTGCGCCGATGGCGACGGCGGGATCCCCTCGGACCTCGATGCCTTGGAGGGAACGAACGAGCTCGGAGAGGGGGCGTGCGTGGGGGGCCTGTGGAACCAAAGCACCTGAGCTTACCGCCCCGACCCCGGCGTGGCCCCCGGCGGTCGCGTTCATGGCACCGGTAGCGCGTGCGGCGGTAGGCGGAGCGATCTGCCGGGGGCGATAGACAGTCGCTCGATCGCGTACCGGGCGATCTGCTGGAACAGCGGCGCAGCGGCGACGCCTCCGTACACCGTGGTCGGCTGGTCGAGGATCGCCGCGATCACGACACGCGGCTCTGAGGCCGGCAGGAAGCCGATGAACGAGGCGATCCAGCGGTCTGTGTAGTAGCCCGACCCGTTCGGCAACGGGATACGCGCGGTGCCGGTCTTGCCGGCTACCTGGTATCCGGGGATCTGCGCCGCCGTCCCGGTCCCGGCCTGGACCGCATACGCGAGCATCCGCGTCACCATGCGCGCCGCATCCTCCGAGACGACGCGGCGCGTCCCCGGTGCCGGCGCGGGATGATAGGTGTCGCCCGCGCCGATCCATCCCTTCACCAGTCGCGGCTGTATCCACTCCCCGCCGTTCGCGATCGTCGCGTAGACCGAGATCATCTGGAGCGGCGTCACCGATATCCCTTGGCCGTACGCGATCGTCGCGAGGCTCGTGTCGGTCCAGTGCTCGAGCGGGAGCAGCAGACCCGGCGACTCACCGGGGAACCCGACCCCGGTCGCTGTCCCGAGCCCGAACCCCGTCAGGTAGCTCGCCATCTCGGTGGACCCGAGCCGGCGGGCGATCATGACGGCGCCCATGTTGCTCGACTCGGCGATGATGTCCCCGAGCGTCATCTGCTCGACCGGGTGCGGGTGCGAGTCGTGGATCGTGAAGGTGCCGACCTGCATCTGGTCGGGCACGGCGATGCGCTGGTTCAGCGGGAGCGCGTGCTCCTGTACGGCCGCCGCCGCCGTGATGATCTTGTTGACCGACCCCGGCTCGAAGGCGTCGGTAACGGCCTTGTTCCGCCAGGCCGCGGGTCTGGCGGCTGCCGGGTCGTTCGGGTCGAACCACGGGTAGCTGGCCATGGCCAGGATCTCGCCCGTGTGCGGGTCCATCACGATGACGGTCCCACTGCGTGCGTGATTCTGCTGTACGGCCTCCTCGAGCGCTGCCTGCACCTGGTACTGGAAGTCGCGGTCGATCGTGCACACGAGGTCCGAGCCGGGCACCGGCGGGATCTCGACATCGATGCCTCCGGCGATCGGCCTCCCATTCTCGGCCAGTTCCTGGGTGCGCTCACCCGGCTTCCCGGCGAGCAGGCTCTGGTACTGGAGCTCCAGGCCGGAGATCCCGACGCCGTCGATGTCCACGAATCCGACGACCTGAGGCGCGAGGGGACCGGCGGGATAGATGCGCCTCGGGGAGGGCAGGAACCCGATCCCCGGCAGGTGCAGCGCCTCGAGGCGGCCAGCGAGGTCGAGCCCCACCTGACGGGCGAGGTACACGAACGTCGTGTCGGCCGTGAGCTTCGACAGGAGGTCGCGGATCTCGATGCCGAGGAGCGGTGCGATCGCCACGGCCGTGTTCCAGGGGTCCTCGACGTATCGCGGATCCACGTAGATGTCCCGCGCCTCGAGGGAGAGTGCGAGTGGCTCCCGTGAGCGGTCCAAGATCTGGCCGCGCCACGCCGACAGCTTCACCTCGCGCACGCGCTGGTCGAGTGCCTTCGTTTGGAGGGCGCCGGCCTGGCTCACCTGCAGCACGACCAGGCGCATGACGATCGCGCCCAAGCCGAGGGAGATGCAGCAGAACAAGCCGACCAAGCGCCGCATCGGCGGCCGGCTCATGTCACGGCCTCCAGCGCTTCCTTCAGCGTCTCGAGGTCGAGGTCCGCCGCCCCGGCCGGTGCCTCGGTGGAGCCCTTGCTCGGCATGTGGAGGAATCGGATGTCGTCGGGGAGACGCATGCCATGCCGGTGGGCCCACTCGGCGATCCGGCCGGGGGCGGACAGCGTGGCCTGCTCGTGCTGGAGCTGCAGCTGCTCCTGGGAGAGCGTGCCGATCTGACCACGGAGGTCGTCGATGCGGAACGAGCGCTGCGCGAGCAGGGCATTGAGCGAGACCAGACCGAGGACCATCGACCCGATCACGACCGAACACAGGATCAGGAACCCGAGGTGGTGCTTGCGGCGCCGTGGACGGGCAGCCGGACTCCGGCGCGTCCCCGCGGGTGCCGGACGAGGCTGCGGCCCAGGCCTCCTCGCCGGCGCTGGGCGGCGTGTCGGTGCCGGAGACCCGGTCCTCCGAACCGGCCTGACGGTCCCGACCTTCCGCGCCGGAACGCTCACGCGATGTCCCCGGCTCGCTCGACGCGCTCGGCCGTGCGGAGGCGAGCGCTGCGGGCGCGTGGATTGCGTGTGGTCTCGGCGGCACTCGGTCGGAGGGGCTTCTTGGTGAGTACCTCGAGCGATGGCTCGGCGATGAAGAAGCGCTTCACGATGCGGTCCTCGAGCGAGTGGTACGAGATCACGACGACGCGGCCGCCGGGAGCGAGGACGCCCGCCGTCCGAGGCAGGGAAGCGGCGAGTTCCTCGAGCTCCCGGTTGACCGCGATGCGGAGCGCCTGGAACGTGCGGCGCGCGGGGTGGGGGCCGCCCCGGCGCCTTCCGACGGCGCCCGCGACGATGCGAACCAGCTCATCCGTGGTCTCGATCGGCCTCCGCGCCCTTGCACGCGAGATGGCCGCTGCCACCTGCCTGGCTCGCCACTCCTCGCCGTACTCGAACAAGATGCGGGAGAGCTCCTCCTCCGGCGCGCGGTTCACAAGTTCCATCGCGCTTGGGCCCTCGGGGCCCATGCGCATATCGAGCGGTCCGGAGTGCCGATAGCTGAAGCCGCGCTCCGGCCGCTCGAGCTGCATCGAGGAGACGCCCAGGTCGTAAAGGACGCCGTCGACCCGGTTCCCCGCGGGCACGTCCGAGAACCGGGCTTGCATCGGCACGAAACGTGGCCCGAAGCGCGAGAGCCGCTCCTTGGCGAGTTCGATGGCCACGGGGTCGCGATCGATCCCGACGAGCCGTTCGACCCCGGACTCGAGAAGGGCTTCGGCGTGGCCGCCGGCCCCGATCGTCATGTCGACCACGGTTCCCCTTCCCCCGAGGAACCGGACCACTTCCGCGACCATGACCGGTTCATGTCGGGTCTCTCTCACGTTCGAGCCTCATCCGAGGAACCGAATGGCAAGGAGCCCCAGACCGACGTAGGCAGCCATGGCCACCCCCGTGAACGCGAAGAGCGAGAGGCTCTGCCGAACCTCACGCGAGAGCGGACCCCTCATCCCCTGCCTCCCAGCTCCAGCGTCCCTGCCAGGTAGGCGCCGCCGTGCGCCTGCTCGAAACGCTCGTGAGCCTCCCGGTCCCAGATCTCGATCCGGTCGAACACCCCGAGCACGACGGCCTCCTTGCGGATGCCCACCTCGTTCCGCAGCCGCTGCGGGATCAGCAGCCGGCCCTGCGAGTCCAGGTCGACCGCCTCGGCCTTGCCGAAGAACATCCGCGCGTACGCACGCGCCTCGGCGTCGGAGAGGGGGTGGGCGCGGACCTCGCGGGCCCGTTCCTCCCACTCGGCCCTGGGGAAGCAGAAGAGGCACCCGTCCTGCCCGAGCGTGAGGATCGCGCCCTCGGCCAGGACCTCACGGAACCTGGCGGGCAGGCTGATGCGCCCCTTCGGGTCGAGCTGGTAGCTATGCGTGCCGAGCAGTTCGGCCACGCGTCCTCCCCTTCTCCTCCACAGAGCCCCACCTTTATGCCACTGGTGCTCCACCGAGTCAAGGGAAAAGGGTCAAGTTCTGTAAGCGGTTGTCAAAGACAGTCAGGAAGGGTGCTTTCGAGCAGGCCCGGCTCTAGCTCCGAGGCTGCGACAGGTACGGCTCCCACTCCGGCTCGAGCTTGCCGAGCGACAGCCGGAAGCCGTCAGACGGAGCGGATGGCCGTCGTGTCAGGTGCAGGCCGGCGTCCTCGGGGAGACGGTTCTCCTTCTGGGAATTGCAGCGGCGGCATGCAGCGACGACATTCTCCCAACTGTGTTCGCCGCCCTTCGAGCGCGGCACAACGTGATCGAGGTTCTCGGCGGGCGAGCCGCAGTACTGGCAGGTCCCTTCGTCCCGGGCGAAGACCGCCCGGCGCGTCAGCGGCGCCTGCGCCCGGTAGGGGACCTTCACGAAGTACCGGAGGCGGACGACCGACGGAGCCTCGATCTCCAACCGCTCGGCGTGGAAGACCATGCCGTTCGAGACGACCGTCTCGGCCTTGTCCTTCAGGACGAGCACCACCGCCCTCTTCGCAGGAACCACTGCCAGAGGCTGGTGAGACGCGTTGAGTACGAGCGACCGTCCCATCGGTGAAAGTGAACCGAGTATAAGCGGCCGACCCGAAAACTCCGCCGGGGTGCTTGAATCGACCGGATCCCAGGGATGTAATCCCCGGCGGAGGCGGCGGTGAGGCCGTGCCCGAAGGACCAGGACGCCTGAAGTAGCGAAAAAAGGGGCCGCGCGGGGCGTCCAGCTGAAACCCTCGGGCGCGCTACCGCCGCCTTCTGTCTCCTCGGGCATCCACGACCCTCCCTCTGCGCCGGAACCGTGACGAACGCCGGAGCAGCGCTCCGCACACACCTGGGTAAGATGGTTGGACCGGATCCGGAGGGGATCGTGGAGGCCCGGGAGCCCACCGAGCACTGGCAGCGCTTCGCCGAGCGGTTCCGCGCGATCGAGGAGAACGTCGAGCGCGTGGTTCAGGGCAAGCAGCACGAGATCCGCCTCGCCCTGGCCGTTCTCGTGGCGGAGGGGCACGTCCTGATCGAAGACGTCCCTGGCGTAGGCAAGACGATGCTGGCTAAGGCGATCGCCCGCTCCATCGACTGCTCGTTCCGACGGATCCAGTTCACCCCCGACCTGCTCCCCACCGATATCACCGGTGTGAACGTCTTCAGTCAGGAGCGGGGCGACTTCGAGTTCCGGCCGGGGGCGATCTTCGCGAACATCGTGCTGGGCGACGAGATCAACCGCGCGAGTCCCAAGACCCAGTCCGCCCTCCTCGAGTGCATGGAGGAGCGGCAGGTCACGATCGACACCGAGACGTACCAACTCGGCCGGCCGTTCATGGTCATCGCGACACAGAACCCGATCGAGCACGAGGGCACATATCCCCTACCGGAGGCCCAGCTCGACCGGTTCATGATGCGGATCGGCATCGGCTACCCCACGCCTGAGGTGGAGACGGAGATCCTTGCCACGCACGGCGTCCGGTCCACGCTCGGCGACATCGGTCCGGTGACCGACGCCCTCGGAGTGCGGGAGTTGATCGAGCAGGCTCGCGACGTCCACGTCTCACCGTCGATCCGCCGCTACATCGTCGACATCGTCGAGGCCACGCGGAAGCACCCCGACGTGTACCTGGGCGCGAGTCCCCGGGCATCGATCATGCTGCTCCGCGCCGCCCGCGCCATGGCGGCGGCCGACGAGCGCGACTACGTGATCCCCGACGATGTCAAGACGCTCGCGAAGCCGGTGCTCATCCACCGGGTAATCGTGACCGCGGACGCCGTGATGGGCGGTCGCACGTCCGACGTGGTCCTCGATGAAGTGGTCCGCGAGGCCACGGTCCCGGTCAGCGGAAAGGCCTGACCCATGCCCTCGGGCCGCGGCGTAATCGTCTTCGCCGCGGGCATCGGCCTGTGGCTCGCGGCCCGGATCGCCGGCTCCCCCACGCTACACATGGTCGCCGTCGGCGTCGTTGCCCTCCCGTTCGCCGCGGCGCTGTTCGCGCGGTGGAACCACCAGCGCCTCCGCATCCGCCGGCACCTCTCGGACGCCCGTGTCGCGCCGGGGCGCCGCGTGTCCGTCGAGATCGAGGTCGAGAACGACTCGTGGACCTCGACGTCGTTCCTCCTGCTCGAGGACCGCATGCCCGCGGCGCTCGGCCGACCCGCGCGGCTCGTGGTGGGCGGCATCCCACCGAGGGGCAAGCAGCAAGCCTCCTACTCGCTCGTGGCGCACTCGCGCGGGCGCTATGCGCTGGGACCGCTCACCGTCGACGTCTCCGACCCGTTCGCGCTCACCCGGATGCGGCTCGAGTTCGCTGCGCGCGACGACCTCGTGGTCACGCCGGAGGTCGAGACGCTCGAGGGCGGGCCAGCCTCACCCTTCGGCGTAGCGAGTGGCTTGTCGCTCGCGAAACACGTGTTCCGCACCGCCGACGAGTTCTACACCATGCGTCCCTACCATGAGGGCGACGACCTGCGCCGGATCCACTGGCGGAGCGTGGCGCGCACGGGGGAGCTCATGATCCGCCAGGACGAGTCGACCCGGCGCGCCACGTCAGTGCTGTTCCTCGATACCCGGGAGTCGGCGCTCGGGCGCATCCATTCGCCCGCCTTCGAGAAGGCCGTATCGGTCGCGGCATCGGTCGGCGTGCTCCTCGCCCGGCACGGGTTCTCGCTACGCCTGGCAACGACCCAGGTCCCGCCGACCCCTGCTACCGAGGAGCAGCTGCTCGAGGCGCTCGCCGGGGTGAGTCACAGCACGGCCCGGTCATTGTCCACCGGGCTCACGCCCCTGCGGATGGCGGCCGCCGCCGACGCGACCCTCATCGCCGTGACGTCGGTCCCGCGCCCGACGGAGCTCACCACGCTGACCCGTGCCGGTGCCGTGTTCGGGCCGAAGCTCGCGATCCTCGTCTACCCCATGGACCCCGATGCCCTGCCGCGCTCACATGCGGCCGAGCTGGCGGACCGGGCGTCCGTGGCCCGCCTGACCCTGTCCCGTTCAGGGTGGGAGGTCCTGCTCCTCCCGCCCTCCGGAAGGTTGCGCGACGTATGGCACGTGACTCGGAACACCAAGCTCGCGGTCAGCGGCTCGTCGCGGTAGCGGCCGTCGGGCTGCTCGCCGTTGTCACCGCGCTGGCCTTCGGCCGCGTGTTCACGGGCCAGACCCCGACGCTGAAGCTCCTCGCGACCGCACTCCTATCGCTCGCCGTCGCGGCACTGTTGGAGCGCCGTGGCTTGCTGCTCGCGACGATCGTGAGCGCGGTGATCCTGCTCGTCGCGGTCGGCTGGTTGGTGTTCCCGCAGACGCTCTGGTACGGGCTCCCCACGAAGGAGACGCTCGTCACGATCGGACGTGCTCTGGAGAAGGTCGGCGAGCAGGCCCGCGTCCAGGTTGCACCAACGTCGCCGCTGGCACCCCTCGTACTAGCGGCCGTCACAGCCGTGTGGACGGCGACGTTCTCGGTCCACGCGCTCGCGCTCCGCGCCGGCAGCCCGCTCCTCGCGCTCCTGCCACCGGCGGCGCTGGTCGGCTTCGCCGACACCGTGCTCGGGGACGGCGCGCGGCCCTTCTACGCCGTCACATTCCTCCTGGCGACACTCGCCGTCGTCTTCGTGGACGGCCTACGCCGGATCCGCCGGTGGGGGCCTGTGTGGGCATGGCAAGGCAGGACCCGACGGCTGGCCGTCTCCACTGCCCGCGGCGCGCAGCGCGTGGCCGTCTGCGCCGTCGCCGTCGCCGCAGTCGTCCCGGGCATCCTTCCCGGGTTCCGGTCGCAAGCCCTGGTCGACTTCTCGACCTCGAGCTCGGAGGTCGTTGACCTCGACCCGTTCGTCTCGATCAAGGCGCAACTCGATCTGAAGGAACCCGTCGATCTCTTCCGGGTGACGTCGGTAGATCCGGCGACCGGCCAGGCGGTCCCCATGTACTGGCGGCTGTACGCGCTCGACGGGTTCAACGGGACCGACTGGACCAACTCCGACCCCGAAGGAACCAAGGGACAGCTCCTCTCCACGCCGGCGAGCTTCGCGATCCCAGCACTCGTCGAGGCCGCGCCGATGGTCGAGCAGCACTACCACATGCTGGTCGATCTGAACGACCCGTGGCTCCCGATGGCCTACCCTCCGGCGACCGTGCAGCACCCCGACGGCACGGTTCGCTACAACGCCGACGTAGCCGCCGTCATGGCGCCCGACGGCTGGCAAGCCGGGGACGAGTACCTCGTCTCGTCGCGCCTCGTCGCCCCGACCCCGGACCAGCTGAACCATGTGACGCAGGAGCAGATGCTGTCGGCCCCCTGGTACCTCAAGGACACGTTCCTCCCCGACGACGTGCCTCAGGCGGTTCACGACCTCGCGGTCACCCTGACGCGCGACGCCACGACCCCCTACGAGAAGGTCTACGCGATCCAGCGGTACCTCACCTCGGGAAACGGCTTCGTCTACGCGACCGATGCGGGCACGCGCTCCGACACGAACGCCCTCGTCGACTTCCTGACGGTCTCCAAACGCGGGTTCTGTCAGCAGTTCGCAACGGCTATGACAGTGCTGGTGCGAGAGCTCGGCATCCCGGCCCGTGTCGCGGTCGGTTTCCGGACGGGGGCCCGAGACGGCGACACCTTCACCGTGAGCAGCCGCGATGCCCACAGCTGGGTCGAGGTCTACTTCCCCATGGGGTGGCTGTCCTTCGAACCGACGCCGTCACGCCCCAGCCCGCTTGAGTACGTGCCGGGCTCCTACCTCCACCCCGATGCCGGCGCGAGCTGCCCCCACGGGACGAAGGGGTGCCACACGGGCGGGAAGAAGACCAGAGGGAACCCGAGTGGGGTCGCGCTCCGGCGTCACATCGCCATGCGCGAAAGGGCCCGCTGGGGCGGCGGTCCGATCCCCGAGATCCAGCCGGTGGACACCGGCTATCACGTGCCGTACCGGCTGCTGCTGCTGGCGCTGCTCGTGCTCGCCGTGGCCTTCCTCGTGCTCGCGCCGATCGCAAAGGCCCTCTGGCGCCGTCGGATGCTCCACCGAGCCCGGGAGCCGCGAGATCTCGTGCTCGCAACCTATCGCATGTTCGACGGTGGAGCCGCCGACCTCGGGCTCGGACGAGCCCACGGCGAGACCCTAGCCGAGCACCGCGACCGACTCGCGCGCACGGTCCACTTCTCGGACGGCCACCTGCACCGCCTGACCGCCGCGACGACCAGGGCCGCGTACTCGGATCGCCCGGTCTCCGAGGACGAGGCCCGGGAGACCGGACGAGCGGCCAGGAGCGCGCTCCACGACATGCGGAGGGAAGCGGGGCTGGTCCGAAGGGTCGCCGGGTTCTACCGGTTGGGCGTGTAGCGGGGCCGGCCGGGCTCAGCTGCCGGTCTGAGCGTGCACCGCGGCCTCCCGGAGCGCCCGGACGAACCTGTCACGGTCCTCACGGAACTGGCCGACCTTCGCGTCGACCCCGGTCGCGATCTCGTCGATCGCGACGAAGAAGGCGAGCTGCCCGTCGCGGAGGGCGTCGAGGATCTCGTCGTTCCTCCGGGCGATCTTGAAGATGGAGACGCCGTCGGTGATGAGCTTCACCTCCGACAGGTGCCGATCGAGGGCCGCCCTCCTGTTGAGGTAGTCCCACGCTCGACGGACACGCTGCAAGGACATGCCGCCGTCGAGGAGGGACTTCACCACCTTGAGCGCGACGAGGTCGCGGAACGAGTACAGGCGGGGAACGCCGGAACGGCCGCCGGTGCCCTGCACCGACGGTTCCACCAGCCCGATCTCATCCCAGTATCGGAGCTGGCGCGGTGTGCAGTCGGTGAACTTCGTTGCCTGATGAGCGGTGAACCCCTCCATAGGACGCGCGCCCTCCGACGACTCCTCACTCACCCGCAAACGCGGGCGGCCCGTCGGCGCATCGAGGGAAGGCTCGACGTACTGACGGTCACGCCCCCTGGGGAAGGTGCGCTAGTTCTATCGCGCATCTAGGTTCGCTGGCAAGCGCGCAGCACGATCGCGTCGGAAGTTCGGCCGTTCGTGGAGCGTTCCGCCGTTCGGCCGATGGACGGACTACTGCGCGGGAGGTTCGGATGTTCCGCCGAAGCGTCCGGAGAGCCGCGCGAGGATGGCGGCAACCGAGAAACGGCCCGACTCCTGGAGCGCGCGGAGCTGGTCCTTGCCGAGCTGCTTCAGGTACCGGTAGACGAGGAGCGCCGAGACGAGCATCACGCCGAAGCCGAGGGCGGCGACCCACAGCGACACCGGGAAGAGCATCAGCATCACGAAGCCGGCAAGGAACGCGAGCGACGTCCAGCGGATTCGCCGGGCGAGGTGCGTGTAGAGCGAGGTCCGACTGACCGCCTCGGCCAGGCGCGGGTCCTCCTCAGCCAGGCGTTGCTCGATATCTTCGAGGATGCGCTGCTCGTGCTCCGAAAGGGGCATCGACTCCTGCCTCTGCAGACCGGCAAACCCATTATAGGAACGAGGGTTCATCCGGGAAGAGGGTTGTTCGGGCCACACGGGTCCGGGGCCTGGGCCGGACGGGCCGTTCAGCGCTCGCGACCCCGGTCGAGCAGCGCGGCCGGCTTCGCGGCGCCGCGGCCGAAGCGTCGCTCGACGCGATCCACCGCTCGCTCGACGTCGCCCCACCGCTCACCCCGGATCAGGGCGAGCTGCTCTTCCGCCGCCGGCACGAGACCCGTGGCCTGCACGCCGAGCAGTCGGACACGCCGTCGAGCCCCGGGCAGGCCCCGGTAGAGCTCGCGGGCCACGTGGTAGATGTCGGCCGCCACGTCGGTGGGAGCCGACAGGGTCCGGGAGCGCGTGAGCGTGGTGAAGTTGGCCAGGCGGACCTTCAGGACCACGGTCCGCGCGCCATAGCCGTCTTCCCGCAGGCGCGTGCCCACCCGCTGCGAGAGCGCAAGTATCTCGCGCAACAGGTCCTCCTCGGCGTCGAGATCGGTCGTGAACGTCTCCTCGTGGGAGATGGACTTGGGCGGCTCGTAGGGCACGACCGGGCGCTCGTCGATCCCCCGCGCGAGGTCGTGGAGGTCTCGCGCGTGCTGCTCCCCCAGCAGGCTTCCCAGGATCACAGGCGGCGTGCGGGCGAGGTCGCCGACCGACCTGATGGCGAGGCGTGAGAGTGTCTCGACGGTCTTCTCGCCCACACCCCAGAGCGCCCGGGAGGGCAGGGGGTCGAGGAACGCCTCGACCTCGCCGACACGGACGAGGACGAGCCCGTCCGGCTTCGCCTGCTTCGAGGCGAGCTTCGCGATGAGCTTGTTGGGGCCGACGCCGACCGAGCAGCGCACGCCGACCTCGGCCGCGACTTCGCGTCGGATCTTCGCTGCGACGTCGAGCGGCTGCCCGAACAGCAGCATGGCGCCGGAGACGTCGAGGAAGGCCTCATCGAGAGCGATCGGCTCGACGAGGGGGGTGACGGCGAGCAGGATCTCGCGGAAACGGTTCGAGTGGGCCTTGTAGGCCTCGAAGTCAGGCGGCAGGAACACGGCGTCGGGGCACAGGCGCCTCGCCCGAACGGCCGGCATGGCGTTGTGGACGCCGTGGGCTCGGGCCTCGTAGGAGGCCGACACGACGACGCCGCGGGACCCGGCGCCCCCGACGACCACCGGCTTGCCGACGAGCGACGGATCCTTCAGAACCTCGACGGAAGCGTAGAACGCGTCGAGGTCGGCGTGGAGGATGGGCTCAGCGGCTCGGCTCATCCCCGGCCGTCACCCTCGCACGCAGACGGATCGCAGCGCGGAACCCAACGGCACCGGTCAGGATCACGAGGATCCCGGCACCGCAGAGCGTCGGCCGGATGACCACGAGCGAGCCGAGCGCGATGATCACGACGGACGACACTATGCCCGTCATCTCCTGGAGCGAGCCGAAGATGCTCGTGACCCTCCCCCGCTGCTCCTCGCCGGCGGTCCGCTGGATCAGCGCGAGGGCCGGCGCGAAGATGAACGAGAATCCCGCGCCCATCAGCCCCTCGCCGAGGAAGGCGACCGGGTAGCTCACGATCGCTGAGAAAAGCAGCAGCCCGATGCCGACCGTCGTCACCCCTCCGGCCACGAGCAGCAGCTCCCGGCCGGCGCTCCGCCTGATCCGCGACACAGCGATCGCTCCGAGCATCGCGCCGAGCCCATGTATGAACCAGAGGAACGAGACCGCACTCTCGCCCTGGTGGAGGACCTGCTTGATGAAGATCGGCTCCAGCACGAGGAACGTCGTGACCATGAGCCAAGCCACGCACCCGACGATGACCAGCAGCCGGATCTCGGGGACCCGTCGCGCCGTGCGCAGACCCTCGCCGAGGTCCCTGAGCGAGACGGCCGGGCGCTCCCCGCCCTGGCGAACGTCGGGGACCACGAGGTTGAACCCGATCGAGACGACGCTCGCGAGCGTCGCGACCGCGTAGACGGTCCTCACCCCCACCGCCTGAGTGATGAACCCGCCGGCCAGGGTTCCGACCATGAGCGAGAGCTGGTTGGCCGCCGAGATCATCCCGTTCGCCTGGACGAGCCGATGTACGTCGACGAGTAGGCCGGTGAGGGACGAGCGGGCGGGCTCGATCGTCGCGAAAGCGACGCCGACGAGGGCCGTCGAGACGTAGAGCGAGGCAAGCGAGTCGGCCGCCCACGCGACCGGGACGGCGGCGACGAGCGCGAGGTAGCCGCTGAGGTTCATCCACTTCGGGCTCCAGCGGTCGACCAGCACGCCCTGGAACGGGATGAACACGGCGTAGGGCGCCGATATCGACAGGCCGAGCACGGCCATCTCTGAGGAGCTCGCGTGGAACTCGAAGGTGGCCTGGGCGAACACGGCGGCGAGGAACCCCCAGAAGGCGAGGCCGGCGGCGGCCACGCCGAGTACGAGCCATAGGAACGGACGGATCGTGAGGACGTGGGGTGGGAGCGTGCCGCCGTGCGGGATCGTGGGCCCAAGTAGGGTGTCCTCGACGAGTCCCGGTTGGTCCAGACCACCCGTTCGCTCGTCCAATGTGCCCCCTCGCGCGCTGGGTGCTCACCATCCGGCGGAACCTCCGCTCGCGTGCCACAGCTTCCTCGGCGGCGGCCCGGAGGAGGGGCCGTGGGCGACCAGCGCCTGCTCGAGCCGGCCCTCCCGGCGGGCCCGCTGGAGCGCGGTGAGGTCCCAGACATCCTCCGCGATGATACCGACGCCTCTCACTCCGGTGCGACGGAGCTTGCCCCACACCGCGAGCACGAACGAGTGGAAGACGGTCTTCGCGACCTTCGGCTGGACCCTCTCGAAGACCGTGACGTCGACCGGGCCGGTCGCGTCGTCGAGCGTGAGGAAGATGATCCGCTGGCCGCTGCGGATCGCCGGGGTCTGCGAGGCCACCTTCACGCCGGCGACCATCACCCACTCGTCGGCGCGGTACCTGTACAGGTCCTTCGAGCGGACGACGCCGAGGTCGGCGAGCAGCGGCTCGAAGAACGAGACCAGGTGCCGCGACGCGTCCAGGCCCACGACCTCGAGCTCGGCCCGTACCCTCTCCGCGTCGGTGTACTCGGGGAGTCTCTGGTGGCCGGTCCGCGCTCCGGCTTCTCGCTGCGCTTCCGGCGCGGCGTCGTACAGGGCAAGCGCGAGTTGGGCGCCCTCGCGCTGAGGGTCGGTGGTCATGGCTTCGTAGAGACGATCGCGCCGTGTGCCACCGCCGATCGAGTCGAACGCACCCGCGTGCGCGAGCGCCTCTACCACCGGTCGCGAGACACCGGTTCGCCGGAGGAAGTCACCGACGTCGCGGAAGGGTCGGTCGGCGCGCGCGATGAGGACCGAGCGGATCTCGGCGTCGGAGATCCCGTGCACGTCCTTCAACGCCAGCCTGATGCCGTAGCCCAGCGACGCGGTCGGAGCGTTGGAGCTGTGGTCGGGGGCGGGGCCGTGGCGGAGCGGGGTCTTCGGCGATCGGCGCGCGGGGAGGGAGCCTCGCCCGAGCGTCGTCGGCTCAGTCGCAGCGAGGGCGAGGGCCCCCGACCTCAGCGCGAGACGTTCGACGACGTAGTCGGGTTCGGAGAGGTTCACGTCGAGCGGGAGGATCTCGATGCCGTGCCCGCGGGCGTCCTCGAGGATCAGCCGCCGCGGGTACATGCCGGGGTCGTGGGTGAGTACGCCGGCGAGGAACTGCGCCGGGTAGTGCGTCTTTAACCACGCCGACTGGTACGTCGGTACGGCGAAGGCGGCGGCGTGCGCCTTGCAGAACCCGAAGCTCGCGAACTGGGACACGTCGTCCCAGGTCCGTTCGGCGACATCGTCGGGGACCCCACGGGCCCTCGCTCGCCGGAGGAAGTCCTCCCTGAGCGACGGGAGCAGCGCCTCGTCATCGAGATGGCGGCGGACGTGGTCGGCATACGAAAGGTCGTAGTCGGCGATCGCGGCGAGCGTCCGCATGACCTGCTCGTGATAGACGATCACGCCGAAGGTCTCGCGGAGCGCCGGCCGGAGCGAGGGATGCGCGTAGATCGGCCGTTCCATCCCGTGGCGCCGGTTCAGGTACGGGCGGATCATGTCGGACTTCACCGGCCCGGGCCTGAACAGCGAGATGTCGACGATCAGGTCCTCCCACCGTGTCGGCTGGAGCTTCTGGAGGAGCTCGCGCTGGCCGGGTGACTCGATCTGGAAGCAGCCGAGAGTGTCGGAGGCGCGGATGAGCTCGAATGTCGGCTCGTCGTCCTTCGGGATCTCGTCGAGGTCGACCTTCACGTGCTCGGTGCGCGCGATCTCGTCGAGCGCGTGGCGCATCGCCGAGAGCATCCGTACGCCGAGCACGTCGAGCTTCAGGTACCCGAGCAGTTCTACGTCGTCCTTGTCGGCCTGGATCATCCGGTAACCCTGGAACGAGCGCTCGAGCGGCACGCGGTCCACGAGGTCGTCGTTCGACAGCACGATGCCCGACGGGTGGAGCGCGAGGTGCCGTGGGAAACCGTCGAGGCGCTCGGCCACGCGGAACAGCAGCTCGAGCTGCCCGGCGTTCAGGTTCGAGCCGGCGAGCTCGGGCAAGCGTTCGATCGCGACGCGGAGGTCGTCGGCGCCGATGTGGGGGAACGCTTTCGCGACGGTGTCCACCTCCGGCTCGGGCAGACCGAGGGCCTTGCCTACCTCGCGGACGGCGGCACGGGCGCGGTAGGTGTCGACCATCGCGACGCACGCGGTGCGCTCGTCGCCGTAGCGTGAGAGCACCATGTCGTAGACGTCCTCGCGCCGCGCGGACTCGACGTCGATGTCGATGTCGGGGAGCTCGTCGCGGAGCGGGTTCAGGAACCGTTCGAACACGAGATCGTGCCGGACGGCGTCGACGTCGGAGATGCCGGTCACGTAGCAGACGAGCGACCCGGCCGCGCTGCCGCGGCACGCGCAGCGGATGCCCATCGCCCTGATGTCGGCGACGATGTCTGCGACGGTCAGGAAGTACGCCGAGTACCCGAGCTTGTGGATCATCGCGAGCTCGTGGTCCAGCCGGTCGTGGACCGCGCGCGTCGGCTCCATCCCGTGACGGTCGATGCCGCGCCAGCACCGCTCGGCGAGGACGCTCGACGCGCTCCGTCCCGGAGGCGTCGGGAACTCGGGGAAGTGCACCCGCTTGAGGCCGAGGTCGAACGTGCACGACTCGGCGATCTCGAGCGTGGCGTCGCAGAGGTCGGGCCGCTCGGTGAAGAGCCGGCGCATCTCGCGCGCGGATTTCAGGTAGCCCTCGGCGTTCGTGCGCGAGATGTGGTGCGAGGCGATCGGCACGATCTCGCGCATGCACTCGAGCGCGTCGGCGAGGAACGCGTCCTCCGGCGCGAGGTAGCGCACCGGGTTCGTCGCGACGGCGCGCATCCCGGCGCGCTCGGCCAAGCGGAGCAGCGCACGTATCTCGGCGGTGGAGTCCTGCTCGAGGCGATGCTGGACGGCGACGAACAGCCAGTCGCCGAAGGCGTCCTTGAACGGGAGGATCGCGCGGTGCGCGGCACCGAGCCGGCCCCTCGCCGCGTGCGCTGCTGGTGGCGAGGACGGCCCGAGGAGGCAGACGAGTCCGCTGGGGTGCGCGCATATCTGCTCGGGCGTGAGCGAGGGATCCCCGCGCCCCCCCGTCATGTGCGCGTCGGTGATAAGCCGACAGAGGTTCGCGTACCCGCGCTCGTCCTGCGCGAGCAGGATCACGTGATGGTCGGTCGGGCCCGCGCCCTCGCTGCGGCTGAGCCGACGACGCTCGGGTGAGGCCCTCCCTCCCATCGCACCTCGGGTCGTCAGCGTGGCGCCGAGGATCGGCTGCACGCCGCTCCGCTCACAGGCCGAGACAAACCGGGCGGCGCCGTACAGCCCGTCGCGGTCGGTGAGCGCCACGGCCGGCATACCGAGTTCGGCAGCCCGGCGCGCGAGGTTCTCGGGCGAGAACGCCCCGTCCTTCAGGGAGAAGAAGGACCGGACATCGAGGTGCACGAACCTCGAGGAAGCGAACATATGTTCGATTCTAGACTCACCCCTGTCCCCCCGTCCAGATGGTCATGTCAGCGGCACATACCGCGTAGATTCCCTCACGTGACCGCAAACTACGAAGAGCGGTGTGTTGTGCTCGATGCCATGGGCGTGATCTACCGCGAGGGAGACGACATTCGCGACCTGCTCGTGCCGTACCTGCGAGCGAAGGGGTGCCACCTCGACGAGACGCGGATCCGGGAGCTGTACCTCGCGTGCAGCCTGGGCCAGATCTCATCCGAGAACCTCTGGCGGTCGGCGGGCGTCGGCCGACTTGCATCCGATGAGGAGTACTGCGAGGGGCATCGACTCAACGATCAGGTCACCGATCTGCTCCGCGAACTCCAGGCCCGCGGGATACGTACGGCGTGCCTGAGCAACGATGTCTCGGAGTGGTCCAGGCTACTTCGAAAGCGGTTCGGCCTTGAGAGCCTCATCCCCACCTGGGTGATCAGCGGAGACGTCAGCATCCGAAAGCCCGCTCCAGAGATCTACCAGGTGCTTCTCGCCGAGCTGGGTTGCGCAGGTCCGACTGTCGTTCTTGTGGACGACAGCGTGAGGAATCTCGACGCAGCCGCCACCCTCGGGATAGAGACGATCTTGTTCACGCCCGTCCGATCCGACGAATGTGACCACGCCCAAGTGTCTTCGATGGAACAGCTCAGCGCGGTGCTGCTCGGGTCGGCTTCGTGACGTGATCCGTCAGAGGCCCACCTCCACGGCGCGGACAATACCCCGGGTTCTCCTAGAGGGCTTCGGCACGCTTCACGAGGTCGCGGGCGATCACGACGCGCTGGATCTCGGTGGTGCCGTCCACAACCTGGAGCATCTTCGCGAGGTCGATGAACCGCGCGAGTGGGTAGTCGTGGAGCCATCCGTAAGCGCCGAGCACCTCGCTCGATGTGATCGCGGCCTTCAGCGCCGCGTCCGGGCAGAAGCGCTTCGCGTGCGCGACGGCGACCGAGCCCTCGGGCGTGCCGAGCCGCTCCGCCGCGGCGCGCGTGAGCAGTCGTCCGGCCACGAGATCGGTTTCCGCGTCCGCGAGTGCCCACTGGATACCCTGGTGGTCGATCACCCGCTTCCCGAACACCTGCCGGTCGCGCCCGTACCGGAGTGCCCCGTCTAGCGCCTCGGCGTGCAGGCCGTTCGCGATCGCCGCGACGTCGCAGCGCCCGACGTCGATCGCGCCGAGCGCCGCTCGCAGACCCTGGCCCGGCGGTGCGAGCAACGTCGCCGGTGCGTCCTCGAGCGTCATCTCGCCGATCGGGATGAAGTGGGCGCACGACTTCCGATAGATTATCGGGAACGACACGCCGCCACCCTCGCGTTCGACCGCGAGCATCGCGATGTCCTTGTGGCCGGGTTCGTCCGAGGTCTTGCACACGATGAGGAACAGATCGGCCTCGCCGGCGAGCGAAACCCAGGCCTTGCGACCGCTCACGCGCCAGCCGTCCGGGGCTGGCGTGGCCTTCGTCGTGATGGTTGTCGCGTCGGAGCCGGTGTGCGGCTCCGTGAGCGAGAACCCGCCCAGCGCCTCGCCCGAGACCAACCTCGCGCCCCAGCGCTCGCGGAGCTCGTCCCCGCCGGCGCGTGTGACCGCGGCCGCGACCGCGTTGTGCATCGACATCGAGAAGGCGAGCGCGGCGTCCCCCCGGCCGAGCTCCTCGAAGACCCGCATCCCCTCGGGATAGGACAGGTCGAGCCCGCCGTACTCCTTCGGCGAGAACAGCCCCGTGAGACCCGAGCCGCGGACGGCCTCGCGCGGGTACCGCGCATCCCGCTCCCAGCCGTCGAGCGCGGGCTTCACCTGTTCGCGGACGAACCGCGCGGCCTGGGAGACGGGATCCATGAGCCGATGATATGCCCCGGCCGGGAGACATCAGTCCCAGAGCCGTTCGAGGTGCCACCGGCCGGCGAGCCGGTCGTGATACAGGTCCCAGACGGCGCCGCCCCGGGCCTCGATCCGCCAGTACTCGCGGTCGCGGCCGTCGGTCCACCATCGGCCCTCGACCCGCCACCGACCGATCACGTCGGCCACCTCGTAGCGGCGTCCCCTCCACGTGAAGACCGCCGGGAGTCCGGCGTCCTGCTCGACCCGGACCTCGACTTCTTCGTCGTACCGCTTCGACATCGTCGCCTGCCCTCGGTCGACCACCTCCCCCTCGGGAATCGAACATATGTTCGAGGGGGACGCCGACTGTACCCCCGAGGTCTGACACCGGTCAAGCCGGGGCGTTCCTGCAGGTCATAGGGCCCGTTCGCGGTTGTCGAACCCGGAGTGGAAGCCTGGAAGGCCCACGGCGGCATCGTGCACGGCGTCCGCGGTCGGTATCGTCTCCAACCGTGAGGAGGATCGGATGAGTGGCTCGGAGGACGCGGCCGGAGGCGAGCTGCTCGTCGCCGTCGTCCCGAACTTCAGCGAGGGACGGCGTGAGGACGTCATGGACGCGATCTGCGCGGCCCTCGAGGTGCCGGGTGCACACCTCGTCTACCGCCAGGCCGACCCCGAGCACAACCGGCTCGACACCACCGTCATCGGTAGCCCCGACGCCATCTGTCGCAGCGCGCTCTGCGGCGCCGCGAAGGCGATCGAGCTGATCGACATGGACGAGCACCGTGGCTCCCACCCACGGATGGGTGCGGCCGACGTGATCCCGTTCGTGCCGCTTCGCGGGATCACGATGGACGGGTGCATCGCGCTCGCCCGCGACTTCGCCCGCGAGCTCGCACAGACGCTGCACTTACCCGTCTACTGCTACGACCGCGCCGCGTTCATCGAGGAGCGCCGCAGCCTCGCCGAGGTCCGCAAGGGTGAGTACGAGGGGCTGAGGGCCGACGTCGCACGGGGCGAGCGCCTCCCCGACTTCGGGCCGCACGAGATCGGCAAGGCCGGCGCTACAGCGGTCGGTGCGCGCAAGCCGCTCGTCGCGTTCAACATGTACCTCTCTGGTGAGGACCAGCAACCCGCGAAGGACATCGCGAGAGCCGTGCGTGAGTCCTCCGGCGGGCTCCCCGCCCTGCGCGCGATCGGCTTTGCCGTCCCGGAACGGAGGTGCGTGACGGTCTCGATGAACCTCATCGACCATGGAGTCACGGGGCTCCGGGCCGCCTTCGACGCGGTGAGGGCCGAGGCCGAGCGGCGCGGCATGCAGGTGCTGGGAAGCGAGATCGTCGGTCTCGTCCCTCAGGCCGCGATCGCCGACGACGACATCACCTATCTCCGACTGGAGGGATTCGATGCGGACGCACAGATCCTGGAGCGGCTCGTGAACGCCTCGGGCGGAACGGACGGCATCCGCGCGCAGACAGTCAAGCGGTTCCTGGAAGCTCTCGCCTCCGACTCCCCCACACCCGGCGGCGGTGCCGTGGCGGCGGTGGCCGGAGCGACCGGAGCGGCGCTCATCGCCATGGTCTGCCGCCTCACGATCGACAAGAAGGGGTACGAGGAGGTGTGGGAGCGCTGCCGCGCGATCCGCCCCGAGGCCGATGAGGTGCGTGGCGCGTTCCTCGAACTCGCCGACCGCGACGCGAGTGCCTTCGACGAGGTGATGGCCGCGTTCAAGCTGCCCAAGGCGACCTACGAAGAGAAGGCCGCGCGCTCGGCCGCGATCCAGCGCGGCTACGAGACCGCCGCTGCGGTTCCGCTCGAGATCGCGCAGCGGGCCGTCGCGCTGATGCGCCTCGCCCGTGAGGCGACCGAGATCGGCAACGTGAACGCCGCCTCCGACGGCGCTTCGGCCGCTCAGATGCTGTTCGCGGCGACGAGGTGCGCGATCCTCAACGTCGAGATCAACGCCGCTGCGCTCAAGGACCAGACCAAGGTCGCGGCGCTGGGCGGAGAGGTAGACGTGCTGCGCGAGAGGGCCGCGGAGCTCCTGGCCGCCGCGGATCACGCCTTCGCCGCGCGTGTGCGTTGAGCGGTCCGACCCTGCGCAGGTGGCGGCCCGGCGAGACGGTGCTCCTCCGCGAGGTCTGGTGCGGCCGCATCTGGACGGCGCGCCCAGCGATCACGGTCCGCGATGATGACGACGTCGCGACGTTCTGCGTCCTGCCCGGGACGCGCTGGAAGGCGCCGATGCGCCGCAACGGCACGCCGCTCCGCCTCCCCGAGGACGACTGGCGCCTCGCCGACCGTCTGTGGGCGAGCCACCGGATCCTGTCGTTCGCGTGGCCGGACGTCGCCCACGCCGTGCTGCTGTTCTGGGAGCACGGGACCGGCGAGTTCGAGGGCTGGTACGTGAACCTCCAGACGCCCTTGCGGCGCACAGCAGTCGGGTTCGACTACACGGATCACGCGCTCGACGCGGTCATCACCCCTGATCGGTCGTCGTGGTCGTGGAAGGACGAGGACGAGCTCGAGGAGGCCGTCGCGCGCGGCATCTTCACACCTGGGGAGGCGAGCATGTTCCGCGCGGAGGGCGAGCGCGCGGTGCGGCGTGTGCTCGACCGTGAGCCCCCGTTCGACGAGCCGTGGGAGGAGTGGCGGCCGGATCCCGCGTGGCGGGTGCCGACCTTCCCGATCGGCTGGAACAACCTCTAGGCGAGTTCGGGCAGCACCCGTTCCACGAACTCGTCGAGGCGCGCACGGCCTTCGCGCGGCCACTCGATTACGAGATAGCCAACGCCGGCCTCGCGCATCCACGCGTACGAGCGCTTGACCTCGTCCCACGGCTCGGAGATCGACAGGTCCGACGCCCGCAGGATCCACGCCGGGTCGCGGCCGGCCTGCTCGGCGGCACGCTCGACGATTGCCGAGAGATCCGCGTACCCCTCCGGCGCGTCGGCCCCTCCGTGCCACACGTCGGCCTGTCGCCCGGCGATCGGCAGCAGCATCCTCTTGCCGGTGCCGCCGATCCAGATCGGCGGGTGCGGCTGCTGGACGGGCTTCGGCCGGTACAGCGCGTCCTGGAGTCGGAAGTGCTTCCCCTCGAACGCCACGCGCTCGCCGGTCATCAGGAGGCGCATAACCTGCACGCCCTCCTCGAGGCGCTCCATCCGCTCGGCGATCGGCGGGAACGGGATGCCGAGCTCCGTGTGCTCCTCGACGTTCCATGCGGCGCCGACCGCGAGCTCGACGCGGCCGCCGCTCACGTGGTCGACCGTCACGACCTCGGTCGCGAGCACGGCCGGGTGGCGGTGCGTCATGCCGGTCACGAGCGTCCCGAGCCGGATCCGCGACGTCGCCGCCCCGAGCGCCGCGAGCAGCGTCCAGCCCTCGAGGCACGGCCCATCGGGGTCGCCGTCCAGAGTGCTGAAGTGATCGAACACCCACGCGCCGTCGAACCCCGCCTGCTCGGCGAACCGGACACGGGCGAGGATCTCGTCCCACGTGAGCTGGTGCTGAGCAACGTCGAGCCCGAACCGCATGACCCTTCCTCCCGGGTTGTCGCAGGTGCTCCCGTGCGGGAGTGTATGCGCGCATGGACGCCCCCGACCTCTCGCCGCTCCGCGCCCGGTTCCCGGGACTCTCGCGCACGATGGATGGATGCCCGTGCGTCTTCGCTGACTCCCCCGGCGGGTCGCAGGTCTCCGACTCCGTGATCGAGGCGACCGTGGCGTACCTGCGGACGAGCAACGCGAACACCCACGGCGCGTTCGCGACCAGCGAGGAGACCGACGCTCTCGTCGCCCGTGCCCGTCACGCAGGCGCGGCGTTCACCGGCGCCGATCCCGACGAGGTCGTCTTCGGCCCGAACGCGACGACGCTCCTCTTCCACATCTCGCGTTCGATCGCTCGCACGCTCGACCCCGGCGACGAGGTCGTCGTCACGGTGCTCGACCACGACGCGAACATCACGCCGTGGACGATGGCCGCCGAGGACGCCGGGGCGATCGTGCGGATGATCGACATCCACGATGAGGACGTGACCCTCGACCTTGCCTCGTTCGACGCCGCGCTCGGCCCGCGAACGCGCGTCGTTGCCTTCACGCTCGCGTCCAACGCCGTCGGGACGGTCACGCCGGCCGCCGACCTCGTGCGACGCGTGCGCGAGCGAGCGCCCGGCGCGATCGTCTGCGTCGACGCCGTCCACGCGGCGCAGCACCGGCCGCTCGACCTCCATGGTCTGGGGGCCGACGTGCTTGCGTGCTCGCCGTACAAGTTCTTCGGACCGCATCTCGGGATGCTCTCGGTGCGGCGCGATCTGCTCTCGACCCTGATGCCGTACAAGGTGCGCCCTGCCGAGGACTACGTGCCCGACCGTTGGGAGACCGGCACGAAGGATCACGAGGCCCTCGCCGGCCTCGTCGCCGCCGTCGAGTACCTCGCCGGGATCGGTCAGGACTACGGTGTCCCGACCGGGCCGACGCTCCGCGAGCGCGTCGTCGCCGGCATGGAGGTGATCCGCGCGTACGAGTGCACGCTCTCGGTTCGGTTCATCGAGGGTGCCGCGCGCATACCGGGGCTCCGCCTCTACGGCATCGCGGACGCCGCGCGCTTCGGCGAGCGCACCCCGACGTTCGCCGTCCGGGCCGGCGGCCGGCACCCACTCGAGACCGCGAAGGCGCTCGGCGAGCGCGGCATCTTCGTGTGGGACGGGCACTACTACGCACTCGCGCTGATGGAACGCCTCGGTCTGCAGGACACCGGAGGCGCCGTGCGCGTCGGCTTCTGCCACTACAACACGGGCGACGAGGTCGATCGGGTCCTCGAGGATCTCGCAGCCCTCTGCTGAACGCCTCGCGCGCCTCGGATCTCCGCTGGTCGCACCCTTGCTAGGATGTCCGGGCTCCCGGGTGTGGAAAGGAACACCATGCGCATCCTGATCCTCGGCGGCGACGGATACCTAGGCTGGGCCACGTCGATGTACTTCTCGCGGCGCGGTCACGAGGTCCACGCCGTGGACAACTACCTCCGCCGACGGGCGCACGCCGAAGCCGGGACCGATTCCCTCACGCCTATCCTCGAGTCCCTGCCGGCCCGCGCCCAAGCTTGGCGCGAGGTGACCGGCCTCGAGATCGGCGTTACCGAGGGCGACCTCACCGATTGGAGCGTGCTCGACCGCGTGTTCCGAGAGTTCCAGCCCGATGCCATCGTGCACTACGGCGAGATGCCCTCGGCGCCGTACTCGATGATCGACCGCGAGCACGCGGTGTTCACGCAATCGAATAACGTGCTCGGTACCTTGAACGTGCTCTACGCGATGGCGGAGTTCGCGCCCGACGCTCATCTGGTGAAGCTCGGCACGATGGGCGAGTACGGCACGCCGAACATCGCCATCGAAGAGGGGTTCATCACGATCGAGCACAACGGGCGGTCGGACACCCTCCCGTACCCGAAGATGCCCGGCAGCTTCTACCACCTCACGAAGGTGCACGACTCACACAACATCCACTTCGCGTGCCGCGTATGGGGTCTGCGTTCGACCGACCTCAACCAGGGTGTCGTCTACGGCATCGAGACCGAGGAGACGAAGCTCGACCCGCGCCTCTTGACCCGGTTCGACTACGACGAGGTCTTCGGGACCGCGCTGAACCGCTTCTGTCTACAGGCCGTGATCGGCCACCCGCTCACCGCCTACGGCAAGGGCGGTCAGACCCGCGGTTACCTGAACATCCTCGACACGTTGCAGTGTGTCGAGCTCGCGTGCCTGAACGCGCCGAAAGCCGGCGAGTACCGCGTGTTCAACCAGTTCACCGAGCAGTTCTCGATCCTGGAGCTCGCGCGCAAGGTCCAGGAGGCCGGCCGCGACGTCGGCATCGAGGTAGTGTGGCACCACTACGACAACCCCCGCGTGGAGCTCGAGGAGCACTACTACAACGCCAAGCACACGAAGCTGCTCGACCTCGGTCTGCAGCCCCACCTGCTGTCCGAGACGCTGATCGAGTCGATGTTCTCCGCGATCGAGCGGTACAAAGACCGCGTGATCGAGGCACATATCAACCCGAAGACCCGCTGGCGGGGCGTGCGCGAGCACACGGCCCCCTAGCGCAGCAGGAGCCATGGTCGCCCTCCGGATCCTCGGCGGTGTTTTCGCGGTCATGCTGTTCGCGGCCGCGGTCATCCGCTACCGGCGGCGGCGGATCAGCCGCCTGAACCTCATCATCTCGTCGGTGATCGCCCTCGCGATCCTGCTTCTCGCGGTCGCGCCGAACATCTTCAACCCGGCGTTCGACGTCCTGAACTTCCGGCCCGGGAGCGGTCGACGACTCACCGCCGTGCTCATGATCGCGGTCATCGTCCTGCTCGCCCTCGTGGTCCGGATGCAGTCCTCCGTCGACGTGAACGAGCGGAGCATGCGACTGCTCGTCGAGTCGTTCGGCCAATCCGCCTTCGACTGGGACACGGTCGAGGACCTCCCCGTCGGCAAACGGATCATCGTCATCTCCCCTGCCTACAACGAGGCCGACAACGTAGGCGCGGTGATCGAAGCCATGCCGAAGGAGATCGACGGCCACCACGTCGTTCCGATCGTGATCGACGACCACTCCAGCGACGGCACCGCCGACGCCGCGCGTGCGGCCGGTGCCCTCGCGGCGAGCCTGCCAATCCGGCGGGGCGGCGGCCTCGCGCTTCGCGTCGGGTACGACATCGCCCTTCGCCTCGACGCCGACATCGTCGTCTCGATCGATGCCGACGGACAACACCAGCCCGAGGAGCTGGCGTCGCTGGTACGACCGATCATCGAGGGCAAGGCCGATCACGTGAACGGCTCGAGGATGCTCGGCGACTACGAGCGCGGGCCGTTGCTCCGCCACGTCGGCGTTCACTTCTTCTCGTGGGTCGTGACCCTGCTCACCGGTCAGCGTGTCACCGACATATCGAGCGGCTACCGGGCGACGAGCGCCGACACACTCCGCAAGCTGATCCTCGAACAGGACCAGTTCTGGACCTCCGAGGTCACGATCGAGGCGCTCCGCCAGCACGCGCGGGTCGTGGAGGTGCCGGTCACGTTCCTCACGCGCCGCGGCGGCGAATCGAAGAAGCCGAGATCGCTCCGCTACGGCTGGAACTTCTCCAAGGCCATCGCCAAGACCTGGCTCCGGTAGCGCGCCGCTAAGCCCGGCAGCGCAACCCGGCTACGAGCTCCGCGCGATCCCGGCGGCCTCCTCGGCCCATCGGCCGAACGCTCCCCAGAACGGGTCGAGGCCTGGGTGCTCGAGCGGCCGTTCCCCATCCTCGGTGACGAGCACGGTGCCGAGCGAGGGATCGGTCACATAGCCAACGACCGCCGCCTCGATCCCCGCGACGTCGAGCGCCTCGACGAACCCGTCGGCCCGGCGCGGCACGACCGTGCAGATCAACGTCCCCTCCGAGATCGACGTGTACGGATCCATGCCGACGTGGTTGCACACCGCTCGCACCTCCGGCCGAACGGGTACAGCGGCGAGGTCGATCCGCATGCCGACCTTCGACGCGGCCGCAACCTCCGTGAGACCGCCCAACACACCGCCCTCGGTCGCGTCGTGCATCGAGGTCACGCCCTCTGCTCGAAGACCGAACCTCCGGGCCACCGTGGCGTCGGGCACGACCGTCATCTGCTCGAACAGCGCGTCGGCGGCCTTCACGACGCCGTCGCCGACGCCCTCCGCCAGCCGCTCGGGGAACGTCGCCGCGAACAACGCGGTCGCCTCGATCGCCGCGCCCTTCGTGACGACGACGGCGTCGCCCGGCCGCGCCATCGCCGGCGTGATGTATCGGTCCTCCGGACCCGAGGCCATGCAAACCGCGCCGCCGACCATCGGCCACGTGCACCCGTCGTAGCGCGCGGTGTGTCCGGCCACGACCGCGAGGCCGATGTCCGCACACGTCCTGTGGAACGCGTCCCAGAGCGCCGTGAGCTCATCGTCCGTGATCTCCGGCGGGAGGTTCAGGTCGACCGCCATCCACCGCAGCAGCAGCCCGCTCGTCGAGGCATCCGACGCGAGGATGTGCACTGCGAACCACGCCGCGCGCTCCCACCCATACGCCGGCACGATGAACACCGGATCGGCGGTGAGCGCCATCGCGACGCCCTCGGCCACGCGGACCACACCCACGTCGACGCCGTGCTGCGGTCCAACCAGCACGTCCGGGTCCCTCGCCCCGAGCCGACGCAGGATCACCTGCTCGAACAGCTCCGCCGTCACCTTCCCGGTCCGCTGCTCGGTCATCGGTTCCTCGCCTTCCATCGGCTCACGATATCCACCAGCTCCCGGGTTGCAGCCACCGGATCGTCGGCCGCTCCCACCGCCGAGATCACCGCCACCCCGACCGAGCCGGCCGCCAGGACCAGCTCCGCGTTCCCTGTGCGGATCCCGCCGATCCCCACGACCGGAAGCGTGGTCGCCTCCACGACCGCGCGGAGTCCCTCGAGACCTCGAGGGACGGCCTCCGGCTTCGTCGGCGTCGGCCAGACCGTCACCCCGAGGTAGTCGCCACCCGCGGTCTCGGCGGCGCGTGCCTCCTCCGGGGTCGCCACGCTGACCCCGAGGATCCGACCCGATCCGAGCCGAGCCCGGGCACCGGCCACGTCGTCGTCTTGCCCGACGTGCGCGCCGGAGGCGCCGCTCTCCGCGGCCACGTCCACGCGGTTGTTCACCACGAACAGTGCTCCGGCCGCGTAACACGCCGTCGCGAGGTCCGAGGCGACCGGGAGCAGCTCGTCGTCGGACAACTCCGGCGCGCGCAGCTGGATCGCATCGGCGCCACCCTCGACCGCAGCGAGAGTGACATCCCGATGACCCCGTCCCTGCGCCAGACCGCTCGACGTGACGACGTACACGCCGAACCGCAGAGGCCGTTTCGTGTCCATCGCTCCCTATGCGCTCCGCGAAGCCTGCGACCGTGCGATCCGACGCTCGCGCTTCACCTTCTTCCAGTCGCTCGACTTCGTCGAGAACAGGACGTCGGTGACGATCTGGAGGATGCCGTAGATCACCACGACCCACGCCGCCCACCCAGGCGCGGCGCTCGTCCACCAGAAACCGAGCGCCACGAACGGGGCGACCTTCGTGGCGAGCGCGCCCGACGCGTGCATCCACGCGCGCGAGCCAGGGTCGGTGCGCAGGTACGTGGCGTAGTCGATCTTGAGACCCGGGCGCGGCGGGAACGGACCGCCGAGGAAGTAGCAGACGAACCGGATCCCGACCAGGCGACCGACGGCCCAGTGCGCCAGGTCGTGCAGCGACACGGACCATGCGACCGCGGCGACGATCAGGCCGATGCCGGCCGCGGTCGCGTCCGAGACGCGGAGCGCCACGACGATCGCGACCGCGCCGAACGCCGTCCCCATCAGCAGCACGAGGTTCCCGAGCCATATCGGGAAACGCAGACTCACTCGGGCCTCGAAGGCCCTGCGGTCGATGCGCCCCGCCTGATCGGCCCAGCGCCGGGAGAGCTCCGGATCGGCCTTCACCTCGCGCAGCAGACGCCAGAACCCGAGGCTCGCCAGGTCAGACTCGCCCCGATCGACCGCCGCCTCGATGCGCGCGAATGCTTCCCGGAAGTCCTCCCCACTCCCGGGATCCCCTCTCCCTCGCACGTTCCCGCCCCGTTGCCGCCTAGAATGTGGCCCGGACGCGCCCCCGGCCCCCAGAGTGCCCGTACCGGGAGGATCGGCCACGTCTAGGACCATACCCGAGCGACCCGTCGGTCGCTCTGAGGGCACGCTCAGCCTGACCACGCTCGACGGCCGCTACCACGTCGTCGACCGCATCGCCGCGGGTGGGATGGGCGAGGTCTTCCGCGCGCATGACGCCGTCCTCGCGCGCGAGGTCGCGATCAAGGTCCTCCACCCCACGCTGGCCGGCGATCCAGGATTCATCGACCGCTTCCGCCGCGAGGCGCGGGCCGCCGCGAGCCTCAACCACCCGAACATCGTCGCCGTCCACGACTGGGGCGCCGTCGACGGCATCTACTTCATGGTCATGGAGTACGTGCGCGGCGAGAGCCTGCGCGACATCCTCAACGTTCACGGGATCCTCGCGCCTGCGCAGGCCGCCGACGTTCTCCTGCAGGTGCTCGCCGCGCTCGACCACGCGCACCGGCAGGGCATCGTCCACCGGGACGTGAAGCCCGAGAACGTGATGGTCACGCGCGATGGCGTTGCCAAGGTGGCGGATTTCGGCCTCGCGCGCGCCTACGCCGACTCGCGGGCCACGCAGGCCGGCCGCGTCACAGGCACCGTGCAGTACCTCGCGCCCGAGCAGCTCCAGGGTGAGCCGGCCGACCCGCGCACCGACCTGTATTCGCTCGGCATCGTCGCGTTCGAGCTGCTGACGGGCCGCGTCCCGTTCACCGGCGAGACCTCGATGGCGATCGCTTTCAAGCACGTCCGTCAGCGCGTGCCGCGGCCGTCGTCACGCAACCCGGCCGTTCCGGAGGGCCTCGACGGCTGGGTCACGTCGATGACAGAGAAGGAGCGTGAGCTCCGCCCAGAATCGGCGGCCGAGGCGCGCCGCGATCTGGAACTCGAGACGCGCGATCTGCCCCCGGCCGCGCCGATCGGTGCGCTCGTCGCCGAGGCCGTCCTCGCGGTCCCCGACGTCGGGCCCGACCGCGCACCCACCGTGACGATCCCCCGCACCGAGCGCCGCCGACGCAAGCGCGGGCGCCGGATCCTCGGCGTCCTCTTCGCGGTGCTTTCGATCGCGGCCGTCGCGTGGGGCGCATGGACGTACCTGATCCCGCACGATGTCGACGTCCCTCAGGTCGTCGGCCTGAGCATCGAGCAAGCGCAGGCCAGGCTCGAGAGCGCAGGCCTCGCCGTGAGGCTCGGCGAGGGCAACTACTCGGTGCACTACGCCCAAGGCGAGATCTCCCGCGCGCAGCCCGCGGCCGGCACGACGCTTCGCACCGGGTCGACCGTGACGTTGATCCCCTCGCTCGGGCCGCCGCCGGTGCCGGTCCCGGACCTCATGAACATGACGATCGCTCAAGCGAAGGCCGCGCTCGCGAAGGCCCACCTCTCACTCGATCCCACGATCACGCGTGAGTGCAGCGACCAGATCGCGATCGGCCGCGTGATCTCACAGAGCGCCCCCGCGCCGGGTGAGGCTCCCCGCGGGAGCGCGATCGCAATCACCGTGAGCAAGGGCCCGGCGCCCGTCCCGGTGCCGAACGTGATCGGGAAGACCGAGGTTCAAGCGAAGGGTCTTCTCCAGGCCTGGGTCGTGAAGGTCGACACCAGGTACTCGGGCACGGTGCCGCGTGGGACGGTCATCAACCAGACCCCCTCGCCCAGATCCAAGCTCCAGCCTGGTCTGACGGTCACGATCGTCGTCTCGCTCGGCCCGAGGACGTTCCCCCTCCCGGACGTGGTCGGGATGACTACCGACGCCGCGCGCGCGAAGCTCGACACGCTCGGTCTCACGGTCCAGCTCCTCCCCGTCCCCGGGGCGACCGGCCACACGGTCGTCTCGATGCTCCCGGCAGCGAACACGACCGTGCACGTGGGTGACCGCGTAACGCTCTACTACGCGTGAGGATCGGCCGCTAGGGCTCGAGCTCGGCGCCGGGTCCTTCCTGGTACGAGTACCGCTCCTCTCGCCAGGGATCGGCGTGGATGTGGTAGCCGCGTACCTCCCAGAACCCGCGCTCGTTGTGCACGGCGAACTCAAGGCCGAGGAGCCACTTCGCGCTCTTCCATGCGTAGCGCTTCGGGACGACCAGCCGCAGCGGGAAGCCGTGCTCGGGCGTGAGGTCCTGCCCGTCGCACGCCCAGGCTACGAGCACGTCGTCGTCGATCATGGCCTCGAGCGACAGGTCCGATGTGTATCCGTGCTCACAGTGCGCGATGACCCACTTCGCCTCGGGTTTCACACCGGCCTTCTCGGCAAGGACACGGAACGGGACGCCCGTCCACGTGTTGTCGAGCGTCGACCAGCCGGTGACGCAGTGCATATCGGCCCGGACGTCCTGCGATCCGAGCGCCTTCAGCTCCGCGTAGCTGAGCTTATACGGGTTCTGCACGAGGCCGAAGACCTCGAGGTCCCAGCTCTCCTCATCGAACGCGGGGATGGGCCCGTAGTGGAGTACCGGCCACGTCTTCACCAAACGCTGGCCAGACGGCACGCGCATCGCGATCTCCTCCGGGTACCTCTGGCCGAACGGCTTCACGCGCGCCTCCTCCTTACCGAGCCGCGGCGACCGTGCGCCACGCCGCGAGGGCCGTCTCGACGTCCTCGTCCGAGATGTCGACGTGGGTGACCATGCGGACCTTCCCGGACACGAACGTCGCGCCCACGCCCTGCTCCTCGAGCCTGCCGACGACCTCGAGGGGCGACATCCCCACCGCCTCGGTGTCGACAAACAGCATGTTCGTTTCCACGTCGGAGGGGTCGATCGAGCCGGGCACGGCCTCGGCAACTCCGGCGGCCAGGCGCCGAGCGCGCTCGTGGTCCTCGTGCAGGCGCTTCGGCCCCTCCTCGAGGGCGATCAGGCCTGCCGCCGCCACGATCCCCGCCTGCCGCCAGGCCCCGCCGAACAGGATCTTCAGGCGGCGGGCCTCGCGGATCAGGTCAGCCGGCCCGCAGAGGAGCGAGCCGATCGGGGCCCCGAGTCCCTTCGACACGCAGAACATCATCGTGTCGCTCTGGGCGCAGTACTCAGCGACGGGAACACCCGAGGCGACGCTCGCGTTGAAGATCCGAGCCCCGTCGAGGTAGAGAGGGACGCCGTGCTCGCGCGTCACGCTGGAGATGGCATGCACCTCGTCGATGGCCATCACCCGCCCGCCGGCGTGCCCGTGGGTGTTCTCGACCGCCACGACGTCCACGACCTGCACGTCGAGGACGTCGGGATCGAAGGCGGCGGCGACCTGCTCCGCCGTGATCTGTCCGCGCCGGTCGCCGCAGATCGTCTTGTACGTCATCCCCGAGAGTACGGCCGAGCTCATCATCTCGGTCGTCGCCACGTGGGAAGAGGCCTCGGCGACCACCAGGTGCCCCCCGCCGCGGAAGTGCAGCCGCAGGCCGATCTGGTTCGCCATCACCCCGGTCGGGACGAAGAGGGCGGCCTCCTTGCCGGTGACCTCGGCCGCCCGTTCCTGTAGACGGTTGACCGTGGGGTCGTCGCCGAACCAGTCGTCGCCGACCTCGGCCTCGGCCATGGCCTTGCGCATGGCCGCCGAGGGCTTCGTGACGGTGTCCGAACGCAGGTCGACCTGGAAGGTGCGCACGTCCCGATCCTCCTAGTAGAGGAACATCGGCTTGCCGTTCACGTGTCGGATCTTCGGCTTGTAGGCCTCCGTGTCGTAGAGCGCCCCGACGTCGACCCGCTTCACGCCCTGTCCGGTAACGGCCAGAGGCACGTTCACGTAGTTGCCGTTGCGGAGCCCCACCAGGCGACCCGCCTCGCCTCCGACGATGAGGTCCACCGCCATGACCGCGTAGTTGATCGCGACCATGAGGTCGAGCGAATCCGGACTACCCGACCGCATCAGGTACCCGAGCTGCTGGTGGATGATCTCCACACCGGTGACGTCCTTCAGCAGCTCGGCCGTGAGCTGCCCGATGCCGCCGAGCTTCTTGTGGCCGAACGCGTCCTCCTTGCCTCCCAGGACCATCTCGCCGCCGACCATCGAGGCGCCTTCCGAGATGGTCATCATCGCGTAGCGGCTGGGGTTCACCTCGCGGTCCTGCATCAGCAGCGTCGCGAGCTTCTCGATCTCGAACGGGACCTCCGCGATGATCCCCCGCTCAGCACCAGAGAGGTACGCCGAGACGAGCGAGGTCTCGCCGCTGTAGCGCCCGAACACTTCGACGACCGCGATGCGCTCGTGCGAGCCGGCGCTCGACCGCAGCTGGTTGACAGCGTCCACGGCGCGCGTGACCGCCGTCGAGAACCCGATGCAGTAGTCCGTTCCATGAACGTCGTTGTCCATCGTCTTCGGTATCGCGACGACCGGTACCCCCTCGTCGTGCAGCCGCAGCGCGAACGAGAGCGTGTCGTCTCCGCCGATCGGGATCAGCGCGTCGAGCCCGAGCCGCCCGATCACCTTCAGCGCGTGGGATGTGTGATCACGCGGTCCGTCGTCCTGCCGGCCCTCCTTCAGGAACCCCGGTTCGTCGGCCGGCTTCACCTTCGCCGGGTTCGTGCGCGAGGTGTGCAGGACCGTGCCCCCGGAGCGGTCGATCGTTCGCACGACCGCGGGGTTGAGCACCATGGTGCACCTCTCCGCGGACCCGGGATCGTCGGGGTTGCACTCGAGGAGCCCTGCCCAGCCGCGGCGGATGCCGAGCGCCGTGTGTCCTTCCTCGGACAGGCGGTTCGTGGCGGCCTTGATGGACGCGTTCAGGCCGGGGACGTCGCCTCCGCCGGTAAGGATGCCGATCTTCATGCGTTGACCCTCCTACGAGCGTGCTCCTCGAGAGCTTAGGTGCCGAAACCTAGGTGTTGAAGAAGACCTCCGCAACACGGTACAGGTCCTCGGGGACCGGACGGACCTTGGCGGCGTCGGCAAGTGCCACGTCCACGATCCGACCGCCGCGGGTGGCGGCCATCCTGCCCCAGGCGCCAGCGACGACGAGATCGACGGCGGCTATCCCGAATCGGGTCGCGAGGATGCGGTCCTCGGCGACAGGCGTGCCGCCACGTTGGACGTGCCCGAGGGTGGTCACGCGGGTCTCGAACTCCGTCAGGTGCTCGATCTCCGGTGCGATCAGCTGCGTGATCCCGCCGTACCGGGGGAAGCCACGGGCGTCCCTCGGGTACTCGGGTAGCTTGAGCGTGCCCGCAGCCGGCTGAGCGCCCTCCGCCACCACGACGATCGAGAAGCGATGGCCGCGCAGGTGCCGCCGACGGAGATGTGTGCAGACGTCCTCGAGGTCGAACGGTCGCTCGGGGATCAGGATCATGTCCGCCCCACCGGCCAGGCCCGCATACAGCGCGATCCAACCGGCACTCCGCCCCATCACCTCGAGAAGCATCACGCGGTCGTGGCTCTCGGCCGTGGTGTGGAGCCGGTCGATCGCGTCGGTCGCGATCTGCACGGCCGTCTGGAACCCGATGCAGTAGTCGGTTCCCGACAGGTCGTTGTCGATCGTCTTCGGGATCCCGACCACAGCCACGCCCTCGGTCGCGAGCTGAGCCGCGGCACCGAGCGTCCCCTCTCCGCCGATCGCGATCAGCGCGTCGGCGCCGAGGTCGTGGAGGACCGCCCGCACGCGCTCCACACCGCCCTCGTGGAACGGGTTGACCGGCGAGCTCCCAAGGATCGTGCCGCCGCGGTGCAGAATCCCCCGGACCGACTCGACGGTCAGAGGCTCAACGTCGGCCTCCACGACCCCCCGCCAGCCGTCGCGGAAGCCAAGCACCTCGATCCCTAGCAAGCCGTCGGCCTTGCGGACGACGGCGCGGATGGCTGCGTTCAGGCCGGGGCAGTCGCCTCCGCCCGTCATGATGCCGATCCGTCGCAGCTCGGTTGCTCCCACGGGTGAACGCCGGCTCCGGTGTACGGGACTCAAGGTCCTTGTCGCGCTGGTCGAGGGGATTCTACGCTGCAGGCCACAACCCCTGCGCTCCGAGCGCTGTGCCGCCCGTCCAGGAGAGCCGATGCGAGGCAAGGCAACCGCGCTGGCCGCTACGCTGGCGATGCTGCTCGTCGCCGTTCCGGCCGGGGCATCCTCACCCGGACCGACCCCGAGCGACCCGTCGACGGTGGAGCAGCAGCTCGCCGACGCGCAGGCGTCCCGTGATGCGCAGGTCGCGCGCCTGGACGAGCTGCGGGCCGAGCTCGACTTCCTCCTCGCTCGCTACTTGAAGCTCGAGCGCGTCGCGGGGCAGGCCTCGCTCGACCTGGTCACCGCCTCGATGGCTGAGCAGGTCGCGGCGCAGCAGCTCGCCGACGCGCAGGCGGCGCTCGACGCTCGCGTCCGAACCGCCTACGAGATCGGTCCCGGCGGCATCCTCAACGCGCTCCTCGGCGCCGAGTCCTTCGCCGACCTGTTCATGGCCTCCGAGTACACAGCTCGGACGATCTCGGCGGATGCCGCACAGGTCGACTCGCTCGGCGCCCTGGAGACCCGCCTCGCCGCCGACCGCCTCGCCGCCGAGGCCGCGCGCGCCGCGCTCGCTCCCAAGCAGCTGAGACTCGCGGGCTTCCTTGCAGAGTTGCGGACAGAGGTCGACGAGGTTCAGCGCCTGGCCGACCGCGCTGGCTTGAGGGTCACCTCGCTCGAGCGCCAGCGTCATCGGATCGAGGACGCCGTGGCACGGCAGATCGGACGGAACCTCCTGCCGACCGGCGCGACCGGTCGCGACCAGAGCGCGCTGCTCGCACTGCTCGGCCCGACCGGGGGCCAGACGTGCGATACGCCCGAGGGCCTCGTCGACGCCGGCAAGAGCTTCTCAGGCTACGCCAGCTGGTACGGCTGGGAGTTCGGCGGGCAGTCGACGGCGAACGGCGCGATCTTCGACCCCAGGCTGTTCACCGCCGCGAACCGGTGGCTCCCGTTCGGGACGTTCCTGAAGGTCCACTACGGGGGCAGGTGCGCCGTCGTGCTCGTCAACGACCGCGGACCCTACGGGCGCCTCGAACGCGTGATCGACCTCTCGATGGCCGCCGCGCACTACCTGGGCGTCGGGGTTTCGTGGGTGACCGCCGACATCCTCGTGCCGGCGGACGGCATACCGACCTGAGTCCTCCCAACGCAGGGACCTCCAGCCCCATCCTTGCCCCGCGGACCCCACGGTGCGTCGGGTACAGTCCAGGTGATGCTCGCAGCATGGGGATTCCTCGAGTGGTTCTTCGCGGGGCTGCTGGTCGTGCTGACCGGCGCGGTAGGGCTGGGCTTCATCTACATGGCCGTCCAGCTGTTCGTGAACCCGGCGCGACGCCGCCATCCATGACGTTCGCGCGAGCGGGCCGCAGACCCTATCGGTGACCCCTTTGGTCGTTCGTCGGCTCAAGCCCACCTGTTCGGGAGCGTGAGCTCGGCGACGACCGGCAGATGGTCGGAGGCCGCGCGCGCGGCGGGCCCGGTCGGGACGAGGACGCGCTCGACCGTGACCCCTTCCGAGACGAACAGGAAGTCGATCCGGGCGGTCGGGTCCTTCGCGGGGAACGTCTCGCCGGCGACATCTCCACCGAGGAGCCAGGCATCCCAGAACCGTTCGGACAGGAACCCGATCGCCTTCCCGTCGGGGGTCTCGTTGCAGTCCCCACCGATCAGCACTGGACCCTTCAGGCCGCGCGTGAGGTCCGAGAGCTCCTCGGCGCTATGGAGCCGCTCGACCGGGTGCAGCCCCAAGTGCACCGCGATCGCCCACATCCGAGAACCGGCGCGCCCGACCTGTGCGATCAGCGCGCCGCGCGGATACATCGGCCGGCGGACATCTTCGAAGCGGTGTAGTCGGTGTTGCACCACCCGCCACGGTGGGCGGACAAGCACCGCGTCCTTGACCCTGCGCTGCAGTGGAGAGAAGGGGTCGGCCGCGACGGTCATGCCCATCGCCTTCGCGAACCGGCGCAGCTTCCACCTACCACCCGACTCGTTCAGCAAGACGAGGTCGGCCTCGAAGCGTCCAGCCACCTTCGCGAGCCGGTCGAGGCCGTCGCGGAAGCCGCGGACGTTCCAGACGACGACGCGCAGCCGCACACTGCGAGCGTACGCGAGCTGAGAGCCCGGAGCTAGGAGGCGACGATCGTCGTTCCGACGCGCCCGGCGAGCGCCTCGAAGGCCTCCTCGAGGTCGCCGATCACCGCACGTTCCCCACCGCCCTCGACGAACCGGACCGCGGCCTGGATCTTCGGGCCCATCGAGCCGGCCCTGAACTCCCCAGCCTCGAGCAGCTGCCTGGCCTCCACGATGGTCATGCGCTCGATCGATTCGGCGTGGTCGGCGCCGTAGCCGCGCTGGACATGCGCGACATCAGTGAGGATCAGCAGGACCGAGGCTCCGACGTCGCGTGCGAGGATCGCCGCAGCGAGATCCTTGTCGACGACACCCTCCATGCCGATCAGCCGCGGCCCTTCTTCGATCACGGGCACGCCACCCCCGCCGGAGGCGATCACGATGACGCCGTCGCCCACGAGTTGGCGGATCACAGGCGCCTCCACGATCGAGTACGGATCGGGTGAGGGCACGACGCGTCGCCAGCCGCCGTGGGGGTCCGGCTTCATCACGTACCGGCGCTCGTCGGCGAGCTTCCGGGCCTCCTCCTCCTCATAGAACGGGCCGACCGGCTTCGTCGGGTCCGAGAACGCGGGGTCATCGGGCCGCACGCGGGTGAGCGTGAGCACCGTCGCGACCGGCCGCTCCATCCCGCGCTCGAAGAACACGTCGCCGATCGTGACCTGCAGCAGATAGCCGATCTGCCCTTGGCTCTCGGCCCCGCAGACATCGAGCGGCATCGGGTGGACCCAGCCACGGGCGGCCTCTTGCTGGAGGAGGATCCGCCCGACCTGCGGACCGTTGCCGTGGGTGACCACGACCTCCCAACCGGCCGCAGCGATGTCGGCGACCTTCTCCGCGGCCCGGAGCGCGGAGGCGTACATGTTCTCGAACGTGTCCTCCTCACCGCGACGGAGCAGCGCGTTCCCTCCGAGAGCGATCACGACGCGTTCCATGGGGAGGAAGCTCTCCTGCTTCTGTCCGCTATCTCAGGACCGGCGCGAGCACGTCCACGAGCGACGGCGAGTCCGGAAGCACCTCGAGGTCGTACTGCACGCGCACGGCGGGCTTCTTGATCTTGATCACACGACGGAGGTCGATCGGCGTGCCGATCACGACGATGTCGGCGTCGACCGAATCGATGATCTCCTCCATCTCGGCGAGCTGACCCTCCGAGTAGCCCATCGCCGGCAGTACCGCGCCGACGTTGTACCTGCGGAAGGTCGCGTCTATCGTGCCGATCGCCCAGGGCCGTGGGTCGACGATCTCGGTCGCGCCGTGGGCGCGCGCCGCGACCACGCCGGCGCCGAACTTCATCTCACCGTGCGTCAGCGTCGGGCCGTCCTCGACGACCAGGACGCGCTTGCCGGCGATCACCGCCGGGTCGTCGACGGTGACTTTGCTGTTCGCCTTCACGACCGTCGCGCGGGGGTTCACCCGGTGGATCGTGTCCAGCAACGCGTTCACCTGGAGGATCGAGGCCGAGTCCATCTTGTTGATCACGATGACGTCGGCCATGCGGATGTTGGCCTCGCCGGGGTGGTACGTGGTCTCGTGCCCGACGCGGAGCGGGTCGGCCACGACGACGTGCACGGTCGGCTTGTAGAACGGCAGGTCGTTGTTGCCACCGTCCCAGATCAGAACGTCGCACTCCTCCTGCGCCTGGGTGAGGATGTCGCCGTAGTCGACGCCGGCGTAGATGATCGTTCCGGTCGTGATGTGCGGTTCGTACTCCTCGCGCTCCTCGATCGTGGTGTCGTACGTGTCCAGATCCGACAGGTCCGCGTAGCGCTGCACGCGCTGAGCCGCTAGATCCCCGTAGGGCATGGGGTGACGCACCGCAACGACGCGCTTCCCTGCTGCCTTCAGCGTGTCGGCGATCGCGCGCGTCGTCTGACTCTTGCCCGATCCGGTGCGCACCGCGCAGACCGACACCACGGGGACCTTGGCCTCCAGCATCGTCTCGTTCGGTCCGAGCAGCACGAAGTTCGCGCCGGCAGCGAGCGCCTCGCTCCCCTTGTGCATCACGTACTCGTGCGAGACGTCGGAGTACGAGAACACCACGTCGTCGACCCTCAGCTCCTTGATCAGTTGCGTGAGCTCGCTCTCGTCGTGGATCCGGATCCCCTTTGGGTACCGCGAGCCGGCGAGCTCGGCCGGGTAGGTCCGGTCGTTGATGAACGGGATCTGCGTAGCCGTGAAGGCCACGACCTCGTAGCGCTGGTCGTCGCGGTAGGCGACGTTGAAGTTGTGGAAGTCGCGCCCGGCGGCGCCCATGATGAGAATGCGACGCGGCATCGCTCGGAGTCCTTTCCGGGAGGGGTCTGATGCGCGGGTCGGGACGACCCCGCTCTTCGTCCGGCAGGGTACCCGAGAACGCGGCCGCCCAGCACCGGACCAGACCTCCGCGAAGCGTCCCTCCCGGAGACGGCGTTTCGGACGACGATGACCGGCGCGCCCACCGGTGGCAGCATCCGGCGACGCCTCCGTTCCGTGACCACAGGTCAGGCTGCTCGATCCCTGGCCCGGGTATCCTTCGAACGCGGTTTTGAACCGCCGGTCAATGGAGGTCGCCGTGAAGTCCGGACTTGAGATCGCGCAGGAAGCTGCGCTCCGCCCGATCACCGAGATCGCCGCACAGGCCGGGTTCCTGGCGGACGAGGTCGAGCCCTTCGGCACGTATCGGGCCAAGATCGCCCTCTCGGCGTTCGACCGTGTGAGGGACCGGCCGGACGGCAAGATGATCATCACCACCGCCATAACCCCGACCAAGGCGGGCGAGGGCAAGACGACGACCGCCATCTCCCTGACCCAGGGACTCGGTAAGCTCGGCAAGAGCGTTGTGCTGTGCCTCCGCGAGCCCTCGATGGGTCCTGTCTTCGGGATCAAGGGCGGTGGGACCGGCGGCGGGTACGTCCAGGTCGTGCCCATGGAGGACATCAACCTCCACTTCAACGGCGACTTCCACGCGGTGACGGCAGCACACAACCTCCTCGCCTCGGCTCTTGATGCCTCGATCTACTTCGGGAACCCCCTCGGCGTCGACCCCGCCACCATCACATGGCCGAGGTCGCTCGACGTGAACGCCCGCGAGCTCCGCTACACGGTGATCGGTCTCGGCGGAAAGGCGCACGGCGTACCGCGCGAGAACCAGTTCGTCATCACGGCCGCGTCGGAGATCATGGCGATCCTCGCTCTCTCGGAGGACCTCCAGGACCTCCGTCGGCGCCTCGGACGGGTCGTGGTCGGCAGCACCTATGACGGTGCCCCGGTCACCGCCGAGGCCCTGAAGGTCGCCGGCGCGATGACGGTCATCATGAAGGACGCTCTCAAACCGAACCTCGTGCAGACGCTCGAGGGCCAGCCGGTGATGATCCACGCCGGTCCTTTCGGCAACATCGCGCACGCCAACAACTCGATCATCCAGGACCGCATCGCGCTCAAGCTCAGCGACTACGTGGTCACGGAGGGTGGGTTCGCAGCGGACCTGGGCTTCCAGAAGTTCTGCGACATCGTGTGCCGGATCGGCGCCTTCAAGCCGAGCGCGGCCGTCCTCGTGACGACGGTGCGTGCGATGAAGTTCCACGGCGGCGTGCCGTTCGAGAACCTGAACGAGGCGAACCTCGACGCGGTGAGGCTCGGCTCGGAGAACCTGGCTGCTCACATCGAGATCGTCAAAGCCTACGGGCTGCCTTGCGTCGTGGCGATCAACCGCTTCCCCTCCGACACCGATGATGAGATCACACTCGTCGGCCAGCTTGCGGCGGACGTTGGTGCCGAGAAGACCGTTGTGAACGAGGGGTTCACGAGGGGCGGCGCGGGCGCGATCGAGCTGGCGGAGGCCGTCGTTGCGGCCGCCGAGAAGCCGAACGAGTTCCGGCCGCTCACGCCTGCGGGCACGCCGATCAAGCAGCAGGTCGAGGCCATCGCGACGCGCCTGTACGGCGCCGAAGGCGTCGACTACCTGCCGCAGGCGGACAAGGACATCGCGCGCATGGATGCTCTCGGCTTCGGGGAGTACCCCGTGTGCATGGCGAAGACCCACCTGTCACTCTCGCACGACCCGCTGGTCCTGAACCGTCCTAAGGGCTGGCGTCTGCCGGTCCGCGGCGTGGTTCCAAGTGCCGGTGCCGGTTTCGTGGTCGCGCTCTGCGGCGATATGCAGCGGATGCCCGGACTCGGCAGGACCCCGGCCTTCATGGCCGTCGACATCGACGAGAGCGGCCGCACCGTCGGCCTGTTCTGAGACTATCGGCGGCGCTGACCGCGCCGAACATCCGTCGCCCGACGATCGCGCCGGCCCTGCTAGCTGGCCTGGAGCATGCCCGCTTCGAGCAGGATCCAGTCGGCCCGCGTGACGGCCCGGCTCCGGTCGAAGTCGAAGAGGCCACCGTCCTCGGGCGCCTTCTCCCAGATCGAGCCGCACTCGGGACACAGCCACAGCGACTGGGCCCTTGGACGTGCGTCCCTCGGCGGGGAGCAGGTGTGCAACAGCATCCGTCCTCCTCGAATCACACGCTTGTGATTCCAGGAGGATAGCGCGTCCGGGCACGCGCCGCCCGGACTTGACCCGGCCGATCGGCTCACCGATCTCTCGTCGGCCAACAATGCCTCCTGCTTCAGCGACACCGGATCGTCTCCCCCTCGGTCGCGATCGCATCAACCGGCACGTCGCCGCCGCGGTGCGGCACCTCGTCGACCACCTGAAGGCCGAAGGCGACCGCGACCTTGAACGCGTCCGGCCGCACCCGCCGGAGGAACCGGTCGTAGAACCCGCCGCCGTAGCCGACGCGGTGCCCGCTCCGGTCGAACACGAGCCCCGGCGTCACGACGACGTCGATCTCCGACGGGGCGACCACCTCGGTACCGAGCGGCTCCTTCGCCCCGAACCAGGCCTCATGCACCGGATCCCCGGGTCGGTAGGCGGCGGCGACGATGTCGCCTCCCTCGATCCGCGGAAGGACGAGCTCCTTGCCCACAGCCGAGAGTCGTTCGACCATCGGGGCGGTAGCGACCTCCGAGCCGAAAGACCAGAACAGCATCACGGTCCGCGCGGCCTCAACCTCGGAGAGTGCGAGCAACCGTTCGGTGATCGCGGCACTCTTCTCCGTACGCTCCGGAAGTGTGAGCGCCTCGCGCCGCGCCTTCACGAGCGCCCGGAGCGCCTTCTTCCGGCGCTTCAGATGGTGCGAGGACATCACGGCCGCGACCGCATGTGTGGCAGCACGCGCTCGGCGATCAGGTCGACGCGGTCGGGTGACCCCCCCGGTGCGAGCACGGCCCACGACGCGCCCGAGCTCTCGAGCCCACCGAGCCACCGGAGCAGCGAGCGCACGCTTCCGACCCAGACGTCGGCCTCCGGCAAACCCCTCTCGCGCCGCGTGTTCAACATCGCGCCGGCCTCCTCCTCGTCCTTGCCCACGACGACGATCCCGGCCCACGTCGCCTCGACGGCCCGCTCGGCTGCGGCGGCCGTCTCCCGCAGGAGACGCGCCTTCCGCGCGAACCCAGGCAGTGAAAGGCCCCAGCCGTTCCACGCTTCGGCCTCGCGCGCGGCGATCCGCACCATGTCGTCGGCCCGCCCGCCGATCCACACGGGAGGGCCGCCCGGAGTGATCGCGCGCGGGAGGAGCGGTCCGGCGACGGCAGGAACCCATCGACCGCCCGGCCAGGCCTCGCCCCGGAACACCGCCTTCAGCCCCCGGACGGTCTCGACCAGGTGCTCGCGCCGCTCCCACTTCCCGAGATTCGGCAGGCCGTAAGTCTCGTGCTCGGGCTCATCCATCTGGTCGCCCGTGCCGATCCCGAGGATCATCCGCCCACCGCCGATGTCATCCGTGGACGCGACCATCTTCGCGAGCAGACCGACGGGGCGGAGCGAGACCCGTACCACGAGCGTGCCGACCTCGATGCGGCGCGTGGCCGCTGCCACGCCCGACAGCGTCGCGAACGCCTCGAGCGAGGCCCGATCGGATGGCGCTCCCCGCGGGAACAGATGGTCGAAGGCGAACACCCCATCGAAGCCCAGCTCCTCGGCCTTCCTCGCGAACGCGATGACCCTATCGGGGTCGTCGGAGAACAGCGGCAGGATGAGCCCGAGTTTCACCGCACGACGCCGAGCTCCTCGAGGGCCAGCGCCGCCGCGCCGACGGCCCCGGCATCGTTGCCGAGCTGTGCGGGGACGATCGGGACCTCCGGTCGGTGATCGACCGCCTCCACGGACGCCGCGAAGGCCGCCCGCGCTGGCTCGAGCAGCAGGTCGTGCGCCTCGATGGCCCCGCCACCGACCACGACGATCTGCGGGTCGAGTATGTTCACGAGCCCGGCGATCCCCTCCCCCAACCACCGCCCGACCACGCCCAGCACGTCCTTGGCGACGTCGTCGCCCTGCCGGGCGGCCTCCGTCACCATCTCACCGGTCATCCGGTCCGGGTCACCCCCGGCGAGACCGGCTAGTGGAGACCTCGGGTGCTCGCGCACGGCCTCGCGCCCGAGGCGATCGATCGCGTGACCGGAGGCCATCTGCTCCCAGCACCCGCGGTTCCCGCAACCGCAGAGCGGGCCCCCCGGGTCCACGATGATGTGGCCGATCTCCGCCGCGAACCCGTGCGCCCCGCGGAACAGCCTGCCCTCGGACACGATCCCCCCGCCGATGCCGGTACCGATCGTGACGAGCAGCATGTGTCGGTACCCGCGGCCGGCACCGAAGCGGTGCTCGCCCCAGGCCGCTACGTTCGCGTCGTTATCCAACTGGCACGGCAGGCCGAGAGCTTCGCTCATCCGTCGGGCGATCGGCAGCTCGCGCCACGCGAGGTTCGGCGCGAAACGGAGGACCCCGTCCTGCACCGACACCATCCCGGCGGCGCCGACTCCGAGCGCCAGCACCTCCGGTGTACGCAGTCCACGCGCGACCTCGACCATCGCCGAGACCGTCGCCTCGGGGTCCTCGGCAGGCGTTGCCCGAGTGGCACGGTCGAGGATCGTCCCGTCGCGCGCCACCCGGAGCCCGGCGATCTTGGTGCCGCCCACGTCGATCCCGATCGCCTGATCCTCGTCTCTCACGCCTTCCCTCCTAGAACCGGAGCAACGCGCGGTCCAGTTCCGTCACCCGATCACCCGATCTCGATCCTCTTCAGGGTCGCGTGCGTGTCCTCCTTCTCCTCGAAGTCGGCACCCCGTGCGTCGACCACGGCCTTCGCCGCGAGTAGGAACTCGCGGGCTGCGGCCAGCAGGTGCTCCAGGACGTCCGGGCCCGCCCCCTGCGCGGCGGACAGCGCCATGCCGATCGGACAGAACGCCACCGAGCAGACGTGCGGCGGCGTCTGCGCCTCCTCCTTCGGCTTCGCCGTTGCCTGTTTCCTCCCCCCGGCTCTCGCACCCGTCTTCGTGGTCTCAGCCATCGGCTCTCTCCCTCCGCGCTTCCTCCGAGGCGCCGGGCTCCGGCTCCTTCGCGAATGCGATCTCCAGGTAGTCACCGACGAAGTTCGCCCCGCGCACCTCCATGCGCTGCAGCATCTGCGGCAGGATCAGGTTCCGTTTGTAGGAACCGACGCGAACGAACAGCTCGTCGGCTCGACGATGTATGTCCATATCGTCGCGCGAGACGAACGGCAGCCGCATCGTGAGCGTGTACCCACCGCCCCGTTTGCGGACACGGATCGGGTCGTCGTGGTACAGCACGTCGGTGACGTCCTTGCCCCCGTATACCTCTTCGCCCATCGCCTCGAGCAGCTCCAGCCCGACCATCTCGCGGTCGAACAACCGCGCCGTGAGGATCGGTACCGGGCTGAACGACTCGCGGACGGTCTCGAGGTGCTCCGCCTGGATGTCCTTCCACTTGCCGAAGTAGGGATCGGTGACGTCCTCGGGGAGGATGCGGTTGACGATCACCGCGTCCACGCGATAGCCGAACAGCCCGAGGTACGTGTAGGTGCGACGAGCCTCGGCGATCACCATCTTCTCGGGATTCACGACCAGGCGGACCGAGGACATCTTCTCGTCGCTCAGGATCCGCTGCACCGCATCGAGGTTGCGGTGCAGCCGCTCGATGGCGTTGTAGACACGGTCTCCGGCGATCGGGATCGACGTCATCTTCGTCACGACCGGGCGGACGGCCTTCGTCACCCGCCGCTGTACCGGGAAGATCCGCTCGATGTACCAGCTCATCACCTCCGGCAGCGAGAGCAGCCGGAGCGTCTCGCCGGTCGGTGCGCAGTCCACGACCAGTAGGTCGTACTTGCCCCCGTCCACGTGCCGCTTCACGTCGATCAGGCTGAAGATCTCGTCGAGCCCCGGGATCACCGAGAGCTCCTCCGCCTGGATCGTCTCGATGCCGGCCCAGTTCATGAGTTGGACTACGTACTCCTGGATGTCCCGCCAGTTGGACTCGAGGCGGGACTGGGCGTCGATCTGCTCGGCCCAGAGGTTCTTCGCAATCGGGGTCGCGGCATCGAAGACCTCCACGTCGAAGGAGTCGGCCAGCGAGTGCGCCGGGTCAGTGCTCATCACCAGCGTCCTGTTCCCGGCCCGGGCAGCTGTCACGGCGGTCGCAGCCGCCACGGTGGTCTTGCCTACGCCACCCTTCCCGGTGAACAGCAGGACCCGCATCTGCACCTAGCGTAGCCGAAGGGCCGGAGATACCGCTCCGGCATCCGTTACCCGAGCTCGACGCGCCGCTTCAGGCCCTCCAGCGCATTGTCGATCACGCGCTTCGCTCCCTGCGTCCGGATGAAGCCCGGCAGCAGGACGCCGAGCTCCACACTCAGCCGGTAGGTGACCTTCGTCCGGCGGCCGTTGAGCTCGTCCAGCAGGTACTCACCGGCGATGTTGCTGACCGAGCCGCGCGCCTCGGTGGTGACCCACGACAAACCGGCATCGCCCGGTGCGTACCGGTACGCGAGCGTGTACTCGGCCCTCCCGAGCGTCGGTACGTCGACCTCGAAAGTCACCTTCGTACCGACCCCACCCTCGCCGCGCTCGATCACCTCCGCGGTCTTGACGTCGGCCCACCCCGGGTAGGCCTCGTAGTCGATGAGCACGTCCATGATCTCCGCCGCGGACGCCTCTATGACGATCGAACCCTCGGTGTGTTCGGCCATGCCCGAGGCAATGCTACCCGCCCTGCAGGGCGGGTAGGGTGATGAGGGTGGCGACGATCGCCGCGAGCAGCATCAGGCCAGCGGAACCCCACAGTAGGATCCGCGACGTCATGAGCTCGCTCTCCCCCGAGGCAATCCTGTGGGCGTCGAGCGCCGACAGGACGTAGAGGAGCACGGTCGCGACCAGGAAGAGGCCCAAGAGCCCGATCGTCGCTCCGAACCCGCCCTTGCCCGACCGCGAGAGCGCGATGACCAAGACGGTCGCAAGGGTCCACGTGAACAGGACCGCCCGCGCGAGGCCGTCGAAGGGCTTGCCGCACTTCCAGTGCCCGAGGCCGGGGAAGATGAGCGACGAGAGCAGCGCGCTCTGCGGCGAGATCTCGGGCCTACGCTCGGGTTCCTGCAACAACCGCGCGAAGGGGGTGCCGCAGGCCGCGCAGGCGTCCAGCTCGAGCGGGTTCCGGTTGTCGCATACGGGGCAGGGCCACGCCGGCTCGGTCTTCCGCGTCCGGAGCGGCACGACCTTCGATGCCTCCGCGACCGTGGCGGTCGCCTCCGATCCCTCCCCCGGCCCCTCCCCCCAGGTCTCAGCTTCGGTGGCGGAGGTCTCTCCGGAGATCGGTGCGGCGCCCGGCTCCTCCGGCGCCGCTTCCAGCGGCGCGTAGCACTGGCCGCACCACCTGGCGTCGGCCGAGACGAGCGCCCCGCAGTTCGGGCACCGCTGTTCCTCCGACATGCTGTGTGTGAGGGTACTCCGGAGGGTCCGGCCGGTCCCGGAAGCTACCGGACGGCCTCGCGGAACCAGCCGGCGAGCTGTTGCGCCGCTCGCGGCCACGTGAAGTGGGCCTCGACCCGCGTACGGCCGGCCCGTCCCATCGCCTCGGCTAGCGCCGGGTCGGAGAGGAGCGTGGCGACGACGTCGGCGACCTCGGCCACGTTCGCCCCATCGACGAGGATGCCCGTGGCGCCGTCCACGAGGGACTCCCGCGCGCCGCCGGAGTCTCCCACCACGACCGGGCGCCCACACGCGGCAGCTTCGATGAAGACGTTCCCCCAGCCCTCGACCTCCAGGCCGCCGAGGCGGTTGCGGCACGGCATCGCGAACACGTCGCCAGCCCGGTAGTACAGAGGAAGATCCTCTTCGGACACCTGCCCGACGAACACCACCGACCCGCGGGGCGCCCCGGCCGCCATCTCCTCGAGGGTCTCGCGGTACGGACCCCCACCGACGATCAGGAGTGACGCATCGGGAACCCGCCGGCGGATCGCGGGCATCGCCCGGATCAGCACGTCCTGGCCCTTCCGCGCGACGAGGCGACTCACGCACACGACGAGCGGTCGGTTGGCCACGCCGTGACGCTCGCCGATCTGCTCGGTACGCAGGTCCGGACGGAACCGATCGATGTCCGCCCCGGGATACATGACCGACACCGGGACGCGGTCGGAGACCGCGGTGCGAACGACGCGCGCGATGAAGGCGCTGCACATCACCGCGACCCGCGAAGCGCGCGAGGTGGCGTGCCGCATCAAACCATGGGCCCCTGGTGCGATCGAGAGCCAGTACTCGAACCCATGGGCGGCTGCAAGGTACGGCGTCCCGCGCTTCGCGAGGCCCGGTCCGAGCATGGCGAGCGGGTAGGTCGCCCCGAACAACACTACCTCGGCCCCCGTGTCGCGAATCACGCCCTCGACACGCCGGCGAACGTGCGGCGTCGGCCAAGCGAACGTTCGCGGCCCGCGGATGACCTCGTACGGCTCTACGGAGTCGAACGCTTCGGCCCCCTCCCAGCTCGGGGCGAAGACCGCAGCCTTCTCAGGCGGCAACTCGCGCATCAGCGCGTGCAGCGTCCGCTGGATGCCGCCGACCCGCGGCGGGTAGTCGTTCGTGACGAGCAGGGTCTTCGGAGCGTCCACGCGCGCCTATCCTCCCAGGAAGCCG
>Ga0315284_10000338_pt1 | contig 63316 bp, 59 predicted proteins | sample YL17G09_16_MG_FD_203696 | JGI IMG/M metagenome (GOLD analysis project Ga0315284, IMG submission 203696) | Sediment microbial communities from Yellowstone Lake, YNP, Wyoming, USA - YL17G09_16 | ecosystem: Environmental > Aquatic > Freshwater > Lake > Sediment | place: USA: Wyoming | collected...
TTTACCTGAGCGGCTCGCCGACGCCTTCTTTATTTTCTTGGGATTTTCCTTTTTGGGAGCCATTTTTCCTCCTCCTGACAGTCCCTATGTCGATGGCCCAGCCTTGAGAAAATAATCTATCATTTTAACGTCCTTTTTTAAAGAGAGAATGGCTTCGAATTCCTCATTCTAAAAAGACGTGTATTGACAATACAGCTTATTATGCGCATAATATATACAGATATAATTCAAATGAAAAGGCTAAACATTACGATTCCGGATGAGATTGCCAAGGATCTTGTTTCCATTCCCAATAAAAGCCGCTATATCGCCGCCGCTCTAAAGGAAAAAATGGAAAAAGAAAAAAAGCAAAAACTGGACGCCCTGCTCTGCGAAGGCTATCAAGCGACAAAAGAAGAAGACAAAACCCTCAACGAAGATTGGGAAAAGGCCACCCTCGAAGGCTGGGATAAGACTCGGACATAGTCAATGGAAGCAAATTTCCCGCGCCACGGGGAGATCTGGCTCGTTTCTCTTGAGCCGGTCATCGGCAGCGAGATCGGCAAAACACGACCCGCAATCGTTATCTCCAATGATAGAAACAATCAATTCGCCGATACGATCACTGTCGTTCTCTTGACTTCAAAGGCCGAAAAGATCTATCCGTTTGAAGTCTTTTTGTCTCAAGTCGACACGCATCTGGCTCGGGATTCAAAAGCCAAAGCGAATCAAATCCGGACCGTCGACAAAAAAAGGCTGGTGAAGCTGATGGCCGAGCTTCCTCCCGATAAATTGACCGAAGTTAAGCAAGCTGTGCGCATTCACCTGGAAATCTAGGCGTCTCTATATCCACCTTCTCCAATTGGGGAAGAAAATTGCTTTAAGACGGTCAAATAATCTTTCCCTCTAGCGTCCCTCAGAAAGATCAGCCGTCCTTACGGCGCCAGTCGTAGGGAATATCGCTTTTGTGCGGGTCCAGACGTTGTTCGTCCGGGCTCGCGTAGTTGTAGGCTTCGGTGGGGATATTGACGACGACGGCTTCCTCTTCGCTCACGCACATCCAGCCGTGATAGATTCCCGCCGGCACGTTTATGAGCATAGGGTTGTGCATGCCGATGTAAAACTCGTTAATCTCTTTATATGTCGGCGAATCTTTTCGCCCGTCATAAAGCGCCATTTTTATCATGCCCTTGAGGCAGCAAATATTGTCCGCCTGTTTTTCGTGTCTGTGCCAGGCCTTGACGACTCCGGGATAGGTCGTTGTCATATAGACCTGGCCGAATTTCGTGAAAAATTCATCGTCTTCCCGCAGGATCTCCATCAGCCGCCCCCGCTCGTCCGGGATCACTTTCAGCTTTTTCGTCTTGACACCGTCGATCATGCTGATCTCCTATAAAATTGCGAGGCCGCCGCGCCTTTTCGCTCCTGGCGATGACAAGATCATTCATGTCACGGCCGGCCCCTGGGCGGGGCAATCTCACAATTTAGGAGGGAGCATTTCCGGAACTATTCCAGAAACGGTCCCTGTTATTTGATGCCGATCTCGCTTTTGTCGCCCACCATAAACCTGAACGCCGAAGGCTTGGGCGGGCACTTGTAGATCCGCACGTCCCTCCCGATCAAGCTTTCGTCGATCCGGCTCCCGATGTCGCGGATCTCGCTCCCTTCGAGCACAATGCTGTGCTCGATCTCCGTCCCGATGATCTTGCAGCTTTTTCCGATCGCCGTAAACGGCCCGATATAGGAATCCGTGACCTCCGTCGCTTCGCCGATGATGGCCGGTCCCCTGATAATGCTTTTCTTCAGGCTCACCCCTTTTTCGATTACCACCTGCCCGTTGATCCGCGACTCCGCGTCAACCGTTCCCTCGCACTTCCCGCTGATTCCTTCTAATATCAGCCGGTTGGCCTCGAGGATATCCTCGATTTTCCCCGTGTCTTTCCACCATCCCGAGACAAGATGCGGCTGCACGTCATACCCTTTATCCACCAGGTATTGGATGGCGTCGGTGATCTCGAGCTCTCCTCGCCATGACGGCTTTATAGCCTTCACGGCTTCGAAAATATGGCCATCGAACAGATACACGCCGACCAGCGCCAGGTTGCTCATGGGCTTCTTGGGCTTCTCGACAAGCCTCACCACGCGCCCGTCCCGGAGCTCCGCCACGCCGAACATCTGCGGATTCGCGACCTCCGTCAGCAAGATCATGGAGTTCGGCTTTCGTTCCTCAAACTCCTTGACCAGGGTCACGATCCCGCTCTTCAATATATTGTCGCCCAGATACATGACAAATGGCTCGCCCCTCAGGAAGTCCTCCGAGATCTTCACGGCATGCGCTAATCCCAGCGGCGCATCCTGTTCGATATAGTGTATCTTCACGGCCCAGGCCGACCCGTCTCCCGCCGCCGCCATGATCTCCTCTTTCGTGTCGCCGACGACGATTCCGATCTCCTTCACGCCCGCATCCCTCAGGGCCTCGATTCCGTAGAACAGGACCGGCTTGTTGGCCACCGGCACCAGCTGTTTGGCCTGGGTGAATGTCAGCGGCCGCAGCCTCGTCCCTTTTCCTCCGCTGAGAATCAGTCCTTTCATGGCACGTTCCTTTCGAAGATTTTGCCCATGCCCAATTCCAGGCCAACTTTAGCACATCACAAACCTCAGAATCAATCTTTTGAGATTTCGCCACCTTTCCATGCGTCTTTTAAATCCCCCGCCTTTTTAAGAGAGAGGTTTTAAGGAAGCCTATCGCTTTAGAGCCGATCCCCCCTCAAAATCCCATTCCGCCCAGGAAATCCGTGGTCTTCCCGATATTCCCCAGGCCGAAGGAAATCCTGAACTGCGTTTCCGGGCGCTCCCTGAAATAATAGACCCGCATCTCCGCCCTCAAATCAAGGCATTGGTAACGATAGGAGACGTTGGCCGCCGCGTAGAGCATTTTCCGCTCGACGATATTGAAATCCACCTCGCCCTGCGCTTCCAGCGACCACCTTGGAATCTTCAATCCTCCGAAAAAACTGATCTGGTGCCGGTCCCAAATGGAATAAATGATCTCTTGCCCGCCTTGGAGCCAGGAGTTGATGCTCTTGAACCAGCTGACATGGAGAAACACCGGGTCCGCGATGGTCCCCAGCTGCGCGCCGAGCCGCAGGCCCGACAGCGTCTTGTAATAAGGATTGTAGCCGGCCGTGAAATCGATGCTGTATTTCGCTGTCGGATAAAACCTTAAATAGCTGCTGATCTCAGTGAATTCGGGGATCTTGCCGTCCACCCGATACCAGCTGTTAGGGCTTTCCTCGGGCGCCAGATAATATGTCTGACTCAACACCCAGATAAAAATCTCCTTGGGCATCTCATCCTGCTTGATCAGGACGCGATTGGCCAGGCCGTAGCTGATCTGGTGGTAGCGGAAAAGCGGATAAGGCGAGATGATCCGGTCCTTGTCCGCAACCGGACTCTCATAGCGGTACGAGATGCTCGGCTCAATAATGTGCTTGATGCGGAAAGCCTTGCTCTCCTGGCCGGATTCGGCGCCGGAGGCTTGACTCGCGTCCGCTCCTTGGGCAGCTCGGGCCGCAGGCTGGTCTGGTGCTTTCTTTTGCGCCTCCGCGGGCGCTTTCTTGCTTTTTCCCTCGCTCCCGCCGATATCATAAATCCGGTAAAACACAGGACCGATCAACCCGAGGCTGAGGCCGAAATTGCGGGCAAAGATGGGCTCATCGGCAATCACGCGCTTGGCGCTAATCAACTTATAGCTCTGCCAGTAATAATCCAGGTTTCCCGATACGGCCAGGTTCGTCGTCAGCCAGGGGATGCCCGCGAACGGCAGACTAATCTCCGGATTAAGAGCGAGGTTCTGGATGCGCATTTCCCGGCCGGCGTCGTAATCCGTCTGCCAGCCGTACCGCAACCGGTTGAACGAGCTAGAAAATGAAAAGTACAGCGGGTTGAACAGCTTCATTTTGAAGGCATTGAGGGTGATCTGGGGCAGATAATTTGTGACGATCGAATTGCTGCCTCCCATCGCCGGAAAACTCGTCTCGAACCGTGAGGCCCTGACGTTCAGGCTGATGCCCGACCAGGCCTTGGAAAGATAGACCTGCGAGCTGCGGTTAGAAACGACGGCCCGCTGGAAATTGTTGTCGAACTCCCGCAAAAACTCATAGCTGCTCTGGTAGTCCACGTCGGCCACCAGGCTGAACCCAAACGGCAGGAGCTGGTTGTGGCTCCATCGGATGAGATAAGCATTGGACGGGCTTGTTCCGCCCGTTCCACTCGTTCCTTCCCCTTTATTGAAGAGAAAATAAAAGAGATTCAGCGACCCGCCGGTTCCCCCCGAAAACAAATATCTGTATTCGGTCCCTCCGCCGACTCCGCGCTTGCCGTAATAATTCAGGCTGAAGGTGGCATCCATGTTGCGGGCCATCGCCCAGTAGAAGTCCTGGGCATAGAACATGCCTTTCGCCACCGAGAATCCCAGCTGCGGCATCAGGAATCCCGTCGCCCGTTCCTGGTCGAGCGGGTAGCGCATGTAGGGAAGATAAAAGATGGGGACCTTTTTGATGGAAAAGACGGCGCCCCACATTTCCATATAATCGCCCTTTTTGAAGTTGGCCCTGGCGCAAGAAAATTTCCAGCGCGGGACGGGCTGCGAGCATGACGTGAACTCGCTCCGGCCGAAGCTGTAGAGGCTCTCGTCTTTGCGCTCGATGGAGGCGGCCTGATAGCGGATCGAGGGCTGGAGCAGCCCGACCGCCTGTTCAAATTTGCCCTTGGCGTTATCGAGGTTGAAGAAAATGCTTTTGGCGCTGATCGTTTCATCCGGCAGCTGGAGGATTACATCGCGGCCGATGCCCACGGCAAAGACATCTTTTGTCTTGGTGTCGAGCTCGACGCGGTCGGCAAAAAGCTTGAGGTCGCGGTACTCGATCTCGACGGGATTGCCGGTGGCGATGATGCGGTCCTGGCTGCGCTCCATCGTCTGATATTTAATCTTGACCTCGGCCACTTGGGCTTCCTGGGAGAAATTCGGCCCCGGAAGCATGAAGAGCAGCTCGGCAAAGAAAAATAGAGTCGTCCCGATCAGGCGGGGGATATGGCGCATTATTTTTCGTGTCAACACGTATTTCTTTCCGGCCTTTCTTAAAACTCTACCATATGGCCTTCGTAATAATCAACCCGGCAGAAAAGAGAGAGAGCTGAAAACGCTCGACCTCTAGCTCCCCCCCCCAATAGCCTTAGGTCCGCACGATGACAGATAGAGACGGCTCCGTCGCGGAGAAAATAGGTTTCTTAAAGAATCTGAATAGCCATCTCAGGGAGTGAGCTTCGTCAGCCTCGATTGGCTTCAATTCATGATGGCTCGGGCGGTTTCCCGCCAGGGAGTGACATCGACGCCCTTCGAGGATAAGGCTTCATCGCCGCCGTAAACGATATGGGCGGGCGAATCGGAATCGCCCGTGAATTTTCTCCATTTCAAGAGGCCCTTGAAGATGTCCGAGTGAACGGTTTCACCGGACTTGATCTCCACAGGGACGAGCCGCATTCCCTGATCGAGCAGGACATCAATCTCGTCGCCCAGGTTGTTCCTCCAAAAATAGAGGTTTGAGGCGAGGCCCCTATTGAAGCGGCTCTTCAGGAGCTCGCCGACGATCAGGCTTTCGAACAATCCGCCGCGCAGAGGATGAACGGCCAAATGGCCAGGGCCTTGGACGTTCAGCAGCCAGGCGGCGAGGCCGGTGTCGGTAAAGTACAGCTTGGGGGATTTGACCAGCCTTTTGCCGAAGTTCCGGTGATGCGGTCTGAGCAGGACGATAATGTAGCTCGCCTCAAGCACCGAAAGCCAGCTCTGGGCGGTGTTATGGGTGATGCCGCAGTCAGCGGCCAGGGCGGAAAGATTGAGGAGCTGCCCCGTTCGCGCGGCGCACATCCGGAGAAATTTCTGAAAGAGGCCCAAATCCCTGACACGGAGGAGATTCCTGACATCTCGCTCGAGATAAGTCATCACATAGTTGGCCAGCCATTGGGCAGGTGCCAGGTCGCGGTCGTACAGGGGAGGATATAAGCCTTGGAAAAGGACGTCGCTCAATTCGTGAGGCAGAATACCGGCGAGGTCGAGCTCCGATATGGAAAACGGGAGAAGTTGAACGACTGCTACGCGTCCCGCCAGCGTTTGACTGAGGCTCTCCAGAAGCCCGAAATTCTGAGAGCCGGTCAGAATGAATAATCCCGGCTTCTTTTTCTCATCCACTATAACCTGGAGATAAGAGAACAGGGCGGGAAATCTTTGGGCCTCGTCGATGACCGCGCCATCTTGGAAATTTCTCAGGAAGCCCCGGGGATCTCCGGCGGCGAGTTCCAGTTTGTCCGGCTCTTCTAGTGATATATAAGGCTTATCGGAAAAAACAGCCCGGACGAGTGTCGTCTTTCCGGATTGCCGAGGTCCCGTAACGGCAACAATTGGGAAGCCCTTGGCCAAGGTTAGCAGCGAGGAAGAAGCTTCTCGGGGAATCATAAGCCTATTATAAAAGAAATATACGATTTGTCAATATAATTATCATTTTGTATAATTTGAATAAATTGGAAAATCGCTTCCTTTTTCGTATCCACACGGGGACCGCGTACCAACCCTTTTAACAAACAAAGGTCCAAAAAACATCTTAGAAGACGATTTTCGACGGGGAAAAAGCTCATTAATTTCCTGCCCCGGCTTTCAATTCAGGCGACGAGATATTGAGCGAGAATGCCGAGATAGTGGAGGAAAAATTCCCGTTTCCACAATTTCAGGGTTTCCTGTTCCCGGAGAGGAAGGAACCTCTGCACATCCTGGCGGGCAGTATCCCAGTCGATTTCGGTGATCCTCCTCTTCAAGCTGTCCAATACCCAATCGGAATCGATATCAAGTTTTTGGCCGGCCCAGGGGCCATGCTGATCGAGGGCGTTCCGCAAAAGGTCGAGAGCCGGGACGATCTTCTTGTTGGTGTACCAGATAAAATCGTACCAATCCCTTCCCTTCGCGTACCCCCGGGCCAGCATTGCGCTCAGTTTCATTCCGAAGCCGGATTCAAGGGTTTGGGTGGTTATGGCGGCGGTCATGGGAAAGGTGACGTAGCGCGTTTCATAGCTTGATCCCCTGGGAGGGTTCGTGTCGATCTCGAGTTTCACTTTGATGAGTTTTCTGGTGACCCTGTCGAACGGCAGGTCCAGAAGAAGGACCCTGCCGATCGAATCCGTTCGGAGAAACGTTTTTTTGACCGCCGCTTCCCCCCTCGACTTATCCAGGACATTGAAATGAAAACCTTCCCCGGCGCCGTCTTTGATAATAGGGTCGAGATATCGCTGCCATTGGAAATCAGGGTCCGGCCGTTTCAAGAAAAAATCCAGATCCTCCGAAAAGCGGTTCATGCCGTAGACAAGGCGGAGGCATGTTCCACCGTGAAAAACCGCCTGCCCGTTTGAAAAGAACCCGGCTCGGGAGAGGCTCGCCAAGACATACTGCTGAACGAGCTCCTGCAGAACATTCTCCTGGTCAATCACGCTGGCGATCGAGTATTCTTTGATTTTTTCTTCGAGGACCTGTTTGATCATTTCTCGAGCTCCCGGTACCATCCCCTGAGATAATCCGTGGTTCGGCGGTCCCGGAGGCTCTCGCAAACCTCATCCAGGCTTTCGAAGGATACTTTTTTGAGATCGTCCCGTTCGATCCGCATGGATTCCGTCAGAAAGGCCAAACCGTCCCGCTCCCAGTTCACCTGTTTTCTCGTGTAGATCAGGTCGGCGATCGCCCTCACGGGCGTGGCGACAAAAGCCCAACTCCGGCCATCGATTTTAAGGGCTTGAACTCCGGCTCTTGGATCCGCGGCCGGAACCCGCTTGAAGGTGAAAACGCCGACCGGCGTTTCAAACGTGCGGCTTCGGGCGGAAGTCACGCTGCTGACCTGATAAACCGCTTCCGGAATAAGGCCGTGGTGGGAGAGCGCGGATTCCAGACTCACCTGAGAGGGGAAGTGCAGCATCGCCGCGACGACGAAAGGATGAGGATGTGTTTTTCGAAACTCCGGCGCGAGAAGGAACAACCCCGGCTTGAGCCGGATGATTTCAGCCACGGAGACGGCGCGATGCACGAGCACTTTTCGGGCCCCTTCGGACCGGTCGGGGAGAAGATTCCGGATAACCGTTTCATCGAAGAATCCGCCGGGCGGCGAGAGACGGAAGACTTTTTCGGTCAGCGTTTGCATTGTGCTATTAGGTTACAATTTTTGTAACCTAATAGCAAGAAATATCCGCACCCCAAGGGAAAATAAGATAATTGAATTCAATCAAAACGGTCCAGGGGAATGGCCGATAGGAACACCCGACGGGTCCCGACGCAGTTGACATAGGGGGGGCCAATCGATTAAATTGGCAGGCGGATCGCCGAAAGAAATGATTGACCTTCATACACATCTTCTCCCCGACTGGGACGACGGGGCAAAAAGCTGGGAGGAGCTGGCGAAAATGGTCGAGATCGCCCGAAAGGACGGGATCCGCAAAATCGGCCTGGCCCCCCATCTCTACAGGCTGAACAAGTACGACAGCGACATCCCCCTCCTGAAGCTGAAGATGGCCCAGTTCAAATTGAAAACGGCCGGCTGGCCGGTCCTGTTTTACGAAGGAATCGAAATCTTCATCCATCACGAAATCATTCCCAACCTGCGCGATCACGGCCTAACCATCAACGGCTCGAACTACTTTTTCATCGAATTCCCCTCGGAATACGTCCTCCCGGGCGTCAAGGACCTCTTTTTCAACATCAGGCTCGCCGGATTCATCCCCATCATCAGCCACCCGGAACGGAATGCCGGTTTCCAGGACAGGCCCGAGCTTCTCGGCGACCTGATCAAGATGGATTGTCTGGCCCAGGTGACGGCCAAAAGCTTGACGGGAAGTTTCGGGTCGCAGGTGAAAAAGACGGCGCAGATGTTCGTGGCCAGCAACCTGGTCCACTTGATCGCCTCGGACGCTCATGACCCGGTGAGGAGGCCGCCGGTCCTGAGCATGGCTGTTGAGGAAGCGCGAAAAATCGTCGGTGACAAGAAGGCCACGGCCATGGTCACATCGATCCCCCAGGCTATCCTGGACAATCAGGCGATCGGAGATTGGGGCGAACCCGTCCTTCCCGCCAAAGAAAAGAAATGGAGCATCAAGCTCCCGTCATTCCTGCGAAAAAAAGTCTAAAGGACGGTTAAGACCTCCGTGGGAACACGAGCGTTGCGGACTCCGCTCTTCATGGCCCGCACGAAAAAGAAGAAAGACGATCCATTAAACGTTGAATTCGCCCGTATCAATCCACTCTTTTTTTAAGATGGACCAGAAGTCCTCGGCCAGACCCCTCAAAACATACTCATAGGGCAGCCAGCCATAGCCGCCTTCTCCCCACCCCGTCCTCCAGGAATTGCGGATGAGGAAGGCGCCGGTCGTTTCATCGCCGCTCGACCTGTTGGCGATCTTGATGCGGTCATCATAGCCGACGGCCACGACGGCGTGCCCTCCGAGGATCCGCTCGGAGCGCGCGGGAAACGGGATAGCGCCTCGGTCATCGGCCATCTCGATGGAGCTGTAGACCGTGAAGCCGAACATCGAAGGATGACCGGCCGCGAGGTGAGTCTTGACGCGGCTGAGGACGGCCGTCGGAAGGAGCCCCGGCGGGTCGTGCCTGTAATACTGAATGGTCTTATAGTTCTGGGCGAACGCGTAGCAAAAAGCCGGCGGCTCTTTGTCGAATTTCTCCCCGTCGTCGGTGTAAGGCCAGTACTCCTCGGGAGGGACGCCGAAGAGGACCATGGCGCCGATCGTGGTCCGGAGGTAGGCGCCCGTATCGCCCTTCATTTTCATCAGGTTGCGCGTGACTTTATAAAGGAAGAGGCGTGAAGCATCGATATGCCGGCCGAAGGACTTGCGCTCGTAGTATTCGATAACGCCGACGCCGGCATTGGCCGTGCAGGCGCCGAGGTTCCGTTGGTCCTCGACGGGCGAACACCATTCGCGGAGGTCCATAGAGACAGGGAGAGTGAAGCGTTTGGCGGGCGTTTTTTTTGTCGAAACGGCTCGAGCCCCGCCCCTGCCCGAAAGATCTCGACCGAGAGGAAGGCCGGTCGAGAGGAGGATTTCGCGAACCGTTCCTGTTTCCTCGGTGTAATCCCTGAAATCCGGATAGTCAGGAATCCACCCAAACGCATACTTTTTAAGATCATTGGACATGGCCGTACTCCTTTAAAGGGCAAAAAAGAAATGGGGAAGAGACTATACCCGCGGTCCTCTTTTATAATATCCGACCTGCCGCATTGGGTATGCTGTCCCTTATTAAGGACGATTTCGGCGGGCTAAATTCTCACGCCGTTAGGAAATATTGATCGAGGATAAAAGCATCTCCAAGCTTGTGATTTCAAAGAGGTGTTGGAATCGATCCTAAGGCCCCATAGCGCAGGGGGGGCCCCGGACACTCTTGGAGGAGGACCCTTTTCGAGGTTCCCCCTCCAACGGGCGGCGGGAATACCCGCCCGCCCTGCCACCCCTCCAAGGAGCATCCTCCCATGAATTCATCGCCAGATGCTCCTGGGAAAGGAGGCAGAGAGCGAAGCGAGCGTTGGAGGGAAACCCTGAATAAGGGTTTCCCTCCAAGAGTGTCCGACGGAACTGGTTCCCCACGGGGCCGGGAGCGATTCCAACACCTCTTTGAAATCACATATTTCGAGACAGTTACAACGAGGACATAGGTATTCCATCGCCAATTTGTTACAATGTACGCCGTGAACCTTGGTAAGTTCGCAAATTTGTGGTCTTTAGGGCTCTTGCTGCCGTCATCGATCGCCGTCGGGCTGTTGATGGGGTATTTCCTGGACAAGTGGCTCGGCACCGGCCCCTGGCTTCTTCTCGTTTTTTCCCTGTTGGGCGCCGCTTCCGGCCTGATCAGCTTGATTAGAGCCATTATGAAACTCAATAAAGATCCGGAGATCGACAAGGATTGAGCGGCCTGGGAGATGAGCATGCAGACCGATCCGATAGAAGAAAAGATCATCCGCCGGATCCCCTTTGAAATCATCATTTTAGCAGCCGCTCTCGGTATCGCGGCCGGGCTGATCTTCGACTTGCTCTCGGGTCTCTTTTTCTTTGCCGGAGGAGGGCTGGCAGCCCTCTCCTTCCTCTGGCTCAAGCAGTCTTTGACCCGGGTCCTCCTCCGGGATAAAGCCAAGGCCGTCCGCTCGGGCATCCTTCTCTACATCTTCCGCCTGATATTGATTATTGGCCTATTTTTCATTATAATTTTCGCCTATCCGAATAAGCTTCTGGCGTTTGCTGCAGGCTTTTCGACGGTGATTCCCGTTTTCCTGGGCGAAACGGCCGTAGCCCTCGCCCGGATGAAGCAATGGAAGAATTAGAGCACCCGCTGGCCATCGTCATTCTGTTCAACAAGCTCCTTGGCCCGCCGGTCGCCGCCCTGCTCGGCCTGGCCGGCATACATGTCAAGAACCCCCACGATTTCATCCCCGACTATGTCATCATGGTCATCCTCGTGGCCGCTTTTCTGGTCGTTTTTTTGGGAATAGCCTCGCGGCGGCGCTCGCTCGTGCCCAGGGGGATGCAGAACGTGTTCGAGCTCCTCATCGGCGCTCTGGAAGGCCTGCTTGTCGACATCATCGGCCCGGAAGGGAAGAAGTACCTTCCGATGATCGGAACGGTCGGGCTGTTCATCCTCTGTTCCAACCTGCTCGGCCTCGTCCCCGGACTGATGTCGCCGACCAGCAAGCTCAATGTCACGCTCGGCTGCGCGCTGACGGTGTTCGTCTATTACCACTACCAGGGGATCAAGTCGAACGGGCTGCTCAAATATCTCAAGCATTTTTCGGGGCCGTCGCTGTTGCTGGCTCCGCTGATGGTCCCCATCGAGCTGATCAGCCATTTTTCCCGGCCCTTATCGCTGTCGATCCGGCTCTTCAGCAATATCTTTGCCGAAGAAGTGCTGATCGTGGTCATCGCCTCGATCATCCCGTATCTTCTGCCGCTTCCGTTTATGGTGCTGTCGCTGTTTACGGGCGCCCTCCAAGCCTTTGTTTTCGTGCTCCTCGCCTGCATCTATATTTCCGGGGCCGTCGCCCATGAAGAGGAACATGAATCTCGATAATACCGAAACCTCGAAAGGAGTTTTGTCATGACAAAGACATCCAAAGCATTCGGCCTTCTGCTGTTCTTCCTGTTGATGGCCGGCACACCGCTCCTGGCCCAGGAAGGGACTCTGACCGAGTCCAAGGTCTCCCTTTACAAGCTGGCCATCATCGTCAGCGGGGCCATCATCACCCTGACCGCGGCCGCCGGCGCCTTTTGCCAGGCCAAGGCCCTCAGCGCCGCCTGCGAAGGGATCTCCAGGAACCCTCAGGCCGCTCCGCATATCCGGTTCCTGCTGCTCCTCGGGCTGATCCTGATCGAAACCCTGGTCATCTATGCCCTGCTCGTCACCTTCATCATCCTGATGGGGAAGTGGAAAGGCGGATTCTAGTTGCGCGTCTCGCAAATATCTTGCCTAAATAAAGACACTTCCTTGAACGCGCAACCGCCGGGGAGTTTGAGGGGGGCGGAGTGGCCCCCCTCAGGGGTTCAGCGGAGCGGAGCGAAGCGCCGAAGGGGGAGCTTGACTCCCCCTTGGAAGTGCCCCGGCTCTGCGAAATACTGGAACAAGAAATTTATGAGACGGGGCACTAGGAAGAGCCCGGGGATGGCCTGGGGGCGCTTATTTGAAACGTCCCCAAAACGAATCCAAGAAAAAGGCTGATGGCCGCGAACATTTTTAAGATCCTCGGCTCGACCTTCAAGAGGTTCAATGCCGACAAGTGTTTCAGTCATTCGATCATCATCTCCTACTTTTGCTTTCTTTGCGCCGTCCCCCTGATCGCTCTCTTCGCCTTCGCCACGACGAAACTTCTTGGAAGCTCGGAGATCGCCGTCCGGAGCCTCAATGTTTTTACCAAAGAATTTTTCGACAAGTACGACCCTTCGTTCTTCTCAAAGCTCAGCGGGGTGTCCAAAAATATCAGCAGCCTGGGCTGGTTCGGCCTCCTCGGATCGCTCATCGCCGGAAGCTTCCTCTTCTCCAACCTGATCTATTCGATCAATTTCATCTTCAAGGCCAGCTCGCAAAAGTCATTTTTCTACAACCGGCTGATGGAATACATCATCATGCTCATCATCGCCGTGATCCTCATTTTTTCGCTGTCGATCACGGCGGTCTGGACCGCCCTCCACCGGATCATCAAGGAGAGCGCCTTCGTGGCCGACACCCTGAACCCGAAGGTCCTGCCTCTCATCGACAATTTCCTGATCCAGTATCTCATGCCTTTCATGCTGGGATTTTTGGTGCTTTTTGTCCTCTATAAATTCATTCCCGAAGTCAAAGTCCATACCAGGGCGGCGCTGGTCGCGGCGGCGATTGGTTCGATCCTCTGGGAAATCTTCAAGCGGATTTTCGTCGTCTACGTCGCCCATTTTTCGGCGATCGGAGTTGTCCTGGACAAGCTCCTGAAGGGCACATTGACGTCTATCATTTTCTTTCTGTTGTGGATCTCGTTCTCGCTGGCCATTCTCCTCTGGGGGGCGGAGCTGGCGGCCGTGCTCAACGAAAGGATCGACGCGCGCAGAGCCCGAGCCTAGATTCGTCACAGAATAACATGGCCTTCTTGGGGTTATTAAAAGAGGCCATTCTGCGGAAACGGCTGAATATCGGGAGGTTGCCATGAGAATAACGGTGAGGGAACTGGCCCAGCGGCTGAACTGCCTGTTTGAAGGGGACGGCGGGGTCGAGATCTCGGGAGTGGCCAGCCTGGAAGCGGCCGGCCAGGGCGACCTTGTCTTCCTGGCCAAGCCTAGATTCAGAGGGCAGCTCGAAAGAACTCAAGCCTCTGCGGCCATCCTCCCCTTGGACGAAAAATTCGATAAAATTCCCGTCATCCGGGCCGCGAACGCCCATCTGGCGTTCATCCGGGCTCTGGAGGTCTTTTACCAGCCTTACCGGCCGGAACCCGGGATTCATCCGACGGCGATCGTTTCGCGCTCGGCAAAGGTCGCCCGGGACGCAGCCATCGGGCCGTTCTGCTCGGTGGGAGACGAGGCGGACATAGGGGCGGAAGCGGTGATTTTCCCGCTCGTCACGATCTATCCTCGGGTCAAAATCGGCGTGCAAACGGTCATCCATTCCGGGGTCTCGATCCGAGAGGATGTCAAGGTCGGCGACCGGGTCGTGATTCATAACGGCGTCGTCATCGGGTCGGACGGGTTCGGCTATCTGAAGACGGACGACGGAAGCTATCTCAAGATTCCTCAAAAGGGGATTGTCATCATCGAGGACGACGTGGAGATCGGCGCCAACACGACCATAGACCGGGCCGCCCTCGGTGAGACGATCATCCGCAAAGGGGCAAAAATCGATAACCTGGTGATGATCGCCCACAACGTCGAAATCGGGGAAAACAGCATCCTGGCGGCCCAGGTGGGAATCGCCGGCAGCTCAAAGGTGGGGAAGAACGCCATCTTGAGCGGGCAGGTCGGGATCGCCGATCACATCACGGTGGGCGACAACGCGATCATCGCCGCAAAGTCGGGAGTGACCAAGGACATCCCGGCCAACGCCTTTGTCTCCGGGAGTCCCCATTTGGATATCCGGGACTGGCGGAAGGTCTGGGCGCTCATGCCCCAGATGTACGACATCGTCAAGGACTTTAAGAAGCTCAAGATCCGGGTCGAGGAGCTGGAAAAAAAGAAATAGGGGACGCGTCCGCCTCGATGGCGGCTATTTGGAAAGGTATTCGTCGACCGAGATAGCGGCGTGAACGCCCGACCCGACGGCCGAGGCAACCTGGTGCGGGCAGGCATCGATCACATCCCCGGCCGCGTAAATCCCCGGCTGAGATGTTGCCATATTCGCCTGGACGACGATCTCCCCCCATTCGTTGAGCTTCAACAGGCCTTTGACGAACTCCGTGTTGGGATCCATGCCGATCGAAACGAAAACGCCCTCGACCGGCAGGGTCGTCCGCGTATCATCCTTGACATTGCGCAGGACGATGCCTTCGACATTATCCTCGCCGACGATCGACTCGACGACCGAACTCCAGCGGACCTCGATCTTCGGGTTGGCTAAAACCCGTTCCTGAATGATCTTCGTTCCGCGGAACTGGTCGCGGCGGTGGATGAGCGCCACTTTCCTGGCGAATTTGGTCAGAAAAATGGCCTCCATGAGGGCTGTGTCTCCTCCGCCGACAACCGCGATGTCCCTTTCCCTAAAAAAGGCGCCGTCGCACGTGGCGCAGTAGGACACGCCGCGGCCGATCAGCCGTCCCTCGTTCGCCAGGCCCAAGCGCCGGTAGGCCGCCCCCGTGGCGACGATGGCGGCGCGCGTCGGGTACGGCGCTTTATGGCCCTGGACCAGCCAAAGTCCGCCTTCTCTACGAATGTCCTTGGCTTCATCGGTGATAAATTTGGCCCCGAACTTGAGGGCCTGGCTGCGGAACTTTTCGATGAGATCGAACGGCGCGATGCCGTCCGGAAAACCCGGGTAATTCTCGATCCAATCGGTCAGCAAAATCTGACCTCCGGGAATGGCCTTCTCCAGGACGATGGTCTTCAGCCGGGCCCGGCCCGTGTAGAGGGCAGCGGCCAGTCCGGCGGGCCCCGTGCCTATGATGACGACGTCGTATGTTTCGGCCATTTGATCCTTCCTCAGGAATGGGAACCGGACCGCTCCGGAACCGGCCCCGAAATGTCTCCTAGAGGTGTTTTGTCAAAGTCGAGATAATCTTGTCCTTGGGCAACACGCCGACCATCGTTTCTTTCAGCTCGCCTCCCTTGAACAGCAACAGCGTCGGGATGCCGCGGATTCCATAGCGGGAAGGCACTTTCAGGCTCTCATCGACATTCACTTTGCAGACCTTGAGCTTGTCCTTGTATTCCCCGGCCATCTCATCCACCAGGGGGGCGATCATCTTGCAGGGAACGCACCAAACCGCCCAAAAATCCACGAGGACGGGGAGTTCCGACTTCAGCACGACCTCGTCAAAATCCGCGTCCGTTACGTTGATAATATTTTCAGCCACTCTGTCCTCCTCTCCTGAGTTCCAGCGCTTTTTTGTAGATATGGATATATTCCTTGGCGGCGAGCTCCCAACTTCCTTCGTCCCGGCCATTGCCAATAACGGCGACAACCTCTTTCCGCCGGGAAAGAATCGCCTCAAGGTCTTTCCCCGAATCGGCGGCCAGGAGTTCCTCCCTGTAGGTCTGGCTGACCGTGTTGATGACGTCGGAGAAGATCAGCCCGGCCTTGAGGAAATTGAAACGGCCGTTGAGGGCCAGCTGCTCCGGCGTGAAATAATCCCAGTTCAAGCCTGTCAAGGCCAAGGATTCAGGGGGAAACTTCCCCTGGAAGGCGATGTTATGCAAGGAGAAGATCGTCGCCACCTCCTTGAAGTAATTTTTCTGGGCATAATGGGTCCGAAGAAAGACGGGGATGAGCGCGGTCGGCCAATCGTTGCAGTGGATGATATCCAAAGGCAGCCTCGATTTGAGCAGGAATTCGAGGACGGCCCGGTTGAAGAACGTGAACCGCTCGTCGTTGTCGAGGTACTCGCCCTTGGGAGAACCGTAGATCATGTCCCGGCAGAAATACTTCGGATTGTCGACGAAATAAATCGGGATCCGGCCGACCACGGTCTTATACACATTTCCCTTGGCTTTTTCATTGCCGAGGGGAACAAAGAGATCGGGGAGGACGAGCTCGAGTTTCAAGGACTCGATTTCCGGCCGGCGATACTTGGGCATGATGAGCGAGATCTCAACGCCGAGCCCTGATAGGGATTTAGGCAGGGCTCGGGCGACGTCCGCCAGTTCCCCCGATTTGGCAAACGGAGATATCTCCGGGGATACGTACAGGACCCGTAGCTTCTCGGCCGTCAGGCTCATCTTGCTCATCGTCATCGTTGCCTTCAAAGAAGATGTAAATAATAGTTTCCCCCCCTGAAAATGTCAACCAGGCTAGGGAGATCCAAATCACCCATAGAAGCGCCCGACGGGTCCTGTCGGACACTCTTGGAAAGAGCGTTGGAAAGGGATGAAGCGACCATGAGGGATTTAGCCTAAAAATTTCAGCTTTTGAGGGAAGCCTCTCTTAGAGGCCGGCGAGAATGTTTGAGCCAGGGCAATACAACGGAACACGCCGAAGTGTGGACGAGGATATCCTTTTAGCGCAACCATCAAGCGTGCGAGAATCGCAGCCGCCGAAAAAGGCGAAATTTTTATGGCGTGAAAAATCCCGTTAGGGAGCGAATCCCTTTTCAATGCTCTTTCTTAAGCGGCATATCCCGAGCCCTACTCCCCCCAGGACAGCTTCTCCTGGAGCAGGTCGAAATAGTTCCGTTTGGGGGACGATACGAGGTGCAGCTCGCAACCGGCCCGCCACACCTCGACGGTGTCATTCTTGACCATCGTGCTGCCACGTTGGCCATCCAGAGTTAGATAGACCTCTTCGCCGGACGTCAAGAGCTGGATTTTTATCCGTAAGCTTGAGGAGATGACCGTCGGCCGGAAGGTCAGGGTGTGAGGACAGATGGGGGTCAGGAGGATGCCGGGAATATAGGGCTGGATGATAGGGCCTCCCGCCGAAAGCGAATAGGCCGTTGATCCCGTGGGAGTGGCAACGATCAGGCCGTCGGCCTTGACGGTCTGGATCTCCCGCTCGTCGATCCAGATCGTAACCTGGATCATCCGGGCCAGGGCGCCCTTGTTGATGACGACGTCATTCAGGGCCAGGCCGGAGCCGTCTTTGAACTTCGATTCGAGCATCCAACGCGGGCTGACGATGTCTTCGTTGCCGCCGATAAAAGCATCTAGGGCAAGTGTCATCTCGTCCAAGGGGACTTCGGTCAAAAAGCCAAGGCTGCCGAGGTTGACGCCCATGACGGGGACCCGTTTGCAGGCGGCGATATGGGCAATGCTAAGGAGGGTGCCGTCGCCCCCGAGGACGACAACGAGGTCCACTTGGCCCGGGATCTCTTCCCGGTTAGGTCCGTCGGACCGGCCTAGCTTTTGGGCCGCGACTTTTTCCAGGACACACTCGATTCCACGCTTCAGAAGATAGGCATCGAGCTTAGTCAGGATATCCTCGATCCCCGGAGCATGGGGCTTGATCACGACTCCTACCCTGTTAATTTTTTTCATCCCGGGCTACCTCCTTGATCCATTTTAGCACGTCTTGGCCGGCCGCCGGCAATCCTTCAAGGACCCAGAGGCCGAAAAATTCGCGATTTCCCTTCTGGCCGCGCAGGGCACATTTCATGAGCCCGCGAAGCTTGAAACCCAGGGCGGCCGCCTCGCTCGTGATGTTATGGAGCACCTCTTCGTGGAGGGCAGCGTCGCGGACAATGCCCTTCTTTCCCACCTGGCCTTTGCCGACCTCGAACTGGGGCTTGATGAGGGAGAGAAGAAGGGCGGGGCCGCGGCCGGCGCCTTGGCCGGAGTCGCGGCTGCGGCTGAGAATGTCTTTGAGGACCGGGAAGATTTTCAAAATCGAGATAAACGAGACGTCCATCGTGACGAAATCGAGGAGGTCGGGAAAGTCTGCCCGGACGAGGAAGCGGGCGTTTTTTTCAATTAAGACGACCCGGGGATCTTCCCGGAGACGGCAGTCGATCTGCCGCGTATCCACATCCACGGCATAGACTTTCGCCGCGCCCCGCTGGAGCAGGCAGTCCGTGAAGCCGCCCGTGGACGAGCCGATGTCGGCGGCGATTTTGCCGGTGACGGATATTTGAAGAGTATCCAGCGCCTCTTCGAGCTTGAGCCCGCCGCGGCTGACGTAGGGGAAGGGCTTATGGATGAAAACCTCCTGGTCGAGGGCGACGAGCTGACCGGGTTTTTCGATTCGCTGCTCGCCGCTGAAGACCAGCCCGGCCATAATCAACGCTTGCGCTTTCTGGTGGCTGTCGGCCAGCCTTCTTTCCACGAGGATTTTATCCGCCCTTTCCTTGTTCATGTTCTATCGGGAGAACGGGACCGTCCCCCGCTCGTCAGGGATGATAGAATTCCTTGATCTGGCTGACCAGGCCCTCCGCATCCAGCCGGAATATTTTCTTGATCTGCCGGGCCTTCCCCATAGGATAGATCTCGAGGGGGATTCCTATCTGCTTGAACCGGACATCGAATTTTTCCTGCCGGTCGAGGAAATCGCGCACGACGCTCCCGAAACCTCCGGCGGTCACGCCCTCTTCGGCCGTGATGATCGTTCTGCCCGGTTCTGCATAGCGGAGAAGCATGTCTTCGTCGAGCGGCCTGGCAAACTTGGCATCGACCACCGCCAGGCTGATACCGTCCTTCTCAAGCTCCTCGGCCGCAGCCAAAGCCGGGTAGACCATGCTGCCAAACGCCAGCAGCAGGTCCCGCCCTTCTTTCAGCCTTTCGCTTTTCCCGAGCGGCACCGCCCTGAATTCTTTATCCATCGGGACACCGACCGCTTCGCCCTTAGGAAAACGGATCGCCGCCGGATGCCCGTATCCGAAGGCCGATTTGAGCATATGCTGGAGTTCGTTCTCATCACGCGGCGCCATGAGGATCAGGTTTGGCATGTGCCTTAAGTAACCGATGTCGTTGATGCCCTGGTGGGTCGGGCCGTCATCGGACACGATCCCCGCCCTGTCGAGAGCGAAGACGACGGGCAAATCTTGCAGGCAGACGTCCTGATAGATCTGGTCATACGCCCGCTGCAGAAACGTCGAATAGATGGCGCAAACGGGCTTAAGGCCGCTCAGGGCCAGCCCGGCGGCAAAATTCACGGCGTGCTGCTCGGCGATGCCCACGTCAAAAAATCGTTCCGGAAGCTTCTCGGCAAAACCGGTGAGGCCCGTCCCCTCCGGCATGGCCGCCGTGATTGCGATCACCTTGTCGTCGCCCTGGGCGATCTTGAGCAAGGTCTGACCGAAGACGGAAGAATAGGTGGGCCTGTGGTTCTTGACCAGGGATTCCCCAGTCTGGATATTGAACGGGCTGGCGCCGTGGAACCGCTCCGGATTCTCCTGAGCCGGGGCGAAGCCGAGACCCTTACGCGTCACGGCGTGGATGAGCACAGGCCCTTCTTGGTAGGCCTTGGCCTCCTGGAACACCTCGATGAGCGAGTGGAGGCTGTGCCCCTGGACCGGCCCGATATACCTCAGCCCCAGCTCTTCAAAGACGAGGCCCGGGAAAAATGTCTTCTTGACGAGCTCTTCCATGGCACGCCCAGCCTTGATCATCGGCCAGCCCAGAACGGGGATGGATTTCAAGATGGATTTGGCATGGTCTTTTGCCCTCAGGTAATGCTGCCCGCTGGCCAGATAGGTCAGATACTTGGACATGGCGCCTACGCTCGGCGAGATGGACATCTCGTTGAAGTTGAGGACGATGATCAGGGGCGTCCGGAGATGACCGATTTGGTTCAGCGCTTCCCATGACACTCCGCCCGTCAGGCTGCCGTCGCCGACGACGGCGATGACCTTGTGTTGTTCGTTCTTTTTATCCCTGGACACGGCCAGGCCGAGCGCGGCCGAAAGCGCCGTGGAGGCATGTCCCGTATTATAGACGTCGTATTCGCTTTCCTCCCGGTTGGGGAATCCGAGCAGGCCGTCAAACTGGCGGAGCTTGCGGAATTGTTCTCTGCGCCCCGTGATGATTTTGTGCGTGTAGCACTGGTGGCCGACGTCCCAGATGATTTTATCGCGCGGAGTGTCAAAGACGTAATGGAGGGCCAGGGTCAATTCCACGACGCCCAGGTTGGCCGAAAGATGGCCGCCGTTTTTGGAAACGACTTCCAGAATGTAAGCTCGCAACTCATTGGCCAGCCGGGCCAGGTCCTCGGGTGAGAGCTTTTTCAGGTCCTGTGGGCTCGAGATCTGGTCAAGGAGTTTGCTCATGTTCAAAGTTCCAAGAGTTGCCGGGCCAGACGTTGAAGCGGGCCTGATCCGATCGAGGCCGTTTTCAAAGCGGCCAGCGCCGCCCTGACGGATTGTTTCAAAAGGAGGCCGGCCTTTTCTCGGCCGAACACCGTCACATAGTTCGGTTTGGCCAAGTTCGCTTTCTTGCGTGTTGTGGCCGCGTCGTGGATGTCATCCCTAACCTGGAAGGCAAGCCCGACGTTTTTGCCGTATTCGGTCAAGCTCTCGAGCTTCGAGCGCTGCGCCCCGCCGAGAACAGCGCCCGCCCTGACGGAGGCCACGATCAGCGCCCCCGTTTTCTTGAGCATGAGCTCGTGAAGGCTTTCCTTGGCCGCGTTATCCACGGAGAACGTGATGTCCATGAGCTGCCCCCCGATCATTCCCTCCACGCCGGCCAGCTGGGCGACTTCTTTGATGACCTGGTCTTTGCGAGCCAGTCGGCTCTTCGGCATTTCCGCAGCGGCCATAACTTCAAAAGCCAGGGTGAGGAGGCTGTCCCCGGCTAAAAGAGCGATGTCCTCGCCGAAGGCCTTATGGCAGGAGGGACGGCCGCGGCGATAGTCGTCGTCGTCCAGCGCCGGCAGGTCATCATGGATCAGTGAATAATTGTGGATGAGCTCGACGGCGCAGGCGAAAGGAAGCGTCCGTCTCAGGCCGGCCCCGAAAGCATTCCCGGCCGAAAGGAGCAGCAAGGGACGGAATCGCTTTCCGCCGCAGAGGACCGAATAGCGCATGGCCTGGAAGAGGAGAGTGTCGTGACGGGAGAGGATGCGCCGGAGCTCGCCTTCGACGGCATCCTTATAGCCGGCCAATAGATTTTTTGCGTCCATCTTATTCAGCAAGAATGGGGTCAAAGCCCGACTTTGACGCCGTTCATTTGGAAAATGGGCACGCCCGCTCCAGGCTAGAACGGCAGGGTGTCATCGTCCCCGCCCTCTTTTTTTGGACCTTTTGTCCGCGTTTTCTTGCCGCCGCTTTTCTCGTTTTCTTCTTTGGCGTTTTCCTCTTCCGCCTGGGCGCCGAGGCCTTCAGCCTTTTCGAGGTCGAACGGCTCGGGCCGGATTTCCCCCTTTTCATTTTTGAGGAGAATCTCGATTTTCTTTTCTGCCCTTTCCAGCTCGTCGCGCAAATAGCGGGCCATCTTTACGCCCCTCTCGAACAGCGACAGCGACTCATTCAGGCTGAGTCCGCCCTTTTCCAATTTTTCGACGATGTGCTCAAGCTCCGTGAGCGCTTTTTCGAAAGTTAGGTCCTTCATAAGTGCATCTCCTCAAAGCATTCATTTTTCTTTGACGGCCCGGGATTCGATGCGCGACTCCCTGTCCACATCTTTGACCCGGCAGAAAAACTCGCCTTGATAAAAGGACACGACGACGTCCTCGTCCTTCTCGATGTCCTCGATCTTCGAGACGATCCGTGTCCCGCCGTCCTTCCAGCACAGCGTGTATCCCTTTTTCAAGATGTTCAGCGGGCTATGGCTGTGCAGCTCGGCCGACAGCCTCTCCCATTTGGCCGCCTGCTCCTGGAGCCGCCGGCGGAAACTGCCGAAGATTCTTTCCTGCATCAACGCCGCCCGCGCCTTCGCCTCGGCGATCTTTCGCTGCTCGCCCCTGACGACCTCCCTGGCCCGCGTCTCCAGGCCGTCGACCTGCTGCTCTGAATTGAGAAGCCGGATCTTGAAGTTCTGGAAGATCCGGTGTTGGGCGAGGTATGTCACCTCGTGCTTTCGCTCCTGGAGGCCGTTCCGAACACCCTGAACAGCCCTCCGCTCGAGATGATCGATCTCGTCGGCGAAGGCCTGCTCCTTCTCGATGACAATCTCGGCCGCGACGGACGGCGTGGAAGCCCGGACATCCGCCACGAAATCGGCGATCGTGAAATCTACCTCGTGCCCGACCGCCGAAATGACCGGCACCGGGCAGCGAAAAATCGCCCGGGCCACTTTTTCCTCATTGAAAGCCCAGAGGTCTTCGATCGACCCGCCGCCGCGACCGACGATGATCACATCCAAGTCGGGAAGGCTCCCCAGAGTCTCGATGCCTTCGACGATTTCCTCGGCCGCTCCTTCCCCCTGCACCCGCGCCGGGTAGATCAAAACGTGGAGCCGGGCGAATCGGCGCTCCAGGGTCCGCAGGATATCGACGATGGCCGCCCCCCGTGGCGAGGTCACGATGCCCACTTTCTTGGGCAGCAGCGGGAGCTTTTTTTTATGTTGCGGGTCGAACAGTCCCTCGGCCCGCAACTTCTCTTTCAGCTGCTCAAAGGCGAGCTGAAGAGCGCCCTTGCCCTTGGGCTCGGCCAGGTCGGCCAGGAGCTGGTACTCGCCCCGTGGCTCATAGACATTGATCCTTCCCCGGCAAACCACCTGCAGCCCGTCCTTTAAATCGAATTTCAGGAGCCTCGCCTCGCCGCGGAACATCACGGCCCGCAGCGCACACGTCTCATCCCTCAGCGTGAAATAGACGTGCCCGGATGAATGACGGTGGAAGTTGGAAATTTCCCCCGTGACCCAGACCTGGGGAAAACTCATCTCGAGCTCGAGCTTGACGAGCCGGGTGATTTCGCTGACCGTATAGACTTTGTCCGGGAGGACAAGACTCTCACTCTTCAATGTTTTCCTCGGTGAAGATTTCCCTTTTGATCGAAAGCGCCTTTCCCGTCTTCTCCTCGATCTCGACAAAGACCGCCGAAAGGAAAAGGCCGTCTTTTTCCGGCTCGAAGCGCTGGGGCCGCGCCGTCAGGAATTTCTCGAGCGACTGGTCCTTGCGGATGCCGATGACCGAATTCAACCCGCCGGCCATCCCGACGTCCGTGATATAGGCCGTTCCACCGGGCAAAATTCTCTCATCGGCCGTCGGCACGTGGGTGTGCGTTCCGATGACGGCCGAAACGCGCCCGTCGAGGTACCATCCTAGGGCCTGCTTCTCCGAGGTCGCCTCGGCGTGAAAATCGACAAGCACGGCCGGCGTGGCTTCCTTCAATTTTTTGAGCTCTTCATCGGCGGTCCGGAAGGGACAGTCGATCGCCTCCATGAACACCCGTCCCTGGAGGTTCAAGACGCCGAGCTTCCGGCCCTCCGCATCGCTCGCCACGTATGCGCCCCGTCCCGGATTTTGCGGCGGGTAATTGGCCGGGCGCAGCAGCCGCGGCTCCTTCTCCATATAGGGGATGGCTTCTTTCTTGTCCCAGATATGGTTTCCCGATGTCAGGACATCCACCAGCTCGAACAGCCCTCTCCCGATTTCCTCGGTGATGCCGACGCCTCCGGCCGCGTTCTCGCCGTTGGCGACAATCCATGCCGGACGATATTTTTGTTTGAGCGCCGGCAGGAATTTCTTGACCGCGTTCCGCCCCGGCCGGCCGATGATGTCCCCGATAAAAAGGACGCCGATTTTACCGGGCATATTCCACGGCCCTCATCTCGCGGATGACGGTGACTTTGATCTGGCCCGGATAGTCGAGCTCGTTCTTGATCTTTGTCGCGATGTCCTTGGCGATCAGGCTGGCCTTATCATCGGACACCTTCTGGGCTTCGACCATGATCCGGATCTCGCGGCCGGCCTGCAACGCATACGCCTTGGAAACGCCTTCGAAATTCTTGGCCAGGCCTTCGAGCTTCTCGAGCCGCTTGATGTAAGTTTCGAGCAACTCGCGCCGCGCTCCCGGACGTGCTGCCGAGAGAGTGTCCGCCGACTGGACCAGGACCGCTTCGATCGACGGGAAGTCCACATCGCGATGATGCGAGGCGATCGCTTGGATGACGGGCTCGCTTTCTCCATGCTTGCGGCAGAGCTCCACGCTCAGCTCGGTGTGGGTGCCTTCGACGTCCTTGTCCACGGCCTTCCCGATATCGTGCAGCAGCCCGGCCCTCAGCGCCACCGGCATATCCAGGCCGAGCTCCTTGGCCATCGCGGCCGCCAGGAAGGCGACCTCCTTGGAATGCTGAAGCACGTTCTGGCCGTAGCTTGTCCGGTAGTGCAGCTTTCCGAGGAGCTTGATGAGTTCGGGATGGATGTTCTGGACGCGCAGCTCATAAGCGGCCGATTCTCCCTCCTGCTTGATCTTATCCTCGAGCTCCTGCTTGACGGTCTCGACGATGTCTTCGATCCTGGCCGGATGGATCCTGCCGTCCGCGACCAGCCGCTGGATAGCAAGGCGGGCCATCTCGCGCCTGATGGGGTCGAAGCTGGACAGGATGACGGCTTCGGGGGTGTCGTCGACGATGATATCGACGCCCGTGGCCATTTCCAGAGCCCGGATGTTCCGTCCCTCGCGGCCGATGATCCGGCCTTTCATGTCTTCGGAGGGCAAATCCACCACGGACACCGTGGTTTCGACCACGTGTTCGGCCGCCGACCGCTGGATGGCCTGGCTGATGATCTCGCGCGCCGTCTGCTGGCTTTTCGAGCGCGTCTCTTCCTCCACCAGGCGCACGACCTGGACGGCCTCGAGCCGCGCCTCATCCTCGATTTTCTTGATCAGCTGGTTTTTCGCATCTTCCTGGGTCAGGCCGGCGATGCGCTCCAGCTCCTCCATCTGCTTCTTGATCAGGATATTGGCCTTTTCCTCCTGACCGTCAAGGTCTTTCTCGCGCTGGGAAATCCGGCGTTCCTTGCCGCCGATCTCCCGCTCCCGGCGGTCCATGCCTTGGAATTTCCGCTCCAGGTTCTCTTCTTTGTGGACGAGGCGCCTTTCCATTTCGGTGATTTTGCGGCGCTTTTCACGCGTCTGGTGCTCGAACTCCTCTTCCTGGGCCTTGAGCTTGTCGCGGGCTTCGAGCGTCGCTTCACGAGTGATTTTTTCGACCTGGGCTTTGGCGCCGTTCAGGATTTCCTGGGCTTCCTGTTTAGCCCGTAAGAGCCCCCGCGTTCCCGAATTCTTTTTCAGCAGAATAAAAATGATCACGCCGGCCAGAACGATAAAAACCGCAACTCCTGCATAAAGAGCGATGTTCATAGCCATTTACCTCCTTCCGGAGTAAAGGCGATTTCGGAGAAAAGGGATGATGGATGGGATTAAAAGTCTCGCCCCCCCGGCCGGGCCCCTGGGCGCACCCATCGGGTCGTCTCTGTCCTAAGATGTCGGTTTTTCGATAGGTGAGTAATCATGGTCGTTTTTGAGAAGACGATCCTCCAGACTTCCAATCTCCGTTTCCATCTGGCCAATGGCTTCATCCAGTTGATCGAGCTTCTTCTGAGTCAAGAAATATTCGTCCGCGATATTCAAAGCCGCTAAAACGGCGATCTTCAGAGCATCCGTGGATTTCGATTTTACCGCGATTTCCTGCATTTTCTGATCAACGTAAGAAGTCAAATGGCTGATATACTTTTCATCCTCTTCGCCTTTGACTCGTATTTTATAGGTCCTTCCATAAATTTCGATTTCGATGATTTTGTCAATCATATGCCGAGCTTATCAATCTGATTGATAATCGCCTCGATTTTGCCTTTGATGGCCTCCCTTTCATTTTCGTATCTTTTGAGGTCCTCGTCAAGCTTGCCGGCCCGCCGGGCCATTTCCTCCATGTCCTTTTTCTCGGTGCGGAGTTCTTTGAGCTGCTGCTTCAGCTTGTCGTTCTCTGCGGCGAGCTTGCCGATATACTCGATGACATGGCCGATTTTCCCTTCTAGAATCTTAATTCTTTCGATTTCGCTTGTCAATTTTGACCTCCTCGTTCCCTGAGTTGAACCTGAAAAGCGGACTGAAGGTGCTTGATGATCTTGGCCTCGGACTTGTCCACCTCTTCGGCCTGGAGCGTCGCCTTCGGATTGCGGTAGATAAAGCGGAGGGACAGGCTTTTCTTACCCCCGGGAATCGATTCTCCGGCATAGTCGTCGATGAGGTCGAACGTCTCGAGATGGGGGACGGGTATTTTCTCGATCGCCCGCTTGATCTCCTGGAAGGGGACGATGCGGTCGACGAGGAACGACAGGTCGCGGCTGACACAAGGGAATTTCGGCAGGGGGGTAAACTCAAAGGGCTTGGGCTGTTTACCGAAGAGAACCTGGATGCCGATCTCGGCGGCATATAAAGGCCCTTCGACCGAATAATGGTCCAGGATCTTTTTCCGGACCTGTCCCAGATGGCCGATGATCTCGCCCTTGTAGACAAGGGCCAGAGAAAAGCCTTCCTCAAAGTATGGATGCTCCTTCTCTTCGAACGAGAACGGCTCATACCGCAAAGTCTCCATCAGCGCCTCGCAGGCGCCTTTCAGATGGAAGATGTCTGTCTCCAAGGCCTTCTTTTTCCAGTGCGGGGCGTCGAGAGGGCCTGTCGTAGACAGGCCGAGACACTGCTCCTCGCAAACGCCGCTGTCCATCCAATAGTAGATATTTCCGTCCTCGAAAATGTGAACCCCCTCGATGCCGCGGTTCCTGTTCCAGGCCGTATTTTCAAGGAGGCCGCCCAGCAGGGTCGTCCGCAGCCGTGAGGCCTTGGACGAAATGGGGTTCCGGATCTCGACGGGCGTTTTTCCGCTCCCGAAAACAGGCTCTTGTTCGGGGTCGGCGAAGCTCTGGTTGATGACTTCGTCGAATCCCCGGTGGAAGAGCTGCTGGCAGAGTTTCCGGATCTTCTCCTTGTTGGAAGGGACGGGCTCCAAAACTTCGAGCGGCGGCACCACGATCGGAATCTTGTCGTAGCCGTAAAAGCGGGCGATCTCTTCGACCAAGTCGGCCTCGCGTTCGATGTCCACGCGCCAGAACGGGACCTGGACCTGCCAGGTGCCTTTCTGGTTGGGCTTGAGCGTGAAACCGAGCAGGGCCAGGATTTTTTCGATAAATTCTTCGCCGACATCCACGCCGAGAAGGTCCGCGACACGGCGGCTCCGGAGGATGATCTCCTTGTTCTTGCGCGGCCGGGGATAGGCGTCCACGACGTCCTTGGTGACTTTGCCGCCGAACTGGGTAAGCAGCGAAGCCGCCATCAGCGCGGCCTTAGGGGCGAAGGAGATGTCCGCGCCGCGCTCAAAACGGTAGCAGGCATCGGTCTGGAGGCCCAGGGCCTTGCCGGTTTTGCGCACGGAGACGGGATTAAAATAAGCGCTCTCGATGAACACATCCTGAGTCGAGACCGAGACGGCCGACTCCTCGCCACCGATGACGCCGGCGATGGCCACCGGCCGTTTTTCGTCGGCAATGACCAGCATCTCTGGGGAAAGGGCGGCGTCCTTCCCTTCCAGGGTTCTCAGGGACTCGCCTTTTTTAGCCCGGCGGATGACGATGCGCGGCCCGGCGATCTTGGCCAGGTCAAAGGCATGGATGGGCTGGGCCGTGGCAAACAGGACATAGTTGGTGATATCCACGACGTTGTTGATCGGCTTGAGGCCCATGGCCTCGATTTTCCTGCCCAGCCAGTCCGGCGAAGGGGCAACGCTGACGCCTTTGACGATGATCCCGCAATACCGCGGGCAGAGCTCTTCGTCCAGGATTTGGACGTCGACAAGCTCCGAAGTCTTGACCGTGAGCTCGGTCAGCGGCCAATGCTGTTCTTTCATGGACCGCTCGAGCATGGCCGCGATCTCGCGGGCGATCCCCAGGTGGCCCAGTGTGTCGGGACGGTTGGCGTAGGTCTCGACATCCAGGACGATATCGTTCTCAAGCTCTTCCCAGTGCTCTGGGACGAGTCCGATCATCGTCAGCCGGTCGACAAGCTGGGGCAGAGGAAGACCGACGTCCACATATTCTTTGAGCCAATCCAAGCTGATCTTCATTTCAGGGTAAACTGCCTTATGAATCTGAGGTCATTCTCGAAGAAGAAGCGCATATCGGGAATATCAAAAGCGAACATGGCGGTCCGGTCAATGCCCATGCCGAAGGCCCATCCCGAGTACTTTTCGGGATCGATGTTGACGTTCTTGAACACCTGCGGGTCGACCATGCCCGAGCCCAGGATTTCCTTCCAGCCCGTCCCCCCGCAGAGGCGGCAGGCCGCGTCCTTGCCGCCGCAGGCCAGGCATTCGATGTCCACTTCGGCGGAAGGCTCGGTGAACGGGAAGAAGCTCGGCCGGAACCGGATCTTGATTTTATCGCCGAAGAGGCGCTTGAGAAAATATTCGAGCGTCCCCTTGAGATGGGCGAAGGTCACGCCCTCATCGACGACCAGCCCCTCCACCTGGAAGAACATCGGAAGGTGGGTGGGGTCGGGGGTTTCGCGCCTGAAGACCTTGCCGGGGATGATGATCCGGATCGGAGGCTTCTTCTTCTCCATGACCCGGATCTGGACCGGAGAGGTATGCGTCCGGAGCAGCAGCGTGTCGTTAATGTAGAGCGTGTCCCAATCGTCGCGGGCCGGGTGGTGGGGCGGAAAATTGAGCGCCTCGAAATTGTAATAATCGGTCTCGATCTCCGGACCGTCTTCGATCGAAAAACCTATGGACAGGAAGATATTCTCGATTTCCTGCTGGAAGAGGCGGACCGGATGAGGCGCGCCCCAGTAACGCCGTTCACCGGGAAGGGTCAGGTCGATCTCTTTTTTTGTCCCTTGAGGCGCCTTGAGCTTGGCTTCGAGCGCCGCAAGTTTTTCCTGAACCTCCAGCTTGAGGCTGTTGATCCATTGGCCGGCCGCCGGCTTTTCTTCCGGGCTGAGGTCTTTGAGCTCTTCGAAGAGAAACGTGATCAAGCCGCGCTTCCTGCTCAGAAAAAGGTTCCGCAGTTCCTCGAGGGATTTTGAGTCATGGGGCCGGGCAGACTTATCCTCCAGCTCCTTTTGATAAGCATCGACCTTGCTCTTGAAGGTCTCGAGATTAAGCGAGGGCATCTTTCGCTTTTGCGACAATGCGGCTGAAGGTTTGGGGTGCGTTCACCGCCATTTCGGCCAGAACCTTGCGGTCCAGCTCGATATGGAGCTTCTTCAAGCCCTGGATGAAACGGCTGTAGGTCAGGCCGTTGAGCTTGGCCGCGGCCTTGATCCGGATGATCCAAAGCCCGCGGAAATCTCTTCTTCTCGCCCGGCGGTCGCGGTAGGCATAGATCAGAGCGTGCTCGACCGCTTCCTTGGCTGTCCGGTAGTTATGGCTTCTCGCTCCCCAATACCCTTTGGCCAGCTTTAAGACTTTTTCCCGCCTCTTCCTTCTCTTGAATCCTCGTTTGGCTCTTGGCATCTTTGACTCTCCCGACTCAAAATTCGTAAGGCAGCATGGTCTTGACGACCTTTAGGTCGGCATGGCTGATGAGGGCCTTCCGGCCGAGGTTCCTTTTCCTCTTGGCTGATTTTTTGGTGAGGATGTGGCTCCTACCCGCCTTGCTGTGGGTCGCCTTCTTGTTCGCTGTGACCTGGAACCTCTTTTTGGCTCCCTTGTGGGTTTTTAACTTTGGCATCTTTTCCTCCTGACTTCGCGGGGACAAGCAGCGCAGAGACAGCCCAATCCAGTTTCCGGATTCCCCCGTCCCGGTGCCCGAATCCTTGGACATCGGCGACGACCCTGTCCAGGACCGCATAGCCCATTTCGGGACGAGACTTTTCCCTCCCCCGGAGCATGATCGTGATCTTGACCTTATCGCCCTCTTCCAAAAAGCGCTGGACATGCTTCAATTTGAACGTGTAATCGTGAATGCTGATCTTCGGCCGGAATTTGATCTCTTTGAGACGGACCGTTTTTTGATGTTTCTTGGCCTCATGGTCTTTTTTATGCAATTCGTAGAGAAACTTGCCGTAATCCATGACCCGGCAGACCGGCGGAGTTGCCTGAGGAGCGATTTCGACCAGATCCAGGCCTCTCTGCCTGGCCAGAGAAAGGGCTTCGGAAGTCGGCAGGACCCCCAGCTGTTTTTTCTCTTCGTCGATCACTCGAATTTCTCTGGCCTGAATCATTTCATTAATCCTATGCGCTTTTGGCTTTTCTCTGGGGTAAAAGGGTTGTCTTCTAAAAATGATTGTCCTCCTTTAAAGATTCACGGCTTGTGATTTATGTTCATTGAGTTTCTTGACTCTATCAAGGAACTCCGAGACGTTGACCTGGCCTTTGTCGCCCTGACCGTGGATCCGCAAAGAGACGGTGCCGGCCGCCACCTCCTTGTCCCCGACCACCAAGATCAGGGGGACCTTTTGGCTCTCGGCCTCCCGGATCTTGTAATTGATCTTTTCGCGACGCAGGTCGGCCTGCGAGCGCAGCTTGTTGTCTTTAAAGAGCGCATCGAGCTTTCCCGCATACTCATGATGGCGCTCGGCGATGGGAAGGATCGCGACCTGCACGGGAGCCAGCCAGAGGGGGAAATTGCCGTTGAAGTGCTCGATGAGAAGCCCGAAGAACCGCTCCAGCGATCCGAGAAGGGCGCGATGGATCATGAACGGCCGGTGGTCCTTGCCATCTTCGCCGGTGTAATTCAGGTCGAAGCGTTCGGACAAGTTAAAATCGAGCTGAACGGTGGTGCATTGCCAGGACCGCTTAAGGACATCCTTGACTTTGATATCGATCTTCGGACCGTAAAACACCCCCGCGCCCTCGTCGACTTTATAGGCGAGATCGGCATCCTTGAGGGCGTGCTTCAAGGCCGCCTCGGCCTTGTCCCAGTCCTCCAGCCGCCCGACGTATTTCTCGGGCCGGGTGGATAAATAGATGTCGTATTCCTCAAACCCGAAAGCGGTGAAGAAATGCTTGGCGAAACGGACGGCCTTGATGACCTCCTCCTCAAGCTGATCGCCGCGGCAGAAGATATGGGCATCATCCTGGGTGAAACCGCGAACCCTGAGCAGGCCGTGAAGAACGCCGCTTCTCTCATAGCGGTAAACGGTGCCCAGTTCGGCGTATCGGATGGGCAGGTCGCGGTAGCTGCGCTGCCTAGAGTTATAGACCATGATATGAAAAGGGCAGTTCATGGGCTTGATCTCATACTCGATGTCTTCGCTTTCGAGCGGCGGGAACATGGCATCGTAGAACTCCGTGTGCCCGGAGCGGCGCCAGACATCGAGCTTGGCCAGGTGCGGAGTATAGAGGTAATCGTAGCCTTCCCTGACGTGCTCCTCCCGCCAGAAGGACTCGATCACCTGGCGGACTACAGCGCCTTTCGGGTGCCAGAGGACGAGCCCGCCGCCCAAGTCCTCGTTGAAGCTGAAGAGGTCCAATTCGGCACCGAGACGGCGGTGGTCGCGCTTTTTTGCTTCCTCGAGAAGGTGGAGGTAGTCATCGAGCTCCTGCTTGGCGAAAAAAGCGGTCCCATAGATGCGCTGGAGCTGTCTGCCTTTCTCGTCGCCCTTCCAGTAGGCGCCGGAAACGGAAAGCAGCTTAAAATACTTGATTTGCCCGGTGGATGGCATATGGGGCCCCAAGCAAAAATCGATGAATTTTCCCTGCCGGTAACAGGTGACCTGGTCGCCGGCCTTCTCCTGGATGAGCTCGACCTTGAGCTCCTGCCCCAATTCCTTGAAGAGCCGGATCGCTTCGGTCTTGGAAAACGTGACCTTTTCAATCGGGAGGTCGGCCCGGGCGAGCTCCTGCATCTTTTTCTCGATGGCATCCAGGTCCTGGAGGCTGAAGGGTTCGGCGCGGAGAAAGTCGTAATAGAAAGCGTTTTCGACGGCCGGTCCGATCCCGACCTGGGTTCCGGGAAAGAGCTCGAGCACGGCATGGGCGAGCAGGTGCGAAGCGCTGTGCCGCAAGATTTCGAGGGCTCCCGCTGAGCCCTTGTCCGGGAACATGTCTTTATTATCTTCCATCTTCTCTTTATTATCTTCCATCTTCCTCATCCAATCCGGTTCCGGGGAAAAATCATAAAAGGGCGCACCCTCCTATGGAAACCAGACCCCTTTTCGTCGTTTTACCGATTCCGGCCTGGACGTTCATGAAAACGTGGCCGGGAAGGAAATGAACAACCGTACCATTCTATGACTCTGTCTTAAGAGACACTCCTTCGCTAATGGTAGGCGCGGAGGGGATTGAACCCACGGCCTCTTCCGTGTCAAGGAAGCGCTCTCCCACTGAGCTACGCGCCTATTTCCGACGTTTAGAGCGGATATATATTAATGAAATCTCCCCTTTAAAGTCAAGAAAATTTGGGGACAGGGACCTTGGCTGCCCATCCTCAGATTGAGACTGGACAAACGGCAAAAAAAGCATTATTTTTATGGTCATACCGGCGGATAAGGGGCGGCGCCGAGACCGTACCCGAGGAGAAACAATGATCGGCGTGATGGCGGACTCGCACGATAACTTGAATGCGATCCGATCGGCCGTGCGTCTCTTTAGGGAATCAGGATGCAACCTGGTCGTTCATTCCGGAGACTTCATCGCGCCTTTCGCAGCCAGAGAGCTGGAAAAGCTCGGCTGCCCGGTCAAAGGTGTCTTTGGGAATTGCGACGGCGAAAAAATGGGGCTGGCCAAAGCTTTTGAGGCCTTCGGCCTGATCCAGAAAGCCCCATATATCTTTCATTTTGAAGGACTTAACATTCTGGTCACCCATCTGAATGCCCGGGTCGAAGCCTTTCTGGCCAAGCAGGAATACGCCCTGATCATCTACGGCCATACCCACAAGCCCGATGTTCGCAGACAGAAGAAAACCCTCGTGGTCAATCCGGGAGAAACGGGCGGATGGCTTACGGGCCAAAGCACCGTGGCCCTGTTCGACCCGGCCGCCAGAGAAGCCGAAATCATAGTCCTATGACCCATCAAATCAACAGACGACAGAAGCCTCTCTGGCAAAAGCTGCGCAAGCCCATGCCCCCTCCGACCAAGCCGCAATCGACGAAAAAGGGCAAAAAGGCTTACGACCGCAAAAACCAGGCCTGGAAAAAGGAAATCGAGCGGTAAAGCAAACCGCTTGCCCCGAACCGTAAACATCCGTTTATGTGGTTTCAAAGAAGCGTGGGGATCGCTCCTGAGGCCCCCCTAGCGGAGGGGGGCCCTGGAATTGGGGACACACACGGTGTGTGTCCCCAATTCCAGGGGACACACACCGTGTGTGTCCCCAATTCCAGGGGGAACCGACGGGACTGGTTCCCCAGGGGGCCGGGAAAGATTCCCACGCCTCTTTGAAACTACATATTTCGAGATGCTTCGCTCCGAGCCTTTTCTCTTGAGGATGGCCCCCGTTTGTATTATACTACCCTTTTTATTTTTAAAATTTATCCTTTTTAAAGATTTGCGGAGGAGAAGTCTTTATGAAAAAGGTCATCATCATGGGTGCCGCGGGGCGCGATTTCCACAACTTCAACACGTATTTCAGGGATAATCCGAATTTCCAGGTCATGGCGTTCACGGCCAGCCAAATCCCCGACATTGAAGGACGCAAATACCCCGCTTCGCTCGCCGGCAAGCTCTATCCGGACGGTATCCCGATCTACGCCGAAGCAGAGCTCGATGCCCTAATCAAGAAACACGGCGTGACCAAAGTCTATTTCTCCTACAGCGACGTCTCGCATGAATATGTCATGCACAAAGCATCCCAGGTCCAGGCGGCCGGCGCCAGCTTCGTCCTCCTCGGCCCCGATGACACGATGGTTAAGAGCAAAAAGCCCGTCGTCTCCGTATGCGCCGTCCGCACCGGGTCCGGCAAAAGCCAGACTTCGAGAAAAGCCGCCCTGATCCTCAAGAAAAAAGGCCGTCGAGTGGTCGTCATCCGCCATCCCATGCCCTACGGCGACCTGGCCAAGCAGAAGGTCCAGCGCTTCGCCACCTATGAAGACATGGCCAAACACGAATGCACGATCGAAGAGCGGGAAGAGTACGAACCCCACGTGAAGCACGGCATTATCGTCTATGCCGGCGTCGACTACGAGGCCATCCTCCGCGAGGCCGAAAAGGAAGCGGACGTCATCCTCTGGGACGGCGGGAACAACGACGTTCCTTTCTATAAGTCCGACCTGGAAATCGTGGTGGTCGACCCCCACCGGGCGGGCCATGAGCTTCTTTACTATCCGGGGGAAACCAATTTCCGGCGAGCCGATGTCCTGATCATCAACAAGCTCGACACCGCCGCCAAGGAGAATGTGGATAAGGTCATAGAAAACATCAAAGCGGTCAATCCGGCCGCCACGGTCATTCGCGCCGGATCTCCGATCAGCGTCCAAAACGGCGGCGAGATCACAGGCAAACGCGTTCTCGTCATCGAAGACGGGCCGACCGTCACCCACGGCGGCATGGCTTTCGGTGCCGGCATCGTGGCCGCCTCCAAATACGGGGCCGCCGAAGTTGTCGATCCAAGGCCTTTCGCCGTCGGAAGCATCAAAAAGACGTTTGAAAAATACAGACACCTGGAGAAGGTTCTCCCGGCCATGGGCTACGGAGAAACCCAGGTCAAGGAGCTGGCCGAGACAATCAACAGCATCGATTGCGACCTGATCATCAGCGGTACTCCGATCGACTTGAACCGCCTGATCAAGACCCGTCAGCCGATGCTTCCGGTCGGATACGAGCTTGAGGAGATCGGGTCGCCCACCCTGGAAGACGTGCTCGAGAGATTCTGAAGGAAATGCCCATCAAACGACGCCTCGCCCTGATCGCCTTCGGCGGCAACGCCCTGCTCACTGAGAACCAACGGGGGATCCAGGAAGAACAGATGAAGAACGCCGAAAAGGCCGCCCAGCTCATGGCCCACATCGTCCGAAAAGGCTACGAACTCATCATCGTCCACGGCAACGGGCCCCAGGTCGGTAACCTCCTGATCCAGATGGAAGAAGCGGTCACCAAGGTCCCACCTTACTCGCTCGACCTCTGCGACGCCATGACCGAGGGCAGCATGGGCTTCATGCTCGAAAGGGCTATCACCAACGAGCTGCGGCGCCATTCTATCGACAAAGAAGTCATTACCCTGGTCACCCAGGTTGTCGTCGACAGGAACGACCCGGCCTTCGACAGCCCGACCAAGCCTGTCGGCCCGTTTTACACAAGATACAGGGCCCAACAGCTTGCCCGTGAGAAGAAATGGACGGTGGTCGAGGACGCCGGACGCGGCTATCGAAAAGTCGTCCCCTCGCCCAAGCCCATCGACGTCGTGCCCAAGTGGATCATCAGGGATCTCGTCCAGGCCGGCCGCATCGTGGTCGCCGCGGGAGGAGGCGGTATACCCGTTATCCTTAACAACCGCGGCCTCTTCGAGGGCGTCGAAGCCGTGATCGACAAAGATTATGCCGCAAGCCTGATCGCCCGGGAAGTCAAAGTCGACCTGTTCATCATCCTGACCGGGATCGAAGAGGTTTACATCAATTTCGGCAAGCCCGACCAACAGGAAATGCCCGTCCTCACCGTGGACGAGGCGCAGAAATACCTGGAGGAAGGTCAGTTCCCGCCCGGCTCGATGGGGCCGAAGATCCAGGCGGCCATCGATTACATAAAGGCCGGCGGCAAGGAGGTCCTGATCACGAATGCCGGCCACCTCAAAGCCGCCCTTCTCAAAAGGGCGGGGACGAGGATCATCGAGGCCAAAGGCTAGCCGGCAGGAGAGAGCTATGCAGAAAGACTTTATATCGATCCATGACCTAACGCTCTATGAATTCAACGAACTCCTGGATTTGACCCAGGAAATCAAGGAGGATCCCGACAAATACCGGAAAAAGCTAAAAAACAAAATCCTGGCCATGATCTTCGAAAAGCCATCGCTGCGGACACGCATGACGTTCGAAGTCGGTATGCTCGAGCTCGGCGGGAAGGCCATCTACCTCAGCCCCAACGAGATCCAGGTCGGGAAGCGGGAGACGGTCGAGGACATCGGGCACAACCTTGAACGCTGGGTGGACGGCATCATGATCCGCACCTTTGCCCATGACAATGTGATCAGGCTGGCCAAGTCCGCTTCGATCCCCGTTATCAACGCCCTGACCGACTTCTCCCATCCCTGTCAGGGGATGGCGGACATCTTTACCCTGCGGGAGAAAAAGGGCGGCCTGTCCAAGATCAAGCTGGCCTATGTCGGAGACGGCAACAACGTCTGCCACAGCCTGATGCTGGCTGCGGCCAAAGCCGGGCTCAAAATGGCCGTGGCCACGCCGAAAGGCTATGAGCCGAGCCCGGCCGTCGTGGAATGGGTCCGGGAAGATGGCCGCGAGACAGGCTTTTCGCTCGAGCTCGTCCATGACCCGAAGGCCGCTGTCAAAGACGCCGACGCCGTCTATACCGACATCTGGGCCTCGATGGGGCAGGAACAGGAGAAAGAAGCCCGGGCCAGGGTTTTTGCTCCCTTCCAGGTGAACCCGGCGCTCATGGCCTTTGCCAAGCTTGACGCCGCTTTTATGCACTGTCTGCCCGCCCATAGGGAAGAGGAGGTGACCGCTTCGGTCCTTGAATCTCCCCAGTCGGTCGTTTTTGATCAGGCTGAGAATAGGCTTCATATCCAAAAAGCAATTATGTTATTATTAATGGGGAAAAAAGAGAAACATGGAGAAAGATAACACGCTCGTTCAGGTGACCTCGGACGATATCGCTTTCATCGAACTTGAACTCGCCAAGACGCGCAAGCCCGCCTCCGTCCGGGAGGTCACCGAGAGGTTGGCCTTCCGCAAAACCGCCAGCCAGCGGACCCAGGAAGTGAAAATTTATGACTCGAGCTGCGTCTATCAAGTCGGGGATTCGATCTACAAGGAGTACGATGAACACCTGACCGTGAGCAGCAAGACCGTGGAGTCGTTCAGGGGAGCCGTTGTCCTGAAGGTCGTCCATAAGGTTCTTTACAAATCGTTCAACTGCGAGATGCTCGAGGTCGATTATACGGGCGGCGGGACGTTCCGGAAATACATCGACTACATGAAAAAGTCCAAGACCCAGGTCTTGCTCCCCTCCAACGGTGGCGGCGTCAACTGCGAGCCCCGGGTCATGGGAAAAGACGATGATCCCCGCCTGACCGAGCTCCCCATGACCGACAAGGACCTCAAGACGCTCGAGAAAAACCTGAAGACGGCGCTCACGAAATCGCCGGCCTTTTTCAACTGGAGCGACTTTTGGCAGCTCGTGGCCAACCAGCCCTCCATTCCAGAAGACAAAATCAAGGAGATGGAAGACCACGTTGCGGCGGCCAAAGAATCGGCGGCGACGGGTGACCTGGTCAAAAAATTCATGGGGCTCGAGGCCTCCCACGACCTCTTCGACATCCACTGCCTTTGGCTCAACCACATCCTCGAGACAAAATACAAGAAAGAATTCCTCCAAGTCTCGCCTCTTGAATGGGGAAAATGGCACCTCAAGAGCATTCTCAACGCCCTTCCCGAGAAGCTGCCCTTGTCCTCGGAGCCGGCGCCCCTGCCGGAATTCGAGACCGCCGAGAAGATCGAAGTCACGCCATTCCACGCCTTCCCTCTCAAGGTCTACCTCACCTGGAGAGAAATCCTTTCCGGGGGCGTCAAGATTCCCAAGAGCTTCAACAAAGAGCTCAGCCATTCCCGGGAGTACATCTTCACGGATGCCGACGAGAACAAAAATTACACCGTTTTCTACTATCCGCCGCAGGGCTACTTTCTAGGGTTAAAAGAGTTCTTCGCCGTAAACGGCATCCCCCAGGGAACGAGCATGACCCTGGAACGCAAAGGGCCGGTGCATTTCCATTTTTGGCTGAAAAAATCCAAGAAAAAAATTTCCGTGGCCAAGCTGACCCATGACCCGGAAAAAGACCTGTTTGCCGATGCGGGAGAAGCCGCGACATTGGCCCTCCCCAACAAAATCATCTATCTGGAACGGGAAACCCTGATCAAGATGATCGGCCTTTACCCCGAGAGGATCGATCGCAACCTCAGGGATCTCCTAATCCTCGTCTTCAAGAATTTCAGCCCCCCGTCCACCGGCTACTCGCTCCATTTTCTCCGAGCCTATCATCTCGTCGACATTCTCAAGCGAACATCGCAGGAAGATGTCGAATACACGCTGCTCAATTCCTTTGAATTCACAAAATCCGATAAGAAGAAGGGCATCTTCTATTACCAGGAAGCGGCCGCGCTCAAGGAAGAAATCCTGCCCGGAGCCCTTCCGGCCTTGATGGAGGAAATCCCGGAGGAGATGCCGGCCAAAGAAATCCCGATGCACGAGATCCAGGCCCAGGAAGCCCTGGAAGACATCGGCCTCGAAGCCGGGATCGCCGAAATCCAAGAAAAAGCCACGCCGGAAAAGCCGGCGGCCAAAAAAGAGAAAGTCTTCAAGAAGAAAAAGATAAGCGCCGAGGGCGAGAAAGCTCCGCGGGCGAGAAAAAGCGAGCGCCGCGCCATCGAGGAGAAGATCGAAGAGGAAGAGTCGGAAGAGGAAGCCTTGATTGCCGTCAAAGCCCAGGAAGGAGAGGAGCTTGAGGAGGCCCGGGCCGCGGCGGAAGCGGCGGCCGAAGCCCCGCCTGCCGCTTCGCCGGAAGCAACGGCCGAAGCCGCTGCCGAAGCTAAAAAAGAAGCCCCCAAAAAAGAAGAGGCGAAGAAGCCCGAGGAAGCGGCCGGCGCCTTCGGCAGCCTCCTGGCGGAGAAATTAAAGGCCGCCCTTACTAAAAAGAGGCAGGAAGACCAAAAGAAATAGGCTCGCCACTCGGACGGTTTTTTTCATCCTCGCCATTTTAAATCCGGGGTCAAATCTCAACATTCAACAATACTAATATCAACGTAATAATTAAAATGACATCCCAGTTCGGGCGACGCTTAGGCCGCCCGCAGCCCCCGAGCCCAGGGGAACCAGTCCCGTCGGACACTCTTGGAAGGAAACCCTTTCCTGGGGTTTCCTTCCAACGGTCGCTTCGCTTCCTGCCTTCCTTCCAAGGAGCATTTGGCGATGAATTCATGGGAGGATGCTCCTTGGAGGGGTGGCAGGGCGGGCGGGTCTTCCCGCCGCCCGTTGGAGGGGGACCCTGTGAAAGGGTCCTCCTCCAAGAGTGTCCGGGGCCCCCCTCCGCTACGGGGGCTTGAGGGCGGCCTAAGCGTCGTCCATACATTGTCACTTTATTTATTGCGTTTGTATTAGCCCCTTGAACACGGGTCTTTTTGGGGATGATCTTTTTTTGTAAGACATGTTGAATGTTGAGGTTTGACCCCAAACGACAGACAAGAAATCAATCGTTTTTCTCAATAATTTCGCGGCCGGCCCCAACCCGACGCGTCACTCCCAACCGGTCGAGCAACTCGAGTATCGGAATGGCGTATTTGCGACTGAGTCCCGTCATGGCTTTGAATTCCGCAACGGTCAATTCTTTCTGACCCAGGCCTCGGATTTTCTCGATGATATCGTCCAGCCAGCGGGAATGGAGAAAAAATCCCTCCGCTCCTTGGACGATCTTTTTCCGCTCGATGAGGATCTCCAGCAGCTTTTCCAGGGCCTGGGACGTGAGGTGGAGCTCGTCCTGGACGGCCTTTAAAGGCACGGAGTGGAATTTGCCCTGAACGCTCATCTCCTCAAGCCTCTCGAGAAGCTTCTCTTCCCGCGGCGAGAGGGCCTCCTGGAAGCCCGATAGAGCGAAGGCCTTCCCCTCTTCCCTGACCCGGCCTGTGCTGACCAGGGTCTTCATGGCGAGGCAAAGGATTTTTCTGGGGACTTCGAACCTCGTCCGGATTTTGTCCAGGGTGATGCCTTTCTCGTCCGGATGTTTCTTGTGATATTGGGATATATGGGACAGGAGCTTCCCGCAGAGATAATCGAGGCTGTCTCGAGAGACCAGAAACAAGGGCGAAAAGGAGAGAATTCTGATCGCCCCTTCCTCCTCCAGCTGCTGACTGAGCGCCAGAAGCCCGGAGAGGTCAAAATGGAAATGGATCTGGGCTTCGCTCTGTCTCAAGCCCTTGAGCCTTTTTTTGCGGACGAGGGCCGACAATCTTTCCGAATCCGCCAAAGGTTGCCTTTTCATATTTTTTTAAAAGGGATCAAGCCTGGCCAATCGACGAGCCTCTTTCCCTCGTTGAAAAGAAGAGGTCATCGAGTATCTCGGTCCGATTCCACTATTGGTTCAAAATGAAATTCATCCTCCTCAGGACGGGGTCTACGGCCACCAATATTACCCGAAGAGCCTGTCCCAGCTCAAATGTCTGCCCGGTCCTTTTGCCGGAAAGCACGCCCCGGGATTTTTTCCAATAGATGTCTCCTCCTAGGTCGGCAAAGGCCAACAGGCCGTGGACAAAATAATCATCGAGCTCGACGATGAGGCCGGCCTTGCCGATGTCCACGACGATCCCGGTGAACTCTTCGCCCAGCTTCCCCTTGAGAAACCGGTAGATCCGCCACTCAAGGAGGTCCTTTTCCGCATCATCGGCTTTCCGTTCCTGCTCGGAAGAATGGAGGGCGGTCCCGGCAAGAGAGGCTCCCTCCAAAGACTTCCCCCGAATGGCTTCTTTTAAAATGCGGTGAACGGCCAGGTCCGGATAGCGCCGAATCGGGGACGTGAAATGGGTGTATTCTTCCTTGGCCAGGCCGTAGTGTCCCACGTTCTCCTCGAAATAGAGGGCGATCCGGAGCGCCCTGAGGACCTGGACATTGACGAACTTTTCTTCGGGCCTGCCTTCGGCCGCGGCGATCGCGCGCTGGAGGTCCCTGGATTCGATCTTCTCGGGCTTGGGCAGGAGGATGTTGAAATGGGCGAGCGTCTCCCTGAGTTTTTCCAGGTCCGCAACGGCGGGCCTAGGATGAATCCTGTAGAGGGAAGGAATGCCTCTCCGGCTCAGGAATGAGGCCACGGCGACATTGGCCGCCACCATGAACTCTTCGATGATCTTGTGGGCCTCGTTCTGGGCGAACGTGGCGATCGAATGAAGACGGCCTTCTTTATAGATCAGCTCCGGCTCCAGGAGGTCAAAATCGAGGCTTCCCTCGGCGACCCTATTTCTCCTGAGCCTGCCGGCCAGCTCCCGCATGAGAAGCAGGTCGGGAACGATTTGGGCATATTTTTTCTTTTCGGCCTGGTCGCCCTCAAAAACCTTGAAAACAGTGGTGTACGTCAGCCGTTCCGCCGTCCGGATCATCGAGGGATGGAACTCGGCGTCCTTGACCCGGCCGGACTCGTCGATTTCGAGAAGGACGGAAAACGTCAGCCGGTCCTGGCGGGGCCTCAGGCTGCAGACATCGTTGGACAGCTTTTCGGGAAGCATGGGGAGCGTCACATCGGGGAAGTAAACGCTCGTCCCGCGCTCGAAGGCCTCTCGATCGAGCGCCGCCCCGGGCTCGACATAATGGGAGACATCGGCGATGTGAACGCCGAGCAGGAAATGGCCGTTGTCGAGTTTCCGGATGCTGACGGCATCGTCAAAGTCCTGAGCTTTTTCGCCGTCGATGGTAAATGTCGTCCAGCCGCGGTAATCCAGCCGCCGGTCTTTGTCCAAAGCGGCGGGTTTGCCCGCGACCTCCTCGGCCTCGGCCAGCGTCTCCTTTGAAAAATCCACGGCCAGCCCATATTTCTGGATGATGACCTTCGTGTCGACGCCCGGATCGTCGGGCATCCCGAAGACTTCGACCAAGGCCAGGCTGCTTCTGTCCGCGGCGACGATCGTCCCCGGCCCCGGGAAAAAGCTTCCCCGGGACGTGAGCGGGATCTCTGCCGACACGGGAGTGTCAAATGGGACAATGTAGGGTTGACCGAACCGCTCTGTATAAAGCCCGATGATCTTCTTCTTCTCCTTCTTGAGGATGCGGACCACTTTTCCCTCGGGCTTCCCTTTCTTGCCCTTTTCTTTGAACAGGACCTCGACGACGTCTCCCTGGATCGCGTTTTTGGCAAACCGGCCGGGGATGAAAATATCCTCCCCCGCCCGTCCGTCGGGCGTCACAAAACCGAACCCCCTGCCTGTCGTCACGAATTTGCCGCGGATGAGGTCGGTCTGGACGGGAAGAAGGAAACGGTTCTTGACGAGCCGGATGAGGCCCTGGCCCTCCAGTCTCTTAAGGCCGGCCTCGACCTTAGCCCTTTCTTTGCGCTGGACCTTGAGCTCTTTGAAAATGTTCTGGAGGCTCAGCCCCTGCCGTCTTCTCCGCAGCAGGTCAAGGATGCGTTCGTCGATGGATGATGACATTGTCAATAATAGAATAGGGAGAGATGGGGGATCTTGAACCTTTCCCGAAGACGCCTGACAACCTTGATGTCCCGGACACGGGCCAGCTCGTCGCCAGCCAAGCGTCTTCCCTCGGCCAGGATGTCCTTTTTCACCCCGTCCTTGTCTTCATGGCCGGCCCGGGCCAGCAGCTGCCCATCGACCTTTTCGTCGAGGTCCTCCATCTCTTCGTCGGCGAAATCGGGCCCGGCCAATTTTTGGCGCGCCTCACGAAAGAGGCCTTCTAAGAACAGGACTTCGGGCGGGACGTGAGCCAGAAACCTCTCGATTTCCGTTTGAGCGCGGCGGTGCTTATCCTCCCGCGAGGCCATCTTTCTTCCGCTCCCGACCTTCCGGTCCCGATATTGCTCGAACGCTTTCGAGACCTGGCCGCCGCAGAATGAAAGCGAAAGGATCTTGTCCGCCTTGGGCCGTCTCAAGCGGTGATTTTCGAAGGCCTTATCGATGCCCTCCAAGACGACCGGGAGTGGAAGGCCCGCCTCCTCCCAGGCAGAAATCAAAGCCAGGTCTTTGGCCGAGAGAAAGAACGGGGCGCCGCGCCATGCCAGGAAATGGCGGGCGATTTTCTGGTAATAAAGGCTCTGCTCCTGGTCATTGGGATTCATGAATCAGGGCCTGTTGCGCTCGTAGAGGATCCTCAGGCCTTCCAGGACCAGGTGAGGTTCATAGACCTGGATGGATTTGACCTCGGTGCTGATCTGGCCGCCGAAACCGCCGGTGGCGATGACTTGGGCTTCCTCGCCCAACTCCTTTTTGATTTCTTTGATGATGTTCGAGACCAGCCCGACATAACCGAAATAAAGGCCGGACTGCATGCTCGTGACGGTCGTCTTGCCGATCGCCTTGGGCGGTTTGCGGACCTCGATGCGCGGCAGTTTGGCCGTCTTTAAGTAGAGCGCCTCGGCCGAGATCTGGATCCCGGGCGCGATCGCTCCGCCGAGATATTCGCCCTTGGCCGAGACGGCATCAAATGTCGTGGCCGTGCCGAAATCGACAATGATACAGGGGCCTCCGACCTTCTCATAGGCCGCGACGGCGCCGACGACCCGGTCGGCGCCGACCTCGAGAGGCGCTTCATAGAGGATGGGCATGCCCGTCCGCAGCCCGGGCCCGACGACCAGCGCCTTGTCATGAAAGAAGTCATGGCTCAGCGCCTGGAAAATCGGCGTCAGCGGCGGGACGACGCTCGAGATGATGACGTCGCTCACGGCCGAGGGCTCCAGCCCCGCGAACCTCAGCAGGTTGAGGAGAATGATGCCGTACTCATCGCACGTCTTATCCTTGTCCGACCGGATCTTCCAGGTTTTGACCAGATTTTTGCCCTCGAAGATCCCGACAGCAACTGTGGTGTTGCCGATGTCCAGGGCTAACAGCATGAAACGCTCCTTGCCTTCATAACATTTTCATAATCTCGGCCGAACGAAGAGCGCGACGGCCGGTCTCGTCTTCAAGCACCAGGCCGCCGTCCGAGTCAAGCCCCTGATAAACACCGGAAAAAAGCTGTTCGTTCATCAGCCCCTGGATCCTGTCTCCTTTTTGGATGGCCGAGTGAGCTTCGAAGGAACGAACGATCCGGTCCTTCTCCCCTCGACAGAAGACATCATACCAGTTTGCCAGGCTTTCTAAAAGCTTTGTCAGAAGCGCCTCGGGATCGCCGTTTTTTTTCAGGGCGATCCTCACGGATGTCGCCAGGGGCCGGATGTCCTGGGGAAAATCGCCTTCTTCGTGGTTGAGGTTGATGCCGATGCCGAGGATCGTAAAATCCGGCCGGTTGCCCAGGAACGCGCTTTGGCAAAGGATGCCGCCCAACTTTCTTTTTTCCCAGATCAGGTCGTTGGGCCAGCTCAGTTGAATTCTCAGCCCGTGCACTTTTTCGACGGCGTCCCGGGCGGCGAGGCCGGCGACAAGCGGGAGCAGCGAGATCTCTGCCGGACGGGGGCGAAGAAGGACGGAAACATAAAGCCCCTTGTCCCGGGCCGAATACCAGGCGCGGCCCTTGGTGCCGCGTCCGGCCGTTTGCTCCGCGGCAACGACGACCGTCCCTTCGGGGGCCCCTTCCCCGGCCAACCGCAAGGCCAGTTCGTTGGTCGAACTGCAGCTGGCGACACGATGGATCACGGGTGCGGACATCATCGGCCGAAGCCTATTTCTTCTCGATGGCTTTGAGCTCCTCGACGAGCATCTTTTTGAACTCCGAAGAAACGATCTCCCGGGTCCAGTTTTCCAGCTCGTCCGTGCTCTTCCGGATTTCTTTTTTTACGACTTCGTGGATTTTTTTTTCCAGCTGGTCGGTCCATTGGGGAGTCGCCGCCGGGATGTCCTCGGGAGGATGCTCCGGCAGGGCGATATCTTCAAGGAGGGGATCCTCCGGAAAGGAGGGAATCTCCTTTTTCTTGTCCAGGGCTGCCCTGATCATTCTGGACAGGCTCGCCGAATCGAACGGTTTTTGAATGAGGCCGTCGTATTCAACCGGAGAAATCTTTCTCAGATCGAGCGCCTCGAAGGCCCCCCGGACTAAGACCAGGGCGCACTGGTTATAGGTCTCCTGGGTCCGGAGATAGAGGCCGACATCATAGCCGTCCATCGACGGAAGCTGAAGGCTCAGCAAAACCGCATCGGGGTTGATGTCGGGCAGGGCTTGGATGACCTTCCATCCGTCGCCGAACATATGGATCTCGAACTCCGGCTCCGGCAGGGCGAGATGGGCTGCCTTCTGCGCGGAGGGCGAGCTGTCGGCGACGATGACTTTGTAGGCCATTATAAACCTGCGCCTAAATTATAAACTTTTGGGTTTGAGGAGACAAATCTATTTTGCTTTTTTGGCAAGGCGAGGGGAACGGCCGTAGCGACCATGAAGGGATTTAGCCTAAAACTTTCGGCTTTTTCGGGAAGCCTCCGAAGGAAGCCGGCGGCGGGTGTATTGAGCTTGCTCAATCTGATTAGAAGCGCCAATTTTTAAACACGAACATTTATAGACGCCGCAATAGCGGATGCGAGTTCCGCGACGCCGAAAAAGATGAAAGTTTTATGGCGTCAAAAATCCCGATAGGGAGCAAGGCCGTTTCCCCGAGCCTAGTACTCAATATACACGGAGTCTTCGCCCAACAGGTTCTGGATCATCTTGGTCAGATCATCTGACGGCAGGACTCCTTTGACCTCGACCGATTGGGCAACCAGCCGGTAGGCATGGGGCGTCTCGAGCTCGAAAAATACCGGGCACTCGCCGGCGTTCTTGTCCAAAATCTCCTTCAGGTCCCGCAGCATGGACTCTTCCATCCCGGGCACGAAGATCCGGACGACAATCCGCTTGGCCTGTTTCTGAAAGGCTTCGGCCAGGGGCATGACGTGGGTCAGATGGATCTTCCGGCTTTCCCCTTCGCCCAGGAACTTGCCCTTGAGCCAGACCAGCATATCTTCGTGAAGGAATTCCCGGTTCTTGCGGAAGGCCTCGGGGAAGGCTACGACCTCCACCCGGCCGCTCATGTCCTCGAGTGAAAAGAGAGCCATGGGCTCGTCCTTTCTCGTCCGGGTCGTCTTGAATTCCTGGATGATGCCGGCCAGGCGGACCTCGCTGTTGAAATCCTTTTCGTCGTCCAGCTCGCTGACCGTGTGCGAGATCAGCCGGCGAAGGTTCTTCCGGAACTGGCTCAGAGGATGGCCCGTGATGTAGAAGCCGACGGCATCCTTTTCATAGGACAGGAGCAGCGATTCGTCCCATTCGGGCATGCTCTTGACCTCGGCCGGGACGTCGGGAGCCTCGACTTGGCCGCCTCCGAACAGCAGGTTCTGCTTTGTCGTCTTTGCCTTCTGGACATCATGGGCGTACTCGATGATTTTATCGATGAGATGAAAACACTGGGAGCGCGGCCAGCCCAGAGAATCGAAGGCGCCGGCCTTGATCAAGCTCTCCAACACCTTCCGGTTGATGACTCGGCTGTCCGCGTCGCGGCAGACGTCGAACGGCGTCTGGAATTTGCCGTTGGCCCCGCGGACCTGGACCAGAGCTCGGACCGCGGCTTCGCCGACATTCTTGACGGCGGAAAGGCCGAAGCGGACGGCGTCTTGGGAGACGGCAAAATTAAAATCGCTCTCGTTGATGTCCGGCGGCAGGACCCGGATGCCCATCTCCTGGCACTCGTTGATATACTTGACGACTTGCGATGTCGCCCCGCGCTCCGCCTCGGACGTGACCAGCGCGGCCATGAAATGAAAAGGATAATGGGCCTTGAGATAGGCCGTCTGGTAGGCCAGCGCAGCATAGGCGGCGCTGTGGGACTTGTTGAAGCCGTACTCGGCGAAATTCTTGATCTGCTCGAAGAGTTTGGTCGCCTTGTCCTGGCTGATGATCCCCTTTTTCTTGGCGCCCTTGATGAAATTCTGCTTTTGCGCCCTCATGATCTCGCCGACCTTCTTGCCCATGGCCTTGCGCAGCAGATCGGCTTCGCCCAGGGAGAAGCCCGCCAGCTCGGTGGCGATCTTCATGACCTGCTCTTGATAAACGATGATCCCGCGCGTCTCCTTGAGAACGGGCTCGAGCTCCGGGATCTCGTAGCTGATCTGGTCGGGATGGTGTTTGCGCTTGACGAAGTCGGCCGTCATTCCGCTTTTCAGCGGGCCGGGCCGGTAGAGGGCGTTCAAGGCGATCAGGTCGCGGAAATTGTCCGGCCTGTAGCTCCGCAGCAGCTCCTTCATGCCGTGGCTTTCGAACTGGAAGACGCCGTCGGTCAGGCCTGCCTTGAACAGGTCGAACGTCTTCGGGTCGTCGAACGGAATCTTGTTCATGTCGATTTTTTCGCCAAAATCTTTTTCGATCAATCCGAGGGCGTCCTTGATCACGGTCAGGTTGCGCAGGCCCAGGAGGTCCATCTTCAGCAGGCCGATGGCCTCGATGTCCTCCATCGGGAATTGGGTCGTGATCTCGCCCTTGACCGACTGGTAAAGCGGCAGGTACTCGGTCAACGGCTTGGGCGTGATGACGATCCCCGCGGCGTGGATCGATGGGTGGCGGACGTGGCCCTCCACCTTCTGGGCGATGGACAGGAGGTGGGCGATCTTGGTGTTCTTGTCGCGCAGCTCTTTGAGTTGAGGGACGGATTCGATGGCCTTCTCGATCTTGACATCGGAGCCCAGAGGGATCATCTTGGCGATCCGGTCGACCTCCTGGAGCGGCACTTCGAGAACTCGGCCGACATCGCGAATCGCCGCGCGCGCCGCCATGGTCCCGAAGGTGATGATCTGGCAGACGTTTTCCTGCCCGTATTTATTGGTGACATAGGCGATGACTTCTTCGCGCCGCCGGCCGCAGAAATCGATGTCGATATCCGGCAGGCTGATCCGCTCGGGATTCAAGAACCGCTCAAAGAGCAGGTCGTACTCCAGGGGATCGATGTCCGTGATGCGGAGGCTGTAGGCCAGCAGGCTCCCGGCCGCAGACCCTCGTCCCGGCCCGACGGGGATCCCGTTCGCCCGGGCCATCCGGATCAGGTCCCAGACGATCAGGAAGTATCCCTCAAATCCCATCTTCTCGATGAGCTTGATCTCCCTTTCCAGGCGCTCTTTGTAATTCTCGATCGAATAAGAGAGCAGGCCTTTTTCCCTTTTCTCGACCAGGCCACGCATCCTCTCCTCAAATCCCTGCCGGGCGACATCCTCAAAATATTCTTCCAGGGTCTTTCCTTCGGGCGGCTTGAACTGGGGCAGGAAATAGCCGTGAGAGGGAAAGCTGAACTCGCATTCGGAGGCGATCCGGGCCGTGTTTTCAACGGCATCGGGGACCTCGCGGAAGAGCTGGGCCATCTCTTGGCCGGACTTGAAATAGAACTCGGTCGTGCCGAAACGGATCCGGTCCTGGTCGCTGATTTTCTTGTTTGTCTGGATGCAGAGGAGCACTTCGTGGCTTTCGGCATCGTCCTTGTGATAGTAGTGGACATCATTGGTGGCCACCAGCGGAAGGTTCAATTTGCGGGCCAGGCGGACGAGCAGGGGATTGACCTCCTGCTGGAGCTTCAGGCCGTGGTCCTGGAGCTCGATATAATAGTTGCCGGGAGAAAAGATCGAGGCGTACTGGGCGGCCGTCTCTTCGGCCTCTTTCTCGAGCCCCTTCCCCAAGAGGAAGGATACCTCGCCCTTCAGGCAGCTGGAAAGGGCGATCAGGCCCTGACTGTGCTGGGCAAGAATTTCTTTGTCGATGCGCGGCCTGTAATAAAAACCTTCAAGATATCCCTTGGTGATCAGATGGCAGAGGTTCCTGTAGCCTTTTTCATCCTTGACCAGCAGCAGCAGGTGGAAGTGGATCGATTCTTTGCCGTCCACCCTTTTATCGAATCGGCTCCTGGGCGCCACGTAGACTTCGCAACCGAGGATGGGCTTGATTCCCTTGTTCTTGGCCTCCTTGAAAAAGCCGACGGCCCCGAAAATGTTGCCGTGGTCGGTGAGGGCCACGGCCGGCATCTTGTGCTTGAAGGCGGCGTCCACCAGGTCCGAAACCCCGATTCCGCCGTCCAGGATACTGTACTCGGAATGGTTGTGGAGGTGGATAAAACTCTGCGACATCTTATTCCCACTCGATCGTGCCCGGAGGCTTGGTCGTAATATCATAGACGACCCGGTTGACGCCCTTGACTTCATTGACGATCCGGGTCGAGATGGAAGCGAGAAGCTCGGGGGTCGAGGGGAACCAGTTGGCGGTCATCCCGTCGACGCTCTGGACGAGGCGGATAACGACAACCCGTTGGTAAGTCCTTCGGTCTCCCATCACCCCGACGGATTTCACCGGCAGCAGCACGGCAAAGGCCTGCCAGAGTTTACGATAAACACCCGCTTTCCGGGTTTCCTCGATGACGATCTCGTCCGCATCTCGCAGGATGTCCAGGCTCTCCCGGTTGACTTCGCCGACGATCCGGACGGCCAGTCCGGGGCCGGGGAACGGATGCTGGTATATGAAATCCTTGTCCACGCTCAGTTCCAGGCCGAGAGCGCGCACCTCGTCCTTGAACAGCTCCTTGAGCGGCTCGACGAGCTTGAACTTGAGGTCCTTGGGAAGCCCGCCGACATTGTGATGGGATTTGATCGTCGAGGACGGGCCTTTGACCGGATTGCTCTCGATGACATCGGGATAGATCGTGCCCTGGGCGAGGTATTTGACGCCGCCGATCTTTCGGGCCTCGCGCTCGAAGATCCGGATGAACAGGCCGCCGATGATCTTCCGCTTGCGCTCGGGCGACGTGACCCCGGCCAGCCCATCGATAAACTCATCGGCGGCATCCACGCCGTCAATATTCAGCGACAGTCTTTTCCGGAATTTCTCCATGAGATCGCGGGACTGGCCTTTCCGGAGAAACCCGTTATCGACAAAAATACACGTGAGCCGGCGGCCGATAGCCTTGTGGATGATGAGCGACGCGACAAGCGAATCGACGCCGCCGCTCAAACCGCAAATGACCTTTTCTTTGCCGACGAGGAGTCGGATTTCTGCAGCCTTTCGCTCGATGAAAGAGCTCATGTTCCAATCGGGCCTGAGCCCGGCCAGCCTGAACAGAAAATTGCCAAGAATCTTTTTACCTTCCTTCGTATGGATGACTTCGGGGTGGAACTGGACGCCGTAGATGCGGCGCTCTGCGTTCTCCACGGCGGCCGCTTTGGTGTTGGATGTCCTGCCGGTGATGCAGAATCCCGGGGGAATGTTTTCCAGGCGGTCGCCGTGGCTCATCCAGACCTGCTCTTTATCCTTGACTCCCGACAGCAGGCCTCGCCTGTCTAAGATATGGAGCGAGGCAAACCCGTATTCGCGCTTGGAGGACGGCTTCACCTCGCCGCCAAGCAGATAGGCGGTGAGCTGCAGCCCGTAGCAGATGCCCAGGACCGGAATGCCCAATTCAAATATTTCCCGGGAAACGAGAGGCGCGCCTTTTTCATAGACGCTCTGCGGGCCGCCGGAAAGAACGAGCGCGGAAGGACGCTCTCTTTGAATCTTGGAAATGGACGTGTCGAAGGGAAATATTTCCGAGTAAATGCCGAGCTCGCGGATCTTGCGGGCGATGAGCTGGGTGTACTGCGATCCGAAATCGAGGACGAGGACTTTGTTCATGCAGAGATTTTATCAGACGAGACTCTCGCCGACAAGTGTTATTGCCCCACGATTTGACCGCCTTCCCGGCCGGGTATAAAATTTATTGTCGGTCAGATGTTTTATTCGGATTTTCCCTCAAGGAGAGAAGCCATTAAAAAACCAGGCTTTTTTTCTTCTTGTGGCCTTGATCGCCGTAATCCGCGTCTTCGATGATTACTTTTTGGCCAGCGAGCGGATGAGGTCCAGATCGAGCTTGTCTTTAACACCCCAGCCGCGCACGCCAGAAGGAAAATCGGGCCGATAATTGACAGGGCGGGCGGGTTCTTTTATAGTTAACTCGCCATGAACCGGGAAGATATCGTCAAAGAATTATCGGTCCAAACGGACTCCAAGATCATCCTGCTGGTCATTGACGGGCTGGGCGGTATACCGGTCCAGGGAAAAACCGAGCTCGAGGCGGCGGCCACCCACAACTTGGACCGCCTGGCCTTGAATGCCTGCTGCGGGGTCACCGACCCCGTTTTCATGGGCATTACGCCCGGCAGCGGCCCATCGCATCTCGCGCTTTTCGGCTATGATCCGCTCCGGTACCAACTCGGCCGTGGCATCCTGGAAGCGCTCGGCTCGGACGTGGAAGTCAGAGAAGGGGACCTGGTCGCCCGGGGCAATTTCGCCACGCTCAAGGGCGGCCTGATTACCGACCGCCGGGCCGGGCGAATCCCGACGAGCGAATGCGAACGATTGTGCGCCGTGCTGAACAAGGCGTTTTCCAGGCAAAAGGACCCCGAGATCGCGCTCTTTGCGGGAAAAGAGCACCGTTTCGTGACGCGTTTCCGCACCCCGGGACTCGCCGACGCCCTGACCGATGCCGACCCCCAGAAGGACCACAAACCCCCCCTTCCGACAAAAGCCCTCGCCCCTGAGGCTGCCAAAGCCGCCGAGGTCGTCAACCGGTTCATCGACGAGGTGACGAAGATTCTTAAGGACGAACCCGTGGCGAATACGGCGCTGCTCCGGGGCTTCTCGATCCAGCCATCCATTCCCCAGATGCAGGACCTCTACAAGCTCAGGCCTGCGGCCGTCGCCAATTATCCCATGTATAAGGGGCTGGCCCGGCTCCTCGGCATGGCTGCCTATAAAGTCGGGCCGGAGACGCGCGATCTTTTCGATACGCTCGAGACCCATTACAAAGACCATGACTTTTTTTATATCCACTATAAAAAAACCGACGCGGCCGGGGAAGACGGGAATTTTTCGGCCAAGGTCCGGGCCATCGAAGAAATCGACACATTCATCCCGCGGCTCGTGGCCCTCAAACCCGATGTTCTCGTGATCACCTCGGACCATTCGACACCGTCGCTGCTCAAAGGGCACTCCTGGCACCCCAATCCCTTCCTGCTCGTCTCTCCGACGGCCCTTCCGGACAACATCGGCGTCTTTACCGAGAGGGAATGCGCCCAGGGCCTGCTCGGCCGGTTCCCGTCGCTATACGCCATGCCCTTGATGCTGGCCCATGCCGGCAAGCTCAAGAAGTACGGCGCCTGACAGCCGGGCTTGGCTTAACTTTAGAGAATTTATATAATTAATAGGAATTGAGACACAAAAACGATCCTCGAAATCCCCTGCGATCTCCCCTTGATAAAGGGGGGAGAAAAGGCGAGGAAGGCTCTTCGGACCCGGCCCAAAAATGAGCTCGGCAAAAAGAGGAGAGGGCCCTGTTTCGCTCGCCATGCGGATGATTCGGCTTGACCTGAGGTTCAAAACTCGCCGGGTCGCCGTTTTTCTCTTCGTCGTCCGCTGTCTTGCACCTTTTTGTCCGGGCCAGGCCCCGCTGGCCGAAGTCTATAATCTCCGTTACTACACGCATCCAAATTTCACCAGGATCGTCGTCGATGTCGGGACCCTCCGGGAATATTTTTCTGCGGAGCTACGCGACCCCCAGCGGATTTACATCGATATTTACCAGGCCAAGCTGAACCCCATCCTCCGCGAAGAGGCCATCCCGGTCAAATGCGACTACATCAGCCTCGTCCGGATTTCCCAGAAAAATCCCTCCACGGTCCGGGTCGTCGCCGAAGTGGACCTGGCCAAAGTCGTGCGCTACCAGGTTTTTCATGTCCTCGACCCCTTCCGGGTCGTGATCGATATCTACCCACGGCCTGGGACGCCGACGGCGGCCGCCGGAAAGCCGCCCCAGCCTGCCCAGCCGGCGAAATCCGGATACAGCATGGCCCGGCAGCTCGGGCTGGGGATCAAGACCATCGTCATCGACCCCGGACACGGAGGCTCGGACCCGGGATGCCTGGATTCCTTCGGTCAGCAGGAAAAAGACACGGCCCTCGATATCTCGCTGCGCCTCAAAGAGCTTTTGAAAGCGAGCTCGGAGCTTGCCGTCATCCTCATCCGGGAAACGGATATCCATGTCCCGCTCGAGAACAGGACGGTCATCGCCAACCAGAACAGGGCCGACATCTTCATCTCCGTCCACATCAATGCCTTCCGGAAAAAGGACCGGCGCGGCGTCGAGACTTTTTATCTCAACTTCAGCCCCGACCCCGGCGTGAACGAGCTGGCGGCCCGGGAAAACGCCACGACGACCAAGACCATCGGCGAGATGGACAAGATCATCAAGAAGATCGTCCAGAACAGCAAGATCATCGAGTCCAAAGAGCTGGCTCAAAAAATCCAAGAAAAACTGGTAAAATGCCTTTCCCGGAACTACACGGAAATCAAGGACCTGGGCACGAAGGGAGGACCCTTTTGGGTTCTCATCGGCAGCGAGATGCCGTCGGTCCTGGTGGAAGTGTCGCACCTTTCCAACGCCCAAGAGGCCCAGCGGCTGAAAAGCGGCGCGTACCGGCAGCAGATCGCCCAGGGGATATATGAAGGAATCATAGCCTACATTCAATCGCTCGGAAAAGGATGAACAAACATGGACCGACGAGACTTCATTAAAGATATGGCTCTCGGGAGCCTTCTCCTCAAGCTCGCGCCCGGGCTTATCGCCCAGAATCCCGGCCAACCGGACTTGGCCTTTGTCCAGGGCAACTCGCCCGCGGCGATCACCAAGGAAGCCATCGCCCTCCTGGGCGGCTTGAACAGGTTCGTGGCCAAGGGCGACGTGGTGATGGTCAAGCCGAACATCGGCTGGGACAGAACGCCTGAAATGGCCGCCTGCACCAATCCCGAGATCATCAAAACGCTCGTCGAGATGAGCCTGGCCGCCGGGGCCAAGAAGGTCGTCGTCATGGACAACACGACCAACCAGGCCCAGCGCTGCTACATCCGCTCCGGCATCCAGGAGGCGGCCAAAGCGGCCGGGGCCGACGTTCCGTTCGTCAACCCCCGCCGGGTCAAAAAAATGGCGATCAAGGGCGAGTGGCTGAAGGAATGGGAGGTCATCCAGGATTTCGTCGAGGCCGACAAGATCATCAACGTGCCGATCGTCAAGCACCACAGTCTCTGCCGGGCGACGTTGGGCATGAAAAACTGGCTGGGGGCCATCGGCGGGAGCCGCAACCAGCTTCACCAGAAGCTCGACCAGGCCATGATCGACCTGGCGGCTTTTTTCAAGCCGACGCTGACCGTGCTCGACGCCTACCGGATCTTGGTCCGGAACGGCCCGCAGGGCGGACGCCCGTCCGACACCAAGCTCATGAAGACGGTCGTGGCCGGTGTCGACTATGTCGCCGTGGATGCCATGGGGGCGAGTTTCTTGGAGATCCCGCCCCAGGAATTGCCGTACCTCCGCCTCGGTAAAGAGAAAGGGCTCGGAGAATTCCAGCTGGAGAAGCTGCGCATTGAAAAAAGAACGGTCTAAAAAGCACAGGACCCTTCAGGCCATCCGGGTCCTGGTCCAGGCCGCGTTCTTCGGGCTGTTTCTCTATCTCCTGTTCGGAACGCACTTCGCCGGCCAGGACTACATCGGGCGCGTCGAGGTCTTTTTCCACTTCGACCCGCTTCTGGCCGTGGCCACGGCCGTCGCTTCCAGGATCCTCTTTGCCTCTTTCTGGCTGGCCGCCGCGACCGTCGTCGTAACGCTCGTCCTGGGCCGCGTCGTCTGCGGTTGGGTCTGCCCGCTCGGCTCGATCCACCAGTTCTTTTCCTTTCTCTTTAAAAAAGCCAAGCTGCTCCGGCCCAAAAAAGTCGCGACCGGCGGCCTGGGCTGGAAATATCTCGTCCTGCTTTTTATCTTGATCAGCGCCGTCTTCACCCTGGACCTGGTGGGGATTCTCGACCCGATGTCCTTTCTCTACAGGTCGATGACGACCAGCGTCCTGCCGGCTTTTGCCCAGGGCTTCTATATGCTGATCGGCTTCGTCTACAATTTGCATCTCAACGCTTTGGGAGACAGCCTGACCCAGGCCTTTGAGAAAATGACTCTCAACTCGACGTTCCTCCAGGGCTTCTTCATCGGCCTGATCCTGCTCGCCGTCATCCTCCTGAATATGGTTCGGGAGAGATTCTGGTGCCGTTACGTCTGCCCGTTGGGCGCGTTCCTGGGGCTTCTTTCGCGCTGGAATGTTTTCAAGCTGAAGGTGGACGACGAGAAGTGCATCCAATGCAACCTGTGCACGCTCCATTGCGAAACCCAGGCCCATCCCTGGCCGGACAAGGATTGGAAAAGCTCGGAATGCGTCTATTGTGAAACGTGCGCGGCGATCTGCCCGACAAAGGCGATCACCTTCCCGGCCAAGGCCGCGCCGGAAAAGGCCCCGGCTGTGGACCTGACAAGAAGAAAATTGATCCTGACGTCGCTGCTGGCGTTTTTTAGCATACCCTTTTTCCGTATCTCGCAATCCCTGAAACGGGCCCACGAAAAGCTCATCCGGCCGCCGGGCGCGCTTCCCGAAAAGCAGTTCCTCGAGAAATGCGTCAAGTGTTCCGAGTGCATGAAAGCTTGCCCGACCAACGGGCTCCAGCCCGCCGTGAGCGCGGCCGGCCCCGAAGGCCTCTGGACGCCTATGCTCGTCCCGAAGATCGGCTACTGCGAATATTATTGTTCCCTCTGCTCTCAGGTCTGCCCGACCGGCGCCATCAAGGAGCTGACGATTGAAGAGAAGATCAAGGTCAGGATCGGCACGGCCTGGATCGACAAGAATAGATGCATCCCTTATTTCCTGGGCCGGCCCTGCATCGTCTGCGAAGAGCACTGCCCGACATCGCCCAAGGCCATCAAGTTCGTCATGGTCGAAACCAAGCTCCCCGACGGAACCGTTGCCACCCAGAAGGCGCCGGTCGTTGACCTGGACCTATGCATCGGATGCGGAATCTGCGAAAACAAGTGCCCGGTGGTCGACGATCCGGCGGTCTACGTGACGAGCGTCGGCGAGCAGCGCTCGGAGAAGAACCAGTTCCTCCTGCAGATTGCCCCAGACGAGCCCCCCGAAAAATAAGCGGGGTCAAACCTCAACATTCAACAATTCTGGAAGACAAGCGAGAACGGTCTTGAGGAACCGACGCTCCATGGATTTTGTTGAAAGTTGAGGTTTGACCCCGGAGCTTGACCCCGGAGCTTACTCGGCAAGGGCTTTTTTGAGCGCTTCCTTTAAGGGCGGAATCACCTGGAACAAATCGCCGACAATGCCGTAATCGGCCACCTTGAAAATCGGCGCATCGGGATCTTTGTTCACAGCCACTATGAATTTAGAGGAGGACATCCCCGCCAGGTGCTGAATCGCCCCTGAAATACCAAAGGCCATATAAAGATTAGGGGATACGGTTTTTCCGGTCTGGCCGACCTGGCTTTGGTGCCCGATCCAGCCGGAGTCGACGGCCGAGCGTGAAGCGCCGACGGTCGAACGCGGGATGACTGCCGAAAGCTCCTTGAGCAGGGCGAAATTCTCGGGGCCTTTCATCCCTCGGCCGCCGGACACGATGACGTCGGCTTCGGTGACGTCCATCTCTTCGCCTTTTTCCCGTAAAATATCGGCGACTAGCCCTTTGATCCGGCTTTCGGGGATGGCCACGTCTTTTTTGACCACCTCGCCGGCTTTATTCCGGGGCTCGACGAGGGGAAAAACATTCGGCCTCAAGGTCGCCAGCTGCGGGGAAGATTTCAGGCTGAGTGAGAGGAAGGCCTTTCCGGCATAGATCGGCCGGGTGAACTCCATCGTCCCGTCTTTCACGGCAATCCCTGTGCAGTCCGAGGCCAAGCCGACGCCGAGCCTGGCCGCCAGCCGCGGCGCCAGGTCTTTGCCCATCGCGGTTGCCGCAAAAAATATCGCCTTCGGGTGAAGCTCCTGGGCCAACTGATGGAGGGCCGTCGCATAGCCCTGGGACGAGTAAGCGCCGAGCTGGTCATTCTCCAGGAGAAAGACTTTTGAGGCGCCGTACGAAAAAATCTCGGGATTGAGGCAATCCATGTTGGAGCCGCAAAGAGCAGCCGCGACGTCCTCTCCGAGCTCGCCGCCTCGTCTCTGGGCTTCGGAAAGGACTTCCAAAGAACTCTTCTTGATTTTTCCTTCACGTGTTTCGATGAATACTAAAAACATTTTCCTTCCCCTTCTCAGATCACCTTGGCTTCGTTGCGCAAAAGCCTGACCAGCTCTCTGGCCGCATCTTCCGGAGTCCCCGCGATGATCTTTCCGGCCTGACGCGCCGGGGGCATCTCGAGCCGAACCACCTCGACCTGGGGCGCCGTCTCCTCCTGGCTCAGTCCCAGCTCTTCGAATGTCACGACCGGGATGACCTTTCTCTTGGCCGCCATGATTCCTTTCAGCGTCTCATAGCGGGGCTCATTCAAGCCTTTCTGGGCGGAGACCACGGCCGGCAGGGAAAACGTCACTTTTTCCATGGCCCCTTCGATCTCCCGGTGGGCGGTCCCTTGGTTGCCGTCGATCTCGAGTTTGATCACAACATTGGCCTGAGGGAAGCCCAGCAGCTCTGCCGCCATGGACGGAACCTGGGCATTGTCCGCGCCGACGGCCTGCTTCCCGAAGAGCAGAAGGTCCGAGCTCGGGAACTTCTTTTCAACGGCCCTGGCGATGACCCTGGCGGTCCGCAGCCCGTCATACGTCTCTTTCGCTGGATCTTTGATGAGCACGGCCTCGTCCGCGCCCATGGCCAAGCATTTCTTGAGAATAACCAGAGACTCGTCCGTCCCCACCGAGACGACGGTCACCTGCCCACCCTTGGCTTCCTTCAGTCGCAAGGCCTCCTCGACGGCATATTCGTCATTCGGGCTGATGATGAAACTCAGCCCCTCTTCGACGATAGAGGTTGTCTCATGATTGATCCTGATCTTCGATTCCGTATCCGGGACGCGCTTGACAAAAACAACGATGTTCATCCCTGCCTCCTTGGACCGCCTGCCCTACCTTTTTGTTCCCCCCTAATTCCCTAGGGGGGTTGGGGGGTTAATAATTAAGGTTCTCTTCCATTTTGTGTGGCTAGGATAGGGAAGCGATCCGGAGACGGCTGAAGCGACCATGGAGGGTTTAGCCTTCCCGAGTCCTCCTTCGAGGGCAGCCGGCTCGGAAGAAGCCGGCCGGCGAAGTTGTCTGAGCTTCCCGGCGAACGTCCGTAAAATCAAGGCCGGGAAGCGAGTTCTGAGCCGCCGAGAAGGAGGGCTCGGGAACGGCGTGAAAAACCCGGATAGGGAGCGAGGCTGTCTCCGGATCGTTTCCCAAACGATTTTTCCCCACACCAAATGGAAGAAAGCCATAATTATGAATCTTAATTCTTTTCTCCTGCCTTTCTTCTTCCTCCCCGATTCCCAAAGGAGGAATGAGAGATTCATAATGTTAATCGAATTTATTTTTTTATGCTAGGGGAGAATTGGCTCTGGGAAAAAATCGGTGGCCGGCTCTTCCTTCGGCGGTGAAGGACCCGTCGCCCATTTTTTTATTCTTCGAACTTTTTCAGAAGCAATGCCCCGTTCGTGCCGCCGAAGCCGAATGAATTGCTCAAACCATAGACAATCTCGGCCGGCCTGGCTGTGTTCGGCACATAGTCGAGGTCGCACTCCGGGTCCTGGTGTTCATAATTGATAGTCGGTGTCATGACCTGGTTCTTAATGCAGAGGGCCGTTATGCCCGCTTCCACGCCGCCCGTCGCGCCCAAGAGGTGGCCGGTCATGGATTTTGTCGAGCTCACGCCGATCTTGCGGGCGTGATCGCCGAACACCCTTTTGATCGCCGCCGTCTCGATCTTGTCGTTGAAGGGCGTCGATGTCCCGTGGGCGTTAATGTACTGGACATCGCTCGGATCGATGGCCGCGTCATGCAAGGTCACTTGCATCACCCGGGCCGCTCCGGCTCCGTCCAAGGCGGGAGCGGCGATATGGTAAGCGTCGCCCGTCATTCCGTAGCCCACGACCTCGGCATAAATCTTCGCTCCTCGCCGCAGAGCATGGCCGAGCTCTTCGATCAGGAGAATCCCCGACCCTTCCCCCATGACAAACCCGTCCCGCTCCGCATCGAACGGCCGCGAGGCTTTTTGCGGCTCGCTGTTCCTTTCCGAGAGGGCTTTCATGGTGCAAAAACCGGCCACGCCCAGCGGCGTGATCGGTGCTTCGGCGCCGCCGGCGATCATCAGGTCGGCCTCGTCCCTGAGGATCATCCGGAACGAATCGCCGATGGCGTGGGTGCCGGTGGCGCAGGCCGTGGCCGTCGCCATGTTCGGGCCCCTGGCCTTGAACCGGATGGAAATCTGGCCCGAGGCCTCATTGATGATCGTCGAAACAAGGAAAAATGGAGAAACGCGGTCCGGCCCTTTCTCGAGCAAAACCTTGTGGCTCTCCTCGATCGCGCCGATGCCGCCGATTCCGGAGCCGACGTAGACGCCGGTCCGGTCGCCTCCGAGGGCGGCCGGGCTGATCGCCGCATCTTCGACGGCCAACTGGGCAGCCGCCAGGGCGTACTGGATAAAGAGGTCCATTTTCTTGGCCTCTTTTCGATCGATGAAGTCGAGCGAACGAAAATCCCTGACTTCACCGGCGATCTTGGTCGAAAAGCGGGAGGCATCGAACCTGGAGATCAGGCCGATGCCGCTTTTGCCGGCCAGGAGAGCTTCCCAGTTTTTCTGGGTTCCAACGCCCAGGGGAGAGACAAGGCCAATCCCCGTTATAACAACCCGTCGCTTTGTCGCTCGATTCTTGTCCCCTGGATTAAGAGACATGGCTCACAATGTAATCCATCGCTTTGCCCACCGAAGTGAGCTTTTCGGCTTCTTCGTCCGGGATGTCCAGGCCGAATTCATCCTCGAGAGCCATGACCAGTTCGACGGTATCGAGAGAGTCTGCGCCGAGGTCCTCGATGAAAGAGGCTCCCTCTGTGACCTGGTCTTCACTGATGCTCAGCTTATCGGCCACGATGACCCTCATCTTCTTCAATAACTCGTCTCTTTCCATGTTAACCTCCTGTTAAATAGAAATTCCTACATATACATACCGCCGTTCAGATGGATGACTTGGCCCGTGATGTAGGCGGCTTCATCCGAACAGAGGAACTTGACCGCATGCGCCACTTCGCGAGACTCTCCGAACCTCTGCATGGGGATGAGGTCAATGAACATTTTCTTGACGTGTTCCGGAAGGCTGCCGGTCATGGGGGTCGCAATGTAGCCCGGGGCCACGCAGTTGACCGTGATCCCGCGGGACGCGACTTCCCGCGCCAGCGACTTGCTGAACCCGACCAGGCCCGCTTTTGAAGCGGCATAGTTTGCCTGCCCGGCATTTCCCATCAGCCCGACCACCGAGGAGAGATTGACGATCCTCCCGGAGCGGCTGCTGACCATGTGCCTGACGACTGCCTTGGAGAAGTTGAAAACGCCCTTGAGGTTCACGGCGATCACGGCGTCCCAGTCGTCCTCCTTCATCCGCATCAAGAGGGCGTCCCGGGTGATGCCGGCGTTGTTGATGAGATGGTCGATCTTGCCGAACTCCTTGATGACGGCATCCACGACGCCCGTCACCTGGTCGAGCTTGGCAACGTCGGCCTGGAAAACGGCCGCTTTTCCCCCCTGTCCGGCGATCTTCCCGGCAACTTCATCCAGCTTGGGCTTTTGAATATCGACGAGGATGACGGTCGCCGCGGCCTGGGCAAATTCGACGGCGATGGCTTCTCCGATCCCTTGGGAAGCGCCGGTGATCAAGGAAACCTTGCCCTGGAAGATCATTTACGCTTTCGCTCCTCCGACCGCATGGGCCGACCTGCCGATCTCCTGCTGGATCTTTTCCTGGACACGGTTCACGACGAAATCCTTGGCCAGCCGGATGGCGTTCTTCACGGCATTCGGGTTGGACCGGCCATGGCCGATGATGCAAACCCCGTTCAAGCCCAGGAGATGGGCGCCGCCGTATTCCGAATAATCCATTTTCTTAAAAAGGCTCTTCAAGTTCTTTTTCATGAGAAAGAACCCGACCCTGGCCAGGAAGTTTTTTGTGATCTCCCGGCGGGCCAGGGAGAAGAGCGTCTCGATGACCCCTTCGCTCGCCTTCAAGGCGACATTCCCGGTGAACCCGTCGCTGACGATGATATCCGCTTTGCCGGAATAGATATCCTTGCCTTCGACGTTGCCGATAAAATTCAGAGGAGAGGCATGAAGCCTGTCAAAGGCTTCCTTAGTCAAGTCGTTGCCCTTGGTTTTCTCTTCGCCGATGCTCATCAGGCCGATGCTGGGATTTCGTAATCCTATGATCTGCTCCATGAAGACTTTGCCCATGACGGCAAATTGTTCCAGGTCGCGGGGCCGGCAGTTGGCATTGGCGCCTACATCGAGGAGCAGGGTGACGCCCTTCAGGGTGGGAACGAGGAGCGCCAGAGCCGGCTTATCGACACCCTGGAGGGCGCCCAGGATCTCCCGCGAGATATACACGACGGCTGCTGTGTTGCCTGTGCTGACAAAGGCGTCAGCCCGGCCGTCCTTGACGAGCTCGGCGCCGATCCGGATGGAGGATTTCTTCTTTCTCCGGATCGAGAAGACCCCTTCGCCCATGCCGATGGCCTCGGGCGCATCGAGGATCGTGATCCGGGACCCGCGCCCCCCGATCCGGTCGAACTCTCTTTGAATGACGGACTCGACGCCGACAAGGACCACGTCCAGGTTAAAGTCTTCGGTGGCCTGAACGGCGCCCCGGACCGTGATTCTCGGTCCAAAATCTCCCCCCATGGCGTCGACGGCAATTTTCATCTTGAGCCTCCGGCTATTCTTCGGCTTCTTTAATGACCTGTCGGCCGCGATAGTGCCCGCATTCCGGGCAGGCCCGGTGGGGCAGTTTCGGGGTTCCGCAATTGGCACACACGGAAAAGGAGGGCATCACCAGAGCGTCATGCGCCCGACGGCATCCCTTTCGGGAATGTGAGTGTCTTCGTTTTGGATTAGGCATTTAACTCTTATCTTTCATGAAATATTTTAATTTTCCCAACCGGCCTTCGGGCTCCTTGACCAGGCAGCCGCAGTTTCCACCGTGGCGGACCTGGCCGCACACGGCGCAGATGCCCTCGCACCTCTCGGAGCAGAGGAGCTTGGACGGAAAGGTCAGGTTCAATTGCTCTAGAATGACTTCACGAAGGTCGATGTGATGACTCTTGTAGAATATCTTGTCCAGGTCTTCATCCTCCAGCTCGTCCTTCATCTCATGGACATCCTCAGGAAGAAAAACGAGGTCGAACCGGGAATCGACGGCAAACTCAAAGGGGGCCAGGCACCGGCTGCAGACAAGGCTCAGACAGGTCGTGATCCGCCCCTTGACCATGACCTCTTCGCCGATTCTTTTGATCGTCAGCTCGCCATGGACCGGCTGGAGGAAGACGGCGTCCTCTTCGATCAGGTCGATGCTCGGAAAATCGAAATTCCGGCTCACCTTCAGGCCGTCTTTGGGCAGTTTATCGATATCGATGATCATTTTTTTCCTAATAAGTTTGACTTATTATACCAATTCGCCGTTCTTTGTCAATAATTCGGCCACGCCTGAGCTTCCAACTCTTTGATTTCTCTTGAGTTGCCGGTCCGGCCCTTTTCCCATGTCGTTCAGACTACACTATTCCCACACAATATATATTTATGTGTCATTTGGCGCCTTATTCTTGATCGCCGGGCGAGGACGAATTGACGAGGAAAAAGCGGCGCTCATCTTTAAATGGGTGACACCGACCGGGGCGCCCCAGACGTTTTCGCCATTATCTGGGCAAGAGTCAAGTCCCGAAGAAAGCCGTCCGCTTTTTATAAGGTCGGAAAGAAGAATTAAGATTTTAGGTTCTCTTCCATTTCGTGTGGGTAGAAAAGAGAAACGATTCGGAGACGGCCGAAGCGACCATGGAGGGTTTAGCCTTCCCGAGTCCTCCTTCGAGGGCAGCCGGCTCGGAAGAAGCCGGCCGGCGAAGTTGTCTGAGCTTCCCGGCGAACGTCCGTAAAATCAAGGCCGGGAAGCGAGTTC
>Ga0315284_10000339_pt1 | contig 63291 bp, 75 predicted proteins | sample YL17G09_16_MG_FD_203696 | JGI IMG/M metagenome (GOLD analysis project Ga0315284, IMG submission 203696) | Sediment microbial communities from Yellowstone Lake, YNP, Wyoming, USA - YL17G09_16 | ecosystem: Environmental > Aquatic > Freshwater > Lake > Sediment | place: USA: Wyoming | collected...
TGACTTACGAGACTTTCTTGATTTTCTTGACTTACTAACTTTTCTTACTTTTCTTACTTTACGAGACTTATATTGTTTATTAGATCTTCTTCCGAATTCAAAGTCTAAATGCAGTTGAGCGAGATCTTCTTCGGTAACTTCAGGTGCTGTATACCTACTTCTAGGATAAATTTGTTGAATATTAGTAATAGAAGGAGCTGGTCCAAGTGATTTAGATGATGGTTTAGATGATGAAGATTTTACAGAAGGAGCTTTTGAAAGTTGTATAGATAATATAAAATTTTTTATTTTAGAATCTATGAAATCTCCATATAATGCAAGTGGGTCTTTTAAGAAAAAAGGATTTTTTTCTGCTATTTTTTGAAATTCATATTTAATGTTAAATTTATCACCATTAAACAAAAATATTAACTCATCTATTTTTTGGGATAATAATCTATGTTTTTCATCAGAAGATAGTTGTGCTGCCATATACTTTATTATTAATAAAATTAAAAATGATATAAAATTTAAAACTTACAGAAAAAATAAAATAAGAAATGGCTTCAAAGTATCCTAGCTTTTTCAATTTATGCGGAAAGTGGACTGACTTTTTTTATTCTTCTGATATTGAAAATATTCTTATTCCTATACTAAATGATCTAGATGAAGAAAAGAAGTATTATCCAGAAGATAATAATATTTTTCGCTGTTTTTATATGACGCCTTTTGATAATATAAAGGTTGTTATTTTAGGACAGGAACCTTATCATAATGGAAGTGCGACTGGATTATCTTTCGATATCAAGTTAGGAACTCCTTTAAATCATTCTTTACAAAATATTTATAAAGAGTTAGAATTAGAAGGATTTTATCCTATTAAAGATGGAAATTTAGAATCTTGGACAAAACAGGGTGTATTTATGCTTAATAAATCTTTAACAGTTAGACCTTCAGAGACTGATTCTCATTTAGATATGTGGTCTTCTTTTTCTAAGAAAGTTATAGAAAAAATATTGGAGAAAGATTTTGTAGTATGGGTTATTTTTGGAGAAAAAGCAGCTAATTGGAAAGATCGTATAACTAATAAGAATCATATTATTCTAGAAGCTTCTCATCCTTTTGACGATGTATCTAATGTATCTAATGTATCACAAAAAGCTTTTATTGGATCAGGAATATTTAAGAATATTAATTGGGAGCTATTAAAAAAGGATTTAGAAAAAATTTCTTGGTAAATTTATATTAATTTTTTAATATAAATGGATAGAGCTTCATATAATCCCAATAGATCAAGACAAAGAGGGGCAATATCTCGTTCTCCAACTAGATCTGTTTCAAGAGGTAGAGATTCGTCACCTGCTCCTAGTAGATCAAGACAAAGAGGGGCAATATCTCGTTCTCCAACTAGATCAAGAGTGTCAGCATCGCCTGCCCCTAGTAGATCAAGACAGAGAGGATCATTAATTGCTTCAAGTAGATCAAGACCAAGAGTATCGGCATCACCTGCACCAATTAGGCCAAGACAGAGAGGATCTCCGTCTCCAGCTCCAATAAATAGAAATAAAGCTACTCTTGCTAGTAGAAAGAAAATTATACAATCTGTAAATATATGTACAGATACATCTTTTGATAATTGTAAAGAAGCTTCGTTTGATGATCCTAAATGGTTTCAAAAGAGAAATGCTTGTATATATAATTATTTAAAGGAAAAATTTATTGACACAAAGGTTCCAATTATACAGGCTAAACTTGGCGAAATAATTGAGGAATTGAATAATAAATTAAGAGAAGATGGTGTAAAAGCAGATGAATTTTACAAAGAAAGTGATAAGGATGTTGTATATAAAATAGTTAATGATATTTATCCAATTTTTGATCAGGCAATGGCACTTTCAGTATTGTTATCATTTCTAGATCCAGTTTCTGATAAAGATATTTTAGATATAGATTTTTTTAGTATTAGTTATAATGAATTTAATATCACATTTGCTGCTGATGATAATAAAGGATTTCCAAAAGAATTAGGGAAAGCTGTTGATAATATAATGGAATGTAATAGAAATTGGAATATTAGTGATGTAAATAGTCATTTATTCGATACTACAAAGGAAAGATTAAATTTAACTGTATGTCTTGAAAATCCTGACTATAACAATCTTAAGAATGAGATATCATTTTTAGAAGAGATTATGGGAGTTATTGACAAAAATGATTATGTTGTCCAGAAACAGACTAAATATTATGACGAAAAAAGAGACGAATTGCTTGATATTGATGCAAATAAAGATAATATTTGCAAAGATTATGACGAAAAATTTTGTGCGGAAAATCCTGATTGTTATTACAGAAAAGGAAAGTGTATAAATAAACAAAGACATTCAAGTGCTAGACCCAGAAAAACTCCTTCTAATATTCCTTCATATTATATATCACAAAATCTTTATAAAATATATAAAGACACTGAACCTGATTATTATTTATATGTACCATTAAGTAATTACTATACAGTTGCAGGATATTCTGGAATCTTTGAGAGAAAATCTGTTAGAAATGAGAATGGAAACGCGGTTTCTACTAACCCTAAACAAATATCAATTGTATTCCCACCTTTTGATTTAAGAGGAGAGGGGAGTATAAAGGATATTGCTGCAATTGTAGCAAGCGGTGTTTATAGTTTTGGAATAGCCAGAAGTATGTTAATTTTAGATCCAAACGAAGGAGTAGGTGTTTTAAAAGGTTTATATAGTGTTATAGATGGATGGTATAAGAATTCTTTTCTTCCTTTAGTTACATCAGGAATAATAAATTTAGATTCTGAAATATTTATATCAGGAACAAGTTTAGGAGGAGCCCTTACAAATCTGAGTGCGTTTTATCTTAGAAGATTAGGATATACCAATATACATTATTATGCAAATGGTGCACCAAGAGTTGGTAACTCAAAGTTTAAAGAGTATATGGAACGAGATGGAAATTTTAGAAAAGATAGTGGAAATTTTGTACGGTATATTAATGTTATTAAAACAGATAGTGATGGAAATAGAGAATTTATAACAGAATTCGATCCAGTTTGCAAATTTCCCCCAAAGGATAGTGCCGTACCTTATAAAGAACGTATAGCATCTTTCATTCCATCTTTTATTAGTCCATTCATAAAATATGGTTCACCTGCAGATGATTATTTAATATCAGATAATCCTAAACTAACTGTAGTTGAAGCTGGATTATTATTTAACCCTTATGTTGTTGGATATGGTCAACAGACTGATTACGAAATGTTTTCAAAATCTTTTGGTAGAGGTCTAGATGAAGAGGCTGTTAAAAATCTTAATATTAAGAGCAATACTTGTCCAAATCATTTTGATTATATACATTCAATACCTGCTTATACTGCAGGTATATTTAACGGAGACGAAGCTAATAAGGGAACTATAAAATATGATTGGAATTATGATTCTGTTCGAGATTTAAAACTTTATCCTTGTGTTCCAAAAGAAAAAGGTGCTGGAATGATAGGAGTTACCGAAAGCGGTTCTCAAATGATGGAAAAATACGTAAATTTTTAAATTTATAACTTTAAAGTTATAAATTAATAACGAAATTCAAACATTTGTCTTGTTGATGAATTATATGCCATAAAAATATTTCTATCTATAGCCTGCTTTGCTGCGTTCTTTTCTGCCTGTCTTTTTGGTTTATCAGTTGCTTGTCCTATTAATAATTTTACACCATTTGGTAGTACTTGGAATAAGTTTATTGTGTATACACCATCCTTATAGTCTACTTGTTCGTATTTTGGATTACCTAAAATATTTTTATGAGTTATAAATAATTCATTTAATTTTGTCTTTGGGTCTTTCTCTATATTCTCTTCTAATTCTACGTATTTATCAAATAGTTTTGTTATACAATCATAGACTATATAATTACCTGTTCCTATGGTAAACTCTCTATCCAAAATAAGTTCTACTGCTCCAAAGAAAGCTTCTAATGTTGTTTGTATAATTTTTTCTTCAGCCTCAGTGTTTCCCTGCATATTAGATTTATATTTCTTGTCAACAGAAATAAAATCAAAGATATTATCTACAGTAATTTTTCCTAAACTTTTGATAAGTCTGATTTTATATTCTGTGATTGTTTTTTCTAACTTTGTCTTGTCATTTGTTATGATCTTCTTTCTAGATAAATACCACACAATATTTTTTTGAAAAGATACGTGGCCTAATGCTTTTAAAAAATTATAGTTATTATGGAAGTCAGCATTAGGATGAGTAAATGCAGTTGAAAAATAAGACATTGAAGAGTCTGATAGTAATACTTTTCTATATTTTGAAGGAATATCTCCTAGTATATTACTTATTAAGCTTTTAAAAGACTCGTCTCTGAGACCAATATAAATTCCAAAATTCTTCTTTTCGTCTTCCATTATCGATTATATTTATATATATACTTTAATTTTATATTTCAATTTTATATAAAGTCTTAGGTTTATATAATCTAATGATTACAAAGAGGTATAAAATTTATTTCTTATAAATTTTATGTATATATAAAATGTCTATAGTTGCAAATAATATTAGTTCTAAAAATATTGACTTGTTAGAAAATATTTCTAATTTACAGTCTTATCAGATTAAAAAGTTAAAAGATATTTTTTCTGAACAAAATGAAAGAGGATATGATCAAACAACAAAACAAGATGTTTCTATTTCTTTTGTTGGAGGAAAATATCGTTTTGAAATAAAAAAACCCGAAAATGATATGTATATGTATCAAGTATGGAAAAAGAATAACATTGATTTAAATTCGGATAGAAGATATAAATATGTATCTTTAAGAAAATGGATTAATATGTTTAATATAGCTAAAAAATCTGAAAATTTTACTCCAACAACATTAATAGAGTTAGATAATAATTTCTATCCTACAGTTATGGCTGATGCAAAAATAGAAGGTGATAATTGTGTATTCTATTTTGATTCTAGTTTAATCGTTAATACATCAGATATTTCATTACGTCAACTTCCTCAGAATGGTAGTTATAATAATATACGTTTCGATATTGACGATATTACTAACTATATACAATATTTCGAAAATAACAAAAGTGTAAATATGTATGTTTCTTTAACAACTTCGACTGGTATAAATACTATATTTAACGGAATTCTTAACTTACAAAATATTGATACTAATAGTGACAAACTATGGAAAGTTACCTCATTTAATATTAATGGTAGTACGCTTAAAAATAATACAGTAGATATAAAAGGAGCACAAACAGACTTACAATCTATTAATCAAAGTTATACAAATAATTATACATCTCTTAATCAGCCTTTTATAACAACTTTTTTTGGTAATAACACTAATTATAATTTTAATAATATAATATGTAATAACATATCTGATTCTATTAGTACTTTACTTAATAGTAATGATTCTCCTTTATATTATGGAATTTATGTTTTATCCAATCAATTATTATATATTGATGATAATAATAATGTAACAACCATATCAAGCGCTATTGAAGACTATGAAGGAAACTCTTCCGGAACACAAGGATTAGATGGAAAATATTATGTTGGAGGAATATACGATTCTACAATTAATAGATCTGTCGCTCCTTATGATATGACTTCTGGAATAATAATAAATGGCTATGGTATAAATTTAGATGGTAGTATACTTCAAGGTGATAGCAATTCTTTTATTAAGATTTGGTATAGTCCATATCATCAAGCTTGGAACTTTCTTTCCGGTTATGTAGGGACATTTAAAGAAACTACACAAACTTGTGGAATTGGTTCGTGGTGTGACAGTAGTGTAACTTTTACAGTACCAGTATTTACAGGATCAGGCCCAACAGTACAAGAAATGTACCAATTAAATAATCCAGATGAATATACATTTAATTATATTCCTGGAACCGTAAATATTTCTACAGATCCTATATATGGAAGCTGGCTACTTCAGTCAACTAACAATCAATTTGAAAGTAATTATTTTGTAGGAAATGAAGTGGTAACAATTAATATTGATAATTCAGTTACTTTTAAAGCTAACATAGCAGGTTCAGTTAGTACTAGCAACTATATTTATGATAAGAGTACTAATAGAATAGTGAATAATGACACTAGTAGTTATAGTTATGGAGATTATATGTCTGTATCTATTAGTCCTGATAATATAATGACATTATTAGATTATAATCAAAATTATACTTATATTTTTAATAAAATATATTAATGAATAATAAAATAATAAAAGTATACATACCCTGAAACAAGGTTCTATTCCAACTTTTTCTGGATCTGACCCAGTGATAACTGAAATTAATAATGATACAACGGTTTTAAGTAATTCTATAAATGTAATTATGTGATTCATAAGTTCTACAACTGATAAACTACTCTATAATTAAATATATAAATATGAAAACCATATTTATATGAGATCGATGACTGCTGGAATTGAACCAACCTGTGAAAATCACGACAGACTAGTAATCTGTTGCCTTAACCGTTCGGCCTAGTCACCTGAAGCAATATAGAGATATCATCAAACATACAGTATCAATGCATTGGGCAGGGTTCGAACCTGCGCTCCTCTCGGAAATCGAGCTTAAATCGATCGCGTTAACCACTCCGCCACCAATGCTTTTATGATACTGTATGTCTTATGACATCTCTATATATCTATATTCATTCTTTTAAGTTACAAATAAAAATTAATATTTATTAAATACTTAAATTTTCAATCCATTTGTATGGTCCTGAACCATTAACTGATACATTTGATTTTAGTGGTTCTACAATAATATCACATCTAGATCCCTGAACATACCAAAAAAAATCTGTATCTTCTATATCTTCTATATCATTATAAACTATAAAAGAGTTATCTGAAACATCGCTTGTGTATAATTGAAATTTTTTTCCGTTATAAATTGGTGTAACTTGTACTGTAAAATTATATGCAAGATTCTTCACATAATTTGGAAGTAAAATCTTAACACTCGTTTCATTTTTTACGATCTTTCCTTTTCCTCTATAGTATACACCTGCTTCTGGACCCTCTAAACAAGCGTGAACCAAATATTTTTCTGAATCATCTGGATGATTAATAACAAAGGTCTTATTACAAGTAGTTATTTCTTTTGTAACCGAATCCCATTGTAAGGTCCCATTTGTAACATTTGGTTGACCAGTTCTTAAAGGTGAAATATAAAGGGCGTTTACTGTGCTTCCATTAAGAGCTGAACCACTAGCATTTATTACAATAGAATTAGCTTGTTGGTTATTTTGTCCTGAAAATCTTCCTATTGCTATAGAATCCTGTCCTTGGTTTGTTCTACCAGCTTCTGTGCCAATTGCTATTGCACTTGTTCCTTGTGTAAATTTTCCTGCCCAATATCCTATTGATATTGCTTGTGTTCCTTGTCCTATTTGAGAATCAGGACCGCCTTGGACTCCTATTGATATTGCTCTATCTCTTTGATGTTGTAATCCTGAAAATATTCCTATTGCTATTGAACCACTTCCTTGTGTATTCTGACCAGCCTGTGCTCCTATGGCTATTCCATAATTTCCTTGATTAACTTGACCTGCACTATTTCCTATAGCAATCGCTGTTAAACCCTGTGTAGAATTTCCACAGTTGTATCCTAATGCCACAGAAAATGAACCTTGACTATTTGATCCTGCGACAACTCCTATAGCGGTTGAAAAAGGATATTGCGTAATTCCTCCTGCTAAATATCCTACAGCTAAAGAAGCTCTTCCTTGATTTGTCTGACCTGCTCCTATTCCTATAGCTATTGAAGCATCATTTTGATTATACTGTCCTGCTTCTGTTCCAATAGCTATATTATTTGTTTTTTGAAAATTTTGTCCAGCATTATATCCAATTGCAATCGAACCACTTGTTTGTGAATTTTGACCTGCATTATATCCTATAGCAATAGTAGCAGTTCCTTGACTATTCTCACCTGATCCGCAACCTATATGAATATTTTTACTCCCTACAGACCAGGAACTTGTATTTGTATCCCAATAAACATAATCCGCAAAACAAGATCCAGCTGAAGATATATCAGTTGCATTATTTCTTACTCTATTAAGTTTTGGATATATATAGCTTCCTATTATATTGTTTATTTGCTGATTATTAACTTTAATAGGTATCATTTTATATAATAAAATGATAAAATAATTGACAATTTTCTATCTTGAAATAAATAATTCAAATGTTGATCGTTCAATAAATAAGCTTGATATAACTATGAATAAAATAGTCAAACTTAAAGCATATGTAAACTGTCCAACTACATTATGTTCCTTATTAGGAAGATATGTCTGTATAAGTGATAAAAATGCATTATTCCAAGCTAAAGCTATCACAATTGTAAAACTTCCAAGTAAAAAGTAAACAATTGCCTTTTTAAATAAATTTTTGTCTATCATTTATTTAAATAAATACTTAATAAAAAAATAAACTAAAGCTGCGTATATAACAGAAAAAGATAATAGATATGGAATAAATTTGCTCCAATCTATCTTTTCTTGATTTGGATTTGTTTTATCCATAATGATATCTGGTTTTCCATAATACATTCCTACAAAAAAAAGGGAAATTCCAAGCATATATATAATTATTCCAGTAATATAGGAGTATTTTTCATAATTTATTTGGTTTTCTTGAGGTGACTCATTATTGTACTTCATATCAGAATCATTATACTTCATATCAGACTCATTAGATCTATTAGAGTTATAGGAGTTATAACTAGATATGATAGGAGAAGGATTAGGTGGCTCTCCAGCATTATTTGCTTTTAATTTTTTACCTACTCCCATACCTGTTAGGTAGCACTCATAAAGTCCTCCAAATCTGTTATATCCATCTGGTAATATACTGGAGTTCCCACAATATTTTTTAGTTGTGTCTATTGGTCTATATGGTCGAAGAAAATTGGGATCTACTGGTTGTGAATATCCGTTTGTTTTTCCTTTTTGAAGACAAGAATATCTAGACCCTAATATTTGAGTTCTTTCCAATAGACCAGTATGATTAGCATTGTTTCCACAGTATATATTCATACTTTTATATATTTAAAATAATAAAAGAAATATAAAATGAGCAATAAAATTAATGTGGATAAAGTTTATTTAATCAATCTGGAAAGAAGGAGAGATCGTCTGTTACATTTTTTGGAGGAATGTAAAAAAGAGAATATTGATATGACTAATGTTGAAATATTTAAAGCACTAGATGCAAAAACATATGAGTTAAAGAAAAGCGAAGAAGATATGTTTGATAAAAAACAATTTGATACAAAATTAGTACATACTAAGCCCTGTATATGCAATCAACTAAGTCATTATTATATTATTACTGATATCATTAAAAATAAATATAAAAAGTGTATTATTTTTCAGGATGATGTTAGATTGAAAAATAATTTTTGTGAAGAAGCCAATAAAGTTATTAAAAATACGCCGAAAAATGCAGAAGTCGTGTGGTTAGGAATTCACAAAGAAGCTTATGGAAGCCATTTCGAAGATTATCCAATAAACAGTTATATAGAAGAAAAAGATAGATCTTATGTTAAAGATAAAGTAAACGATTATGTATGTAGATATAATGATAATATTAATCCGTGTTCTTTAGCCTATATTATAACTTATGATGGAGCGAAAAATTATATAAACTATTTGAAACAAAATAAAATACGATATGCAACAGATCGTGTTTTCAATGAATATCTTATTTCCAGGGGTATAATGTATGGAAGTTATGATGTCTTGTGTACTGGTAATTCAAACTTTAAGAGCGATGTATTTGAGGTAGATGATAATGCAATAGAAAGAGATATGTTAGAGTTATTAGGTTGTTGATAAATAATAAAAAAAATATATAATATAAAAAATGGATAGCGTAACGAATGTTATTATGGATGTTTTACAATTTTTACAAAGTCAACGTATAAAAAACGGAATACTTTTTGCGCTATCATTAACTCTTATTATATTATCAATCTTGAATATAAGATCTAGTAACGAAAAAGATGATAAAGACACAAAAAGTGCTATCAAGACTATAAATATTTGTTCACTTATTATTATCGGACTATCTTTGATAGTTTTATTTCGTACTTCTTATGTTTTTTATGTTATTCGAAATCAAGGATCATATTATTCTGATAAAGAAGATACAATAAATACTATAATATTAGGACTTCCTATTATAGTATTTATTGTATCTGTTATACAAAAGGTAAGTATATCTAATATTTTACCAGATATGGATAACCAAAAAGCAGTAGATGATTATGATAAAAATCATACTCTAAAAGCTCAAGATGTTAAAGGATCTAGTGATGCTATTTTTTACACAAGTTTGGCTATATTCTTGATGACTGTAATATATTTCGTGTACAATAAATATAGTAGTAAAAAAATAAATATCACAAAAGAGACACAGTATGATAAAGTAATGAAAATTTTAAAAGGTCAGTTACAAAAAGAAGAGAGTGAGTTTAATGACGCAATAAAAAGTAATACAGCTAGTCAGTCTTGGCTCGAAGACAGGCAACAAGAAATAGAAAGATTAAAAGTTTCTATATTATCCCTTAAGACAAAGAGAGATCAAAGTGTACAACAAGAAACTAAAGATATAACATCAAAATATCTAGATACTAAATCTGAATTATCGAGAGCTCAAGAGAGAACTTTAGATGAAGCACAAGTTATGGCGGAAGGAACAGTTGACGTAGAACAGATTGTTCCTTCACATTTAAAGATAAATGCCGAACAACCAACTCTAATGAGAACTCCAAAAATTATAATTAGTAGTTCTAAAGCTCCTTCAACCACATCAAGTACATCGAGTACATCAAGTAAATCGGGTGGGCAGAACACAAAAGAAACACTTGATGTACTTAAAGCGGCTACTGATGTAGTTCAAGCCAAAGATGCTTTAGAAAAAGTTGTAACAACCTTCAATAAGATATCATCAGGAAAAACTATTGAAGATGTAACTGCATCTGCAAAAGAAAGATATAAGGCTCCTTCTGCTGCTCCTTCTGCTGCTCCTGCTGCTGATCCTGCTGCTGCTCCTGCTGCTGCTCCTGCTGCTGATGTATCTGCTACTAAACGGTCTTAATATTCGCAATAGTCTGGTATATGAGGAATTTTTGAGTTATAAATACCACATTTCTCTGCTGATATTAGTAATTCGTCTAATATAGATTGGAACTTATTTGTATGCCCAATTTCATCGCATAGAGCGTGCGCAATTTCGTGAGTTACAACCAATACTAGCTGATTTTTGTGATAAATATGTCCATTTCTGTCCTTTAGGCAAATAAAGACGTGTTTCTTGTTTATAGTATAGCTTTTATTTCCTTCAAAGAACTTTAGTGATGGAGCAATTCTTTGTATGTCTGGGTGGCATTTTTTTAATTGTTCTACAATATCAAGAACTAGTTCATCTTGGGGTTTAGTTTCGTAATTTTCTCCTATTTCTGTTATTATTTCGTAAGATAGCAGAGCCATTAGTATAATTCCAAATCCAATATTAATGTACTGTTTATTTATTTTTAGGCGAGATAAACTTAAAGCAAGAAGTAGTATCAAAAATACGATTAAAATAGAACATTTTTTGGATATGATCCTCATTTATTAATAAAAATGAAAAAAAAACTCCAAAGGTATGAAAATATAAAATATGTCCGAGGTAGATAGTAAGATTGACTCTGGAATCATCGATTCTTTTTCCAAGAAAAAAGAGAATATTGATATATTGAAGAAATATATAAGATCTTATTTGATTAATATTGATGATACTACTGTGAACGATGTAATTTATGAGGTCGGTTTTCTGTTAAAACAGGAGAATAAAACACTAAAGGAAGTATTTGACTTACTGAAAGGAGGAAAACTTTTTAAAAATCATTCGAACTTTGTTGAAATATCAAAAAAGCTAAGAGAGATGGATGAATTTATGGATAAACCGTTCGAAGTAACTGAAGGAGTTAATGTATGTAACAAATGCAAGAGTAATAGAACATTGTCTTACAATAGACAGACTAGAAGCGGTGATGAAGGTATGACTGTATATGTATTTTGTATTGATTGTAAATATCGTTACACGATGAATAGTTAAATGGAATAGTTAAAAATTAAATGTAATTTATAAATTTATAAATTTATAAATGAGTACAGGATTATTAAACATATTAAATTTTATAGATAATATATGCGAGAATTATGAAAGAAATGAAATAGCTGTTCAGCAACAACCATCAGAAAATATTGACGGAATAAGAAATATAAGACGTTTTCTCAGTATAAGAAATATTAACGGAGATTATGATAACAATAGATTTATTCTATCTAATATTTTTAAAAAACCCGATAATCAAGCTGAAAATCCTGTAGCTAATATAATGAGTTCATTTCTAACCAATTATATAAATAATATTAGTATAGATAATAACGTGAATAATATAGATAACATTAATTCGAATAATATAGATAATAATTCGAATAATATAGATAATAATTCGAATAATACGGATATGATTAATTTATGTTCTTATTCAGAGTTAGATGAAAGTGTAAAAAATAATATAGATAATAACGACAACTGTTCAATATGTTTTGAAAAGTTAACAGATGATATATTAGGAGTAACAAAATGTAATCATATCTATCATCATAATTGTATAAAACAATGGCTAATTAATAATAAAACTTGTCCTTTATGTAGAACATCTATTTAACAAGTTTAAATTTATAGCTAGGATTAACATTATTTATATTATTATTAAAGTGTAGAGATATTCTTTCCAAATTTTTTTTAATTCTTCTTAATTCTGTATCTTTTACAGATTTTTTATTATTTGTATTGAAGCTTTTTATTTGAACTGAATTATTAGGCTGAACTTTACATACCATTTTAAGATCATCTATGATAAGAGTGTTATATGGACCGTAACCCTTAATATCGTGTACATCCCATAACATAGAAAGATTTTTTATATGTTTGTCTCCGAATATTTTCTGAGAGTTTTCACAATTATCTGAATTTAGAACATATTCGACGCTTCTTCCATTTTTTTCTACTATATTCTTTACTATAAATTCTACATAGTCTGGGCTTGCCGCAGACCATACACTAATATTATAATTGCTATGGAGCCAATCTAAGAATTTTTGAAGGCCAGGTCTCTCGAATACATAATAGTCATCATCCATTTTATGAAATTTCATATTATGAAGATGGCTATTTTTATTTTTTGGTAGTTTTTCACAAGAAATAGAGTAGATAAGAGTATTATCTAGATCTAGTAATACATTTATTGGTTTTCTTTTTTTTGAAGAAGTATAAGGAGTACTTTTATTTCGAGATCTTCGAGTGTTTCGTTTAGGAGGTGATACGTAAGATCTTGCCATCTTTTTTATATTACAAATTATTTTAAGTACAATATTTATTGTATTCATCTGGAACAGATTTAATAAACCCTTGTGTTTTTAATATTTCCAAGGCCTTTGTAGCTGCTATTTGTTCAGCCTCTTCGTAATTATGTCCATCTCCAGATGCTATAATTACTGGTTGTCCTTTTTCTGGTATATGTTTAATATTTGCTTTGCAGATCTTATTATACTTGCACATATCTGCATCAAACTTAATATATTCAATTGTTCCAATGCCTTTATGCTTATTATGATCAAAAAGTTCCTTTAGGCGTGTTTTCGAGTCTACTAGATCTTCATAATTTATGGTTATATTTATCTTGTCTAACAATCTTGAAATAATCTTATAACAAATTTTATATCCAGTTCCAATTTTGAACTTATTATCTATGATTAACTCTGTTGCTCCGAAAAAAGACTCGAATACATCTTCTAATGTACTCGTTATATCATCTTTAGAACCACGATTAAAATTTGTCGATATAAATGGCAAAAATCCAAGCTTTTCTGATAGAGACGCAAAACTTTTTTTCTGTATAAACTTAATTTTAAGTCTTGTTAAAATATCAATACCATCAGAAGAGTTAATCGCTGGAAAACGTCTAGAAAAATACCATATAATAGCCTTATTTAGAGTACTATCTCCAAGTGTTTCTAGAAATTCATAATTTTCTAAATTGTTAAAAGATGGAGAGGTAAATGCAAGAGAATATTGTAACATACCTACTTTGTCTAGTATTTCCTGTCTATGTCTATCAGAAATATCTGCATAGTCTTTTAATATGTTATCAATAAACATTTTAAATGTATCGTCACGAGGACCTTGGTAAAAAGTAGGTCCTTGATAAAAAGTTGCCATTTATTTTATATTATGATATAAAATAAATTTAGATTTCATTTTTAGAAAAAAAGTCATTATTATATAAAATTCTCCTCTCTATTCCCATCATTTTTCTCATATAATTTGTTTCTTTTTGTTCTTCTTCCCTTTCTCTTGTTAGCAACTCTCTTACATTATCAATCTCGAATTCTTCTATGAAATCTATGATAAAACTATAAGGTTTATAGATAGCACAATCTGTGATATATTTTACAGAAAGTATATATGATACTATAAAGATATATAGAATATTATCACTATTTTCAATATCTAATTTAGAATTTAAAAAAATTCCAATTGTATACTGAATTATTACTGATTTCTCTATGTCTTTATACAGGGATATGTCTGACTCGTTAATAAAAGGAAAAAAATCTTCATATTCATCGATATTTTTAATATCAATTTCTCTTATATAATTATCAAGAATTTTGATAAAAGAAAGGCAGGTATTAAAAATTTCTTTATCCATATTCGCGGCTCTAATCTAATACATAAAATTATTTAATAAAAAAATAATTTTTATTTTAAAGCACATTTATTTCCTACTTTTTCTACTTTTACAAACCTTTCTTCTACTCTTAGGACTCTTACTTCTTTTTCTACTATTAGTATTCTTACTTTTTCTTGATTTATTTCTAAAATTAAAAAAGCTTCCTGTTATTGTTTCTTTTTTTGGAGTATAATATCTATTTTTTAACTGAATTACTTCAATATTTCTCAACTCACTTGTCTTTATAAAAGTTAACATATCATCTGTTCCCTGTTTATAACTAATTACATCTAGAGCTATATTACGTTTATTTATGTTTGTTAAAAAATAAAATAATAAATATATAAAGAAAATTATAAATATAAAAATGCTATCAGAAAATATTAAACAGCAATCTGATTATAATATAGTAATAAATATGATTGAAAATATTATAAATACTAATGGTCCTAATGGATCGATAGCATTTGGAAAATATTATGCAATAAAATACAGAGAGATATTTAATAATATGCTTGCAGAAAAGAAAGTAAACCTAGAAATATTAAATAATGTATTATCGATAATAGACCAAGACTTAATAGATGTCAGAAAAGATTGTAAACGTCGTATACGATCTAATTTTACCGACGCAAATAATGATATGATGTCTATGATAATTGACTTTGTAAAATCTATATAAAACAAAATATTTACATATTTTTAAGATTGAATCTTAAAAATATATTTTATATAAATGAATAGGCAAGATTTATACGATCATTATATGAAGCAAATCATATTAAACTTATCAAAAATAGGACAAGTAGATACTAAGACTTTTTTACCAAGTATATCACACTATATGAAGCAAAATTATGCACTTATGTATGACGCTTTTAAACAATATAATTTTCTTACAGATGACGAGAAAATAAATGAAGTCTTATACAAGACAGAAAGATACTACACAATAAGAGACAGAGATCTTCAAACACCTCTATTTCTCTATAGTTACCAGAACTTGTGGTCTATTTTTAAAAAATCTCTAAACAATATAAAAATAAATCAAGAAAAGTATAAGGATATTATAGACCAATATCTATGTAATAATTCATCTCAAGATACTCTTTATATGGTATGTCAAAATGATACTTACAAATGTGATGAAAAGGATGAAGAATCTAGCTCTGCTAGCTTTTCCTCTGGAAAAGAAAATAATAAATGTGATAAATGCTTTGAACTTAAAGATCAAGTTATAGGATTTTCAGATAAATTTTTGGAAGATCAAGTTATTCCTTCAAATTGTATGTCATATTTTGAATCATCAAGTACATCCAGTAATGAGAAATCTTTTATACAATTAGTTATGGATGAAAAAGATAGTATTTTATTCTCTCGTATAAGATATAATATAGATTATAAAGTTCTCCAACTTATACACACAAGTCCTTCCTATTTTCATAATTTATTTGATATGATAGGAGAATTATGGAATCTTATAGATAAACATAGAGACAGAACTCTCTGTTATAAAATGCACTGGCTGATAGCTAACACAACTCCATTTTACAGAGGTTCAGCTGCCTTGGCAAAAATATTACTCAATTCTTGCTTATTAAAATGCGGATCAATACCTATAAAAGAAAGCCCTCAATTTCACGCTCAATCAGATTGGATTGCGCTACTTAATCCAAATTTTGACGCTTATTATAATATTGTAAATAGATGGATGGTATTTATACCTTGGAACTGGAACACTGATACTACGGAAAATAAAAAAAATACAGAAAGCTCATTAGATTCATTTAGATTTAAAAATCGTAAATCAAGGAAATCAAGGAAATCAAGGAAATCAAGGAAATCAAGAAAGTCAAGGAAATCAAGAAAGTCAAGAAAGTCAAAGAAATCAAGAAAGTCAAGAAAGTCAAAGAAATCAAGAAAGTCAAGGAAATCAAGAAAGTCAAGGAAATCAAGAAAGTCAAGAAAGTCAAGAAAGTCAAGGAAATCAAGAAAGTCAAAGAAATCAAGAAAGTCAAGAAATCCACAAAAAAGGTTTTCAGAAAGGATAAAAGATTCTGATATTCAGAAAAAAATGTTTGAAAATATAAGAAAAGGAATTGATATTCAGAATCAAGTCGGAAAAATATTAGGAAATGACGAATATTATACCAAAATATCAAACAGAAAAGTATATTTAATTATGGAAAGAATATTAAATCTAAATGCAAATGAACTAAGAGAAAAACACTTTAATAGAAAGACATTGGCTGAAAAATTTAAAGATCTTCCAAAGAATATAAAGAGTAAGTCTAAAATATATCACTATTCTCCAGTTCAAGTTAAAAAAGCCTTTGATATTATTCTTCAATATAAGAGAGATACTAATCCTCTGTATTTAACATATAATCCATTCTTAGAGATGAAATATAGACCGATATATCGTGATGTATTAGAGAATATGATTGAGAACGAGAAAATAAATTATTCTGATACACTATAAATTTATTTTTTTTTAATTTAAAAAAAAAATAAAAAAAATTTAGGATTTGAAAAAAAATAATTTTTTGTCATAAAAATTTTTTTTATGAGAATTTTGTTTAGGTCGGGGGGGGTCTAACACACACATTTTTTATAAATTCTATTGCGTTGAAAATTAAACTGTATATCACTTTAATTTTTGTTCCAAAAAAATAATAAAAATAGATGTTTCTTAGGTTAATTTTAAAGAGAAATTTCTTCGCAATAGAAAAAAATAGAAAAATAAATTCTATTGCGATTTAATATCAAACTATATTTAAGTTCAAATAGAGACAATAGAATTTATTTATTGAAAAATTCTATTTAAAATATTCCATATTATATAAATATGGACGAAAAACAAGAAACATTTTCTTGTGAATTTTGTCAAAAAGTTTTATCCACGAAACAAAGTTTAAAATTACATATAAATACAAATAAGAAGTGTTTACGAAATAGAGGTATAGATTTATCTAGTAAAGAGTCTATTAAATGTAAAAACAAGGGTTGTATTTATTCTTCGTTTTTAAAGCAGGATATGGATAAACATTTATCTACTTGTAAAAAGAATAAAAAATCGATAAAAGATGAGAATATACAAGATAGGCTTATTAATCTTGTAGAAAAATTATCTAAAAAGCCAAGTATTATTAATAATACTACCAATTCAAATACGATTATTAATAATTTGCGACCAATACCTATTAATGAAGAGTATATGAAAGGTCAGGCACAATACTTAACTATTGATCATATAAAAAGAGGATCTATTGGTTATAGGGATTTTATACTAGATCATCCTTTAAGAGATGCTGTAGTATGTACAGATTTTGCAAGAAGAAAAGTAAAGTACAAGGATGAGGATGGAGATATTATTACAGATCCTGATATGTATAATATATTGTATTTCTTATTTAACTCTATAAAAGAGAAAAATATAGAGTTAACAAAACAGTATGTAGAAGAGTTATTAGATAAAATAAAAAATGAGAATAAAGAATATTTTGAATTATTGCTTAATAGGTTTACAGATCAAGATATTAAGTTTTTTGAGATGCTGAAAGGAGTTAAGAATGAACTATATCACGAAATTGTTAAGCTAATATGCACTAAGACAATTAAGCTTTGATTTTACTTTATTTAAGACAAAATAAAGTAAATTACGCGAATTCCTATAAATAATAAATCCTATAAATAATAAATAAATTTATGCAAAGCTTGTTACCTGTGCAAGTTGCCCTGCTTGAGAATTCGAAGCAATAGCTTTTTGTAAAACAGATAACTGTGAACTCTGACCTTGATTTCCAGTGGAAGCCATTATATTTCCTCCTTCTCTTGCAAATCGTTGAACATCGCTGTTTGATGGAGCTTCTGCTGTTCCTGCGAGCATCTGTATGGCTCCAGTTCTTAAGTTTTTTGGTTGTGCAGAAGTTTGGAACCATCCTTTTTGGCAAGGATCTACACATACAGCTAAATCTCCTCTAATAAAATCAGTTCCTCCTGTTACAGTAGATCTGTGACCACCTCCTTTTGAGGTAGAGTAAATAAATCTATCAAAAAGCATAGTGTTTGAAGCAGATGGATTTTCAGTTAATCCAGAATCCATACTCGATAAAGGAAGATTTCCTGAATTAATCAAGTCTCCATTTCCATAGTTTTTATTTCCATTGTCTATAACGGCAAGGTAGTTATTTGAATTGGCAATATTTCCAGAAGATCTATTAACTTGCCCTCCGTATAAATCGATTCCTTCAGGATTTTTTGGGTATCCTTTTACTTGAGTATATCCCTCGACAAGGCCTGCATAATCCATTGGTTCTGATTGGTAGGCTGTGGTAATTCCCATTTTATCTAGAGATGGTGGATTATATCTGATATGGGCAGGTAAGTTTAGAGATGGTGACTGAAGAGGAGTTGATTGATTAAATTGTGGGTAAGAAACATAATCGTTTCTAGTTACTGCCGAAGATCCTAGTTGTGATGGAGGTGCATAGTGTTCTACTGGTCCCATTGATCTTGATAAGTTAGAGAACTGTTGAGGGGCAACAGCTCTAGATAAGTTTGCTCTTTGTTGATTTAAATTTGAAACGGTTTGTGATTGTAATGTTGCGATTTGTTGATTTTGTGGAACACCTTGTTTATTCATTCTAGCTATTTCAGATAATTTAGGGGCCAATGATGCTGACATAGATTGTGCAAAATTTACAGAAGATAATCCAGTTTTAGGGTTTCCTACTTCTTTGACGACAGCTTTATCTAGAGAGTATCCTTGTATAAAGTTTTCTTTTACGGATTTTTCATTTTGTCTCATTCCCATTATCAAGGCGCCAACTCCGACAGCGCCCAAAACAGTTAAAAGTAAATTGTCACTCATTTTTATAAAAAGAAAAAAAATATATTTCATATTTTTTTTGTGACTAAATTATTATGAATTAAATTTTAAAAAAAATATATAACATTCTCTACATAATGGAATATATTCTTCTTTGCCTCCTATACTAATGATACTGGATTTCAAAGATTGTTTTTTATGACTAAAATGGGCTTCTTTAATTTTTTTATCGTACGCACATATTTTACAGAACGACGACAATTTTGTTATACGATCACAATAAGATATAAGACTAAAAATTTCTCCAAAAGCTTCTCTATTAAAATCGCCGCTAAGACCTGCTACTATAACTCTTTTTCCCTTTTTTTCTACCAAGTCTAGTGCAAAATTTTTTAGTCCATTAAAAAATTGTGCTTCATCGATAGCAATTACCATAAAGTTAGAGCATATATCATAAACTTCTGATAGGTTATCAGTCTTTATTAAACTTGTGTTTTCTGTTTCTTTTATTCCATCGTTAATCAATGGATTGTGAGTGGAAAACATCATATCAGATCTATTTATCAATAGAATGGTTTATATATAATACTTTTGCTCCCATAATAGAAAATACTGTTAATTCTTTGAGAAGATAATTTGTCTTTCCACTAAACATTGGTCCTATAATTATGTCTAGAAATCCACATTTACTATTATCTTGATCGATAGATATAATTGAGGCAGACATATTTTATATAAATTTTACTTTATAAATTGAGTTTAGTGAAAGGGAATGAAATATTTTTACGGAGTAGAATATTTGTCGTTCTTTCTACTGATATTTCTGCCTCTAATATTCTATTAATAAGCTTTAGATTTTCGTTTCTGATAACATTACAGGTTGATTCGTTACTTAATACTTTTTTCTGTATATCTTTTATTTGTTGCTTGATTTCTTGATCATCTTTTGATAAATTCTCTAGTTTTTTATTTATATCCTCTAGACTTTGTAAGATAGATTTATTTATATTTTCACAATCTTCTATACGTTTTTGGAGAGAAGAATATAAACAATTTTTTTCTTCATTATCTTCATTATGTTGATTATGTTGATTTCCGTAAATATCAATTCCATCTCCATCATTATTAATAGAAAACCATTCAGATTTTAGAATTTCTGGAATATCTTTATTAGTATTTGAGCATATATTGTTCATACTTTATTTATAATATTTCATATTTTTAAGTAAATTATTCTGCTATATTATACTAGACTTAATACGAAGGTTTCTATAATTATAATTAAATAATTATAATTAATCATCAAAAAACGGATTTTTCTTAAATTTTGTATCAAATACACTAGGCTTTTCATTCTTTAATGAAGGTTTATACTGTTCCTTAACATCCACAACATCCATAAGAATCTCTTTTACTTTTTCAACATCCTTAACATCCTTAACATCCTTAACATCCTTAACATCCTTAACATCCTTAACATCCTTAACATCCTTAACATCCTTAACATCCTTAACATCCTTAACAATTTCTTTGACTTCGCTCTTAAGCTGACTTTTAATAATCTTAGGAAGATCTAGATACATATCAAAAACTCCTGTTCCTGTTTTCGGTATTTTACCCAACATAATACTTGCAGAAACTCCATCTGTTGTCTCCTTTTCTCCATTAATTCCAGCCCTTAGAAAGTTCTCCAAACTTTCTTCGAATGAAGCTTTTGCCATTGGTCCGCAACCTACTTTCTTTTGACCATAACGGCTGATAGAGATAATAGTTCCAGTATAAACCATAACATCTACAAGTAATTCAACGTGGCAAGAGTTTACAAAAGAACCGTCGCTGCTTACTACGTCCATATATTCTTCAATTAAAAATTGTCTTACAGCTTCGATTCCTAATACTTTATAAATTTCCCACATATCATTACATATTGTTCTGTATTTGTCTACTAGGGGATTGGAGAATAAACCATATAAATTACTTCCTTCTGTTGATATAATCCACTCATCTTTTCTCTTTTCAAAGAAAATGTCTTTGATATTTTCTATTCCAGAAATTCTAATATTTTGAAGATTTGGCAAAATCTTATCTTCCATATGAATTACTCTTACAATATCATCTGGAATAGTATCTTCTTTACCTTCAAAATTTATCTGCTCTTTTTTTGTAAAAATTTCTTTAGTACGAGATTCTTCCTCCTCATCTTCTTCTAAATCGCTCTCTTCTTCATATTCTTCTTCTTCTTGTTTTGAATCTTCTGAAATTTCTTGTTTGTTATCGAAAATATTTTTCAGTTGTTCTATATCAGTAAAGCAAGATTCATCTACAAATACATCTAAAATTCCTTTCCAATCTGGTGTATAAAGTACAGTAGAATCAGCGTATTCATTCATAATAGATTTAGCTATCATTTTCATTGTAACTTTGTATTCATAAAGAACGGAGATGTCTATATAAAAACGTAGACGCCATCCCAAATTAGATGGTTTAATATCGTATAGTTCGCAGAATAGATAATGCCAATCTTCTAATGGGTCATCTTTGATAAGTTCATATGATTTTATAAGTCTTTTGAAAGTAATATCTGTCATAGAATATCCTATTTTTTGACGTAGTTCGGAAATATCTTTAAATTCATCATTAAGATGAATTAGACAGTTAACCATCTTTGGAGATTTTGTTGCGTTTAAAAGTTCTGAAAATCGAGGGACTCCAACTATAACTGTTTTCACAGAAAGACCAGCTGCGTGAAAAGAATTGAGAGTAGTTTGTGTCTGTCTTTCACCAAGACTTGTACTTGCAGTGATTCCTACAGCTAGACCTCCTTCTGCTAGAGTTTTGTAATAATATTTTACGATTTCATCTTTTAATTTTTTATACATTTCTGGATAAATACTAAGTTTGCACAAGTCGTTATATAGACGTGTTCTTATACGGTTTATGACAGATTTACCTACATATTCTGGAAGAGACATATTAATAGGAATAGATAGACATATTTCTTGAATCTGTTCTTCTGTAAGAAGACATTTCTTAGATGAGTACGCAATACTAGTCATAATCGATAATGAATTATAAGTTTGTTTTATAAAATATTTTTCTTCTCAATTTCATTTTTAATTATATAAATGTATAAAAAGTTTAACAAGTCATTAATTAGCAAGATTGATTCTAAAGGCTTTTTAGCAAGAGCAAGACTTTTAAATACTGATAGAGATAATAGAGATAACAAGGATAATAGAGATTCTAATAATTCTAATAATTCTAATAATTCTAATGATATTAATAACATTAATAGCATTATAGAAATACCAACCTTTAATATATTAGTTGCAACAATAGGAAGAATTTCTTTAGATACTTTAATAGAATCCTTATCTGATCAGCTTACAGAAAGAGATTGTATAACTATTGTTTTTGATAATAATACAATAAGGCCTCTGAAAATTATTGAGAAATTAAAGTGTAAAATTATAATATATAACGAATATGCAAAATTGGGATACTGGGGACACGGTATTAGAAATAAGTATGCTAGAAGATTAGAATATAAGGATTTTATACTTCACGCAGATGACGATGATACATATTTTCCAAATGCTTTTAATAAATTGAGACAATTTTGTATATGCAGAGATATATTGTATATAGCTAAAATTATACAAAAAGATAGACGAATTATTCCTCAAAATAATAAAATAAAACTTGGGAATATTAGTACGCAGTGTGGTATAATTCCTTATAGATACAATATGGAAGGAACTTGGGGTAATTTTTATGGTGGAGACGCATCGTATTATCTCCAGATAATACGCAAATTCGCAAGAGTAAGTATATTAAATATTTATATATATAATTATGGAAATACAGAGGAAAATTTGGAATATTTTAAAAGTTTGGTTTAGCCAATCATTTTTTCGGCATAGTATTTAATATTAAAATATTTATCCAAATTTTTTATATAATAATTTTCACATTCAATCATATCAGAACGAATTATTTTAATTAAAATTTTAGAGATTCTACTCGTTAAAATATCTAAATTTTCATAGTTTACGATTTTAATAATATTATCTATCCATCCATCAATTATATGAAATATAATAGAGTATATACCTTTATTAATATACATTTCTGCTATTTGTTCTATAGAATCATAAACGGTTTTATTTGACATTAAATAATAAATGTATTCAGTATTATCTTGATTAATTTCTATACTCTTGAATAGAGTAATAGTATCTTCCTCTGAAGAATACTCTATATCAAATACAATTTCCATATCCTGTATATCTCTTGTATATCTCTTGTATATCTCTTGTATATCTATATTTTAAAAATCAATTTTATATATAGTCTTCCATCTCTTCCATCTCTTCTATGTTTATAATTAAGTTAGTTCTCTTATTTTTAAGTATATTTCCTTGTTCTTCCATAACTATTTGTTGCGATTTTTCTATAATATCTATTAATTTTTCTGCAGTTATTGTAATTATAATTTTCTTATCTTCTTCTGAAAAAATAGCGTCATTATATCTTCTATAAACAATATTTAAAACTACTGGAATATATGGATCTACAATGCTCAATTTAACTTTGACTATATAATTTATATCTTTATCAAAATTTTTCTGATAACTTTTCATTTTATTACGATTTTCCATCATTTTCGTAAAATTATTGAATAAATTGTTAAACCCATCAAATTCATTGAAAAAATTATAAGAGTTCTTATTAGGGTTGTTATTGTTGTTATCATTATCGTTATTATCGTTATTATCGTTATTATTGTTATTTAATATAACTATTCCGATTTCGTGGTATAATTTACGAGTTTTTGGGTCACATAGTATATCAAGTATCTCTTTTATTTCTATAAATTTTTTAGAAGATTCTTCCTTGTTTTCGTTTTTGTCAGGATGATATTTTAATAAAAGTTTTTTTCCTTCTCTTCTCAATTCTTCATAAGACAAGGTTGATGATAGACCAAGTCTTTCGTACAATATAGTATCCTTCATTTAATATTTAAAATAATATATTAAATATAAATAATGAAAAGAACTATTTTAACATCTCTTTTATTTTTATATCCAATTAATATTTCTTATAAGTATAGAGATCATTTAATGTTAAATATGAATACTATAGGTATGGCTATATCATTAATTAACCATTCTCATTCTTTTCATACTGATAATTTCCGAAGAAAATTATTTGGTATGATTGACCAGAAATATATGATACTTTTTTCTTTGTTTGTGGCTTATCGTTGTCTTTATAAATCTTCTTCTTTTTATTCTTTTATGAGAGTATTTGGAAATATGGGTATTATTTTTTATATTTATTTTTATTTACTAGATGGTCGTAAACAAAAAGAAAGAATGCTAGAAACATACACAGAAACTCAGAAAAATCTTCATATGCTACTTCATTATACTGCTATTATTGGATTAACTGATGCTTATAAAAAATATTATATAAAGGTATAAATAAAGGTATATCTTATTATTTATAATAAATAATAAGACTAAAGGGCTACTGCTATTATAGCAATAAGATGAGGATTTACGTTTAATGAAGCTAAAAGTTTTGCCAAAGCATTACTACATATTAGTTTTATTATTCTTTTGCCCAACCACCCCAAGCCTTTAAAACCATACGTAGGACATTCTTTGCGCAATTGGGCTTTCTGATCTTCTTCTCTAATAGTAAAGTGTCAAAGTCTTTCTTGAAGGCTTGTTTGGGTGGAAGACTTGATAGACAATTCTCGCATCCAGCATCGTCAACAAAATCGTCTAGCTTCTCCCAAGAGTGAACTACAGAGACGACGTGAATGTTTTTAAGAGAAGTGATATCAGCGGCCTTGGAAATAGCCATTCTGTGAGTCTTATCTCTAACGTCAAAGGTTACATAGTTGGCGTTGTTCTGAACTATTAATTGATCTAGAGAAATATTTACGTGACAATTGTCATAGGCTAGAACTTTTCCGTATAAACGTAGTAGTTCTAATTCCTCTTCTTCAAGATCTCTTGAGCATACTAATAGGAAAACGGGGTTTTCAGCAGTTGCTAGGTGATGTTCTTCCTTCTGTTCTCGTGCTTTTAGAACAGAGGTGAATTGTACTTGCTGTGGTACAATTACGTCTGGTAGATTCATATTATCCAAAACGTTCATTTATTATTAATAGATAAAAATAATTTTACTAATTTTTCAATTCTTTCATTTGTAACTTTTTTGTAATCTTCCATATTTTGGCGGTAATCTTTAAAATCATTTACATCCTTTGATAATTCTTCCAAATTAGATTTAACTAAATTTGTTGTATCTGATACATCAGACAGATCCTTTTTTTGTAATTCCATATCAATACATATTTGAGACATTCTAGACTCGATATCATTTTTGTGCGTCTCGTGAGACTCGGCAATTCGTTGCATTTCACTAGAATGATCAATTAATTTATCCGATAAATCAGATATTTTAGACTCTGAATCCTCAATTGAAGTCTTTGGTAAACCAACGCTAGTAATGAGTTTAATATATTCTTCAGGGTCATCCAAAATATTCATATTTTATTATTTTATTATAGAAAATAATAAAAAAATTAATAGTAATTATGAACAATATACGATAAAACGTGTAATAAACAATCTGACATATCATCCTTCTTTTTCTTCTTAGTAATCATTTCAATAATATCCATATCTCCCCTAAGTGTCCATATTTCATTTGCCTTCTCAATTGCCCACTTTTTTCTCTTTGGTTTATCTAAACCAGCTGGTGCTCCTAAAATTTGAGTCTTGTTATATGAAGGAAACTCTACTATTTTTTTAGTGTTACCGTATCTAAATAGAAAATACGAATACGTATGCTGAGCTATTTTAATAGCCATAGTATTAATTCTACTTCCGAAACTCATCTGCTGTTCGATAATAATAGTAGAACACTTGTCAAAATATTCCTTGTGATTATCTAATAGTTCAGTAAGTCTCAAAAAAACGTTAGCATCTAGAGATTTACTACCTTTCTTCTTACTACTTTTCTTTTCCTCTTTTTCCTCTTTTTCTTCTTTTTTTACTTTTCTTTTCTTTTCCTCTTTTTCTTCCTTACTTTCATCTTTTGTTATATCGTTGTTTGAACATATAATAGTCTTACCACAATGGTAAAACTCCTCCAAAAAATCTATATATTTTTCAGTTGGTGTTACATCTTTTCTTCCGTTCTTGATAAACCTGTCTTTTTTATCTGGGCAGATAATATCTTTCAACATATCCTTATCTACTTCTTCCACGATAAACGCAAAGTTTACTTTTCCTGGATCAAAGGCTGCGAACCATTCCTTATTAATATCAATATTATTAGACATAATGTGAGTTTCTTTATATTTCTTTATATAAAAAATAACTCTTTATAACTGTCTTATTTTTTACTCTTGATTTCGTCTTTAATTATTTTTAGGTCCTCTTTGATTATTAAATGTGAGTTAGTTACGGTCTTTATTATAATACCAGTGTATAATCCTCCAAAGAATAATGTTGACGTTATTGGTCCGAATATAAATGGTTCATTATAACAACAGGATGAAAATTTTCTAATATTTCTCGAAAACATTTTATATAAATCAACCTTTAAACAAAAGTTGCAAAATTCTGACAGAGGGGTTTTCTTATTTTTCTAATATTCTGTGCAATCTCAAAACAATCGTCGTTACTCAATGTAGAAGTATCTTTTATTTTTTTCGCTATACGTTTAAAGATTTTTCTAAAATCGTTAGACGAATTTTCTAATGTTTTTATATATTCTCCCTTTATATCTAATGTTATTCCTTCTTCTAAGAATCCTTCAATTGTTAGACAATGTTTCAATATACAATCGTGGCATCTTTTTCCCATATGGAATAAATGATCTTCTAATAGAATCATATTTTTAGCAACTTCTCTTAAATTAAATCTTGGATCCATAATTGGGAATAATTTTCCACCTCCGCAAATATTTTTTACTCCATCTGAATCTGGTAAACAAGACGTATGAGAATCGGAATCATCTAAATCATCTAAATCATCTAAATCTTGAGATGAATCTGACTCATTTTTAACAGTAAAAGATTCTTTTATACCATCTGTATCAACTTTAACTTTAACTTTAGTCTTATCAAATCTATCGTACTGTATTGTGCTCTCCAAATCTAAAGGTCTATTAGAGTTTTTAATAAGTTTAGAAAATAAGCCATTAGCTTGATCTCTATTACCACGATAATTATTATTATTACGGTAAGAGTATACTTCTTCTGCCCCGACATCTTTTAGATTTGGTCCATATGAGTAATTAATTTTTTCTTCCAATGTTTCATCAGGAATATATTTATTTACTTTTGGATGAGCTTCGTATATAGAATTAGAATTAATGAATTTTCTATTATCTGTCATAGATGTAACTGGTCTTCTATATAAAGATGCATACATTTTATTATATAGATAATCTATTTTATTATATTTTTATATATTAAATATGTCATATAAAAGTTTATTATTTTTATAATAAATAATAAATGAGTAATAGAAGATATATTGAGTTATACAGCGGAAATAGAAATCGTAATCAGTACCCTGTACAATCTTCATTTGAAGTTCCTTTCGCTCCTACCAGACAATGCGCAAACTCTCAACAGGCATTTGATCCACTTTTCACTGGACCTATTTATTACAAGTGGATAAGTGGTACAAGTTCTCTCGACTCGGTTACACCTGCTTGGCCTGGAGCAACTGCTCCTGATAGCGCGTCTCCGTATATTATATCAAGTCCTGGGTGTATTTATTTAGCTAGTATTTCTGGTAACTTATCGTCTATTCAGAACTATTATGTAGGATACCAATTATATAATGGAGTTACTGAATATAGAACTATTATTGGATATGATCCAATAACATCAAAATTTATACTACAGCAATCCTTTACGTCTGTTCCAGCTACTGTTGATTTAATTGATCCAAGTAATGGATTAACTAGTGGAACTAATCCACTGACAATACATATACCAACAAAAGATATTGATGGAAATTCTGTTAAATATTGGTCTAATTCTTATGATGGTTGTTATATTATAGATGAAACAAAATCTGATGGAAGTAATATAGTTAATGCTACAATTATTTCCTATAATTATACAGAGCAATTAGCCACAATAGATAAGCCATTAACTGGATTTAGTTTAGGAGATATGTTGACGATAAGAAAAAGTCTTCCTCAGGAAAAATATACATTAACAAGTAATCCGTCTTCTAATATGGGAACTTTTGTATATTTGAATGGAGTAATTTATAATTCATCTGCATTATCCAGTTTAGTAGGAACAGTAACTGCTCCTGGAATGATAGTAAGTCTACCTGTTGGTCAAGGAAATGTGCAAACGAATTCCTATGCTGGAAAATACTTATACAATACTAGTAATATTTCCAACCCATCATATAATGGAGGAGGAATTTACGGAACATATTTTATTAAAGCTTCTTATTATAATACTGGAACATTGAGCGTAGATTTACTTGTAGATAATAATATGACTCCAACTATTACTTGTAATTACAATCCGTCTCCTTATTTAATACAACCCAAGGAAGATTTTCCAGAGTTAAAAGATGAAATAAATATAGTTAACTATATCAAGGACAATTATTCACCTCTAAACTATAATGGATCTGTTGTATCACAGCAAGAAACTGTATGTTATGAAGTATCTCTAGTAAGTCTTATCCTACCAAATGTTGTTTTAAGAACAGGAGCAAGAGCTGCTTTCTATCCATTCTTTTATGTAGAATTCTCTAATAGCACCTCCCCATCTGGGTCGTCTAATGATATTATTTATAGTAATAGCCCTACAAGTAATAAGGCATTATTTATAGCACCAGTGACAGATACCCAACAGCCTTTAAATAGTAGTTTTGTTAAATTGTATAGTAATATGATTCAAACAGTAAAATTTAAACCTAATGATTCTTTAAAATTTTCAGTATATCTTCCAGATGGAAAATTATTCGAGACAGTCGAACAGGATTATCTAAGTCCTTATGCACCGAATGGAATTATACAAATTGATGCTGTTTTTGGAATTAAGAGAATATAAATTTTATATAATAATAAAATGAATAAAGCGTTAAAAGTAATATTTTACATTTTTATATTCTTGTTACTTTTTGGATTCTTAATATCTTTTATTGGATTTACTGGATTAGTATCTGAAAATTATGTCGCAAAAAATGATAATTATCCTAGAACTTTTTTTATAGATATAGATGGGACAATTGTCCCATATCCTAAATATAAAGGAGAATTGGATAAGAAATCTATTATTGATAATTATGTAGAAGAATTAACACCTGGGGCGTATACTTTTTTTAGGAGCTTAAATCCTGATGATATAGTTATTTTTACAACAGGAAGAGACGAAAGACACAGAAATCTTACTGAACGTACGCTAAATCATCATAACATCAAATATAAACATCTTATAATGAATTTACCTGTTGGTAAGAGATATCTTATAAATGATACTAATAATATGTTGTACCAAAAAGCGGTAGCTATTAACTTGCTAAGAGATAAAGGATTTGGGGACGTATATAATTTTGATCCAAAATCTTAATAAAATGAGTCAAAAAAAAATAATCATTTAATAAAATGAGTAGTAGATCAAGTATATTTATTAAGAATATTGATGATAACACTAAAATTATTATGGCTTTCTTGGCTGTAGCTGGATTAGGGCTTATTATATATTCATTATCAGGAAACAAAAGTTGCGGATGTGGAATGAAAGAACCTTATATTCAGGAATTTAGTGGAAACAATCCAAACTATAACACTTCTCCTAGTTCTTATAGACTTTATGTAAATGGTCAAAATGACACATCAAGAAATAGATGTCAATTATATAAAGGTTATAATAATTCTTCATTTGAATCATTTGAATACCCTCAAGTAACAGATTTTAAACTATGCCCACATAATTTTAGACAATATGGAGTAGCTTCTTGTGACCAAGGAAGTGTTATGTAAAGCGAGAGTGTACAAGAAAATTATATTTTTTAATATTATAAAAATATTAAAAACTTACATTCTGTTCATACTATTTATATTGGGTGCAGGTGTTTCTTGTTCTCTTTCCTTTTGCATTTGCATTGCTCTGTTTACTATATTCCCCCCTTCGTTACTCTTCACCGAACGATCTTTTTTTACATTTCGTTGTCTGTTTTCTATATCTATATCGAATTCTACGCTTTTAGGAACGTGCATATAAGTATTCATTGTTTGACCTTTATTAATATCAGATCCTAGATCCTCTATAGAAGTAGCATTTATTAATTGTTGTTGTTTTTGTATCGAATCTTGTCTAGGCTGACTTTCAGGATATATTTGGGATGTCATTTGAGACTGTTGTTGAGTATGAGACTGTTGTTGAGATTGAGTATGAGAGGAAGAATCTAAACTAGGAACTGAAATAGGAGTTTGTTGTGTAGGAGTTTGTTGTATAGGAGTTTGTTGTATAGGAGTTTGTTGTATAGGAGTTTGTTGTATAGGAGTTTGTTGTAATTTATATTGATCAATATAAGTTTTTAAAAGTTGGAAAGCTCTTTCTCCTTCAAAAGATTCTACATACCCATTATCTTGGTATATACGTAAGATACAGGGAACTTCTTTTATATTTAGTTTATCACTTTTTAGAATACGCTCTCTTGTTTTTTTGTTGTCGATACAAAGTAAGTTAAAATTAGGTGTTTTATCTAGGATTTCTACAAATTTTCTAGATGCTGGAGAAAATTTGCTATATAATAGTATGTTTGTATGATTATCCATTTTTGATTTAATAATTTCATTTTAAATTTATATTAAATAATAAAATGAGTAAATACGGAACAATACTTGATTCTAATTTAGCAGACCTTGGTATGACTGAAAATACTTCTTTACAAAGCGCTGTCACATTAATCGATAATAAAAACTTAAATAGACAATATGACGAAAATGTTGATTCTAATCAATATGTAGGATGGGAACAACAAGTAAATTGGAATCCTTTCTTGAGTAAGTTATTTTCAAAATATACCGTCAACGTAATACAAAAGAAAACAAGTGAATATTTAGAAGGTCTAGATGATCAAGGAAGGACAATTATTCCTTCTGATAAAGTTGTTGAAACAGCTTTATTCGGAGTTTTTCAAAATCACCGACCCGCAACAGGAGATATATATGGTAAATATACAGTTAATAATGATAATAGCAGAGATGATTATACTTATATAGTAGACCAGACTATTTCTTTATTAGTTAGAGGTATAAGAAATGATATAGAAATGACACAAAATAATTCTAAGCTTACGATTTGGACAACTGTTTTAGGTGATTTTAATGAACACGGATTGAGACAGTATGCTCCTATAAAATTAAGAAATAAGAGACCTGATCCAATGTTGTTCCATATGAGATATTAGATAATAAAATTGATTTAATTTTTATATCTAATATTCTAAGATAAATTAATAATGGATCTTTATGAAACCAACTACTGTCGTGTAAATTGGAATAATTTAATCAAAATTACTTTTATAGATCCAAATAAAATACATTTCCGGTTAGGATGTCAACGAAAAGGCTCTGATAAAATCGAATTTAATTGGGAATATTTATTGAATCTAGAATTATATACTCTAGAACGCGTAGATTCATATAAAAATATTATTCTTCCTACAGAAGTTAAATATAATTTATGGCATTCTGAACGTAGTAAAAAAATAGAGGAGCTGTTTCCTTTATTTATAGAAAGCCTTCGTCGTAATTATAAACAAGCAGATTTAGGAAAAATTATTATACATTTATTCCCTTTTATTTGTAGTTACGATCTTTCTATTTCTCAATCTAAAGAAAACAAACTTTTTGTACAATGGGTTGAAAATAAATTAAAAGATTCTTGGGATTAGAAAAAAGAAAGAGTATTCTAAGTAATATTGTAAAATTTATATTTTATGAAATATAAAATATAAATGGATACGACATTTTGGGGACCATCTGGTCATAAACTTAATCATTCAATTGCTTATTGCTATACATTTGGATTATATAATGAAGATATCCCTAAAAATATTATAACGTCATTCTTTAAAGCTGAGAGATATGTTCTACCTTGTATATATTGTAGAAGATCGTTCTCAAACTATATCAAAGAACTTCCTGTAATCAAAGATAATATTTTTAAATGGGTATATCTTATTCATAATAAAATAAACGATAAATTAAGAAAACAGGGTTATTTAAACGAAAAAAATCCAAAATATGAGAACGTCTTACAAAACTATAAAAAATTTGTAAAAAAAATAAATTGTAATATGGTAGGCTGGGATTTTCTTTATTCAATCATATTTGAGTATCCTCAGTATGGATTTGAGTTATCAAAAACAAGATACAATGGATATATAACTTTTTTTACAAATTTAAAGTATTTACTTCCTTGCAAAAGAGTTAGAGATGAATATAGAAAATATATAGAAAACTATCCAGTTGAAAATTATATGGATACAAGAGATAGATTCAAGAAATGGCTTTATAAGTTAGAGAAGAGTATAAAGAAAAAGTGTTCTAGTTACGGGGACAGATGTAAAAAGATTGAGAAGCACAGAGTTAAAAAATGTGAAAATAAATCTTGTAGGCTATAAATTCGACATATTCGACATATTGAATTCATCCATTATTTGTTGTTTAACTTTATAATATATAATCAATACAGAAGATATAAAAGTAATATACCAAGAAATTCCTATATCCAACATATTGAAATATATACAGTAAAATGACCATAGCAATGAAGATATAAATCTTAAAATTAAAGATAGAGATGATATGTCATCAACTTTTTTAGTAATATATGTATGATATAACTGAGGTATATTGTATAATAGACCTAGAGTATTGGCTATCCATATTAGGATTTTAGCCCAAAGAGCGTCTTTATCTTCCATATAATTATATATCTTATATTTATATATCTTATCTTTATATTTATCTACTAGGAGTCTTTTTCCCCAACTTTGAAAATTTACAACCTTGTTTCTTCCAAAAATTCTTTGCTTTTGGTGATCTTTTAATAGCTTCTTTTACTAACTGGTGATCAGGAAAATAAAAAGTTTTTCCACACGTCAAAAAAGAATTTACTCTTGATATAGCCCAAGACTGTTGAGAAGCACCAGGACGATGTTGACCGCCTCCCCAAGCTGCAAGTCCTTTGTCATTTACTTTTTTTAATATATCGCTAGGTACTCCAGAGATCTTACTTTTTTCTTTTAAAGTTTTAGCATTTTTATAAGTTTTATTCCATTTTTCTGTATACTTGGATAGTTTGGGAGATTTTTTATCTGATCTTAATGGAGAATAATCTTTTTTTCCCGTCTTTTTTTCTTTAATATAATTATATTTGATATCAAACTTTTTTTCAAACTTTTCATCTGGAGATAAATCTCTTAAATATCTAGGAGCATACTTATATTTATTTAAATACTCCTCTACTCTATCTTTAACATCTTCCTTATTTCCACTGCACTTTAAATCAGCCATTTTACAGAATTTCTTTAACTTTTCTAAAGTTATTCTAGTCATTTTATTTAATATATATTTTTATAAAATTAACGAAACTCTTAAACTCTACCTTCTAAATAAGGATCAGTCTTGTCTAGATGTATTTGTTTTTTATAATAAAAGGGTTTTGCTGCTGTAAATCTAGATACTTTTAATTTAATGGGCTCATCTAAATCTAAATGCTCATCAGGATCCATTGTGATATAACCAACTTTTTTCCAAGACTTCCCGTAGAATAGTGTAAGCGATTTTTCAGGACGATTTGGTGTTAAAATAATACCAGATCCAAATGATCGTTCTTTTAGCGGAAAAAGATCTTTTACACGAATTCTTTCATTTGGCCAAAAATCGAAAGCCTTTCCTGTATGTTGCGAGAACCATTCTCCGCTTTTTTTGTCTTTTATATATTCAACAAAAAATACATCCACAGAAACTTTTTTATATTTTTTGTCAGAAATTCTATACCATCCATTTATACTTTTTTCGATACGATAGCCATTTTTATCAAACGATTTCTTCACATCTGTTGATAAAAAATTCATTTCGTTTGTAATGGAAATACAAAAATCAGCATCATTGTCCCAAGGAATTATTCCTTTATGACGCATAACACCGAGTAATGTACCACTACTTGCATAATAGGGAATATGATGTTTGATCATTAGATCATGAAAAACATATGAAATACGATATAATCGTCTGATAATCTCTTTTTCTGTATAAAATTTTTTTTCATCTGCCATTTTATTTATTTATAACAAATAAAAAATATATATTGTTCTGATAAAATTGATATATGAATTTATAATATAAGGTATTTTATAAATATGGATCCTATTTCTTGTCCTCATTGTCAAGAATTTATTATTATAGATAAGTTAAACTGTGGAATATTTCGACACGGAGTATTAAAGAAGAGTGGAAAACAAATAAATCCCCATTCTTCCAAAAGTGAGTGTAATAACTACATAAAGAAAAAAATGATAATTGGCTGTGGAAAGCCCTTTAAAGTTTACGAAGACTCAGAAGGTCAGATAAAGATAGAGATTTGTGATTATATATAAAAATATATAATCAAAGAGAAAGATTTTTATATGTGATATTATATCATATAATTAAGATTTACGACGACTTTTAGATCTTTCTCTTCCTCTATCTCTAGTAGATATCATATCTAATCTTAAATTATTATCACATATCACATCTTCATTTTTTGGAGTAGTAATAAGAGGATTAAATTCTTGGAAACATCTTTCAATATTTATTAAAATTTTATTTGTGAAAATTCTTGTTGGAATATTTGTCTTTATAATCCATAATATAAATCTTCTTATACATACTTCTAAATCTGCTTTGCTATTATCCCAATATTCCATTAAAGGTTTATTAAATTCTAATTCTCCTAATTTAATACGTTCAATATCTGTCAATAAAAGTAATATAGACCAAGATTGGCAAAATGCTTCTCTATTTACAGATAACGATTCTGAAAATAATGTTTTAATTTCTCTCAATGTAGTTCCTAATGTTATATCTTGAGGATTCAATTCTCTTTCACATATTCCGCATAAACCACATATACCTCTTTTGCTAGTATATGTATCAATGAATGATATATCAATATCAAGAAGTTTAAACGCCTCTAAACAGACGTTTTTAGATACTATAGCACATTCAGGTCCCCAGCTTCTTCTTCCTGGATCTAATACTCTGAGTTTTCCTCCTTTTTCATAAATGAAAGATAAATGGTGGCTAACATTATCAGTTGAAATAATTGCTCCTAAAAGAAAACAAATATACTGTTTATTTGAAAAAATCTCTTTACTCAAATCTTGGCTCAATTTGTTTACAGTATCTTCAAAGAGTTGTCCGTCAGTTTTATATTCTTTTTTATCTTCGTCATAGTAGAATTTTTTTAATTTTCTTCCGTTATGTATAGGGAATGACAGATAAGAACCGATAAAAGAAAATCTATTATCGTTCATATCTTTAAATAATTTATTTACGATAAAAGTTTTATCTTCCATATTGTTCATTGTACGTAAATATTCATCATACATACTTCCACAGTCTTCTTTAGCGTTTCCCAAAGCTGCCATATTTATATTAATATAAAATATTAATATAAAATTACTTATTAGCACTGATACTGATTTTAACTCCCAATGCTTGAAGTTCCTGAAATAGTAGCTTAGTGCAGTATGGAATATTAGTTTTCGTGATATCATCTTTCTTGCATATACGACATTGTTTAGCAGTAGATATGATACTCCCGCATTTGTTGCATACATTTACTTGATAAACATCACTCATATCAAAAAACGTCTCTTGAATAAAAGCAGCACCTCCGTGTGCAATAAGAGCATCACGCTCCATCTCGCCCGTTCTTAAGCCTCCATCTCTTGATCTTCCTTCGCTTGGTTGATGATGCATCATTGTAACATTACCCTTACTTCTAGAATTTCCTGTCCACACTGCCTTTCCATTACGTCTTACATAAAATACTTCATTTGGAACAGTAATACACATAACATCACAAATTTCTTGTACAAATTTTTCTTCTTGAATCTTTTGTTCTTTACAATGACTATGATTAACAGATGGCTGAGATCTAGTTGTAATAATACTTATTCTTAAGATATCGTGTTCATTAGATACATCTCGTCCGTGAATTTGAACTTTTTGTCCTGCTTCCAAATGAACAGACAATAAAGAACTCCATCCTGCGTGTAAACATAGCTGTTGAAACTGATCAGCTAATTCTTTAGATGACATATAGTAAGCAACCATTTTACCATTCTTATAAAATCCATCTCCTAACACCATAGACTCAATAAGAATTCTTGTTTGATTTGAAGAAAGTTCAAATGTCCAATCAGGAAGTTTTTTATTTGGAGCCCCTACGCTAAGAGGTTTCATATAATTATATAATTGATTATTTGATACATATAATTTTTCGTCTTTCTCGTCATAAATATATTCATAATTCAGCTTATCCAATGCAACAAAAAGAGCGTCTTTTACTCGTTGTTTATTTACAGAGATAGTGACACGTCCATATGTATTCTTTCCTGAAGCCCATCCTTCAGCATACCATATTCCAAAAAATACAAGAAACGATTTCATTTCTTCAATATCAAATGTTCTAGAAACAAAAGACTTTACACTTGGTAAAGTAAACAGATAATTATTTGTAACCCAAACAGCATCTTTCTTATATTTGCGATGTTTTCCAACAATATCCTCAGCCTTTTCAAAATCATAGTCAGACCATTTAATATTTCCTCTAGGTCCACTTAGTTTAGAAACCCACATTCGGTGATTTCCTGTTACTGAGAGATCGATTGATTGATTCTTAATATGATACATCATTCCATCATAATTCTCATATTTCCATACATTTTTAGGATATTGATACTCAAGTTCTCCCTTTTTATTTAGAGTAGCAACTTTATCTTCAATTGTAATATTAGAAATATCCTTCCAACCGTTTCGTGTTAGTACTTGATGATCTAGAGTCAAACAATGCATTTTATCTTTCACTAGATGCTTTAATCTCTGGTAGTAAGTTGGTCCAATAAAAACTTCTGCTTCTAACATTTCTCCGGTGTAACCGCAGTACATTCTTTCGTTACCGTGACGTTCATATCCAAGACTTTTTAACTCTTCTGAAATTTTATTAATAGGATTAATACTAGCACTTGAAAAAGCTGTAGAATCACCAAGTGTACCATTCATTGATGACGCTTTTCCTAACAAGCTTTCAATTAACTGACTCATAGTCATACGAGAAGGCATACAATTTTTGACTACTGATCCTTCACAAATAAAATTATGGTATTTTTCAACACCAATGCAATATACATCATCTTCTCCAATATCTTTTGATCCTAACATAGACATATAGTAAGTAGGAATTGTTCTTATATCACGGTCAATAATATATTCTTTACTGGAAAACCACTTTTCACAACCAATTTCTTTGATATACTTGTCAAATGATGGAAAATACTTATAATTAAAGTGAAGTACTGATTGGGGCAGAGATTTTCTTAGTCTATTTGAGTCTCTAATTAAAGAGTAATAATCATTCAATATATACTCTCTTTCAATAAGAGAATTCCTCGCCTTTTCGATATCTTTATATTCTTCGTATTTTTCTAATACAAAATCAGACTGAATTTTTACGTTGTCTTGAAATTCCTTGTAAGATTTATAAATTGACAATCTGCACATTTTTTCTGTGCAATAACGAAAGCCAATAAACTGAGCAAACTTTAGACTATCTCCTACTTTAATATAATATGAGTTAAATTTCTTGTCTTTTGTTTTATATTCACGAACTCTCTCTATCTCTGCTTTTACGTCAAACATATTAAGTAAATCACATAGCTTATTCATTTTAAGAGCAAAGTTTTCCTTTTTCTCTTCAATAACAGATTGAGAAAATTTAACACTAATAACACTCGTTTTAGAAGAATACGGAGCGTGTCCATCTCCTCCAAAAAGACCTGCTAAAAACTCTCTAACAATTGATTTTGGAGAATTAAAGATAAAAGATGGCCAAGTAGTATCTTGAAGAGTTCGTCTTCCAATAGTTATTCCATCTAATAGGGCGATTGATCTTGCTAAATTGGATGGAAGATGAATAACATATGTTTTGGCTTTTGAAGCTTCAGAATTACTATATAAAATTTTAGGAACCTTATTAGTGATTAACTCAATATCTCTCAAACAAATCTCTGCATCAATAATATGACCAAAATTAATAGGACAGTTATATTGATTAGGATTACGTTTCTCTCTTGAAATACAACCATCTGCAAGCAGATATCCAAGAATTCTAGAAAAAGCCATAGATTTCTCCCTTTCTAAATCGTTAGAACAAGAAAAATCAAAACTTTTCATCTTTAATGTCCAATCTTTCTCATCTCCATAATTAATATCTTCAACACCTTCAATTGCCATCATTATCTTATGATCTGATTTAATATCTTTTGCCTCTACCCATTCATTTTGTGCTGTATAAAATTTATGATCTGGAGTGCATTTAATTTTTCTTCCATTTTGTAAAGTCAATTCAATAACCTTTCTAAAGCCTTTCCACTCCATACCAACATTATCAGCTTTAGATAATCCGTTATTCTCATACTGATAAGTCCATAAATATTCACCCTTTGTCATATCTTGAATCTTTTTAGACAATCCATTATATAAGCTTACTCTGTTTTCACCAGTAAAACAATGAGGATTGATAACAAGGTCAGGTGTAATTCCCTGATTTGTAAATGGCATATCTTCTTGACTAAGCAAAAGACCACATACACCCTTCTGTGATGAACGAGATGCTAGCTTATCACCTACCTCAGGTATACGAAGCTGTCTAATACGGATCTTTACCATCTTGTTACCTTCATCGTTAATTCCTTCCCAAATTCCATCGACAATTCCTTCGTCTCCGTTACCTATTCCCAAGGAACAGTCTGTCTTGTCATCTTCTTCGTCTGTTTTTACTTTTGTTAGAGTTTTTCCGATAATAATATCTCCTTTTACTACAGGTGTTCCCTTCTTGATAATACCATTTTCACCCAACTTACTATAATTCATTGTATTGTTCTGAGATTTTGCTGGAGGCACTTCAATTCTTTCAAAGCTGCAATTTGTCTTTTTATTTTCTTCGCAATGAAGTGTCTTATAACAAGTATGAACAAACATTCCTCTTTCAATAGAAGACTTATTAAGCATAACTGAATCTTCTTGATTCCATCCTCCATAAGTAAGAATGGCTACGATAGGATTGCAACCTGTTAACATCTCGTCATACTTTAGCATTTTGTCAAATTTTGTAGAAACTAGTGGTTTCTGTGGATAATGCATCACGTGAACTACAGTGTCAAATCTCTCCTTAAAAGCAAGAGAGTATACTCCCAGTGCTTGTTTGACCATACTTGATTGATAAACGAGACGAGGACTCTGATTATGTTCAGGGTAAGGAATAACTGCAGAACAAACCCCAAGCATCGCAGATGGATGAATCTCACAATAGTTATATTCAGATTGTTTATACGTTACTAAATCATCTGGCTTCATAGCGATAAGACTAAATTCTACTTCATTGCTATCAATATATCTCACGATATCATTTTCTAACAACTCTGACCACGTCATATGAAGATGTTCCTTCTTCAATGATAACTTATTATCATAAACAGTAAGAACTGGTCGGATAAATCTACCGTGATCGCAAAAAATACGAACTTCTCTGTCATCGTCATCGTAATAGAAAGATACTTGATTACTAAACATACAACTCTTTTTATAATTTAGAAGTTCGTTATATAACTCGGAAGGATTAATTGCTAGACCGATCATCGCTCCATTAATATAAATCTTATACATATTATAATTTTCTTTCTCAAAAAATTCTTCGTCAATTTTGAAGAAATTGTCACACTTTTCAACAATCTCTCTTACAAGTATAGAATTACATCCTGTTGTAATATTAGCCAAAAGGGATAAATTTTTCACAATACCAATACTTTTACCTTCTGGAGATTCAATAATATCGATAAAGAAACATTGCGTTGGATGAATTTGTCTAATTTTTACATTCTTACCTTCCTTTCCGATAGGAATAATAACACGTCGAAGATGTGATATAGTCGCAGGATAAGTAAGACGACTCATAATCTGGCTAACACCTGTTCTCATATATCCGTTCTTTTGCACACTCCAGTTTCCAGTAGAAAATGCGTGTCTAAGAGATGAACTAATATTATTTGTTCGATTCATTGCAGTAATAATATCTTGTCTCTTTTCTAGATATTTCTTGAGATTATCACTGTATCGTTTCATACACATACGAAAAAGATCTGAAATAAGAATTCCTGGACCTTCAATTCTTTTTAGGGAAACATTATCACGATCGTCTTCTGGTCTAATTCCAAGAGAAACTCTGATAAGTTTGTTCATCATATCACCAAGAAACATAGCTTTCTCAAGATTAGTTGAAATTCCCATATGGGGAAAGAGTTCATTTTGAATCACTTGTTGTGTATAAATTAGACGCTTATCGTCGTCATCTTCTACTTTGTGAATTGACGCCTTGCTGATATATTTCATCGCTTCCTCTTTGTTTCTGTACTGAATGCTTTCTCGAATGATACGTTCTACAATCTTATTTTCTTCTTTACTTGATGTATTGATAAATTTTATGATATCTTTACTATTAAATCCTAAGGCTTTGAATACCGAACCTGAAAGCACCTCTTTAGACATATAAGGAAGAGAGAAAGTTATGTTTTTAAAATCCTTGTTCATTTTTGCTTGAATAAGAACACTATGTCCTGTTTCTTCAGACATACTTCTGATTTCTGCGCTGTATGGTATTTTATCATCATTTACGTTGAATACATATACTTGATTATAATTAAGTCTTTCTTGGCAAACTAGAGCTCGTTCCTTTCCATTCACAATAAAATATCCTCCTGTATCGTTTGAGCATTCTCCCTTCTCGATACACTCTTTCATACTAAGACCGTAAAGATTGCATTTACTAGAGCGTACCATAGTTGGTATTTTCATAAGAAAAACTTTTTTGTGGAAAGTTTCATCAGTCTTATTGAAGGTTTCGTGCTTTTCGTCATATTCCCAGAATTCCTCGCTAATATCTACAAATACAGGAGATTCATAAGTAAGATCTCTTAGACGCGCCTCTTGTGGAGAAATATTTTTAAATGTGTGTGTTTCATCGACAAATCCAGCATTTTCGATATATACTTGACCAAAGGTAGCTTTATATTTAGTTATTTTTGTTTCGATATTGATAGAAGGCGTCTCGTCGATGATTTTTTGTATAAGATAATTAACCATATATTCAAAACTTTCGAATTGATGATAAACAGGACCCTTTTCAGAAAAATATTTTTCCATTATATGGAAGAAGTCGTCTTCGATAAGGGGAGATGAGAGAATTGGCTGAGACATTAGAGACATTAGTTCTGTTCTGTGTTGATTAAAAAAAAGTTTAAAAATCTTAAAAAAATCAATTTTAAATCTTTAATTCAATAAAAATGAACAGAATAACAAAAGACTCTAAAATCTTAACATCAAAAATATTAACTAAATATCCTGATAAAGTTCCTGTTATTTTTAATAATAATTCAGGTGCTCCACCTCTTGACAAGAGAAAGTTTATTGTTCCTAGAGATTTACAAGTTTCACAATTACTTTACATCATAAGACAAAAAATAAAACTTCAACCTGAAAAGGGATTATTTTTATATTTTTCAAAAAATAATATGGTAAATTCTAATATGTTGTTATCAGAGGCTTATGAGAATTTCAAGGACAAAGATGGTATACTCTATGCAACATATTCTATCGAGAATACTTTTGGATGAAATATAAAAAATAAATAAAAAAAATAATAATAAATATAAAATGGCAGAAATTAATAATATTGCTACTTGTAACTATAATTCTTTAGGAAATTATAACGGTATTAACAATATTACAAAGAAACCTAATACTTTAGGAAATATCTCAAATCCATTTGTAACCTACCCTGTTCAATCTAACATTCAAAATATACCTTACTTTGCTGGAACTGGAGGCTACATTAAACCAAATTATAATGTTTTGAACAAAGGTTCTTGTTATTCTTATGCTGGTATTAACCAGGCATACACCGACTGTTCAAATCCATCTAGTAGCAAGGGATGCGAACTAAATGGAGGACAATGTGTTACCTATAAAACTCGTTCCTGTGATCAATGAATCGATAAAAAATAAAAAAAATTATATTATTAATATTTTAATATTAATAAATGTCTTCTAGTACAACAAATAATACATTGTCCACTTGTAATTACGCATCTCTCGGAAACTATGACGATCTTCCAAATGTGCCAAATACTCTAGGTAATATTGTCAATAACTTTGTATCTTATCCCGTAGTACCAAATTATCAAGTTGTTCCTTACTTTGCTGGAACTGGTGACTATAAAAATCCAAACTACAATAGTTTAACAAAAGGTTCTTGTTATTCTTACGCTGGTATTAACCAGGCATACATTGACTGCTCAAATCCATCTAGTAGTAAAGGATGCGAACTAAATGGAGGAAAGTGTGTGACTTACGCTGCTCGTCCTTGTTCAAGTGGACCAAGCCCAAGCCCATCTACTAGACCTACTATGATGCCAACTATGGGACCTACTATGGGACCTACTATGAGACCTACATATGCCCCAACTATGGGACCTACTATGATGCCTACCTATTCTCCAACTATGGGACCTACTATGATGCCTACCTATTCTCCAACTATGGGACCTACTATGATGCCTACCTATTCTCCAACTATGGGACCTACTATGGGACCTACCTATTCTCCAACTATGGGACCTACTATGGGACCTACTTATGCTCCTACTATGGGACCTACTTATGCTCCTACTATGGGACCTACTTATGCTCCTACTATGGGACCTACTTATGCTCCTACTATGGGACCTACTTATGCTCCAACTATGGGACCTACTTATGCTCCAACTATGGGATCTACTTATGCTTCAACTATGAGACCTACCTCATATTAATCGAACTGTTTATAGTTGTGGTCTAATATAATAAAATATGTAAATAAATAAAAAATATATAATAAAAATGAGCAGTAAGAATTTATATATAGTAGCAGTTATTTTTATTTTAGCATCGTTACTATTAGGTGATAAAATACGAAATTTTTTTGCTAACGCATACCCAGCCGCGACATTCCAAATAGGATATACATTTATTATAGTATTGTTGTTTAGCTCAATCTACTTTATATTTTTCAAAAGTACAAAAGAAGACTTCTTTTTCCAAGTAAGTAAGTGTAATCCTAAGTGTTCTGGTGCTTATTATGGAAAGCCTGCGACCTTTCAATTTACTCCTTTAAGTCCTAATGGAACTACTTGTACAGATAAAAATTGTGGATATGGTATGATATCAGAGTGCAAGAATCCAGAATGTAAAGAAAAGTTACAGAAATACGGAAGACCTTCACCAAACGAACAGTTATAAATTATAATAAATTTAAAATTTTAAAATGTCAACTTAAAGATGTATACATACATATGTAAAGCATTTGTAGTACAGTGGTTAGTATGACTGCCTTCCAAGCAGTTGACCCGGATTCGAATTCCGGCAAATGCATTTTTTAAGTATATATATATACTTAAAAAATTATGATTTTATAATAAAGTTTTTGTATTATAAAATAATGAGATGTCGTTTATAAATAATATGAGTTCAGTATATCAGATTGCTAGCCTGGTATATGGTATAGTATATAGTTCTACTATAACACTTCCTCGTATATCTATTTCTATACCTTATATGAGTTCTTCTAAGAATGAAGAAAGTGAAATGAAAGATTTGGATTTTTTTCAAATGGATAAATTATTGACTTGGATGAAGTTTTTCTTTGACGAGGAAACTAAAGATGATAATTATGATAAAGATAAAGAATATACAATAAAAGAATATAAGAAAGAATTATACAATATATATGTTGGTATAAAAAGTGATTATTCTCAATATAAAAACTGGAAGAAATATAATAATAGTTTATGGATTCTTTCTTCCTATCGTTGTAAAAACAGTAAGGATTTATCTAAGAAAATTGTGTCAGATATACAATTATTCAACGAAGGATTAAAAATGTTTTCAATAATAACTAAGAATAATATATAAAAAATTTATCATTTATAATAAAATTATAAATGATCAGTAATGACGAGATAGATATAAAAGATAAAGAAATAACATTTAGAAACAGATTTTTATGCAGGAGTTGTAAAAAGTTATACATATCCAAAGATTCTTTGGATAATCATATTATACTATGTTATGAGTCAAGATTAGAAAAAATAAAAGAAAAACACAAAAAAGATTTAGAAAAAATAAAAGAAGAACACGAAGATAAAATAAATGATGTATTGGATTATATGATCAAACACGTAAATAGCATAGAACAGAAACATATAACTCTAAATAACTATCTAATAAAACAGATAAAAACCTTATCTTCTTTATAATTTATTTTAAATAAATTATAAAGCATATTTAAAGCTGTAATATTATATATAAGAAATAACAAATGATCCCTATTCTTTACATTGAAGAGACACGCGACGATTTCCAGAAAGACTGGTACTTCTGTATTCGTTATGGAGGCAATGATACGTATTTGGTCGATGGGTATCGTTTCAATTATGGACACGAATTTTACACGAAAATGACCTTTCTTAACCGTTCTTCTTTGTCAGATTTTCTACGAGCAGCTTGTTGCGTAGAGACATCTACAATTGATGTTACTCTTTATTTTGGAGACGAAAAGATGGTATCGGTTGATCATTTCGATTCATATTATAATTTGTATCAACATACAAACGAATTGTTTGGTTATGATGATGCTTGTTTTGGACAAGATTCTGTAATGAAATATTTGGCACTTCTCCGAGATATGCGTATGTGAGAAAATACGATATGATTATAAATAAAATTGAATTATTACTTTAAAAATATAAAGTAATAAAATCATAATAATTATGACAAGCGTAGTAAAAGGATCCGAAGAGAATATTAATCATACCCTACGTTTTGACGGAGGTTGTGCTCCAACTAATCCTGGTCCTTGTGCTGGTGCTTATGTAATTTTTGATGAAAAGGGAAAGATTGTTGCACAGGGAGGAGAATATACCGATATTGGTACTAATAATTATGGTGAATATTGCGGATTAATATATGGGCTGAGAAAATGTAAAGATCTTGATATCGATAATATACATATCGAAGGAGATAGTCTTCTAGTTATTTCACAGATTTCTAAGAAGTGGAAAATTAAGAGTGAAAATTTGATGCCTTTATTGGATGAGGTTAATGAGTTACTTAAATATTTCAATCATATTTCTCTTAAACATATCTTGAGGGCTTTCAATAGTTACGCTGATTCTTTGTGCAATAAAATTCTAAAGAATAAAAAGTCTATCTGAAAATTAATATTATAATATAATATTAATTACAACTTGTCTGTTAAATTTTCTCTTATCTTAGAAATTAATGGATGATCTGGTTCAAATAATCTCTTTATTTTTTTATCTTCTAAAACGCCTATATTTTCAAAGTGACTTTGATTTATCCATCCCACAACAACTGATGGTCTATTTCTTTTAATCAGATGATCTGTGTATACATCTAGTTTATTAACATCTATAAAGTATATATCAGCGTTTAAATAGTCTGATATTAATTGAAACATTGAATCATTTGCCCATTCTGATGTTGTTTTAAGTTCTTGTTTATATTTTTTAAACTGTTGTTCTACAATAAATTCGCATATAGATTCAGCAAATCTTTTTATTTTTGCCTTACATATTTCTGTTCGATCCTCGGTTAATTTTACTTCTTCTTCATTTAATTTTTGTAAAAAAAATTGATAAAGAGATGACGAATAATTTTTTATATATTCATCTATCGTCTGGGAAGATGTAACAAATGGGGTTTGAATAATACTAACAAATTCATCCATAGACATAACAGTAGTTATCATTTTAAAGACAATATTATTACTATTAATTATATTAACTAGAAAATTTCTAGATTTATTTTTTTTTAGAAATTCTTCTGGATTTTCTATAAAATTATATAGAATCTTTAAGAAATCGTTTAATTTAAGACTTAACCTCATAGATGACACAGAAATCATATCATTCTTATAGTAATCTAAAGATAAACTTTCTGAAATTTCTTCTCTTAACTGTTTATTATATTTTAGTTTTTCAGACTTACTCATAGATGAATAATTGTCTTTATTAAGACCCTTTAGTACAGAATGTAAAAAACAACTACCTTCCGATATAGTTCCTGTTCTTACTAAATTTGGATAAAAGTCAGGCATTTTTAGTTTCATATTTTTATCGACATCTAACATCTGTATTTTATTTATAGATATAATTTATATATATATTATAGAAATAAACACAAAATAGAAGAAATTAAAAAAGATAGAGACAACAGCATTAATATTAAAGGAATATAATCTCCTTTAGAAATACAATTACTGCTAGATTTTTCATATTTACCTCTTCTACACTTGTTATTATCCCATATATGACATTCTGACCCTTCTACAAATTTCGATGATCCAGAATCCTTACATTTATCCTCTGTATTATCATCTGAATATATGACTTTCTTTTTATTGTAATATAAGAGTGACGCGTAAAATATACCGGCTAGAAATAATGAAATAATAAATGCTATAGGTCTCATTTATTATAAAAAATATAAGAAAAATAAATTCCTTCTAATCTACCACTTACTATAAGGAGATGTACTTGGAGTTCTTTGACGAATAAAAGGAAGTAGCTGATGTGTTGATTCAAAGTTTTCTCTTCTCCATTTTGCGAAAAAGTAAAAAATCAACCCAACAATAATAAGAGAACAGATAAGTATTACTACCTTTAATATGGTAGACATACCTCCTTTTGAAGTTGGCGAAGTTGGTGTCGGCGAAGATGTAGGTTTATATGTTGGAGATGAAGTTGGCGAAGAATCTTTATTTAATCTAGTGACTTTTTTGTTTGGACCTGGATAGTAAACCATTTTATTTATGAAAAATAAAAAATAAAAATTATGTCTATGTCTATCTATGTCTATATTGATTATAAGGTGAATCTCCAGTAACTGTTCTTCTTGGAGGAGATTCACTTGGAGGTTCAAAAAATCTCACTTCATTATATGATGTTTTTGTATTTGTAATTCGTAGATAAAACCACCAATACAAACCTACACTAATAAATAAAGCTGCAAGTATAATTAATACTATTAACCAAATAGGAATTTTTTTAGACGAAGAAGATGAAGATGAAGTTGGAGTCGGAGAAGATGTTGGAGAAGAATCTTTATTTAATCTAGTGACTTTTTTGTTTGGACCTGGATAGTAAACCATTTTATTTTATAAAATAAAATAAAATTTATAATAATGTTTTTAATGTTCTTCTTTTTTATAAATATCCAAAACTGTAGCAGAAGGTTCACTTCCAACATTACTCCATTTAGGAAGCCATAATGGAAGATCTAGTTTATATCCATTAAAATTTTTATAAAATAGAGTCTTGAAATAATTACTTTCAATAGTTCCTCCATAATCAGATACATTATCTTTACAGGTTTCAACATATTCTTGAATCCATTTATACCAAGGCTTATCGCTACTACTTACTGCATCGGAGAATGCTGCCTTACGTCTCCATAAAACGCTATCAGGTAGATAATTAGAAGAGAACGCTTTTCTTAAAATTTCCTTTTCGTATCCATTTCTTGGAACTTTATATTCAGGATTCAAAGAAGTCACAAAATCAATCAAATTCTTATCCAAAAATGGTTCTCTCAATTCAAGACCATTAGATGACATACACCTGTCAGCTCTCAGTACATCATATTTGTACATTTCTTTCAATAGTCTCAAAGAATCTAAATGGGCTTCTTGAGATGTAGGTGCTTTATGAAAATATAAGTATCCACATAAAAGTTCATCTGAACCTTCTCCCGAAAAAATTACTTTATGAGGAAAATTTTGGTTAATCCATTTACAAAGCATATACATAGGAGTACTTGCTCTAATAGTAGTAGTATCATAAGTTTCAGTTGATTTAATGACATTTTCTATTTCCTTAAGAGCCTCTTCGTATTGTATAATATATTCGTGATGTTCAGAATCGATGTATTTGGATACCTGTCTTGCATAAACAATATCCGTAGAATCAGGAAACCCAATAGAAAAGGTATGAAGTTTTTGTCCTTTTTTCTTTAATTCTTTAGAAAGAATAGATGCAATTACAGAAGAATCCAAACCTCCCGAAAGCAAACATCCAATTTCTCTATCAGAACATAGTCTCTTTTCCACAGCTTTTACAAGAAGATCGTGTATAATAACTACAGACTCATCATACGAATAATTATAATCTGTAATCTCATTAAACGTTGTATGAACATCATACGTTCTTTCATAATTTTCTAGAGAAAAAGTCATAAATGATCCAGGTTGAAGTTGTTCTATATTTTGAAAAAGATCTGTTAAAGATTTAACTTCACTTGACACTGCAAAATACGACTCATTCTCTGCATAAAAAAGAGGCTTTACACCTAGTCTATCTCTTGCAAGATATAGTTTATTTGTAAGAAGATCTAGATGAGAAATAGCAAATACACCATCTAGTTTTTTAAGGGAATTCTCAAATGAATATTCCGAAAAAAGATAAGGAAGAATTTCGCAATCTGACTTACTTACAGGATCGAAATCTTTATGCTCTTTTAAAAGCTCGTGATAATTATAAATTTCACCATTACACATTGTATAAGAGTTTGAATTATTTTTTGTAAAGTGAAATGGTTGCATACCAGCATCGCTAACATCATTAATAGCTAAACGGTGAAATCCTAAAATATAGTTATTTACATATGTTATAGAATACTTATCAGGTCCTCTGTTGGATAATAGTTGAAATTTAGAGAGTATTAAATTGATACTTTCTTCAGAAAAAGTTCCAAATTTATTTAGAATAAAAAAAATTCCACACATATGTTTTATTTTATTTCAAATTTTTAAATGTTAGTTATAATATCTTCACGAAATATTAAAAATATTTATAATGCGTAAGGAGTTCTATTATTTTTCTAATCTATATTAATATATGAACGCCGTCTTAACTTCCTAATGATGACAATTTGATTATTTTAACATTTTAATATTAGGAACGTATTTATAAGGAATAATACATCTTTTCTACCTGGAATAGTGTAAAGTGCATTTTCATCATAAATTTCTGATATTATTTTGTTTGATTTTGTATTGGCATCAAATAAATAAAATAAAGGATATAAAAGAATATAATAAAATAATAAAATGAGTGGTTTATTATTTCTACAAGCTTGCGATTTTTCTGTCCAAGCAGGACAGAAAGGAGATATTGTATGCAATAATATAAGAGGAATAAGTTTAATATTAATGTATTCTACAAAATGCCAACACTGTCAGAGACTTATTCCAATCTTTAAACGTTTACCTGGATCAATAGGAGGATGTCAGTTTGGTATGATAAACGTTTCTACAGAAACTGATATAGTATTGATGTCTAGAAATTCTATATCTGAAATAAAGTATGTTCCTCTGATTATTTTGTATGTTAATGGAAAACCTTTTATACGATATGACGGACCACATACAGAACAAGATATTCGACAATTTTTATTAGAAGTTACTAGTAAATTACAATCAAAGGAAAAATTTTCAAATTCAGATAAATCAAAAGGAGATAGTTCAAAGAATTCTAGATCTATTCCAGAGTATACTGTAGGTTTTCCACTGTATGGAGAAGACGATGATTTTTATTTAGAATTTAATGATGCTTATCCAAAGTAAATTTTATTTTTAAAATTTTTAGAAATTTTAAAAAAAATTAAAAATTAAAACAGGATGAACACTTTGAAGTTGATTCGTATACAAGTTGACTGATACCATTACTTACTTTTATAATAACATCTATAGTTTGAGATGCAATCTGATTTATGATTGCTTTTAAAATTTGTTTATCTTCATTTGATAAACCATCTTGATTATCAACTATCCAGTTCATAGCTTCAATAGCCAAAGATTTTTTATCTGATCCTTTTAGAGATTTGTCTAGATTTTCAACTGATTCCATAATAGAATGAAGAGATTGCATAATATTATTAGAATTTATTTTGATAGATCCGACAGAATTTAAAATTTTTGATAAGTTAGGATTAGCTGGTATATCTATTTTTACGTCTTCCATATTTATTATAAAGTGATTATTTTATTATTTTTTATAAAAAAAATATAAAATTTTTTAGTTTAGAATAAAAGTATGAAATATTTTTTTATTTTTAAGACACAATTATGGTACAATTTTCAAAAAAAATAAATAAAGTTTAAAGAGAAGTTTCTTAATTAAAAAAATGACTAAGCAATCCAAAACTTCAACCTCTACTTCTGCCGCCAAGGTATCTGTTTCATCAACCGTCGAAGCTGCTGCTAAGGCAGCCGTAGAACAAGTTAAGAAGTCAGCATCTCGCCCAAAGGCAGCTGTTGCTGCTGCTGTTGTTGAACCAGTTCCAGTTGTATCTCAGCCATCGACTGTACAGGAGAGTGTAGTTGAATCTGCAGCTGAGGCTTCTTCAGTTGGTGACGGTTCTCGCAAGCGTCGTCAAGTAACTCGGGAAGATTTGGAACGATCATTTGATTCTCTATTGGCACTTCTAGACGGCGAGGTAGAATCTCTTCGAAGCGATGAAAAGGTTAAGGGTCGCGGTGTTCGTTTTCTACGAACTGTTGCCAAGCAGGTTCGCCAGCTAAAGACTGATTCTATGCGTGTTTCGTCAAAGCGTGTTCGTCGTCAGACAGCGCCTCGTTCTACTAATTCAGGTTTTATGAAGCCAGTTAAGATTAGTCGTGATATGCAAAAGTTTACTGGTCTAGGAGATGATCAGCTAGTATCTCGAGTAGATGTAACAAAGTCTATTTGTCAATATGTAAAGACCCAGAACTTGCAGAATCAGCAAGATCGTCGTCAATTTACTCCTGATGACAAGTTGGGTAAGCTTTTGGGGACTCGTGAGCCATTGACTTATTACAATCTACAAAAGCATATTCAGCATCATTTTATCAAGACAGTTCCAGTAACGGCGGCTGTTTAAAGTACTTTGTAAAAAGATAATAATAAAAATTTTATATTATATAAATTAATATAAAATGAAGAAAGTTTTTAATTTAAAGTATGCAAAGGATATGGCGAAAGGGCACGATATCAAGGTAGTTCTGAAGAAGAATTATAAAGGAATTTCTCTTTTTGCAAAGAAACCTATAAAGAAAGGTAGCGTTGTTGCTTATTATAAATTTTTAGTAAATAAATATGATGATAATTTTCAGGGTCATAACAATGATATGTACACAATGACAGTTTACGGAAAGAGAGGTAGGGCAAGAGAAACAGTTATGGGTGATATATATGATGGTAGTTTATTACCTCCAAAGAATGGTATAACTTATTGGGCGTATTTTAGTAACGAGCCTTCTGGGGATCAAGAAGAAAATGTATACTTGGATATAAATACATCATTTAATTATAAAAATAGAGATAGAGTAAATGCCGGTGATACTATGATTTATAAATTAATGGCTTCTAGAGATATAAAACCAAATGAGGAGATAACTTGGTGTTATGGAGATTTTTATAATAGAAATTATAAGGCAAATTGTTAATTATTAGAATTATTAGAATTATTAGAAACAGAAATTTTCTGGTATAAAAAATCCATCCAAAACATAAAGATTTCCATTATTTCGACGAATTTCTTCTGAAATAATATTAAATTTTTTATTTAGAGAAATTAGGGAAATATTTCCATTATTATTCATCATAGATATTTTAGAAGAAGGATTTTTAGTATCCAATACAGCAACTCTTCTACCTAATAAAGTATTTTTTCCGACAATTCGAGGAAGTATATGAAGATTAACTAATTTTATAGCCGAATTTCTATCAAGTTTCATGAAAAATTCTTCTCCAAGCTGTTTTTTTAAGGTATCGTCATCTGCAACAAATAGAGTAGACATAAATTCTTTTTGATTCGCAATGATATCTGTATTTGCAACTTTTAAAAGATAACAAAATATCTTAAAGTTTCCGTTTGAATGTAAAAGACCCATAATAGAGTTTGGATCGTAAGAAGGATTTTTAGAAGGATATCTTTTTAAATCAGCAAGATCGTACGCCTGTATTAAATCTTTATAGTTGTTAGTTCCAAAACAAGATGTCATTTATTTAATATTTTTTAATATTTAAAAACAAAAAAATATTTTAAATAAATGAGCTTTGGTATAAGACATACATTTAGAACACAACATATTTCTAGAAAGGTTGCACGAAATAATCAACAAAATATAAATGCAGACGAAGAAAATTCGAGTAAACTCAGTAAAATCGAAGAAAATAATTCAAACATCTCAAACACCAATGTCTTTGATGGAAACCAAAATTATTTTGTCAATAATGTTTTAAATAGATCACAGACTAAAGTTCAGAATCCTCTTCTTGTTTCTGTAAGTTCTAATTATAAAAACGATCAAAACGATCAAAAGGATAATTTACTAGAAAATTCCAAAAATTTAAAGAGTAAGAATTCTAACTTGGTTAGTGCAAGATTAAACTTGTTTAAAAATCATAATAGAGGTGTAACTAAAACAGAAGATCATTTTTAATAATTTTTAATAATTTATGTATCAAGTGGACAAGGAACTGGTTGAGGTTCTCTTAAAGATCTAGTCTTATATTCTCTGTACATAATAGATATTATTAATAGTAAGAAGATAAGAGTTATAATTGAAACAATATAGTTCTTCATATTTATTATTATTCAATATTATTGAATAATAAAATTTTACATATACATACTCATAAAAGTGTCATCTCCAGATTTTCTCATATCTTCAAGTATCTTTTCAACAACAGACTCGTTGATAATAATTTTTCCACTTTCATTATTATAACAATCCTTCATTTTCTTAAACCAGCTATATTCACACTCTATATCATTATCCAAGTTTGATAAATAAAAATAAACTTTCTCTATAATTATATTGATATAACGCTCTAAATCTCTTACACCTTTCTTATCTAAACCACCCGATGAATAGTCAACAACCTTTTTTATTCCACAATCAGACAATATAATTTTATCTTTTAGAATATTTAATTCAGATATATATTTCGGGAATAAATAATTTTTTGATATTGCAATTCTATCTTGTATTGTGTACTCATCAACTTTTATGACCTCAAGTCTATCCAACATTGCTGGATCAGTAGGAAGTTCATTCATACTGTATATAAACCATATTTTACTCAAATCTTGAGTCAACTCTGGAAAGTAGTTATCTCTAAACTCACCATTCTGAGAAAAATCTGTTATATGAAGTAAAGCAGACATAACATCTTTTTTATCAGAAGCTTTGTCAAATTCATCTAAAAATATAATACCATTCTTAGACCCCATTCTTATCATACATCTAGATAACTCTCCAGGTCTGCTTCCAATATATGTATAATCGTGTCCAATTAAAAACTCGGAATTATTTACACCTCCAAAACTCATCTGAGCGAAAGGAATATTTAAAGATTCAGATAGAGCCTTCGCTATAGCTGTATTATGAGTAATAGTCCAGTCACCTAATACAAATCTCTCATTTCCATTAAGGGTAAATCCATAATACTCTCCTTCTCCTATACTATTTATTTCTATCTTCTCACAAAGATAACGATAAAATATTTTCAAAAAATTATTCTCATATATACACCTTACTCCAACACTTCTTAATAAATCCAAAATATTGTAAATAGGCTTGTTTTTATGTATATATATATTAATTGAATTATTATGATTAACTATATCAGATGTATCAATTAATCCCTTAAAAAAATTCATTTTGCTATCTAAATCCCAGTCTCTATAATTTTTAGGAAGACTTGTTTCATTTTTATTAAATATATTTTCTTGAACATTAACATTTGAACCCATAAATCTTCCTATTTGTCTTGCATTAGAGTAATAATTAATTCCTCGATAAGAACAAGATACAGGTGAATAATCGGATACATTATTTATCATATCTGTTAAAGGTATATCTACAATCGTATTCTCTTTATTTTTTCTAAGAGTAAGTATATGACTTTTATTCACAACATATTCCTGACCAAATTCTTGATAAATACGAAACATTTCCTCTACTCCACTAGTAACAGATAATACTTCTCTGGGAGTTCCATCATCTCCTAATAATAAATCGCCAATTTTAACATCCTTGGCAATTTTGGTTGTCAAATTATACATTATTATTGGAGTTTCCGGATGAAGACATTTTCCTACACCTGGTTTTCCTACTAGAGCTATATTACAACCTCTGCTATTAGATTCTCTTAGCTTTTTATTTAAAAAAAGCATAAGACGTTCTTTAACACCATTCATACCATATAACTTTTTATTCAAAAATTTGTAGGTATCCTTAATCTTTAATCCAACGTTTTCTTCTAAATTAGTTGTTACTGTATCAAAAGGAAGACTTAAAGCAGTTGTTAACCATCTTTTTAATTTTGATTTCTCGTCTCCTTTATCTACTTCTTCAAATTCTTCTAATTTTTCTTCTAAAATTCTTTTATTGTTAGAAGAACATTCCACATCTTTAATCTTTTTCTTGAACTGGAAATTATCATTTACTACAGATTTTCCAAGTTTACTATACTTATCACATTCCTGTGAATACTCTGAAAGATAATTTATATACATATTTCTTATTTTATCTCTTGATAATAAATATTCCTCTGTATAGGGATATATCTGCTTCAAACAATCAAATTGCTCTATTAAATTTGCTCTTTTTTCATTAGGTATTTCTACTTTTATTATATCAATTATAGAAATTTCTCTATCCTTGATAATCTCTTTAGTTTTTATAAAATTATCATACATTTTTTCATCGGTTTTTTTAAGATCACTTAACGCTTTAATCTCATCTTCTTCTAAATTTTCAACATTTTGAGCTTCCTCATCGCTAAATCCGTAAGATTTTGCTATACTATAAATATCTTCCTCTTCTTCTTCAGCAATCTCATCGTCCTCTTCGTCTTCCTCTTTTTCAACAATCTCTTCCTCCTCTTTTTCAACAATTTCGTCTTCGTCTTCCTCTTCATCTTCTTCTTCTTCCTCCTCGTCTTCATCTTCTTCTTCCTCGTCCTCTTCCTCTTCGTTGTCACTATCAATATAAATTTTCTTATCTTTGATATTATTGTTTGTCATATTTTTTTCTTGTTCGATCAGTTTTCTCTTTGCTGAACGAGTTTCCATTTTTATAACTCAAATTTGTAATTAAATATTATTTAAAAAATTATTTATAATAATTTTATATCTATATAATAAAATGGCTAAATTATCACGAAAGTCGAGACGTTCTCCTATATCAGACTCTGATAGTGAGGTATTAAACAAGCCTCAAAAAAAGTCACGTAAATCACGTAAGTCTAGAAAATCACGTAAGTCACGTAAGTCACGTAAATCACGTAAGTCTAGAAAATCATCTCGTAAGTCTCGTAAATCACGTAAATCAGTTCGTAAATCTCGTAAGTCTAGAAAATCACGCAGGTCAGGTAAATCTCCTCGCAAGTCACGTAAGTCTAGAAAATCACGTAAATCTCGCAAGTCTAGAAAATCACGCAGGTCAGGTAAATCTCCTCGCAAGTCACGTAAGTCTAGAAAATCACGTAAATCTCGCAAGTCTAGAAAATCACGCAGGTCAGGTAAATCTCCTCGTAAGTCACGTAAGTCTAGAAAATCACGTAAGTCTAGCAAGTCGCGTAAGTCAAAGCGACCTTTAACAGAGTACAATAAGTTTGTCAAAAAAATTCTTGGACAATTGTCATCATCAATGCCACAGAAAGAAAAGTTTAGAGAAGCTGCACATATGTGGAAATTGCAAAATAAAAGAACATCAAAAGGTTCTACTTCATCAAGAACATCTTCTAGAAGACCTTTAAGAACAGTATATGGTTCATCGTCTTCCAGATCTAGAAAATCTTCTAGAAGACCTTTAAGAACATCAAAAGGTTCTACTTCATCAAGAACATCTTCTAGAAGACCTCGTGTGTCTGATGACAAGATTATATGAATATTTAAATATTTTTTCATTTCTCAAGGATTTTAAATTTTTTGAAAATTTAAAATTTATAAGTATCGTAGAAGTTTCCTATCTTTTTTTTCTATAGACTTGGATATTTCCTCGTCAAGTCCTGAATAGATATCTATGTCTATAAGATATTTTCCTGTGTGGAAAACAATTCCTTTAATTTCTTTGATTTCCCCGTTATCATATATAATGTCTGTATTTTTAATAGACTTTAGCATAAGACCAAGGTTAATAGAGTTATAGATTTTTTTCAGTTGATAATCTGTCAACTCATAGACTTTTTTTGTTTTTATTAAAAAATTTTGCAATAGAATATCCTTAAGACTCTTCTTCTTTATATCTATCCAGTCTGTATTCTTTATACATTTTAAGTTTTTCTCTACTTCTTCGATTTCATCTATAAGTATTTTTCTGTCATTTCTGCTCATAATATTAAGCTTTTCTTTGAATAATTTGATAACATCTTGATGAATTCTATCAGGTTCTTTATCTATAAACTTATAGATAAATTCTTTTCCTTTAATATTAGAACACAAAAATCCTTTATTAATATATGAACCTTGATAACAGTTACCATAAGACAATTCTTCGAATGTTTCTCTCCAAAATGTGTCATTTCCTGTGTAGTCTATACATTTTAAGAATATAGGATATATAACTTCTCTTCTAAGTGGCATTGAAATAATAGAATAATCTTTAATATAAGAGTATATATTTTTAAACTTATAAAAATAAACTTATAAAAATAAACTTAAAATAATAACTATAAATAAATAAAAATATGACGAAAGAAAATGAAGTAATTTTTGAAGTAAAAAAAGAACTAAGTATTAGTAATATAATGCAGCTTATTGATCTCAATGGATCTAAAAAAAATTTTCAGTCAGAATTTATTTTAGAAACAACTGATCCTTCCAAAAAACTTAGCGTATGTGTTGTAAACCAAGATGAACTTGATAATGGAAAAATAAATTTTGAAGAGACAGAACGAGGAAAATATTCAAGACGTGTTACATATCAGAATGATAAGCATATAAATCATTATATTGGTATTAAGAAACATCCTAGTGATAACGATGATAAAAATATTGACTGTGTATTAATTATACATATGAAGGAATTACCCCCGATTAAGCAAGAAGTCTTGTATGATGACGAAGAAGAGATAGAGATGCAAACATCTAATTTAAATAATACAAATAATCTAAATCCAAATATGTCGGATGATACAAAGGAAGATATACGTCAGAAGCTTTTTAAGTTAAGAGAGGATAATCCATATAACAATATGCCAGACACAAATGAGACTGCAAATAATGTAGAGGAATCTGTGTTAGTTAAAAGTGATCAAAAGTCAACCTTTATGAATTCTTATTTTTTTATAGGTATTATTCTACTTTGTATTTTTTCTTATATTTTTTATGTAAAGAAAATAAAGAAGCATTAATTCGTTATTATTCTTTATCACAGCAAATATTATTTATTATTTATTTTAGAAAAATATATGTATATATAAATGTCTTTTACTGCTAATAATGTTATTTCTCCAAATATTATTACACTAGAAAATACAGTATCTAAACAATCTAACCAAATACAACAATTAATTGATCTTTACTCTAATAACTCTAATGTAAAATCATACGATCAAACTACAAAACAAAATGTTACTGTATCTTTTGATCAATCAACAAAAAGATATCGTTTTGAGATACAAAAAAATCCTCAGCTTGTTCCACAACTTTCTCGTGGTAATCAAGAAAATGATGTATTTATGTATCAGGTATGGGAAAAAAACAATGATAACTTAAATTCAAATAGAGACTATATGTATGTATCTTTAAGAGATTGGATATCGGAATTTAAAGGTAAATTGAACTACACTCCAACTACTTTAATTGAAATAAATAATGTATTCTATCCAACAGTTATGGTTAGTTCTGATATAGAACAAGATAACTGTGTTTTTTATTTTGATTCTAGTAAAATAACCCCGCCCCAAGGAATTGTCTTGCAAACACTGCCACAAACTGGTAGCTATAACAATGTGCGTTTTGACATTGATAGTCTTGATAATATATGCGGACCTACTACAGCATTTAATACTCAAATATTTGCTTATATACCAAGTATTATTTATGATAGTAGCGGTATAAAAATTACTCGTAATTCTGCCTATGATAAATCATACGCTTATCTTTCAAAATTGGGACAAGTTAAACCTATAACTTTGATATTAACTACATATTGTAATATAACCATTGACAGTACATCTCCTGTTTTTAGTAATTATTTTTTGTTTCTTCAATCTTATCAAATAAATGCAATAACAATTAATAATGTATTTGTATCATTAGAAATTTATATAGATTGTAATACTTATAATCTAAGTATAAAAGACTTATTTATTGATATATCTTACTCTAATCCTACGACTCAGGTAAATACTGGAAATTCTATTATAGATACTTTAGTAAACTTGATATTAAATAACAATTCTCATACTATAAATTTTAAAACACCTACTTGTACTTTTGATTTGAAAACTTGCGATGCTGATGGATGTACAGCTTTAGTTGCGGCAATCAATGAAAAAGTAAATGTATCTTACTTACCATCTGTAGATCTAAGTAATACTCCAGGAAATCCTAGCCCTAGACAAATTATAGATATTCTTTGTGGAAATAAGGTCATCTAGTTAAGTAGAAATAAATCTTAAAAATGTTCTCGTTCAGCTAATCCTATTACAGCGCACGCTATTCTCTTACCAGCATTTCCTGTTTTTAGAGACTCTTCTCTATTCTTTCCTTGGCCTAGACCAAGATCGTCTATACCATCGTGTATTACGATAGATCTTCCTAATATACATTTTGAATAATTGTATAAACTTATAGAGGAATCTTCGTACTCGTACTTAAAATTACCACCTTGATCGAACTTTAAATTATTTATCAAATCTCCTGCGTGCCTATTCATATTATATAATAAACTTCCGTGACTCGTATTACTTGGATTAAAATGAGGTCCTAAGGATTCGCATCCTCTTCTAAGATCACCGTATTCGTGTATATGAATAGCGTGTGTTTCATTTTTTGGACCAGAAAGTCTGAATAAAATAGCGACCGGACTAGCAGCATTACATTGATGAAAAAATATGTATCCATTAACTTTGTCGCTTACTATTGTTGCTATAGCATTTCTAGAAGAAGAAATGCAATTATGAGTGTTACTGTTCCCCATTTATTATTTATCTTAAAATCTTAAAAAATAAAATTTTATGTTATCATCTGATACACTGATGTGTATCAGATATGCTCACCTTTCGGATCACAACTTGTTGCTCACGGCCAGGTTTGAACTGGCTACCTTTGGCTCATAAGACCAACGCTCTACCAATTGAGCTACGCGAGCTTCTTACTCCGAGTCTGGGAATTGAACCCAGGTCACCCGCGTGACAGGCGGGAATACTATCCACTGTACTAACTCGGACTTATAAAATACCTCTTTAGGAGATATTCTATATATTATATATAAATCTTTAAATCGTGTTTATTTTTCGATATTTTTGATATACTCTTTATTTTTCTTTTTCTTTATATAAAAATGAACAATGAAATATGTAATGAAGTAGCTAATGTATTATTAAGATTTGTGGATTATTTTAATGAACATCCTCGTAGTCAAAATATGACTTATGGAGAACATTATAAAAGATCTTTAACACTTTCACTAAAAATGTGTTTAGGATTTATATATCTATTAATACATAGTATATTTCCTTTTCTTTTCGAATCAAAAGGAAGTAATATAATAAAAGAGTTATATGAGGATATTAAGGATATTAAGGATATTAAAGATATTAAGGATGTAAGAAAGAAGAGTCATTAACAAATAAATATTCTCGTATATTGTAAAGAAGAGTTGAATACAGATCAGAAAAATCTTTATTATCAGAATCTGTAAGTTCTATTCTTTTTAAGTATGTAAGTCTAAGTTTATATTGTATATCTTTATTAAATAATATCTTATTATAAAAATAATTTTTTAAAAAGTCTTGCTTTTCCTTGGTATTTATTTTTTCATTTATAAAAAATTCATATATATTGTAATATTCTTCGTCTTTATACTGTATCTTTTCGTTTAAAATTAGCCAGTTATAGTACTTATTTTTTATATTTATATAAATATTTTTGTGAAGTTTCATTAGAAATGTATATTGATCATAATTAAACGGTGTATTCTTTGTTTTCCATTTATCTCTTAGTATAATTCTATTTTTATGGCAGTTGTTAACGTCTTCCATAACTTCTTTTATAGATTTATGCGTGTTTAGTAATATTAGAAGAGATGTTGATACCATACCACTTCTTCCGTGACCTCCTCTACAGTGTATGTAAATTTTTTTATTTTTCTTGTAAAGATGTTTAAGGTTAGTAATGAATAAACAGTATTCTAGATTAGATTGAGGAACATCGTTGTCTATTATAGGATAGTGAATATATTTACTTTTTGGTATTTTGTACGAGCTATCATTCTTTGAAAAAACGCTTTCATTTTCCATTGTTAAATTAACGATGGTATCAAACTTTTCTTCTAATAATTTATCTATCATTGTTTGATTTGGAAATGGGCCAAAGTATAACTTATTATCTAAACAACTAATCCAATCATAAAGATTATCTTCTTCCTTGAATGAATACATATAAGTTATTTATTTTTATTAAAAAGTATTTCTATAATTATTATTTTTAAATTTTGTTGTATAATAAAATGAGTTGTAATCGATCATTTCCTTATGTACAAATTTCTAAATTTGGAACCTCTTTAAATCCACTACTTACAATAGACCCAGTCGCTTCATCCGTGTTTAAGGACCCTGATTCTAATTTTGATATTGGAGATAGCGCTGATCAATTTGGTCCTTCAACAGAAAGATCTCAACTATATATGGCTGAAAGATGTTCTAAAATCTGGGATGGAGCCTGTGAATTTTTGTCAAGAAATAATGATGATACCAAGTGCAATTCGGCAAAAATACCTTCTGCCATATTTCCAACTGTTTATGCCCCTGGAAGAATGACTATAGGAGACTTTCTTGTAGAAAACTCTTCTGTAAGACGTTTTTGCGATCTTAATACCTGTGCAATAAAACAAGAACCATATGACTATAACAATCCTAACTCTGTGTTGGTTACTTCATATGGATGTTGTGGAATAACGGAATGTCTTCCTTTGTGTATGCCACCAGATGATCCTGACAATGATATACTTTTAAATAAAGTGTTAAATAAGCCTGATTTACACATTGATCTTCTAATTAATATGTATAAAAATGTGAATGGTCAAGGGTCAAGAAATAAATTTCAAAATACCAGAATAGGTCATATTTTTAATATTTTTGATGTATACGTAAAAATTCATGGCCATATTTAAAGTTTAAAAAAACTTAAATTTTAAAAATGATTTTAAACTTTTAATTAAACACTAAAAATAAAAAGAATATGTTTCAGACAATAATCACAGACTTTTTTACAAAGAAAGAAAAGGAATTAACAGAAGTACGTATCGAAAAAGATGACCAAGATGTTTTCATTAATATAGAAAAGACATACGGATATAACAAGGAAACAGGATATTGGCACTGTATAGAATGTGGGGATAATATGGGAGATAATCCAAGACAGTTATGTGGAAAAAGCTATTGTTATAATAATTATTAATTAAATATTATTATTTAATTAATAAACATTATTATTTAATTAATAAACATTAATTAAATATGAAAAATACAAGGATATATCCTTTTAGAACAAGTTCATCTATGTGGAAAATTAAATTATACTCTAAACATATATGCAATGATATGTGTAAATTTGCTTACCTTCAGGAAAATCTATCTGATAGAACCTCTATAATGTTTATTATAGAAAATCCAGAGTACAAAGAAGGAAAATGCCAATATAGTACTAAACTAAATACATCTTCCATACAAATCAAAGATTTTGAAAAAAACGAAGCAAACACTATAGACGGCGAATTACTATTCTATAACAGTATAGTCATACCAGACACACAGATATATATACATATTTCTTTCCCTCTTAAAGAGCCTAAAAATATAAGAATTACATCAGACGATTCTCTTGGATTTTCTCTTACATCTCTGATAAATAAAATAAAAAATGTATACAAGTGGATCTA